>Ga0074199_1001192_pt1 | contig 25544 bp, 21 predicted proteins | sample EPASupsiteSAE347_FD_64528 | JGI IMG/M metagenome (GOLD analysis project Ga0074199, IMG submission 64528) | Bioremediated contaminated groundwater from EPA Superfund site, New Mexico - Sample SAE3-47 | ecosystem: Environmental > Aquatic > Deep subsurface > Groundwater > Contaminated ... | reverse complement strand
TCCATATTCAATGTCCGCGTTTTCTCTGTACCGCCGTTTCTATGCCGGAGATGATCTGTTCCAGGGTGTAGGGTTTCTCGATAAAGCCGTCGCACTCCTCCAGTAACGAGATTACCCCGGGGATGCCGGCATAGGCCGTCATGAGTACAAAAGGCAGGTTGCTCTTCCGAACCCGCAGTTCCTGGAAGAGATGGGCCCCGTTCTTCTTGGGCATCTGATAATCCGACAGCACGACGTCTATGGTATCGCCATGCCGGGAAATCGCCGCCAGGGCTTCATCGACGCTCAGCGCCTCCACCACCCCGTATCCTTTGGCCTTTAGTCCCCGCCGCAACGTCTGAAGCTGATCAATTTCGTCATCTACGATCAGAACGGTCATGCTCAAACTCCTCGCAGAACAATCTTTACCATTAGACTAGCACAGGTCATGCCACAGGTGTATTTTCTTACTTCGCATTATATTTTACATGCTTACAAAGAGAGAACGACGGTGGCGTTCGTTTTGCGCGCCGTTCCAATGATGCCAAAATGGCCTACCTGGATATGTATATTGTTGTTTTTGCTGAATTAATAAAACAGGTATGCCGTTTTGGCATGGCACGCTATGGCAGGGCCGCTATTCGACGCCGTAGGATGACAGTTTGCGACGGAGGGTATTGAGGCCAATGCCCAGGAGCTTCGCCGCCCGGAGTTTATTCTCCCCCGTTTGTTCATAGACCTTCAGGATATATTCCCGTTCCATGTGGGCGAGGGGCTTTGCCGCCGCCGGCTTTTCCGGCGCGCTTTGCCGCTTCTTCTCTTGTTCCGTGACCTTGAGCACATAAGGGGGCAGGGATTTCACCGCGAGGGGGCCTTTGCCGGCCAGATTCAGGGCTGCCCGGACAATGGATCGGAGCTCGCGGACATTGCCGGGATAGTCATAGGCCGCCAGCGCCGCCATGGCGTCGCCGGCAATGCCCATCCCTTCCTTTTCCCCGCAAAACTCTTTCAGGAACGACTGAATGAGAATGAACAGGTCCTCTTTTCGCTCCCGGAGCGGCGGAATATGCAGCCAGGCCCCTTTGAGGCGCCAGTAAAGGTCATTCCGGAACAAATGTTTCGCCCTGAGCAGTTCCAGATCAGTATTGGTCGCAGCGATGATGCGGATATCGACGTGGCGGGCGACGCTCGTTCCGAGCTTCATGAATTCACCGTCTTGGAGGACCCGGAGCAGCTTACCCTGAAAATCGTAGGGCAGGTCGCCGATCTCATCGAGAAAAAGAGTCCCCCGGTGGGTGGATTCCAGAAAACCGGCCCGCTCCTTGTCCGCCCCCGTGAAGGCCCCCTTCGTATGACCGAAGAACTCGGCCTCGAAGAGATTGTCCGTCAATGAGGCCATGTTGATGGAGGTAAAGGGAAACCCGGAGCGGGGGGAACACTCGTGGATCGCCCTGGCTAAGAGTTCCTTGCCCGTACCGCTTTCCCCGGTAATCAATACGGGGACATCGCTGACGGCATGCAGCTCCGCTTCCTTCAACAGGCGCAGGATCTTTTCCGACTGCGTGATGATCGGGTGGAAAGCCGCTTTGTTCAATATCTGCGGCCGTTGCATTACCTTGCCGACGGAAAGGACCTGAAGCAACCTCTTTCTTTCCAGGGCTCTCTTGACGGCGGAAACCAGATCATCCCGGGAAATCGGTTTGATCAGGTAATCATAGGCCCCTTTCTTCAGGCACTCCACGGCGACCCGGGCTTCGTTCACCGCCGTGATCATGATACATTCCGTATCAGGGCTTGTGTTTTTGATCTCTTCCAGCAGAGTCACCCCGTCCATCTCCGGCATGGAGACATCGATCAGAGCGACATCAAAGGACTCTTCCCTCCGGAAGGCTTCCGCCGCCTTGCGGGGACTACTCTCCAGAGACAGCCTGCGGAAGCCCGCGCCGATCAGCCCCCGCCTTACGCTTTCCAGAAAGTCCCGTTCATCGTCAATGACAATAATGCCTTCACTCATCCCCGTGCCCCTAAGCATGGATATTCAATTCCGGGAGGACAATCCGGAAAAGGCTCCCCCGGCCGGACTCGCTTTCCACTTCAATTGCCCCCCCGAGACTCTCGATCAGATTGCGGGCGATATAAAGCCCCAGCCCTGTCCCCTTTCCCCGCGGTTTGGTGGTAAAAAAAGGATTGAAGATGTTGTTTTTTGTTACCTGATCCATACCGGCGCCGTTATCCTCGATTTCAATGATGATCCGGTTTTTCCAGGAGGCCCCCCCGACCACGCGCAGGACGATCCGTGATGCTTCCTTGTCCGCCGCCTGGCCGGCATTGATCAGGATGTTGATCAGAATTTGTTCCAGGGCGTCGGCGTCGGTAAGCATCGACGGCAGCTCCGGGTCCGTCTCCACCTCGAAGTACTTGACCATGCACCCTATCTGACTGCTGCAGATGGCAACGGCCTTCCCTACGATCTCCTCGACGTGGGCCAAGCGACGCTCTTCGCCGTTCTTCTTTCGGGAAAACTCCTGCAGCTTCCTGACCGTACCGTCAATCCTGCCCGTTCCATGCTCGATATTGTCGAGAAGATTGAAGATGTCTTCCCGGAATTCGCTGTAGCTCATACCGAAGAGCTCATAGTCGGGATGGGTGTCGGCATAGGGGTCGGCAATCCGCATCAGTTCGCGGATATAATCCCTCAAAATCGGGATATTGAAGGTGACAAAATTGTTGGGGTTGTTGATTTCATGGGCGATTCCGGAAACGAGCATCCCCAGGGAGGCCAGTTTCTCCTGATGCATGACCTGTCGTTCGAGAATTTTTTCTTTAGTGATATCCTGTGATATGCCCGCTATCCGAACGGGGCGTCCCTCGCTGTCGCAGAAAACCTTCCCCCGGGAATGGACAATTCGTTCCGATCCGTCGGGGCAGACGATGCGATGGCTCAGATCGTAGGGTTTCCTTTCCGCAACCGCCGCCTCAAAGGCTTTTGCCACCCCTTCCCGGTCTTCCCGGTGGACCTGCTGCAGAGATGTTTCCAGATCAAAGGGGCTTTGACTGGGGTCACAACCGACGATATGGCACAGCTCGTCGGAATACCACATGGCACCGGCGGCCAGATCATACTCCCAACTGCCGATGCGGCCGATGCGCTGGGCCTCGTCAAGCTTGTCTTTCGTCTCCAGAAGTTTCTGCTCCATGAGCTTGCGCTCGCTGATGTCCGCAACCGTTCCCTCATAGTAAAGGAAACGGCCGGTCGCGTCGCTGGCGCTATGGGCATTGATGGCTACCCATATCTTCCTGCCGTGCTTGGCAATGAACTCACACTCCAGCCCCCGGATTTGTCCTGCTTCCCCGAGGAGGCCCCTGATCCGGTCCCGATCCTCCGGATGGGCGTACATCTCGTGTTTTATCTGCCGGACATGATATATTAGCTCTTTCGGCGACGCGTATCCGAATATACGGGCAAAGGCCTTATTGACACTTAGAAAATCCCCGGCCGCACTTATCTGGAATATCCCCTCCGTAGCATTCTCAAAGATGGCCCGGTACTTTGCCTCGCTCTGGCGGAGGGCTTTCTCCACGACCTTGCGATCCGTGACGTCACGGATCGACTCGATAGCCCCGATGAGATTTCCCTCCACGTCCCGCAGGGCGCTCGCTTTTCCCCACAGGTAGGTCTCTTTGCCTCTTAGGGACGGGATGCAGGTTTCGGCGACAATGACATTCCCACGCATATTGATAATCGCATATTGCGCCGCCAGATTTTCGTCGCCGCGCTCGAATATCAGGTCGATGAGGATCGGCCGCCGTTCTCCATAGAACGGCAGGCTGTATTCATAATCGCAGCGACCCAGCATATCGGATGCGGCAACGCCGGTCATCTCCTCGGTAGCCCGATTCCAGGCCACAACCCTGCGATCCTTGTCGATGGCAAACGTCGCATCGGGAAGAAAATCAATGATATCATGAAGGCGCCGGCTGACCGCCAGAAGCTCTTCCTCGGCTCCCTTGCCGCAGGCAGTACGGGCTTTGCCCGCGATCGGGATTTCCTCGCGGTCCGGAGATTGCGAAACCTGCAATTGCCGATTATTTTCCTTGCGGGAGTGGTTCATAGAACATGAAAATTTTTCTGACTCCTTATAACAGGGCTGGGCTCTTGTCAAGGCAACAGGATTAATCTGTCCGGCGGTACGGCTATCCACGGCGGGAGATTATGATGTCGAGGAAGGATATGTAGAAAAGGTTTGCATCGGTTTAGCCCTTTTGCTATTATTCCCCCCGGTATCGAAACTGGATCTGAAAGGAGGAGCTATGAAAAAGTGGATGTTGACGATGGGCCTCGTTGCCGTAATGATGCTTTTCGCCGGTGCGGGATTCTGTCAGAAGAGCGGTGACGGCAAGGTCAGCATGACAGAATGGACAAAGATCATTGAATCGAAAGTAGCCGAACAGTCAGGCGAAAAGGGTATCATCAACTACGAAGACGGATATGTGGAAGCCGTAGGCACCGGCGCCCCCCCGGAGCGATATATGGGGAAACCCAACGCCCGTCCCATGGCGCTGCGGGCCGCCCAGGTAGACGCCTACCGTAACCTCCTCGAGATCGTTCAGGGAGTGCGGATCGATTCCAATACGGTGGTCAGGGATTTCATGACGGAAAGCGACGTCATCCGGGCCTCTGTCGAAGGACTCGTAAAAGGATCGAAAGTAATGAACAAGGAGTATCTGTCCGACGGCACGGTAGAAGTGACCGTACGGATGAACCTCAGCGGACGTCTGTCCCAATCGATTATGCCCAAGGCCTTTGATAGGCAGCCGGCATCGGAGCCGCCGCCAGCGGCCCCTGCTCCTTCAGGAGATATCTTCACGGGGCTCGTGATTGACGCCCGCGGTCTTGCCGCCCGGCCGGCCATGTCGCCCAAGGTCGTCGATGCAAACGGCAGAGAGGTTTATGGTACCATGAATGTGGACCGTCAGTACGCCATTCAGCAGGGCATGACCGGCTATGCCCGGGACCTGACTGCCGCCCAGAGCAACCCCCGGGTCACCAACAATCCCGTCAGCGTAAAAGGTGTCAAGGCTGACGGTCCGGGCAAATGCGACATCGTGATCAGCAACGCCGATGCTGAGAGGATCCGGGCCTCCGCTGACAACCTCAGCTTTCTGAAAAAGTGCCGGGTCATGATCGTCCTGGATTGATCCTTGTGATCTCGGGGAATTATTTTCTGAGACGATGACCGCTCTTCCCATCCGGGGAGACTGCGGTCATTGTCTTTTTAGGGACCCTGTCCAGACCATCCCCGCCCCAACCCTCCCCGTGAAGGGGAGAGAGTAAGGTATTTTCAATTGAAAATTAACCTCCTCCCTGAAGAGTTGACCCACAAGATCGCCGCCGGCGAGGTAATCGAGCGGCCGGCCTCCATCCTCAAGGAATTGATGGAAAACGCCCTTGACGCCGGGGCGACCACCCTCCGGATCGAGATCGAAAAGGGTGGATGCGCTTCGTTGCGCATCGTCGATGACGGCGAAGGCATGGACCCGGCCGATGTTCCCCTGGCCTTCCGCCGTCATGCCACCAGCAAGCTTGCCGTTTTTGACGACCTATACCGGTTGTCTACCTTCGGCTTCCGGGGGGAAGCCCTTCCGAGCATCGCCGCCGTTGCGAGGGTCGAGCTCCTTACCCGTCAGCCCCAGGCCATGGCGGGGACACGGATCGTTGTGGAAAACGCCCGGATTCAGGAAGTTCGGGAGGCGGGTTGCCCGGTGGGGACGTCGATCTTTGTCAGCGCCATCTTCGACGCCGTGCCGGTGCGCAAAAAGTTCCTCAAGACGGAGGCGACGGAACAGGCGGCCTGCCTGGAGGTAATCACCCGGACCGCCCTCTCTCATGAAGGGGTCAAGATCCGTGTGCTGAGCAACGGACGTCAACTCTGGGATATCCCCGCCGCCCCGGATAAAGGTCAGCGGCTCGGCCTCGTTCTTGGCAAGGATACCCGTGACGCCCTTCTTGCCGTAAAGGGTGTACGGGGAAGCATGGTAATTTCCGGCTATATATCCCGGCCGGAGGTCGTCCGGTCCAATACCAAAAGCATCTATTGCTATGTCAATGGCCGGTATGTCCGGGACCCCCTGCTGAACCACGCCATCATGACGGCCTACCGGAATCTCATGGAGGCGAAACGCTACCCGGCGGCGGCCCTTTTTCTCGAGATCCCCCCGGAGGACGTGGATGTTAACGTCCACCCGGCAAAGCTCGAGGTCCGTTTCCGCAATCCCCGGGAGATTTATGGATTGATCGTTGAAGCCCTCCTGCATAGCCTCGCCATGGTATCCCCGGACATGGGCGCCGGACACACCGGGCTGTCCCCGGCGGCAGCGGCAAGAGCCGCCGCCTCCTCCCCCGCCGCCTACCAGACCCGGATCGAGGAGGCCCTGAAACGCTATACCGTATACGGAGGAAAGAAGAAACTCCCCTACTCCCCCCGGGATAGCGTCAGAGAAAGGCGGGGACAACCCGATAATGCGGAAACCCAGGGTTTTCCGGGGAAACGGGGTAACTCTTCCGGAATCGCATCCTCATTCCCGGGGACGCGATCCGACCCCTCCGGGCTTCCGGTACAAAATCGCCTCTCCGAAAATTCGTTCCTGTCGGGATCACGGATCGTGTCCCCCCTATCTGCGGATCATGTCCCCGGTATCCCTGATGGTGAATTGGCTCCCCTATCCAAACCCGATACTGCAGCCGCTCCCGATCCGTCGCCGGCGACGGGAGAAAGCGCCTTTGCCCGAATGACCTACCTGGGACAGACCGGGGGGACGTATCTCGTTTTTTCCGATCCTGACGGTTTGATCCTGGTGGATCAGCATGCCGCCCATGAACGAATCCTTTATGAAAAGTTTCGCCGGGCGGGGGCGGGGGAGAAGGTCATTGCCCAACCGCTGCTTCTCCCCGAGATCGTCGCCCTTTCCCCCGGCGACTATGGCCTGCTCATGGAACATATCGATATTATTAATGATGCCGGATTGGAAATCGAGCCCTTCGGCAGCCATACCGTGGCGATCAAGTCCCTGCCGGCCATCCTGGGCCATCTCAACCCTCAGGGGCTCCTCCAGGACCTGATCGGGCAGCTCGCCGGCGAGGGGTCAACCGCCTCCTGGCAGGACAAAAGGGATAAGGTATTGATTTCTCTGGCCTGCAAGGGAGCCGTCAAGGCCGGACAGACCCTTTCCGGGCCAGAGGTATCACAAATCTGCCAGGATCTCGATCGTCTCCCCTTTGCCGCAACGTGTCCCCACGGCCGCCCGGTCTGGATCGTCATAACGGGGAAACAGTTAGCCCGGCTTTTCAAACGGACATAAAAAGGCGGTTCATCTAAAATGTATGGCATAATCATGCAACTGTATGGTATAGGAATACGTCATGGGGATCTTGGCTGAGTTGTTGTCATCAAAAATCAGAGCAGAGATTTTTCGAAATCTATTCGGGATTGTTCACGATACGTCTCTCCACATGCGGGAGATCGAACGACGGACCGGTTTTGCCATTGGGACAGTGCAAACGGAACTAAAAAAACTTCAGCGTCTTGACATCGTCTCCAGGTTAAAAGACGGGAATCGTGTTTATTACCGGGCTAACACTACCCATCCTCTCTACCCCTGTATCCGAGAACTTGTACTTAAGACATGCGGCTTGGTAGATGTCATCAAGGAGGCCATTGACAATGAGAAAGACATAAAAGTAGCTTTCGTTTTCGGCTCTCTTGCCAAACAAGAGGAGAAAGCTCATAGCGACGTTGATCTTATGGTCGTCGGCGATATCGGTTTGAGAAAGCTAACAGGGCTTCTGATCCATGTCGCCGGAAAAGTGGGCAGGGAGATCAATCCTCATATTTTCTCAGAGAAGGAATTCGTCAAGCGGAAAAAAGAGCAGGCCCATTTCCTGAATCAGGTCCTTGAATCCCCAAAGATTTTCATTATCGGATCAGAAGATGACATTGCAGAAATGGCTTGAATACGGCTGGTTGCGTTCACATAAGTCTAGCCGGAAGGAAATATCGGATCTTTACCAAATCATTGACCGTGATTTGCAGGATGCAGCCGGAAATATTTCTGCTGACTGGCGTTTTGGGATTGCCTACAATGCGGCACTGAAACTATGCACCATCCTGCTTTATGCGGAAGGATTCCGGCCTGAAAAAACTCTGCAACATTACCGCGCTATTCAAGCATTGCCGCTGATATTGGGCAGCCATCGTGAAAGAGATGCCAAATATCTTGATACCTGCCGCAATAAAAGAAACATTACGGAGTATGATTACGTCGGTGGCGTTACTGAAGAAGATGTAGAGGAACTCATCTCCTTTGTTAATGAATTGCGAGAAGAAGTCATTCAGTGGCTGAAAAAGCAACATCCGGATTTTCTCCGGGGTATATAATCGGTGCCATATAGATTAGCGAGTAATTCTTTAAAGAAAACCTTCTAAATCTTCGGTAAGACTCGTTGGGCGAGTTCTTTGATTTTCGGATTGGATGAGTTCAAAATATAGATATGATTAATATGGGGAGTGTCCCTAACTACCTGCAAACGTTAGACATCACAGGAGCAATCAGCGGTTAATTATGGCTGAGTTCGGCACTTATCAAGCTTTCCAGATTTTTCGGCGGCATGTTCTTCGGGAGTCTCGTTATGTTCTTGACGACGTCGCACAATCATTCCTGGAGACCGTGTTGGCGACTAGCGAAGGCCGGCGTCGGGAGGTCCCGGAAGGCCGGATTTTCTGGCGTGCTCAGGTGGGACACGGATGGGAGAAGATTCAGCAAGATGATGATGAGTTCGAGGTTCCTGGGCCTTACCATCAGGACAGGATGCGGCCGCTACCAGACGCCGCAATCGAGGGGAGGGCAAACCCAAAAGGGATTTCGTGCCTCTATCTGGCCACAGACAAGAAAACTGCGAAGGCCGAAGTTAGGCCGTCTGTTGGCACCTATGTATCAGTAGGGCAGTTCAAGACTATGCGACCGCTGGCTCTCCTTGATTGCTCTGTGAGTCATAACAGCGGATTCAACCTGTATTTTGAAGAACCAGACGTAGAGGAACGAGAACGAGCCGTGTGGAATGATATAGATCGCGCTTTCTCCGAGCCAGTTACTGTCAGTGATTCGACAGCAGACTATGCCCCTACCCAGATACTCTCGGAATTGTTCAAGCGTAAGGGCTACGACGGTGTTGTGTACAAGAGTAATCTCGGCCCCGGCTTCAACTTGGTTCTCTTCGACCCGAATGCAGCAGACATAATTAATTGCCGTCTATACAGCGTAAAGTCTGTTGTGTACAAATATGACGAAGCCTCAAATCCGTACTTCGTAAAAAAATACTATGAGCAGAAAACGAAGACTGGTCAAGATGATGTCTAAAAATCGCATAGACGGCGACATATCTTTTTTATGTTCGAGGTATTATGAAACGAATCCGTGAAATAATTGCCAACATAAGACACCGATATCCTAATGACGACTTTTTTCTCAACTTTGAACACTCATGTCGAATTTCCCAAGGTAAGAGAAATTGTTATCGCGCCTACAACAGTGCATTAATGGTGCTGGACGATGACTCCTGGCTGATTCTAAAAAGCAAAGCTTTACGACACTATTTTGACCATAGAAATGGTCAGAAAAAGCAGGGGTTTTTCAACCAATTGAACGAAGCTTTCGCTTACCGGTATTTGGTAACAAATGGATTTGACAATGTGCGATTCATCAAAGAGAGTAAGGAAAAGAGTCCTGATATAAAATTTACTGGCCATGACGGGCAGAGCTATTGCGAAGTTAAGACCTTGGGTATATCAAACGATGAAATAAACCGGCGGCATATAACAACAGTCTGTGATGGTTCAATTCACGGCAATCTGAGCGATGAGTTTCTCAAGAAATTTTGTGATGCGGTAAACACAGCAAAGCGGCAAATATGTGCATTTGGGCCTAATGGTCTGGTTTATGTAATTATTAAGTTTGATGATATCGCCTTAGATTATTATAAGAACTATAGGAAGCAGTTGACAACCTTTTCTGATATTCATGGGTTCGACGATCTATTTGTCAAAATAGGTTTGCTCGGAAACAATGAGGATATGCATAACTGACTCCTTTCGCAGGGCGTCTTAACAGCCGCCGGTGAACTATGTGTTAGTTGCCGATTTGCAAAGTATGGTGGTGATGTGAGCATAACGAAAGGGCTTTTTATTGCTTCGATCCTGGTGGTGACTCTCATGGCGGGGTCGATGGCTTGGTCGGATGAGTACTCTCTTCAGAAGGCCAAGGAGCTGGACCAGGAGGTGATACTTCTTGATCAGCAGGGACGATACTCTGAGGCTGTTCCCATAGCTGAAAGAATATGTGCAATCAATGAGAAAGTTTTGGGGCCAGAGCACCCCGCCACCGCCCAATCCCTGAACAACTTGGCTTTACTCTATTATGCCATGGGGGCCTATGATAAGGCGGAGCCCTTATACAGGCGCTCACTGGCGATCTGTGAGAAAGCCTTCGGACCGGAACATCCCGCTACCGCCGCTTCCCTCAACAACCTAGCCGGACTCTATAGATCCGCGGGGGCCTATGGCAAGGCTGAGCCCCTCTACAGGCGCTCACTGGCAATATATGAGAAAGTCATGGGGCCTGAGCATCTCGACACCGCCACATCCCTAAATAACTTGGCGTTATTCTATAACACCATAGGTGCCTATGCTCAGGCGGAACCCCTATACCGGCGCTCGTTGGAGATAAAAGAGAAAGTTCTGGGGCCAGAGCACCCCAGGATCGCCGGTTCCCTGAACAACTTGGCCTCACTCTTTTATGCCATGGGGGCCTATGACAAGGCGGAGCCCCTTTACAGACGCTCACTGGTAATACATGAGAAAGTTTTGGGCATTGAGCATCCTGATACCGCCCTGTCCATGAACAACTTGGCAGTACTCTATGACACCATGGGGGCTTATGACAAGGCCGAGCCACTCTGCAGGCGCTCCCTGGCTATCAGGGAGAAAGTCATGGGACCGGAGCATCCCGACACCGCCGCTTCCCTCAACACACTTGCTTTCCTTTATCATAATATGGGGGCCTATGACAAGGCTGAACCACTCTACAGGCGCTCCCTGGCTATCAGGAAGAAGGTCCTGGGGCCGGAGCATCCCGATACCGCCCTTTCCCTGAACAACCTGGCAGTACTTTATGACACCATGGAGGCCTATGACAAGGCCGAGCTACACTATCGACTCTCCTTAGCAATCAGGGAGAAAGTCCTGGGGCCGGAGCATCCCGACACCGCCCTTTCCCTGAACAACCTGGCCGAATTCTATAAAACCATAGGGGCCCATGATAAGGCAGAGCCACTCTACAGGCGCTCCTTGGCAATCAGAGAGAAGACCCTGGGGTTTGAGCATCCCGACACCGCCCTTTCCCTAAACAACCTAGCCACATTTTATCATAACATGGGGGCCTACGACAAGGCTGAACCCCTCTACAGGCGCTCCCTGGCAATCTGGGATAAAGTCCTGGGACCTGAGCATCCCGACATCGCCCTGGCTCTGAACAACCTGGCAGTACTCTATGCTCTCCAAGGACAGAATGGTGAGGCCCTTGCTCTCATGGAAGGTGCTCAGGGCATTGACAAAAAGCAGATTGATCAGATCTTGGGCTTTGCCCCGGAGGCCCAGCAAACCCAATTTCTGGCAACCCGTGAGAACAACTTTTTCGCTTACCTCAGCCTGATTCACCAGCGCTTCCCGAACAACCCCAAGGCCATAAGGAATGCGTTGAATATCTGGCTATCCCGGAAGGGTATCCTCCTTGAAGCCCAGAAGCGGATACAGGATGTCCTCGCCGCTGGCGACAACTCCCAGGCACAAGAAATATTCGCGGAACTGATCATAGTCCGGCAGGAACTGGCACGGCTTGTCTTAGGAGGGCCAGGGCCGGAAGGCCCGGAAACCTACCAGAAACGTATCGCCGATCTGGCCGCCAGGAAGGAAACCTTGGAGGGGCAACTCAGCCGCTTTAGCCAAACCTTCGCCCAGCAGCGAAAGACGAGAATCGCCACAACTTCCAACGTCGCATCTGCTCTAACCAAAGGAGCGGTCCTCATCGAGATGGTCCGGATCAAAGACTTTGATTTCAAAACCGGCAAGTGGGGCAGCTCCCGCTACCTCGCTTTTATCCTCAGCCCCGGAAAAGGTTCCGACGTCTCTCTGGTTGATCTCGGCGACGCCGACAGCATGGACCAGAAGGTGGCGGCCTTCAAGAAGTCCTTGGGAAACATTAAAACCCTACCCGATGTCTTGGCAAAGCAGAGCAACGAACTCTATAATCTGGTTTTTGCCCCATTGACATCATCCCTCGGCAAATCGAAACAAATATTTCTTTCCCCTGACGGCAGCCTCAACCTCATACCCTTTGAGGTTCTGCGGGACGACAAAGGCCGCTATCTCATTGATAACCATACTTTTCACTATGCTTCCGCAGGGAGAGATATTGCCGGTTACGGCATGATAAAGGAAAAAGGACAGAAAGTCCTCCTGATGGGTGACCCTGATTTTAACCTGGCCGATAGACAAACAACGGAAGAAAAAGGGCGCCCCCTGACACGCTCCCGGCAGATGCAGGGGCTCAGCTTCTCGCGTCTGCCGGGGACAAAGGAGGAGGTTGAGGCCGTGACAACTCTCCTCGGCCGTTCCGCCTGTGATACCTACACAGGAAAAATGGCAAGCGAGTCTGTCCTGATGCAAAAGAAAAGCCCCCGGATACTGCATTTGGCCACCCATGGCTTTTTTCTCTCCGATCAGGATTGGACATCAGTGAGGGATGAAAAAAGCCGGGGTATTATCATAACAGCCAAGGAAGCGCCTTCCGGGAAGAAGCCGATCCGCATCGAGAACCCATTCCTCCGTTCTGGTCTCGCACTGGCTGGGGCAAACCGTTCTCTGGCTCAGGAAGACGTGACGGATGGCATCTTAACAGCAGAGAAGATTTTAGGTCTCAATCTACATGGAACAGACATGGTGGTTCTATCGGCCTGTGAGACGGGTGTGGGGGACGTCAAGAACGGTGAAGGGGTCTATGGGCTAAGAAGGGCATTCACCCAGGCGGGCACGAAGAGCCTTGTCATGAGCCTCTGGGAGGTTCCTGACCGGGAGACAAAGGAACTGATGGTTTCTTTCTACAAGAACCTACAATCGGGCAAAATGAACCGGGCCGCAGCCCTTCGCGATGCGGCTCTCAAACAGCGGCAAAAGGTGAAAACCCGCTATGGTCATGATAACCCTTACTACTGGGGCGCGTTTGTCTTTCTGGGCGAGGCGGAATAGGTAGAATTATCATGTGGTATTTATATCTGATAACCTTTTTGCTAGGGGTAATTATCAATGGTTGGGGGGATTCTCATGTACAAGGTGCTTAGAACAGCTTTTCTGTCTTCACTTATTTTCGTAATTGCTGGATGCGCGGGAAGGGATTTCGTTCGCCCAAATTCAGATACGGTCAAATTGGGTCAAACAACTTATTCACAAATCGTGCAGCACATGGGAGAGCCTAGGCGTATCAGTGACGTTATGAAGAACGGGAAGAGTATGAAAAGCATAAGCTATAGTTATGCAGCCACAGGAGGTGAGCCTTTAGAGGAAGGGGTTATTCCTGCAAGGACAGTGGCGTTCTTTTTTTTCAAAGACGTACTTGTTGGTCAGCGATTTATCTCATCATTTAGGTCTGATAACTCTAACTTTGACGATACAAAAATTAATGGCATCCTAAAAGGCAAAACAAGTCGCTCAGAAGTGATTCAGCTGTTGGGGAAGCCCTCTGCCTCATTTATTCCCCCAATGGTAAAGGAATGTTCTGGTGAAGCAATTGGATATGGTTACCAAACTACTCGCGGTGATGTTTATAGCGGCTACAAGTCCTTTGGTAAATTCATGACATTGTCGTTTGATGACAGAGACATTGTCTCAGATATCGACTATTCGTCGTCAGGTAATAATTAACCACGAGTGGATCTAAATATTAATAAAACCGGATGAACCATAAAAGCGACGGCTTTGAAAAATTTATTTTCCCCTCCACTTATGGAATACGGATAAGATGATGATTTATTTGACGATTAACACCCACTTTAACCCGTCCCGATCAAGGGAAGGGGAAGTTTTCGGACTTTTGGTGATATTCTCATGAGGTCAGCGCCCTATGCAGGAGTCAGTTCACACTAACAGGCCCCGCATTGTTGTCATTACCGGTCCGACCGGCGGCGGGAAGACGGCCGTGGCCCTCTCGTTGGCCCGGGAATTCAATGCCGGGATCATCAGTGCCGATTCCATGCAGGTTTACCGCTATCTGGATATCGGAACGGCCAAACCCACCCGGGAAGAACAAAAACAGGTCCCCCATCATCTCATCGACTGCGTCAACCCTGACGAATGGTTCAACGCCGCCCGTTTTCGCGCCGAGGCGGACCTCGCCATCGACAAGCTGCACAGGCAAGGCAGGACGGTCTTTATCGTGGGAGGCACGGGCCTGTACATTCGGGTCCTTCTGGGGGGCCTCCTTCCCGGTCCGGGCCCGGACGAAGTTTTGAGAGGCAATTACAAGGATTTGATGAACCTCCACGGCAAGGCTTGTCTTTATGAGGAACTCCGGATAAGGGACCCGGCCGCGGCCCTGACCCTCGACCCCAACGACGCGGTGCGGATTATCCGGGCCCTGGAATTTTTTACAGCCACGGGCCGATCCATCACGGAAGCTCAGGGGCGGCACGGATTTCAGGATAAACGATATAAAGTCTTAAAGATAGGCATTTTTTCCGATCGGGACAACCTGTTTGCCCGCATCGACGAACGGGCCGCCGCCATGATCGCTGCCGGGCTGGTGGAGGAAACACGGGAGCTGCTGGCCAGGGGCTACGGCGAAGATATCAAGCCCATGCAATCACTGGGCTATAAGCATATATTCAACTATCTCAAAGGAGTGTGCAGCCTGGAAGAGGCACGGGATTCAATGGCCCGGGATACGAGGAAATACGCCAAGAGACAGATGACATGGTTCCGGGCGGAAAAGGACATGCTCTGGATGTCTCCCGACGACAAGCCGGCAATAGAGAGAAGCATCGCCGAATTTCTCAACCCTTGACACGATTAAAAAAGGACCCTATGATCGCAACCGGCAATAAACCTTTAATGCCCGCTAATCAGGGGCTTTGAAATTGCTTGACTTTAAAAAACGCTGCCCCTATATGGGGAGGCATAAAGTAACGAAAGGAGAGGGCTTATGAAGCGAGTGACAGACTATCGAAGGATGTTTGCCGTCTTGGCAATCCTGACTGTGATCCTCATGCTTGTATCCTGCGGACCGAAGGCAGTCAAACCGATGGGGGAAATGGACACTCCCGATCATCATGTATACACGGGTCTGAAACTTCTGGATCAGGGACAGTATCCCCAGGCGCAGGGTGAATTTGACCGGGCGATCCAGTTAGCCCCGAAATTTTCCCGGGCCTTTACGGGCACGGCGTTGGTCAAGGCCTATCAGAATGACTTTCCCGGCGCCTTCAAAGCCCTGGATAAAGCATGGGAATACGCCAATAATAATGAAGAAAAGCTCGTCGTCCACGTGGGCTACATTCGCGTCTATACCATGAACAAGGCCGCCTGCGCCCGCATCGGCACGGATTGTTCGCAAGATACGAGCTGGCTCGACAAATCCAAGAACGAATTCGATAACGCCGTCGCCATCAACGCTAAATACGGCCCGGTTTATTATTTTATGGGCCTCTGCTACAAAACGGCCCTCAATTTTAATAAATCCGGCGAAATGTTTGCCAAGGTCATGGAGCTCAAAGGCGAATACACCGCCGAGGCCGATGTCCAGTGGAAGCTTGTCCAGGATATCCAGCGGGCCACGCCGGGGACGGTGACGGGAAAGAAGATCGCCCTGGTGGAAAAACTCACCCGCGCCGACGCCGCCGCCCTGTTCATGGAAGAGATGAAGATTGACGTCCTCTATAAGAAGCGCACCCCCAAAGAGTTCGACACCTCCTTCAAGGACCCCGACAAGGCCAAGGTCTCGGGAAGGGGCGCGCCTACGGCCAACGACATCGCCGCCAATCCCCTGAAAATGGACATCGAAGGGATTCTCCAGCTTGGTGTACGGGGTTTGGAAGCTTATCCCGACGGGGCTTTCCATCCCAATGAATTTGTCACCCGGGGCGCCTATGCCTTGATGATCGAAGACATTTTGATCAAAGTTACGGGCGATAATTCTCTGGCCACCAAGTTCATCGGCTCTACCTCGACCTTCCCCGACCTGCGTTCCGACCTGCCCTATTTCAATGCCGTCATGGTGGTGACCTCCCGGGGAATTATGCAGGCCAAAAGCCTCTCCACGGGGGAATTCGCACCCATGGATACGGTGTCCGGCGTCGAAGCCTTGCTGATTATCAAGAAATTTAAAGAAGAGCTTAAATTCTAAGAAGGAGAACTTTCATGGGCAGAGGGCAATTGAGCAAGGCATTCGAACCGCACGCGGCGGAGCGAAAATGGTACCAGTACTGGATGGACAATAATTTTTTCCATGCCGTTGATGGAAGCGCCAAGCCGCAGTTTTCCATTGTCATCCCCCCCCCGAATGTCACGGGTATGCTCCACATGGGTCACGCCCTGAACAATGCCCTCCAGGATATTATGATCCGTTTCAAGCGGATGCAGGGCTACAACTCCATGTGGATGCCGGGAACGGATCACGCCGGGATCGCCACTCAGAACGTAGTGGAACAGGAACTGGCCAGGGAAGGTCTCACCCGCCATGACCTGGGGCGGGAGAAGTTCATCGAACGGGTCTGGCAGTGGAAGGAAAAATACGGCGGCGTGATTACCAACCAGCTCAAGCGCCTCGGTTGCTCCTGCGACTGGGAGCGGGAACGTTTCACCATGGACGAAGGACTTTCCCACGCCGTGCGGGAGGTATTTGTCCGCCTCTATAACGACGGCCTCATCTACCAGGGCGACTATATCGTCAACTGGTGTCCCCGCTGTCATACGGCCATTTCCGACCTCGAGGTCGAATTCAAGGAAGAGGCCGGCCATCTCTGGGATATCCGGTATCCATACGTGGACGGCAGCGGCGAGATTGTCGTCGCCACTACCCGTCCGGAAACGATGCTGGGGGATACGGCCGTCGCCGTCAATCCCGACGATCCCCGCTACAGGGACAAGGTCGGCAAGATGGTCCTCCTGCCCCTCGTAAACCGGGAGATCCCCGTCATCGCCGACGACTACGTGACCATGGATTTCGGCTCCGGAGCCGTAAAGATCACCCCCTCCTGCGACCCCGCCGACTTTGCCATGGCGGGACGGCACAACCTCGAAATCATCAAGATCATGGACGGCAGCGCCGTCATCAACGAAAACGGCGGCGTCTATCAGGGACAGGACCGCTTCGAATGCCGGGAAAACGTCGTGAAGGATCTGGAAAAAGGCGGCTTTCTCGGGACGATCGAACCCTACACCCATAATGTCGGCCAGTGCTACCGCTGTAAGACAACCATCGAGCCGGCGGTATCGAAACAGTGGTTCGTCAAGGTAGCCCCCCTGGCCAAAGCGGCAACGGCGGCGGTTATCAAGGGCAAGACCCGGATCATCCCCCCCATGTGGGAGGCCACCTACTTTGAATGGATGACCAACATCCGCGACTGGTGCATCTCCCGCCAGATCTGGTGGGGACACCGCATCCCCGTCTGGTACTGCGACGGCTGCGGCAATATGATCGTGGCTTCCCAGGACCCTGATCACTGCCCGACCTGCAAGGGGGAAACGCTACGCCAGGAAGAAGACGTTCTCGATACGTGGTTCAGCTCCGCCCTCTGGCCCTTCTCAACCCTCGGCTGGCCGGAGCAGACCCCGGCCCTGAAGACCTTCTATCCCACCTCCCTCCTGATCACGGGCTTTGACATCCTCTTCTTCTGGGTGGCCCGTATGATGATGATGGGTCTCTACACGATGAAGGAGGTCCCCTTCCGGGACGTATATCTCCATGCCCTGGTCCGGGATGAGCACGGGGACAAGATGAGCAAGTCCAAGGGCAACAGCATTGATCCTCTTAAGATGATTGATAAATTCGGCACCGACGCCTTCCGGTTCACCCTGGCCGCCTTTACCGCCCAGGGACGGGACGTCCGGATGTCGGAAGAACGGATCGAAGGGTACAAATTCTTCGTCAACAAGATATGGAATGCGACGCGTTTTGCCGTAATGAATCTCGAAGACTACCCGGAGGCGGAACCGCAGGTCCCCAGAGCGGACAGATCCCTCCCCGATCGCTGGATAGAGTCCCGTCTGCGTCACACCATCAGGGACGTTGTCACCGGATTCGACGAATACAGATTCAACGAAGCGACGGGCAGTCTCTATCAGTTCATCTGGCACGAATTCTGCGACTGGTATCTGGAACTTATCAAACCGGTGCTATACGGCAAGGATGCCTCGGCCGCCCGCCTGGCCGCTCAACACACCCTCTACGGCATCCTGAAGGCCACCATGAAACTCCTTCACCCCACGATGCCCTTCGTGACCGAGGATATTTGGCAGACCATCGTCAATGACGGGAAATCCATCATGGTCAGTCCCTTCCCGACGGAGGAGGAGTACATGGACGACCCCCGGGCGGAGGAAGAAATGGGGCTGATCATGGAGGTGATAACCAAGATTCGTGCGATCCGCGGCGAGATGGGCATCGCCCCTTCCAAAAAGCTGCGGGCGATCCTATCTTCCCCGGCAGGGGCGAGAGATTCCCAAGCTGTTCCCTCTCTGGAAGCAGGGGTCGGCTATATCGTCAACCTCGCCAACCTGGAAGAGCTGAAAATCGGCGTGGCGATGGAAGAACCCAAAGGGGCCGCCACCGGCGTAGTAGGAAACCTTCAGGTCTTTGTCCTTCTCGAAGGGGCCATCGATGTGGCCGCCGAAAAGGCCCGCCTGGAAAAGGAAATGGCGAAGCTGGAGAAAGAGCTGGCTATTGTCACCCGAAAACTTGCCAATCGCGATTTTCTTGCCAAGGCCGCCGCGGCCGTGGTCCAGAAGGAAGAAGAAAAACATAAAGAAATCAGGGAAAAACACCTGCTTATCGAGAAGGCCCTGAAAAAGGTCCAGGAACTGGCAACATGATACTCCATGCTTTCCCGGAACTTACCCTGAACCTCGGGGAGACTTTTGAAAAATCCCTGCCTGGGGATACAATCGACCCCCCGGCAATTTGAGTATCCAATCTTGAACAGTTACGAAAAAATGCTTTTGCGGCGCCTGATCCGCGCCGCCCTGGTAGAAGACATCGGCGCCGGCGATGTGACGTGCAATGCCATCCTGAGCGGTGAAGAGGGGGGAAGGGCCGGAGCGGTCGCCAAATCGGAACTTGTTGTCGCCGGCGGGGAGGTCTTCCGGGAAACCTTTCGGCAGGTCGATCCCGATTTGTCTTTTAACGTCTTGGCTGCCGAAGGTCAGGTAGTTATCCCGGGAGCGGTGCTGGTGGAAATCAGCGGGACCCTCCGTTCCATCCTGATGGCGGAACGGACGGCCCTGAACCTGCTACAGCGGATGTGCGGCATTGCCACCGCAACACGGGCTTTTGTCCGGGCCGTTGCCGGGACGGAGGCCATAATCCTCGACACCCGGAAAACAGCACCGGGACTCCGCATCCTGGACAAGTACGCCGTCCGGATCGGCGGCGGGCAGAACCATCGTTTCGCCCTCTACGACGGCGTCCTGATCAAGGACAATCATATCGCCGCGGCCGGAGGCATCACGGAGGCGGTCCGTCGGGCCCGCCGGGGCGTTGCCCACACCCTGAGGATCGAGGTGGAGGTCCGGAACCTTGGCGAACTGGAAGAGGCCCTCGCCGCCGGGGCCGATATAATCATGCTGGATAATATGAGCACCGGCGATATGAGGAGCGCCGTCGCCATATCATCCGGACGGGCGCCCATAGAGGCTTCTGGCAATGTCACCCTGGATAATGTCCGCACCATTGCCTTGACGGGCGTCAACTTCATCTCCGTAGGGGCCTTAACACATTCCGTCCGCGCGGCGGACATCTCCCTCCTCATCCAATAATGAGAAACCCATATCGGAAGCGATGAACTTAACTGAAGAGCGGCTGATGGCAATACTGGCGGGAAGAAGAATCGGCTGTCCCGTCGAGTTTTGCGAGGAGATCGATTCCACCAATAACCTGGCCTGCCGTCTGGCCCGAGAGGGGGCCCCGGAGGGGGCAGTGGTCGTGGCCGATGCCCAGGCCAAAGGCAAAGGCCGCCTGAATCGGGTCTGGCAATCACCACCGGCGGCGAACCTGTATGTGTCGGTTATTCTACGTCCCGAAATAGAGGCCGCTGCAGCACCGCAACTTACCCTGGTTGCCGGATTGGCCGTGGCGGAAATCCTCTCCCGTTATTGCCCGGAGGGGGTAACCATAAAATGGCCCAACGACATCCTCATCCGGGGGAAGAAGATCTGCGGGATCCTGACGGAAATGAAGTCTTCCCCTGCGGGCGTCGATTTCATCATTTTAGGCATCGGCATCAATATCAATATGACCCGCGATGATTTCGAGCCGTCCCTCCGGGATACGGCCACTTCCCTGCAAATCGAAACCGGCGACACAATTAACCGCCTCGACGTGATTTGCGCACTTTTTAACTCGTTAGAAAAATGGTATAGCCTGTTCCTCCGCCGGGGCTTTCCCGGGGTGCGGGATGCCTGGCTGCGTTACGCCGATATCCTGGGGCGGCCGATCCGGGTGGTTTTCCGGGAAGACACACAAACCGGGGTGGTCATGGGGATCGACGATGACGGGACCATCGTGATGAAGGGCGCCGACGGTACGACCCAGCGGGTTATCGCCGGGGATGTTTATCTCTTGAAGGAGTAGTTATGCTGCTTGTCGTTGATGTGGGAAACACGAACACGGTACTGGGTTTATTCGACGGGGGAAATCTCGTTCATGACTGGCGGATACGGACGGTTGTCGATCATACCGTCGACGAATACGGCATGCTGATCTACAACCTCTACAAGTCGAGCAAGATCAGTTCCAAGAGGATCTCCGACATCATCATCTCCTGCGTCGTCCCACCGATGCTCAATATTCTGGAGCCCCTCTGTGAAAAATATTTTCATTTGAAGCCGCTCATCGTGGGACCCGGCGTCAAGACGGGGATGCCTATCTACTACGACAACCCCAAGGAAGTAGGGGCGGACCGGATCGTCAATGCCGTGGCGGCCTATGAAAAATACAAGCGCGACCTGATCATAGTTGATTTTGGCACGGCCACGACTTTTGACTATGTGTCCGCCAAAGGGGAGTATATGGGCGGATGCATCGCACCGGGGATCATGATCTCCAGCGAGGCCCTTTTCGAGCGGGCGGCGAAGCTCCCCCGGGTCGAGTTGAGCAAGCCCCGGGCCATCATCGCCAAAGACACGGTAAGCAGCATGCAGGCGGGGATCATGTACGGCTATGCGGGCCTCGTGGACGGAATCGTCGGACGGATGATGGGGGAGGTAAAAGGCAATCCCATGGTCATCGCCACCGGCGGTCTGGCAAAAATCGTCGCCCCGGAAACGAAAACCATCGAGGTGGTGGACGATATGCTGACCCTGGAGGGTCTACGTCTGATCCATCTCCGCAACAAATAACTGATTTTAAACTTTTTACGGGTTCATCACAGATGAAGGATGGATTAAGCGCGCGATGCTGAATGTAGGCCTGACAGGGGGCATCGCGTCGGGGAAATCCACCGTCGCCGCCATGCTGGTCGAGCAGGGGGCCTTCCATATCGATTTTGATGTCCTGGCCCACAAAGTGGAAAAACCGGACCTGCCGGCCTGGCGGGAAATCATAGACACCTTTGGCCCGGAGATCCTGAACGAGGACGGGACGATCAACCGGGCCAGACTCGGGGTGATTGTTTTTGCCGATCAACGGAAGATGGCCCAACTCAACGCCATTGTCCACCCTGCCGTCTTAACGGCGTGGCGCCGTCAACTGGAAGAAATAGAAAAGGAAAAAGCGGACGCTATTATCCTGTCCGATGTGCCCCTCCTCATCGAAGCGGGAATGAAGCAGCTGGTGGACGTGGTTCTTCTCGTCTATATCTCCCCCGAGGAACAGCTCCGGCGCCTCATGGCCAGAAACGGCTATACCCGGGAAGAGGCACTTTCCCGTCTGAGCGCTCAAATGCCGATCCAAGACAAACTGGCCCTGGCCGACCTGATCGTCAATAACGAAGGGTCCTTTGATGAAACGCAGCAACAGATAGTTCCTGTCTGGCAGGAATTGGTCCGCCGGGAAAGGGCAAAAAAATAGCCCTTTCCTTTCATCGTCCCGGCAAATGCTCCTTGAATTTATTTCTGAAATATGATACAAAAAAACTTATAATTTCAACACTATGGAGGATAAACAAGTATGATCGGAAAAAATGTTTTGGCGGATTTCAGTTCCAAAGTCTGCGACCCCGTGCTTGATCCGACGGCCTACGTCCATCCCCTGGCCGCCGTCATCGGTAATGTCATTTTGGGAAAGAATGTCATGGTGTCTCCCTTTGCCTCGGTTCGGGGCGACGAAGGGCAGCCCCTTTTCGTCGGCGACAGCGCCAACGTCCAGGACGGTGTCGTTATTCACGCCCTGGAAACGGAGATGAACGGTCAGGTCATTGAAAAGAACCTCTACGAAGTGGAAGGAAAGAAATATGCCGTTTATGTGGGAAGCCGGGTATCTTTAGCCCATCAGGTACAGATCCACGGGCCCGCCGTGGTTCTCGACGAGACCTTCGTCGGCATGAAGTCCCTGGTCTTTAAAGCCTTCGTCGGCAGGAACTGCGTCATTGAACCCGGGTGTATCCTCATGGGGGTTACCGTAGCCGATGGCCGCTATGTCCCCGCGGGCTCCGTCATCAAGACCCAGGAACAGGCGGACAAGCTGCCCGTCGTCACCGATGACTACCCCTTTCGGACCCTGAACAAGGGCGTTGTCCATGTCAACACCGCCCTCGCAAAGGGATACCTGGCGGCGGATAAATAAATGTTTAAATACATGTCCCGTTTTTCCAGGCTGCAAATTATTCTGATCGTCATCATATGCCTGGTCCTTGTCGCGCCGGTCGAGGCAAAAAAAACCGGGAAGAAACATCGTAGAGCCGCCGCCCCAAAAGCAAAAACCGTCGCCCCGGCGGTAAAATCCGTCGTACTCATGGATATGACCACCGGAAAGATCCTCCAGAGCCGCAACGCCAACCTTGCCATGCAACCCGCCTCCATCACCAAGGTGCTCAGCCTGTACATGGTTTATGACGCCGTCCATGCCGGGAAAGCCCGGTGGTCGGATAAGATCCGGATCAGCCCCCGGGCCGCGCGCATGGGAGGAACGAGGATGTATCTTGAACCGAATACCGAGGCGACGCTGGGGGAACTGGTTACGGGAATGTCCGTCGTATCCGCCAATGACGCCTCCGTGGCCGTCGCCGAGCATCTGGGAGGATCGGTGGAGGCCTTTGTCGAACAAATGAATCTTCAGGCAAAAAAACTGGGCATGACCCAAAGCTGCTTTAAGACCCCCAACGGCCTGCCGGCAAAGGGCCAATACACGACGGCTGCGGATATCGTCAAACTGTCCACCGCCTATCTGGAGAGATTTCCGGCGTCACTGACCATTCATTCCATGCAGAAATACACCTATCACGGCATCACCCAATTCAACCGGAATCGTCTTCTGGGACATTATCCCGGCGTGGACGGCCTGAAGACCGGTTATGTCGGGAAGGCGGGCTGGCATATCGCCGCCACGGCCAAACATGGGGATACCCGTCTTTTAGCCGTCCTTATGGGGGCAAATAATCCGAAATTCAGAAACAAAGAGGCGACCAAACTCCTCGATAAGGGGTTTGCCATGGTCAACGGGGAAAAGGCGATGGTTCTGAAGAGCGCTTCAGCGGCCCATCGCCTTCTTTAGTTCCTCAATCAGCTTGGGCGTCACCTCGTAGAGATCCCCGACGATTCCCAGGTCGGCGGCCTGGAAAATCGGGGCGTTTTCATCCTTGTTGACGGCACAGATCACCCGGGCGCCGCGAATGCCCGTAACATGCTGGATCTGTCCGGAGACGCCCAGACCGAGATACAGGTCCGGCTTCACCTGGACCCCGGAAAGGCCGATGCAGAGGTCATCGGGCAGCCAGTGCAACTCTTCCGAGATCGGGCGGGTACAGCCGATCCCCCCCCCGACCAGATCCGCCAGTTGACGGGCGGTGTTGATATCCTCCTGTTTCTCTATGCCCCGCCCCACACAAATCACCGTTTTGGCTTCCGTGATGTCCTGACTTCCCCGCTCTTTTGTTTTCTTCTCAATAACCCTGACGGGGGAAGACGGCGGCAGCGGCAGTTTTCTAATTATCCCTGACCGACCATGATCCGCCGGGGCCGGGGTAAAAGTCCGGGGGGGAATCGTCGCCATTGCCGGCCTGGCTGAGCAGTTAAGCTGCTGAACGGCGGCGCCGCCATAGGCGAGACGCTCCATAACGATAGTTCCGTCTTCTTCCCGGTGCAGGGCGATACAGTTGCTGCAGAGACCGGTATCGAGACGGGCGGCCAGACGGGCGGCGAAATCCTTGCCTCGCGCCGTGGCAGCGACAAGAAAGATATCAGGGTCAGCACCTTTTGTCTCCGCGGCGATTACGGGAAGCCAGACATCGAGCGACATGTCTTCCCCGAGGGGGCTCAACAACACGATCTCATCGGCCCCGCCGGCGATATACGTGTCGGTCTGACCACCCTGTTCCGGGACAACCGCCGTCACCTTCACCCCTGTCTGCGAGGCAAGGGCTCCGGCGACCGTCAAGAGTTCCAGGGCCAGATCCTTTCTTTCCGCAAAAATCCATATTCCCGGCATCTATGCCTCCTTAGCTGATAACGCCCATCTTTTGCAAGGCCGCCACAAACCGGGCAATCCCTTCCGGTGTCGCCGCAAATTTTTCACAGTTCCGCTCCATTCGCGTCGCCGTCATGCCCATGGTCCGCAGGCGAGCGGCGCCGACGGCGGGCAGCTCTTCCTTCTTTATGTTAACGACAGGCTTCTTCGACGCCATCAGGGTATCCTTCACCCCCGGGATCCGGGGGGTGTTGATCTCCGGCAAGACCGTCGCCAGGACCGGCAGGGGGGCTTCCACTACCTCGACGCCTTCTTCTACCCGTCTTTCCGCAAGGATGCGCCCGCCTTCCCCGATGGTAAGTTTCTGAACATAGGAAATACATGGTATCCCGAGCATTTCCGCAAGGCGGGGACCGACCTGTTGGGCGTACTCGTCGCTGGAGCCCTCGCCGCAGATAACCAGATCGTAAGGAATGCGGGAACGGATAATCTCCCCAAGGATCGCCGCCGTCTGGGAAGATTCCAATCGGTTGAAAGACGGATCGCCGGCAAAAAAGGCCTGATCCGCCCCTCGGGAAAGGGCGTCTTTCACGCCTTTGGCGGCTTCGGGAGCCCCCACGGTCAGCACG
>Ga0074199_1001189_pt1 | contig 25577 bp, 21 predicted proteins | sample EPASupsiteSAE347_FD_64528 | JGI IMG/M metagenome (GOLD analysis project Ga0074199, IMG submission 64528) | Bioremediated contaminated groundwater from EPA Superfund site, New Mexico - Sample SAE3-47 | ecosystem: Environmental > Aquatic > Deep subsurface > Groundwater > Contaminated ... | reverse complement strand
CTATTTTTCTTAAATTTAGATCTATTTCCGCGTCAAATTTGGATAGAACCGGCATTGAGTCTAACGACCTTGATGTGACTTCCTGAAATAGATATATAGTTAAGCGGTGCGAAGCGAAAGTAATATGGAAAGCATACAGCATTCATCCCGCCCCCTAAAGAGAGCGGGTCTTCTGCCTGCTTTCTATAAGCAAAAAGAATAAATGGTTAAAGCTCAAGTAGCTGAAAAAGGGGTCTGATTGCGTGCCCTTTTGAGAAAGGAGGTTCATGATATGAAGTTGATTCTCACATTATTCGTCGTCACGGTTCTTCTGGCGAGCGTTGCCGTCACGGCCAGCGCTGCCGATGTTCTGGATTTGAGCACATTAGGTAAAAAACCGGCCACAGAAGCCGTTTCCCTGCCCAGGCTCTCGCCCACAATGCCGACCATTGCGCCAACCACTCTTGGAGGCAAACAGAATAGCGATGTACTCGATCTAAGCACTTTGGGAAAGAAAGCCCAGGCCAATGCGAATACATCCATGATCAAGGGCGCCTCTCCGGTTACAGTTACACCCATGTTCGCAGTTAAGAATGGGAATGTAACAAACCAGGCCGGCTCTGTCATTACCCTGCCCCAGGCAATTTCCGCCGCTCCATCCGTCTACACCCCGCCCATAGCCATATTTGGTGGAGCCTAAAGAGGAAGAAATGAATGTTTCGCTGAAGGTTGATGGAAAGGCAATCGATCTAAATGCCTTCACCCAAGAGATCATCGGCAATGCAGCAATAGCCATGGCCGAGTCTCTGCGGGGCGTGGGCCAAGATTGGAAAGGAATTGAGATCAGAATAGAAAAGTAAAAAGACTCTCAATCCTTCTTGCTCTTTTTGAAGACAGATGCGAGATCGATAAAATAGGTGCCCTCCTTAACCGCCATAATCAGTTCGTCTCTCTCGAAGAGGGACGGCAGATTTAGTTCGTATGTGCCGGGTGCCGTTATCTTGACGCTCTCCAGAGTCTTCTCTTGAGATTTGCCCTTGCCATCACTCTGACGGTTGTCCTCCAAATGATGGTCTTCTTCTAAATGAGGGGCTTCATCGAGCTTCTTCTTTGAAGGAATGTGACTGGTTGGAGGAAACGGCGCGACGGGAAGAGATTCTTGCGAAGAGTGCATCTTCTCTTCTTTTGCCTCTATCGCTGCCGACTCTATTTCCCTCATCCTGGGGGGTACACGTACACCCATGGCCCGGGTTATAATCTGCTCCGGCTGCCGCATCTGCTCTTTGCAGTCCAGTGGCTTCTTTTTCACGAACATGAACTTCTTCCAGCCGCAATTCGGGCAGCCCTTCAGGATATCCTCTCCCGAATCGAAGACGTTGCTGCAGCGGGTACAGATATGAGGCATCTAGTCCCCCACGGAGACCTTGGTGCTGATCTGATATTTGTCTTTCTCAATAGTGCGTAGCTGGTTGGCAGGGCCTATGACTGTCATCCTGCCTTTAAGAGTTCTGCCAAATATCTTATCTAAAAACGATCCTTCTTTCCTGGAAGGATAGCTCTCGATCTCTATTCCGGAGAACTCGTCCACCCGAATCTCGGTCATGGTCATCTCGATAAGGCGCACCTCCTCATCGGAGGTCAGGCCGCACTCCAAGACCACAATCTTACCGTTCTTGACCTTGTCCAGGATGAGCCGAATCTTCTCCATGGAGGTCATTTTCTCCAGCTTCTCTCCGGAGATGAGGTCCATTTGCACTTCTCTCATCAAGATCACCCAAAATGAGCTGCTATCGCCTGATAAAGGTTATCTATATTCGATCCTTCCAGGGCGGAAATTTGCACCATGGCATGCTGAGGAAAGGCTGCCTTAATTCTGGCAGGCGAGGCGTTGGGCAGATCCATCTTATTGGCTACAATGAGAAGAGGAAGCTTCCTAGCTTCCATGTTTCCAATTACTACTACATTGACCTGTGTGTAGGGGTCCTCGGTTGAGTCCATAACCAGGAGCACTCCGTCCAGGTCATCCAACCATTTGATGGCTTCTATAACGCCTTCCGTAGCTTCTTTGGCCCTCTTCTTGGACTCTGCCTCGGTGAGGCCGAAGGCCATGAACTCCTTGAAATCAACTTTCGTGGCCATGCCTGGCGTATCGACTATATCCAACTCGATGCTCGATCCATTGGCATGGATCACCACACCCTCCTTTCTCATGGCCCTGCGGGTCTCATGTGGAATAGGGGAGGCCACACCTAAGCTCTCTCCTCCACTCCAGTCATGCAGAATCCTATTGGCCAGGGTAGTCTTTCCTGCATTAGGCGGGCCGTAAAGCCCTATTTTAGCCCTCTTCTTTTTAAATATCCTGTCTATCCAGCTCCCAAGGCTTTCCCTGAGGCTATTGATGAAACCCATGTCTTACCTCAGATCTGATAAGCGCATATCTGTACTAATAATTTTCCATGAGAAAAATTAAAAAAACCTTAACCAGAGATATCCTGAGCAGGACAATGGCTGACGAATCCCTCGAATTGCCCACAGCCTCGCACAGCCTTCCAGGCATCTTTCAGAGAAACGTCTTTGATATTGGCATAGCTCTCCCGCAGATAGGGACAGGCTCTGACGCTGCCGTCAACTGCCACATGCATCCACCTTCTTCCAGCCATGCAGCCCACCAATTGGCCTTCAAAATATGTACTGGCAAAGAGCCGAGGCCCTCCCGGCGTCGAGTTGATCTTCCTGTAGAGGCTGATGATCTTCTCCCTCTCAATCAATGTCAGCTTCTCCTCAGGAGTCTTGGGGATGCCCTCCCAGATAGATAACTCCTGCACACCCAATTTAGAAGCCAAATCGTAGAGATCCGAGATTCTGTCCACCTGACCGGCCTTAATATGACAGGCCATAGTAACCATCAATCCGGTTTGCAGAGCAATCTGTATGGCTTCTATTGCCCTGGCATGAGCACCTTCAACGCCCCTAATCTGATCGTGCTCCTCTGGATTAGCGCTGTAAACGCCGATAATGAGATTATAAAGCCCGGCTTCTCTGAGCTTGACCGCCTTCTCGACAGTCATATCAAGTCCCGGGGTAAAGAGATTAACCACCGCTTTTTCTGGATCGACGTGCTTTATCAGTTCGAATATATCCTCTCGCAAAAGTGGATCGCCTTCGGTAAATGTGACTATGCAGGTGCCCATCTCCAGACCCTGGTCGATGACGCGCAAAATTTCCTCGCGGGAAAGCTCTCCTTCGCCCTCTTTTATCAGGCAGTGATCGCATTTTGCCCCACAACGTCTTGTAACCTCAATGGAGAGAGTCTGAGGCACCGGGCGGCCCATCGCAAAGCGTGCTTCATTGATCAGCAGTCTCTTGAAGGGACCACTGGGAATAGGCGGAAGCCATGTGCTGGCAACCATATCCTTCAGCCGGATCTGAGCAGGCTTCTCCTCTGCCAGCCTCTGGTTCATCATCTTCAAAACCGGCTGGACCATACGCGCCAGAGCACCCGATGCCTGCAGGGCTCGAAGATCTCGATCATAGTCCACAGATAGCGCGGCCGTCTTGATAAGCAGGGTCATTATAATCCCTCTTTTTCGTGGCAGTTATAGAGTTATCGCTACAGGAAGAGATAAGGTTAAATCAACCCTGCCTCTTGTACGAGGCTGGTGTTGCGAAGTGTCTGAAGTTGTACTGGCCTATTCCGGTGGCCTGGATACATCTGTTTGTATTCCGCTCCTCAAAGAGCGCTATGGATTTGATAGAATCGTCACCGTCCTGGTGGACGTTGGCCAGCCTAGGTCGGATATCGAAAGGGGAAACCGCCGAGCAAAGCAGCTGGCTGATGAGCATTACGTCATTGATGCAAGAGAAGAGTTCGTAAGAGACTACATATTTCCGCTCATCAAAGCCAACGGCTCTTATGAGGGATATGTTCTGGGAACGGCCATAGCCCGGCCGCTGATCGCCATGAAAGCCGTCGAGATCGCCAAATCGAAAGGCATAAAGAACCTGGCTCATGGATGCACCGGTCGCGGCAACGACCAGCTGCGCTTCGAGGCCATCTTCCGGGCCACAGACTGCCGGGTCATTGCACCCATGCGGGAACTGGATTTAGCCCGCGAATGGGAGATCGATTATGCGCGCGAGCACGGCATTGAAGTGACAGTTACCCGCGATAAACCCTGGTCGATAGATGAGAACATCTGGTCTCGGTCCATCGAGGGTGGCAAGCTGGAGGACCCCTATTTCGAGCCTCCAGAGGAGATCTACGGCTGGACACAAAAGCCGGACGCAAGCAAGAGCGCGCAGATTATTGAGATCGGATTTTCCCAGGGTGTTCCCGTATCTCTGGATGGCGTTCAGATGAGCGGCATTGAGCTTATTGAGAAGCTCAACCTGATCGGTGGCGAGCATGGCGTGGGCAGAACGGATATGGTGGAGGACAGGGTGCTGGGCCTGAAGGCCCGCGAGAACTATGAGCACCCTGCGGCAACTATCCTCCTCGCGGCGCATAAGGACCTCGAGCATCTGGTCTTATCCCGTAGCGAGCTTCGTTTCAAGGTTATGGTGGACGAAGCCTGGTCTGAACTGGCCTACATGGGCCTGGTGGAAGATCCGTTGTACTCAGATCTGAATGCCTTCCTGGATCAGTCTCAAAAGAGAGTAAATGGCTTGGTCAAGATGAAGCTCTATTGCGGAAATGCCATACCAGTGGGCCGCAAATCGCCCGATGCACTCTATGCTCAGGATATGGTCTCCTTCGACTCCCAGACATTGAGCCAGAAGGATGCAGAAGGCTTTGCCAAGTACCACGGCTTCCAGGCAAGGTTGCTCAAGATTAAAGGACTGAAGAGCACTTAGAAAGATGCAAGGGTAGGATTTATTTGATATCGCGGCCCAATATCATCAGCATGTCCGGAGTTGTGATATCAGAGGACGCCAGATCTGGGGATCTGGCGGCACTCGCCCTTGCCTTCAATGAGATAGTTCAACTTCCCGTCACGATGCGCTCGGCGAGATTTCCCGGCGTGCGGGTTGAGAAAGGAAAGGTTCTGGATGACGAGTACAGCGGACCTGTCCTGGAAGAAGTTATTCGAACCGGCAAGAGCATTCGCACCACTCCCAAAGAGGGAGCTTATCGAGACATTCCCGTGTCTGTCGCCCCCATATTGGTAGAGGGTCGAGCCGTTGCCGCCATAGGGATCGTGGATGTGATCGGCACTATCGACATTCCTGAGGTCTTCGGGGCATATGAGGCGGTCTTGAAACAGGTTTCAGGTAAGGTGCCAGAGAAGAAATGATGATCCGGAGTGCACAGCCCTGGGATCTGGCCCAGATCGTGCAGATCGAGGGGTTCTGCTTCCCGGAGGAGACCGCTTTTCCGCCCAAGATGTTCGCCTACCTGATTCGATATGCTGTATCTCTAGTGGCCTGTGAGCCCGAGAAGAAAGTATTGGGCTTCATCATGGGGTATACCAGTGGAAAGACCGGTGCAGTCTACACCTTGGACGTTCACCCCAGTTACCGCAGGAGGGGCATCGGCAGCAAGTTACTGCAATCTTTAGAGGAGAAGCTGGCCCTGTTAGGTGCCCAGGCGATCCGACTTGAGGCTGCATTAAATAGGCCCGGGGCTGTAGATCTGTACAGAAATGCCGGCTACCAGGAGCGGGAGCTCGTCAGGAATTATTATGGCCCTGGCGATCATGCCGTGCGGATGTGGAAGAATCTGGATGTGTGTATATGCTTAACGATTTAGCCAGGACAAGAAGCGGAGATATGGATGCAGAGCTTTCTGTCAAGATAAGCAAGCTGATAGACGAGTTCATGGCCATAGTTGATGCCACAACAGAGGAGAGACAACTACAGAGGGGTATAGCCAGAAGTCAACTCCCCTGTAGCGTGGTAGCCATCCTGGACAAGAATAACCTCTCCATTCTGGCGCAGTTTCGATTGGAGAACAGGACCACAAGCTACTTTTACAGACCGGATATCTCTCTCTCGCCCCAGCAGGCGGCCAACAGCGCCCAGTGGGAGTTCGGTTTCACAGATGCGTTTATCATCCAGATCCCGGCAAATCTGATAGAGCAAAGCACGGCTGATCGTCATGCTGCTCTGCAAAATGTAGCCTATAAGCACATCGATTCGGAGTTTTTAAGGCTGGAAAATATGCTCAGCCTCATGCGCACCCGTCCGATATTTGGAGAAGCTGCCGAGCAGGTAGGCTCAAGGACGCTCTTTCTGCTTCTGCCCCAGGATGCTAAGCTGCGAGGAAATGAAAAAGCCATTTTAAAAGCGAGCCAGGTCAACAGTCTGCCGATTATAGAGGCTGAAGACATCAGGAACGGTAAATCTGCTGTGCGTGATATGTGGCATTCCCTCAATTATGCGGCGGTGATCATTGCCGACCTTACAGGAGTTGACGGCGGGGTAATGTATGGCCTGGGCATTGCTCATACCCTGGGAAAAGAGACTATACTGATTCACCCGCAAGGCTCAAAATACCTGACGGATATTCCCAGGACATACAGGATAGAGTACGAAGAAAGCGATGCTGGCAGGACAAAGTTGGAAGGCTCGCTCACCCGTATGCTCGACACCATACTGGCGCCTGTTGTGAATGATTAGGCTATTGGCCAGGGAAAGTTGCACCGGGCCTATAACGTTATATATGTCTTGTATTTATACGAAGCTGCGACTCCGAATTCAGGTCTCCGAGCTTCATTTGACCCAGGAGGGGAAAAGAGGTTGAAAAAGATAAGGTTGGCAATCGCGGGCTTGGGAAACTGCGCAAGTTCCCTGATTCAGGGGATCGAATACTATAAACATACTGATGAGAAAGAATGCATAGGACTTATGCATTATGATGTGTGTGGTTACAGAGCTGGCGATATAGATGTAGTGGCAGCCTTCGACATTGATGTGCGAAAGGTAGGCAAGGACGTAGGCCAGGCCATATTTGCGCCACCTAACTGTACCAAGGTGTTCTATCCTGATGTTCCCCGCAAGAATGTAGTGGTCAAGATGGGGCCGGTTTTAGACGGATTTGCTCCCCACATGCTTAATTATCCAGAAGATAAGCGATTCGTTATAGCTGATGCTAAGCCATGCGACGTTAGACGCGAGCTGGAAGATTCCGGCACGGATGTGCTGGTAAATTATATGCCGGTAGGCTCGGAAGAGGCAACTCGCTTTTATGCGCAAGCGGCCCTTGATGCAGGCGTAGGCTTCGTTAATTGCATGCCGGTATTTATAGCCTCCAATCCAGAGTGGGCCAGGAAATTCCAGGATGCGGGTGTTCCAATTGTCGGCGACGACATAAAATCTCAGATTGGTGCCACCATTGTGCATCGCGCTCTTACTCAGCTCTTCAAGGACAGAGCCTGCGCCATGGACAGGACCTACCAGCTCAACATTGGCGGGAATACCGATTTCCTGAATATGCTCAATCGAGAGAGGCTAAAATCCAAGAAGATAAGCAAGACGCAAGCTGTGCAGTCTATTCTGGATGTGCCCCTCAATGATGATGATATACACATTGGCCCATCAGACTATGTGCCATGGCAAAAAGACAACAAGGTCTGCTTCCTGAGGATGGAGGGAAGAGTCTTTGGAGATGTACCCATTAATTTGGAGCTGCGACTCTCAGTTGAGGACTCGCCTAATAGCGGGGGAAGCTCCATTGATGCTATAAGGATCTGCAAGCTGGCCAAAGACAGAAAGATCGGAGGGCCGCTTCTGGCTATATCCGCATACACCATGAAGCATCCGCCGGTTCAGTATCCCGATGAAATGGCAAAAGAGATGGTGGACAAGTTCATCCATGGCTAAATAATGTCTTTCTTTCAATATACAAACGCCACTGCTGTGCAGATGGCGCCTGGACTGATTCGCAGGACCCTGGTGAGCACCGATAATCTCATGATTTGTCGGTTTGACCTGGACACTGGTGTAGAAATCCCCAGCCATTCTCATCCCTATGACCAGGCAGGTTATGTGGTTTCTGGAAAGATACGCATTACCGTGGACGGCAGAAGCTCTGATCTTGGAGCGGGGGACAGCTACTCTGCTCCACCCAATGTCTTGCACTCGGCGCAGGCTCTGGTGGCATCTGTGGTAGTGGATACATTCTACCCACCCAGAGATGATTATCGCGCTATTGCAGAATTGATGCCTCATGGAACAGAAAGCTAAAGCTGCCTAAATTTGATAATTTTTCCGTTCGCGACGGACAAATGAGCAAGAAGCAAAAACCAACTTTTAAAATAAAATTTTATAATTATTAATTCTTAAAACATTTTAAATAGAAAAATTTAATAACATGCATGAGTAATCATTTTGCATTGGCAATTACGAAACAGCGAAATACATACAAAAAATTTGATATTCAAGAGGGAGAAAAATGGTGCACACTCTGCGTCCGAGACAGCTTGATTATGCCAGAAAAATTAACGAATACTTGAAAAACAGTCGTCCTGAGGAACTACTCGATTTGGAGGGACCGGGGACAGAATCATTAGCTGCCTGGTTCTTAGGACCTAAGGCAGAAAATCAGAATCTTTTTTCAGAGCTGATAATGCAAGCAGTAAAAGCTAACTGCAATGACCGAAAGGAGTATTTCATTAAAGACCCTAAATATGTCACTGAAGACCTAAAAAGAAGTGAAGAGTATATAAATTGTGTAGAATATATGAAAAGTGAATACAACGAATTATTGAAGGGCCTCAAGAAATCAGTTCCATTTTTCAGCTACCGATATCAAGCGCATATGAATTGGGACCTGACCATCCCAGGAATGCTGGGATACTTCTCCGCGATGCTCTACAACCAGAACAATGTAGCTGCAGAAGCCTCGCCCGTCACTTCCCACCTGGAAGCACTGGTTGGAGACGATCTCTGCAAGATGCTGGGATTTGTGGTCACAGATTCAAACGATGAAAATGCTATTTTGCCGTGGGGGCATATAACCTGCGATGGATCAGTCGCAAATCTTGAGGCTATGTGGGCCGCACGCAATTTAAAATATTATCCAATTTCCGTAGCCTCTGCCTTGAGACACGAATCCGCCCTTGAGGCGGCAAGAGGTATGCTCGTTCCCCTTCCGGATGGCAGATGCCGCCAGTTAATTGACCTGGATACCTGGACTCTTCTAAATCTGGGCATTGATGATGTTCTCGCTCTCACCCAGAGGATGCAACTAGAGTACGGAATATCTGCACAGGCAATTACAGAGGCTCTGGATCCATACACCATTCAGAGCCTGGGATTTGTTGAATTCAACCGGCGCTACATCAAAGATACACCACCATCTGTCCTGATGGGGCCTGCTACCAAGCACTATTCATGGCCGAAGAATGCTGCAGTCCTTGGTATTGGGAAAAATAACTTCTTGAATATCAATGTAGATATGGATGCCCGGATGGACATCAAACATCTGCGTACAAAGCTTGATAAATGCTTAGCAGCCAGGCAACCGGTTCTAATGGTAGTTGTGGTCTTGGGCTCAACGGAAGAAAGCGCAGTCGATCCCCTGGCTAAAGTGATTGCCTTGAGGGACGAATACCGCAAGTCGGGGCTGGAATTTGCCATCCACGTCGATGCTGCCTGGGGTGGCTATTTTGCCAGCCTTCTGAGAAAGCCGCATAAAAGCACATCTGATGTGACAATAGAAAGCTCCACGCCGGACCTCATGCTGAGCGATTATGTAATGAAGCAATACGATGCCATTTCCCTAGCCGAATCGGTTACAATTGATCCGCACAAGGCAGGCTATATTCCTTATCCCGCAGGAGGCCTCTGCTATCGTAATAAGAGTATGAGAAACCTGGTCGCATTTCTGGCACCGGAGGTCTACCACGGAGAAAAAGTTGATGCTTCCATGGGCGTCTTCGGCATTGAAGGATCAAAACCGGGAGCCGCTGCTGCAGGCGTTTATTTAAGCCATCGTATTATTCGACCTGATCAGAGCGGCTACGGAAAGATTCTCGGAAAAGCGCTCTTCAACAGCAAACGCTTCTATTCAGGGATTATTACCTTAGCAGAGCCGGATGATCCTTTCATTGTCGTTCCGGTGCAGCAAATACCTGCGGAGAGAGAGGGCAAGAGCCAAAAAGAGATTGACAAACAGCTGGAAGAGATAAAGAAGAATATTGTAGAGAAAGAAAATGAGGATATAAAGCCCAAAGATATGAAGCTGCTGAAAAAACTGGGATCCGACCAGATCATCATCACCTATGCCTTTAATTTCAAAGAAAAGAATGGCACTCTCAACACAGACCCCAAGAAAGCCAATGATTTCAATCATAAGATCTTTGAGGCTCTCAGCCTATCTCCGGATAAACCAGACCATAAGCCATTGCTCATCATCACCACATCGCAGTTTGAGCCCGAGATTTATGGCAAGGAGTTTGTGCGCACCTTCATGAAACGTCTGGGTGTCGATGATGCCAATTTAATCACCATGAACTTTTTATCATCGACCACCATGTGTCCCTGGCTTACGGATACGGAAAAGGGCAACTTTATCCCGGAACTCACAAAGGCACTTAGGGAGGCAGTCCTTAAGGTTGTGGGTGATTTTCAAGCATAGATCCCATCTATGTTTATTTATATTTTGGCTAACAAATGCAATAAAAAAGCTTTTATGGAAAATCTCGCTGATTAGCGGCCAGCGAGATTTGCCCTTCCTAAGCCTTCAAGCCAAAATCGATAGAAATCCCCATCAACTTGTCGCCTTCAAAGTATCCGTAAACAGGATAATTGCCCGGACCAGGTGTGAAATGCAGGCTATTGCCACCGTCGCTTGCGACAATCAAGCCCGAGGCCACATTCAGATACCCAATGATCCTGCAGTCAGAATAGAGGCTTGCCACACCCTGCATCTGATTGGAGCTTGTTGCTGCGCTCGATGCAAAGGGCTCGCCTCCTGCCCACGCACTGCCGATGCCTTTGTTAAAGAGATTCTCTGCAGCCGCTTCTACGGGACGCTTCTCTACCTGGGCCCCGCCAAGAGGAAGCATAGATAGCATTAATGCTGCCGCCAGCAAGGCCAATATCGCCTTTGCAAACATCCTCATATAATTCCACCCTCGATGATATCTTATTAAAGATGATTTAATCATTAGATGTTATATTGTTTTCCCTGCAGCTCTGCCAAAATGATAATAACTGGCTTTTTGGGAAAGATTTATATTGCCACCCCTGTATTGTCAACCCAAATTTGCAGCGCAGTTTACAACAAGGAGATGTAATTACGAACCAATCCGCTATAATAATAGTGGTTTACCTGCTAATCATGCTGATAATTAGCGCCTGGGGGCCGCGTTTGAGGGGTCTGGAGGATTTTCATCTGGCAGGCAGAAATATAAGAGCGATCCTGCTCACAGGCACCTTCTGTGCAACAATCGTGGGGGCTTCATCCACCATTGGCATGGCCGGCCTGGGATTTCAAAGAGGCCTGCCGGGAGCCTGGTGGATGCTCTCCGGCACCATTGGAATGCTGGTCCTATCCCTTTTTCTTGCCGAGAAGATCCGGTCTAAGGGTTTCTATACTCTGCCGGAGCTGGTGGGCTCATTTTATGGCGAGAAGATGAGGACTGCTGCCTCGCTTCTCATCGCCGTCTCCTGGATGGGAGTGATTGCCGTGCAGATTGCTGCTGCCGGCAAGGTCCTCAGCGCGATCTTTGGAGGTGACGGCACAATATTCATGATTGCCTGCAGCCTTGTATTCATCCTCTACACAGCGCACGGAGGGCAAAGCTCAGTAATCAGAACCGATCTGGTGCAGTTTCTGATAATAATAACTGGAATGGTAGTCCTATTTTTTTCAGCGCTTAATTTTGAAGGAATCGGACCTATTTCCAGCCAGAGCTTTCCCACCTCGGCTCAAATGAACGGCTGGGAGGTATTATCCATGATAATTGTAGTGGGCTCGGCCTATCTGGTAGGCCCTGATATGTATTCTCGCCTGCTTTCCGCCACCAGTCCGAAGGATGCCAAAATCTCAGCATTATTTGCGGCCATCATCCTTATACCGCTGGCATTTATCATCACATCCCTGGGAGTGTTCTCCCGATCAATTCATCCTGCTTCCCCTCCGGAAGAGGCCATCTTATCGCTCATGACCGGCCTTCTTTCGCCTGAACTGGTGGGACTGGTGGCCGCAGCTCTTCTGGCGGCCTTTATGTCATCAGCGGACACGAGCCTCATGACGGTCACATCCATCCTCACCTTCGATATCTATAAAAGGGCAAGGCCCAATGCAAGCGCTGCCCATCTGATGAACGTCTCTCGGATTGCAGTGGTGCTCATTGGATCCTCTGCCCTTCTCCTGGCAATCTCGCTGCCAGGTATTATCAAGACCCTGCTCATCGCCTACACCGTCTTTACCAGCGGCCTGCTCCTGCCGACAGTTGCCGGATTCTGCAAAGAGCGGCTGGGCCTGACCTCAGGAGGAGCGCTTTGTGCGCTGGTAGGTGGAGGGACAACTGCCCTATTCCTGGGCCAAAGCCGCCCATTGCTGGGCATGGCCGTCTCAGGGGTACTGCTATTGGCCGTAAGCTATCTGGAAAGCCGGCACGGGAAAGAAGAGATAGACCATACAATGTTGCGCTAAAGGCTGCCTTGAGATAATGCAAAACCTTTAATCTATTGGCGTTGATGCAATTAGGATTGATGTCGATTCCGAGAAGATATGTGGTTAGATTTATAATGTATCTTTTAATAACATCCGCGATCACCAATCCATTTGCCATGATGACTGCAAAGGCGAAAGACCTTCCATCTGATTTTGCATCGACTGAATCAGATGGGACAGATGGTATGATCGCCAAAGAAAGCGGAATCAAAATCGTCGGAATTGATACAGCCGCTTTCCCAAAAATAAACGTAAATATATTTGTCGATAAAATCTGTGCGGAATACGGAGACATCCAGAAAGAAGACTTCAGGATTAAGGAAGATAAGAATGATACTGCTATCCGCAATTTCCATTTCACTGGTAATGCAACTGGACAGGAGCTTGATCTGGCGATCGTCTTCGATGAAACAACCAGCATGGACAGAGAGATAAATGCATTAAAATCGAAGATCCGTGACCTGACTGAAAAGATCAATGCGAGCAAGCTGGATGCCAGATACTCTCTGGTCACATTCAATGGCTCTGATGTAATAACTAGGGCCAACTGGACCGATGATGCCGATTCATTTAGAAAAACCGTAGGCAAACTCACTACATCAGGCGGAAGTTCTGATATGCCGGAAAATTCGCTTGACGGGATAGAAAGAGCGCTATCGTTCGGATTCAGACAAAATGCTCAGAAGATTGTCATCGTGGCAACTGATGAACCATCCCAGCAGAAAGGCGATGGAAAGTCCAAATCAGCTTATACGATGGATGACGTCAAAATGGATCTGCTGAGAACCGGCTCCATGCTTATCGCTGTCTCTCCGGACTTTCGCAATTCAATTGTCGATCCCAATGTGCCCCGTTCAGATCTGGCAAAGTATGCTGATATGAGGCCGCTGGCAAATGAATCCGCCGGTCTGTGGATCAACATAAATAAGGTGGATTTCACAGAGATACTAAGGCAAATCCAGGGAATCCTCATAGGGACTTATGTTATCGAGTACACATCGCCCGACCTGACCCCAGCCGAGAGACGGACCGTCTCGATCACGATCGATGCACAGGGATGCATCAGTGAGGTTGTCTCTGGTGCTTACACCTCTCCAGGAAGGGCTCTGCCAGAGAATGTTCCGCCAGTCTTAGCCAGCCTGACATCGGATAGATCAAGCCCGCAGAACGCAGGCACAGTCATATTATGGACGGCCAATGCATCAGATCCAGATGGCGATTTGATCCTTTACAGGTTCTTTTTGAACGAGCTTCCCGCAACCGACTGGCAATTGAGCAACCAGTGGCCCTGGAACGCATTTGAAGGTGAATTTCAAGTAGAGGTTCGGGTGAGGGATGGGATGCATGCCGGGCCAAATGAAAGTGATGATAACAGGTCAGAGGCTTTCAAGATAAATGCATCAGCAACGGTTCCGGCGGCAACCGAAAGGGCAAAAGAGCCTCATGCAGACTCCTGGCAGAAGACCTTCGGGGGATCGAATGATGATAGTGGCTCAGCAGTCCTTGAGAGCTCTGATGGCGGCTATGTCATGACCGGCCATACATCATCTTATGGCACCGGGGGAATGGATATATGGCTCATCAAGACCGATTCTGCTGGTGACGAGATCCGGAGCCAGGCTTTTGGCGGCAAAAGCGATGATTTTGCGACATCCATCCAGAAGACAACTGATGGTGGCTACATCATAGTCGGCCTTACATCATCCATTGGAGCAGGGGAGAGAGATCTCTGGCTCATCAAGACCGATGCCTCGGGAAATGAGCAATGGGATAAAACCTTCGGTGGATCATGGGATGATGGCGGAATATCTGTCCAGCAGACCGCAGACGGAGGGTATATCGCAACCGGTGCCACAGGATCTATGGGCCCCAGCACAATCTGGCTGGTCAAGACCGATGGCCAGGGAAACAAGGAGTGGGATGAGACCCTCGCCTCCGAAGAAGATGTTGGACAAATTTCCATCGGGTCCTCAGTCCTGCAGACATCAGATGGAGGATACATCGTTGCCGGAGATTCATCAAAAGGCTGCATCCTTCTGATTAAAACCGATGCCCAGGGCAGCAAGCAGTGGGAGAAGATCTTTGGGGGACTGGCAGTCGACGGCACAAACTTTAACGCCAACAGCAGAGTCTTGCAGACCTCTGATGATGGATATATCATAGAAAGCTACACATCTTCAGAAGGTGCGGGTGGGATGGATCTCTGGCTGATCAGGACCGATGCAGCAGGCAATGAGATCTGGAGCAAGACTTTTGGCGGAAAAGGCGATGACTTCGGCACTGCCATCCAGCAGACCTATGATGGTGGTTATATCATAACCGGCCATACATCATCTTATGGCGCAGGCGGGATGGATCTATGGATGATCAAGACCGATGCAGCAGGCAATGAGATCTGGAGTAAGACTTTTGGCGGCAAGGGCGACGACTTTGGCACTTCCGTCCAGCAGACCTCTGATGGCAGCTATATCATGACAGGCCGCACATCATCCTATGGTGTGGGCGGGATGGATCTTTGGCTGATCAAGACCGATGCAAACGGAAGTATTGAGGAGAACAGAAAGAGTCAGACGCACATATTCGACAGCAATTATCGCATCTAACGCTACTGCTCACCGGGACACTCAGGCAGCAGCACCCGGGCAGCCGCATGCCATCCAGCATGCTATTTCAACTGTGTAGTCCTGAAGATTTCGGGACTACACAGAAAATTTGGGACACATATCAATATTTAATGTAGGAGACTCACAGCTATACCCAGATGACCGAGATTCGAGACCCGGTGCATGGTTATGTTCAGCTGGAGGGCCTTGCCCTGGAAATCGCGGACACACCCCAGATGCAGCGGCTGCGTTGGATCAAACAGCTCGGCTTAGCGAGCCTGGTCTATCCCGGAGCCAATCATACTCGCTTCGAGCACAGCCTGGGTGCCTATCACCTGGCGGATCTGCTGGCGAGCCATCTTGGCCTTCCAGAAGAAGATAGGATGCTGGTAGGAGCCGCAGCGCTTCTGCATGACGTGGGCCACGGACCCCTCTCCCATGCCACGGAGGCGGCCCTTGCCCCCTATCTGCGAAAAGAGCACGAGAGCATCATCGATATCCTGAAGAAAGGTGAACTGCGGGCGGTTTTGGACAAATACGGCCTGAAAGCCTCCGAGATCCAGGCCGCCATAAATGGAGTTGGCCTGGGGCAGATCGTGAGCGGTGAGATCGATGTGGATAGGATGGACTACTTGATACGGGATGCTCATTACACTGGCGTAGCTTACGGAGTGATAGACCGGCTGCGCCTGCTGCAAAAGATGATACTGCACGGGGGAGAGCTTGTGGTGGAGGCAGGAGGCGTGCAGGCGGCGACATCTCTGCTAATTTCCCGGCTGCTCATGCATCCATCCGTTTATTACCATCATGTCTGCCGCATATCGGAGTGCATGGTCTCCGCCGGCATCCGGCACATGATTGAAAATGGGACCAGTGCATCCAGCGTAAAAGGTATGGATGACATAGAGCTCTTCAATTCCCTGCAAGGGGCAGGCGGCTATGCGGCTGAGATGGCTTGGCGCATCCGATCGAGGAGAATATTTAAGCGGGCGGTTTACGTTGGCCTGGAACGCATTGACCCAACAATTCTCAATGTAAGCGAAAAGATGCTTGGCCAGGAGATTGCCCATGAAGCCGGAGTGGATGCAAATTACATTCTGGTGGACAATCCGACACTTACGGATACACCGGAGGGCAACTTTCCGGCTCTTGTGGAAGGAGAGGTGAGACCCCTGAGAGAAGTGTCTCCTCTGGTCAGCATCCTGGAGAGAGCCCACAGGGCTACCTGGCGCTTTGGCATCTACTGTCGGGAGGAAGATCGAGAAAAGGCAGTGCAAGCGGCCAGAAGGTGCCTGAACCTGAAAAAGAATACTGTGCAACACACTTTTTCCGATATCGATAACACCTTTTTTTAGGGAGAGCTAGCCAGGATCCTAATTGGGAGACCCATCTTGCGTTCATGAAACGTTGAGAGTCACATCGTTGCTCTTTTGGCCGTCATTTTCGAAGGTGCTTACGTAAGATCCCGGTTTTTCCGCATAGATCCAGATATATTTGTATCCCGCTATGACCTGGTCGAAATTCTGGCTGCGAATCTTTCCATCAGGGGCGATTTCATTTGAGATCAGATTTCCATTTGACGGAACGAAAATAAACTCGCGCACCCATGTGCCTTTTGGAGTCTTTGCGATCACATCCCAGCCACATTCAGTCTCAATCCAGGCGTAGATCTCTTTTCCAGAGAAGCTCTGCTGGAAAACTGTCCAGGGAGTATATGTGCTCAAATAATTAACCGATGTCGGCGGCATTGCCACTATGTTGTAGGAGCGCAGCGAATTCTGTTCCGCAGCTAACGGGGCCTTTGTAGATGACATGGCCAGAGGAGGAGCATTTGAACACAGAGGGACGGCAGACTGAGCTCCTGCGCAGTATGGACCGCAAGTAGCGGAACATGTCGGCTGGCAGGTGGCCAGGCAAGTAGCTGCGCAAGTAGCCGAGCATGTCGCCAGACAGGTCCTGGCGCAGGTTCTCTGACAGGTGGCAAAGCAAGTGTTATAGCAGGTCTGTCCGCAGGTTTGCGCACATGTATTGGCACATGTATTGGCACAGGTTTGACCACATGTATTGCTGCAGGTGCGGGCACAAGTGCCGCGACACGTTTGCCCGCATGTATTGGCGCAGGTATTGCTACAGGTGCGTATGCAAGTGTCTCTGCATGTATTCCCGCAAGTGTCTCCGCATGTGTAACTCAATGTTTGACCGCAACCACCGCAGCTATCCTGGCAGGTGCTGCCGCAGGTGTCAGCACCGCACGAGAGAATGCAAGTCCGGCAGCTGAGCAAACAGGTACTGCTGCAAGTGTCTCCACATGTGTTGCCGCAAGTTCCGCCGCAGGTACTAGAACAGGTGCTGCCGCAGCTATCAAAGCATGTCTGCTCGGTCTCCCACTGGCAAACTCCCATCGTTTCGATGTCGGCTTGTTTGGTCGTGAGTCGACAGCCCTTTTTTGAAGGTGTATCTAAGGGGGTTAAGCTTGCAGTCTCAATGCTGCCATATTCAAGTTTGCCTTCAGAAGTGCCTGTTTTCAAGAGTCCTAAATCTTCTGCAACCTGGTTGTATCTGTAATCGAATAGAGGTGTGTTGCTTGCTGAAATTGAATTAGCATGCGATCCTGCATCCGACGAAGCTGCAGCGATGCATATTGATAATAAAGAAAAGACTATGAACAACGGCAATCGTTCCCGTATCATTCCTAACCCTCCCATAGATCCGGCTCCAGCCCAACGAATGCAAATACAATTGAAGCACTCAATGAACCTTTGAATCTTTTTGCACTGTTCCATATAAGTACCTTTCGGAATTGATAAAAGCCGGAAGACTTATATTCACAAAGAAGATAACAAAAAAAATATAATACCTTAACGAACACAAGAACGGTAATCGATCGCCTTGAGGAGTGCTTAACAGATTCATGATAGGATTAGCAACTGAGACTATTACCGTGATTAAGAGATTGGCCTCAATTACATTGATTATGCTTTCCCTGAACCTTTTTTCTCTCAACATGGGGTACGCTTCGCCAATATTTCTGCGGGTCTGCGGAATATTGTGCCTGGTCGTACTGCTGATAGTATACATTAGTTCGTATAAAAAACTACAGATCAAATCTATTTCTGTTGCCGGCGTATCTCTGATATTATTATCCTTTGTTTCTCTGGTAAGCATAGATAAACCGGAATTCTGGATATTGAGCATAATCATATTCATCTGTGGATTTGATTTGCTCTTAAGATCGGCAGGAGAAGATGAGCCATATTTATCCGCTCTGGCATTGGGCAGTTTATTTTACTCCATCTTGTATATATATAATATTAATGATCCATTCTTCTGGAGATTCTTCACATCATTATCATTAACAGTCTCTGCTATTCTTGGCAGACTTGAGGGCATCCACCTGGCTCTCGGTCCTACTATTAGCGGCACATTCATTTTCCTGACATTTTTCTGCTGCACAGTCTCCTTTTTTATATTATCTGAAAAGAGATCATCCCACCCGATCAAATCATTAATTGCAGTCCTGGTCGGCTTCGCAATGCTCTATGCTGCCTATTTTCTGATCGTTATTGGGATTTGGGCCGGCGCGGATAGATACATGGACCTCATCTTTCTCATATTTTTTGTGCTACTGACACCATTTTTGATTTTTGTATCGAAGATGAGGATCAAATCTCTTGACCCTGGAACCTGGGTCCCATCACCAGGACAGGGTGCTATCATAACCGCACTCCTCTTTGTCATATTACTAATAACGATAGTCCCTTATTATAATTTCGGAGGAATAGGAAAGGTTGTAATTTATGAAAAGGACAGTGAGATGGGATTTGATATTCCAAAATTTCCAGAGGCAAATCAATCCTTTGCACCGGACGACGGTTTTTCCGTGGGAGCTATAAAGCGATATTTGGAGAATATAGGCGGAGTGGTAGAGAGCCTGAACTCGACAAATTCTCGTGAATTAAAAGACGCCCTAAAAGATGCCAATATCCTAATAATGCTGAACCTCAAGAAGGAATTCTCATCTTCAGATCTGCAGAACATCAGAGAATATGTGAAAAATGGCGGAAGTCTCCTGGTCTTTGCCGAGCATACATCTATGTTTGTCCCGGATCAAGATTTTGCATCAGCAAGAGATTATCTAAATGATGTGCTTGATCCAACCGGAATTAGAATCAATCCCGACACCGCTGACTATATCCCGGAACACTGGCAGTATGCCGCCACAGCCCTGCCCCACCCGGTCACCAGGAACTTGGGTTTTGATCTAGCCACATCTTCCGTAGGCGCATCTCTTTGTATCCGCGGCAATGCCAGGCCCCTGATCATCGGACGGTTTGCTTTCTCGGACAAATCCAATCAGACCATGCCGGGACACCTAGGAGACAGGCTTTATGAACCAGGCGAAGTCCTGGGCGATCTGGTCATTGCAGCATGCGATACCTATGGCAAGGGAAAGGTGCTGGTATTTGGGGACACATCTTATATATTCAATAATGAATTGCCGTTTAGATATAGTCTGATCTATAATTCCGCATCCTGGCTGACAAGTCGCGAATCAGATTATGCTGCCTATCAATACTATGCATCCTTTTTCCTTCTTTTTGCCCTTGCAGCTTATATCTTGGCGGCTTATATCTTTGCAGTCCGTACTAATATCGGGAAACATCGACCCAAAATTTCTCTGCGATTCCTGATATGCCTCACTTTGGCAGCGGCCCTCTCGCTGGGGCTCTCTGCAAGCATCAACAATTCTTTGATGAAAGCTCCAGAAGAGCCTCTGGCAGATGTGGCCTGGATAGATTACACTCATCTAAACCAGTTCAATCTGGAGAACTATCGAGATGACGGAGTGGCAGGATTGACCTTAAATCTCTTTCGAAATGGCTTTTTACCCCAGATTTTGCAGAAAGATAATAGCATTTCCGATCTTTGCAAAGGAACGGTAGCGATAATAATCGCTCCCAATGAGGACTATACTGCCAAAGAAGCCTTGGAAATCAAAGAATTCGTAGAGGCCGGTGGTTTGCTGATCCTGTGCGCAGGTCATAAAAGCGCCGGTCCCATGGATTTGATATTGAACTCTTTTGGTCTTGGGATTGGAGACCTTCCTCTGGGCTCGTTTCCCTGGGTTGAAGAAACCCACGCCACTGGAGGGCAGGCAATCGTATCCCCGGAGAATCTGAGACGATACTGGCATAAGCCCAAGTTCATGGAGGCCTATCCGGTCCAGGCTGATGGTGAATATAAGCCGATTGCATGGATGCGCTACAATGGCGTCGCCTATAATCTGATTATTGAGAAAAGAGTAGGCCAGGGGAATGTGATCCTCATTGGAGACTCAAGGTTCCTGCTCAATGAGAATTTGGAGCATCTATCGCAGGGAGTAGGAAAAGAAAACCGCGAGCAGTATCAGCTCCAGTGGTTGGGCAATATCGAGCTGTTGCAAAAGATTCTAACTGCACAAAAAGTCGGGATGATATGAAGCAAGGCATGATGCAATTATTATGGTTGGCACTGATACCATTAACAGCATTCTGGTTGTTCTCGATTGATATTTACGGCCAGAGTTCCAGCTTCATTCCGGCCTTATCATGCCTTCTGCTGGGGATCGGAGTTTCCGTCATACCCTTTTGGAGATCTGATGCATCCATTAATCGGAAATATGGCGCCATTTTGCTTCCCCTGCTCCTCGCCGGCTGGGCGATTCCTTATCCCTATAATGCAGGTCTGATCGTCTGTATTGTTGGTTTTGCAGTCGCTCTGGTTGCCCCCAGATTGCGTTTGATTTGGCCGGCAGCCATATTTTCCGGGACAGTACTCATCTTGCAGTCTCTGGCCATTTCCATCTACTATATCCCGGCAGCAAATTATCACTATGCAGGAGCTCTGGCCTCCGGCATAGCATACATCCTGGACCGGACGGGCATTGATGCTGTTGCAAATGGGGGAGCGATCTTTATCCTTGCCCAGGAGAAGGTATTCCCCTTTACAGTAACCTTTGAAAAGCTTGGCTTCTATCCCTGGATCTTGATATACGTCGGTTCGTTATTAATATTATTTTTGATGTCGCAAAACATTTTATCTTTCTGGAAGCACGCTCTGCTGACACTTATTGCCGGCATCTTTTACCTTTTGCTGAGGTATGTTATTCTTGTACATATATTTTTCTTTAGAGATTTGCCGGAGGTGGCCGGTGTGAGGAATGATATCTTCACAGACCCCTGGTGGCTGATATTGAGCTTCGTGCCACTGGTGTTGCTGTTCCTCCGCTTGAAAATTCCCCAAGACCTCAAGCTTGATTTCCAAATGCAGGTGGACAGAAAGAATGCCCTGGCTCTGGCGGCAGTAACGTTAAGCGTCTTTTGCTTTACCTCATCGGCGCTCTTTCCGGATGAGGGAACAGAGAAGGACGGACGGGTTTTGGTGGATGAGATTCACTCCATCTGGGAGTTCTCCACTCTCAAGCTTGACCGGAATTGGTATGGGGAAAATTCCACCTACAACACCTACAGCATGATCGAATGGCTCAATGACTCCTATCATGTGGACCGTATCGTAAGACCTTCTTTTAGAGAATGGAATGTAACAGGTGCGCAGAAAGTCGTTCCCGATATTATATCAGATAGTATAACCGATGAGATTCTAAAGGATTATGATATATTAATAATAAAGACTCCCTCCGCCTATCAATCATCTGAAATTGAAGCGATAGTGCACTTCGTCGAGAACGGAGGAGGGCTGTTTCTGATCGGCGATCACACCAACTTCGCAGGCATCGGCACCAATCTGAACCAATTATCTGGGAAATTCGGCATAGAATTCGGATTTGATGCAGTCAATACCATCAAGGGAAGGCTATTTTACTTCCAGCGAGGGGAATTTTTGCATCCGGTCATCAAGTATATGCCCAATCTGGACTTCATGACCGGCTGCAGCCTCAAGGCGCCTCTCTGGGGCGAGCCTGTGATCATGGGCTCCGGCCTTCGTGCCGATCCAGGCGAGTTTGCTTCGGTCGGCTTCTTCCGAGAGACAAGGGAGAACGATCCCACGCAGGTCACTGACACCATCTGGGGTCTGATAAATCAGGCGGTGGCAGTGAAATATGGAAAGGGAAGAGTGGTGGCATTTGCCGATTCCACCATCCTATCCAATTTCAGGATATTCTTCGGCGGCTCTTCTAATTTTGTCATCGGGACTATGGAGTACCTCAATCGCAAGAACACCTATGAGAATGAAAAGCAGATCCTGTTCCTCCTGGGATTGGTCTTTGCCTGCCTGGCTCTATTCCTTTGGGGAAGAGAGTGCTGGGGCGAGCGGAAGATGGCGACATTGTTGATCGTGCTGGCCTTAGGAGCCCTTGCCGTCAGCGGGGCGCTGCTGATATTTTCCACAAAGGGCGAGAACACCATTCCCAGCCGGTTCTATGATTACAACCATACCGTCGGATTTGACGGGGAGCATTCTGGAAATATAACCAGCCGGGGCGACTGGCCAGGTGAGTACGAGACCTTTTACATTTGGACACAGAGGGTCAATCTGACGCCGGCAATGGAAGAGCGGATGGCAGATGCTATGGCCAAAGGCAGAGCGATGGTGGTGATTGATCCCGTAGCGGAATTGTCCAGGGAAGAATTAGCATCACTGCAAGATTACATCAAAAGCGGGGGCAGCGTTCTGCTCATGGTTTCTTCCGAGGGGCTCTGGTCCGAGGTAATAAGGTCTTTTGGTCTGCAAACGTATTATCTGCAAGAGCCTGCCAATAGTACTGCAAACGTTTCCATGATGGACCTGGCCTTTGCGTGGAAAGATGGATTGCCCATAAAGCCCTGGGGATTGGCCATCAAGGGAGGCAGGCCTCTTCTCGACATCGATGGGCGGGTGGTGCTGGCGCAGGCGGACTATGGCTATGGCAGGTTCCTGCTATTTACGGACTCTTGGGTATTCAAGGACGGCCTATTTGCCAGGCCAGGTTTTATGGGGTATCCCAAGGTCGATCCCAGCATGGTGGACAAGGGAAGTTACGATTTGCAGGCGCTGTATAACCTGGAGTACCGCATCTTTGAGGAGTATCTGGGGTTTGATCGAAAATTGTCTAGGATGTAGTCTCAGATCCAAAATGGACACACACAATGCGCCAATAATAACCGGGATTCACAAGTCATTCTTAGCCAGACCCATGTCCCGTCATCTTCATATTCGTCTTTCTTGGGCAACGTTTTTTTCTACGAAAGTCCATAGCAGCAGCCCGTTATCTTGGGGCCTCGTGCCCGCCCTCTAGCCTTCGATGAATCTATTGATTTTAGCTATAAGGTCTTCATGCATAAATTTTTAATCCATTCTCACTAACCTTAGCGAGATATAAATGAAAACAATGCTGCTTTTCACCTTAATGGCCTTGGCTGCCCTTTGCGTGATAGCTCAAGCGCAGACAATGCCCATACAGATTTTTGAAGACTCGCAATCAGCTCCGTTGTGGAAGGAGAAAGGGGATGTTCTCAGCGCCCAAGGTCAATTCGAGGAGGCCATCAAGTGCTACGATAAGGCTCTGCAGATGAATTCTTCAGATGCAGAAATATGGACTGGAAAGGGTTTCGCTCTCTGTGATCTAAGCAGGTTCAATGAGTCTTTGAAGTGCATGAACGAAGCTATTGATCTGGGCCTGAGGAAGCAAGCTGCCTGGAACAACAAGGGCTCAGTTTTCGAAGCTATGGGGAGCTATGAGGAGGCGTTAATGTGTCGAGAGAAAGCCCTGGAAATAGATCCGAGCTATAAAATGGGCTGGCTTAACAAAGGCAGTAATCTGGATAAATTGGGAAGGTACGATGAAGCAATCAAGAGCTGCGATGAGGCCATCAAGTTAGACCCTAATTATGCGGATGCCTGGTATAACCGAGCGGTCGTCTTGGGAAATATGAGCCGGTTCGAGGAAGCCTTGCAGAGCAACGATAAAGCTCTGGAGTTGAACCCTCGAGATGCTTTTGCTTGGGGGAACAAAGCCCAATTCTTGATCGCCCTTGAACGATTCGAGGATAGCATCCAGGCCAGTGACAAATCTTTGGAGATTAATGCAAACTATGCCCTTGTTTGGGCTAACAAAGGCAATGCTCTCTGTGGTCTTGGCAAGTATGATGAGGGTATACGCTGTTGTGAAAAGGCCATCGAGCTGTCTCCTTGGATGGGTTCTGCCTGGTCTGGCAAAGGATTGGGGCTGATTGGCCTGGGCCGGTACCAAGAGGCGCTGGATGCTCTAGACAAAGCTGTTGAGGTGGGTCCGAACAACGCTATGAGCTGGTCCAATAGAGGTATAGCTCTAAAGATGATTGGTCTAAATGAAGAAGCTATTGCATCCTATGACCGCGCAATAGAGCTTGATTCAGGCCTAGCTGCAACCGCCTGGAGCAATAAGGCCAGTCTCTTCTCTAGCCAGGGAAAATACGATGAAGCCATTTCAAGTATCGATAAAGCTATTGAAATCGACTCCAATAGCTCCGATCTCTGGTATGGTAAAGGCTTGGTGTTGGCAGAAGCTGGTGAGCATGAAGAGGCCCTGAAGTGCTATAATCAGGCTTTAGTGCTTGACCCGAGGCATGTAATGGCCTGGAGTGATAAGGCTTACGCGCTTTATAACCTTTCTAGATATGAGGAGGCTCTGCAGGCCATAGGCAAAGCTACAGAGCTTGATCCTCAGAATGCAAACATGTGGAATAACAAGGGTATGATCTTAGAGGCTTTGGGAAGAAATAAAGAGGCCAACGAATGCTACAATAAGGTCATTGGATTTGGTCCTAAATCAGAACAGGATATAGTTAATTGGCTCTTGTCCTTGATTGGATATTAGGATCATTCAATGCGAGGCGGCAGAGCGCAGGAATCTCACACAGTGTCCCTTTACAGGAACCTGATATCATCTCAGAGTGTGGCCTGCGCTCGAACCCGGCTGACTCTGGTGTCTGGTATCTGGATGCAAAAGTATGGGTGTGGGAGTCCAGAGTCATGAATTAGGAATCAATAGTCGGGACACCGCTAAAGGGGCTTATCCTCGGAGATTGCCATAATTGGTTTCTATATGCTCATGCATTAGCTGAACAAGCGATCGAGCGAGAGCTGGTGAAAAGCCGTATTCTATTTTCAGGCTATTGGAGAGCTCCAGTTCATTGGTCTTCCTGCGGGCCACGGGTGCGCGGGCGAGCTTCCGGCCCGGAAGAAAACCATAAATTATTTAAGTCAGCTATGTGAACTACCGCGTCCTGGAGGACGCGGCTTCCCACTTCATCGCCAATACTTGCATCACTGAGATGTGATGTAGAGGTTTTAGCTCTATGGGCGCAACGGGCTGTTCCATCCCTGTGAAGAGTATGTTCCTGGAAGCATTG
>Ga0074199_1001052_pt2 | contig 25600 bp, 24 predicted proteins | sample EPASupsiteSAE347_FD_64528 | JGI IMG/M metagenome (GOLD analysis project Ga0074199, IMG submission 64528) | Bioremediated contaminated groundwater from EPA Superfund site, New Mexico - Sample SAE3-47 | ecosystem: Environmental > Aquatic > Deep subsurface > Groundwater > Contaminated ... | reverse complement strand
GGAAATGGCCCTGGCTAACAAGAAAACAGTGCATCACACCATATTGGAGCAGTTCAATAAAATAAAGGAAGAAGAGGAGCTTATCGCCCTGGAGTTGTCCGATGTCCTGGCGGAACTGAAGACCCTGGAAGAAAAGATAATCGATCTTAAGGCCAGATTGTCCGGGCTGGAGAACCAGGGCAAGGCTCTGGAAGCGTCCATACATACCGAACAGGAAAGCATCGGATATAATTCGCGGATAAAAGAAGAGGTGCTGGTAGAGATGACCCAGGTCAAGACCGAGTTGGAAAATCTCGGGCAGCGCCTGAATTCCGAGGATGAGACTTTAAAGGCGCTGGAAGATTCTTGCCGTCAGGGCAATGAGGATATCCTTAACCAGGAAAACAAGATCCAGGAGACGGTTTCCCGGCAGCAGGGGCTGGAAGAGGAGATCAATAGCCTGGAAGCGGATAATCTGGCGCTGGTCAGGGAAATAGAGGCGCAGCGCAATACCCTTTCCGAGGCTGAGAATAAATACGCGTCCATGGCGGAGAGCGTGAACAGTATAGTCTCGCAGATCGACGCCAAAAGGAACGACCATGAAATATTGAAAGAGAATATTTACGCGGAACAGATGCGCCAGAAAGACATCGAGTTCAAATACCAGACTATAAAAGAGCGGATGTCCTCGGCGTATAAGATAGACCTGGACCGGCCTGAGCCGGTCAACGCGCTGGATAGCGCGCTGCAGGTTGCCCCTGTCGAGCAAGCGCCTGTTGACGCGGCTGCTCCGGAAGCGGCGACTGCGGATAATAACCAGGCCCAGGCGGATGTTGTCCCGCCTGTGGTTACAGATCCGGTATTATTATTAACCGGCCCGTCAGTGCCGCAGGAACCGGTGGTGGAAGAGGTTATAGACGAGAAACTGTTGTCCGAAGAGATCGAAAAACTTAAAGAGCGCATTGATTCGTACGGCACGGTCAACCTGGTGGCGATCGCCGAGTACGATGAATTGAAAAAACGTTATGATTTCCTGAATCAGCAGCAGGCTGACCTTGCCGGAGCGAAGGAATCATTGCAGGAAGCGATCCGCAAGATCAATCATACCACCAAGAAGATGTTTATGGAGACTTTCGATAAGGTGCGCGAGGAGTTCAGGAATTATTTCAAAATGCTCTTTAACGGGGGCGACGCGCAGGTTTACCTGATCGACGAGAACGATCCGTTGGAATCCGGGATAGAACTGGTCTGTAGGCCTCCGGGGAAGAAACTGCAGAACGTCCTGCTGCTTTCCGGCGGTGAAAAATCGCTTTCGGCGATCGCGCTGATCTTCGCCATATTCAAGGTCAAGCCCGCGCCGTTCTGCATCCTTGACGAGATCGACGCTGCCCTGGATGAATCCAACGTGGACCGGTTCAGCAGGATGTTCTCGGAATTCACCGGGACCTCGCAGTTCATCGTCATCACCCATAATAAGAGGACCATAGCCAACGCCAACGTAATGTACGGCATTACCATGCAGGAATCCGGCGTATCCAAGATCGTATCGGTGAAGTTCGCGGACTCAAAGCCGAAAGGCGAGATCCCTCTTCCGGCTGTGCAACCCGTAGCCGCTTAGGATAGATCTGAAATTTTGAAATAAGGGGACAGTAACTGTTTGAACTGGGATACCAGGAAGAACAGGGGCTGTCCCCGTTCTTTTTAACCGCAGGTGTTGTTCTTGCCTTTTTTCTTCGCTTCGTAGAGGGCTTTGTCTGAATAAGAGATGAGTTCCGCGGCAGTAGAGCCGTTTTCTGGGTATGTGGCCAGCCCTAGGCTGGTAGTCAGGATCTTTTGGGGTTGGATCTCCTGATGGATGAAGGGATGCTTGGCGATATTCTCTCTGAATCTTTCCGCTATCATGAACGCCTCTTTTTTGTCGGTGTAAGGCAGGATGATAGCGAATTCCTCTCCGCCGTAACGGCAGACATAATCCATCTTTCTGGACTGGTTCTTGAGCAGGTTGGCCATTTCCTTGAGTATATTATCGCCAGCCTGGTGCCCGAGGCTGTCGTTATACACTTTAAAATCGTCGATATCCAGCATAAGCAGGCTGAATTGGGTGGAGGTGGCTTTGCTTTTTTCCAATTCCACTCCCAGCAGGTACTGGAAGTAGCCATGGTTCCAAAGGTTGGTCAGAGAATCCAGGTGCACCCGGATAACGGTCTTTTCGTATAGCTGGGAATTCTCGATAGCCAGCCCTGCCTGGTTGGCTAGCATGCGCAGCATCCGCAGATCGTCTTTGCCGATAGGCTTATGGGTGATGAAATTATCCGCCATGATGATCCCGTTGACCTTGTCTTTGGCTTTCAGCGGGACCAGGACTACCTCGTCGGATTTAAGGATCTGCATGACCGGGTCGTTCTTATAATTTTGAATGGTCTCTTGCGTCAAATGTAGAGGCATTCCTTCTGTCACGCATAAGGAAAGAAGGTTGTTCTTTTGCTCGCTTAGAGGCATTTTGATCAGCTGGACCTGCTGGCTGAACCCGGATTTCGGGATATTATCCGATACCTTATAGGCGTTGATCAGGTCTTCCATATCCATCTTTTCCTGCTCGACATAGGTCCAGACCCGTCCGGCTTCTTCCCCTGATTCCGGGCCGATGGCTGTTTTACCCTCGATTATATTCTCTTTTTCGTTGACCAGGAAGAGGACCGCCCGGTTGAATCCCAGGCCGATATGCGCGGTTACCCCGGTAAGGATGATGTAAAGGATCTCATCCAGTTTAAGGGTGGTGCGCATGGCGTTGGAGATCTCGTAAAGGATCGCCAGCTCGGATTTGGTGCGTTCCAGTTCCTGCTTTATTTTGGCTAATTCGTCCATAGGTTTAAATTTAACACATTTTTGCGCTGCTGTCAACTTAAGCTGAGAGATGTTAGAAAATCCGGGGAATTACGTCTATTATATAGAGAACCAATCCTATTGGGAGGATTGATATTATAACTTTGGGACACTCAACCTAATTGGATAGGTTGGTGTCATAAACGTATGTTACACCCGATCTTATTGGAGAGATCGGTGTCGCATACGTATGCGAGGAGGGGCGATTATTTGTTTGACAGCCAGACGGCTGTGGGATATAATATTTTCTCTTAAACCACATAAAATCCGCTACGTAAATGGAGGCAGAAATGGCAAAAGAATTGAAATCCGGCACTAAGGTTGAGGAAGCTGTTTCAACTGATAAAAAAGATGTTTCCGACCGCCAAAAAGCCCTGGAATTGGCGCTTTCGCATATCGAAAAGCAGTTTGGCAAAGGCTCAATAATGAAGCTGGGCGGGAAGATCAAGGTCGATGTCGAGGTCATTCCCACCGGCGCGCTTACCCTGGATTCAGCTTTAGGCGTAGGCGGTTTTCCCAGGGGCAGGGTCATCGAAATATTCGGGCCCGAGGCTTCCGGTAAAACTACCCTTACTTTGACCGCAATAAGAGAGATACAGAAAAAGGGCGGGGTCGCCGCTTTTATCGACGCGGAGCACGCGTTTGATTCTACTTACGCGAAAAAGATCGGTCTAAATCTGGATGACCTGCTTATTTCCCAGCCGGATACCGGTGAACAGGCTTTAGAGATCACCGAGACCCTGGTCCGTTCCAACGCGGTCGACCTGATAGTGGTTGACTCAGTGGCGGCATTAACCCCCAGGGCTGAGATCGAGGGAGAGATGGGCGACTCGCATATGGGCCTGCAGGCCAGGCTTATGTCCCAGGCTATGCGTAAATTGACCAGCGCGATAAGCAAGGCCCGGACAAGCGTGATCTTCATCAACCAGATCCGCGAAAAGATCGGGGTAATGTTCGGCAATCCCGAGACAACTCCCGGCGGAAGGGCTTTGAAATTTTACTGTTCGGTCAGGCTGGACGTCCGCCGGATCGCTTCGCTTAAAAACCCGGATAACACGGTTTACGGCGGCAGGGTCAGGGTGAAAGTGGTCAAGAATAAAGTAGCTCCGCCGTTCAGAGAGGCTGAGTTCGATATATTGCATGATGAAGGCATATCCAAGGCGGGAAGCATCATCGACGCCGGCTTGAATTTAGAGTTGTTGCAGAAATCCGGGACATGGATCTCTTTCCAGGACCAGAAACTCGGCCAGGGCCGCGACGCGGCGATAAAGACTTTAAAAGAACAGCCGAAACTGCAGGACAGTATTGAGAAAGAAATAAGGAAAAAGATCACCGCGGGATTGGGATAATAAGAGGGGTTTGCTATGAAAGCGAAAAGGATGGGTTGGTTCTTAATGACTTTGTCAATTGGCCTGGTTATCGGGTTATGCGTTGCCGCTGGGTTTAACATGCCGCAAAAGGCGCACAGCCAGGCGGCTAAGCAGGAGCAGTCGGTTATCGCGCAGCCGAAAACAACTCTTTCTTCAGATAGTTTACGCATGGAGGACGCGGTGATCAACGTGGCTGATACAGCCGGCAAGGCTGTTGTCTCTATAACCGCGGAACACATAGCTAAGTTCCCCGGGACGACCCGAAGATTTTATTTCCGCAGCCCTGAAGGCGGCAATGAATCCCCATTGGGAGAAGATGAGCCTTTCAGCAGGTTTTTTGACGACTTTTTCGGGGATATGCCGGACCGGGAGTTTCGCCAGGTCGGCGTAGGCTCCGGCGTGATCATTGATCCCCGCGGATATATTTTGACCAATCAGCATGTGATCGATGACGCGGATAAGCTTAGCGTGGTTCTTCCTGACGGCAGGGAATTTAAAGGCGAGGTCAAAGGCCAGGACAGCCGCTCAGACCTGGCGATCGTCAAGATCGACGCGACCAACCTGCCTGTAGCTGTTTTAGGCGATTCAGATAACTTGAAGATCGGGCAATGGGTCGTAGCCATCGGAAATCCTTTCGGTTTTTCCATGCAGAATCCCGAACCCACGGTAACTGCCGGCGTGATCAGCGCCTTGCACCGGACACTGGGCAGGACTTTGTCCCGCAGCCGGGATTATAACGACCTTATCCAGACCGACGCGGCGATAAATCCGGGTAACTCCGGAGGCCCGCTGGTAAATCTTAAAGGCGAAATTGTGGGTATTAATGTTGCCATATTCTCTACCTCGGGCGGCAGCCAGGGCATAGGTTTTGCCATACCTTCAAATAACGCCAGACGGATAGTCGCCAGGTTGATCGAAGGCAAGAAGGTGCAATATGGCTGGCTGGGTATCGCGGTGCAGGACCTGACTGAAGACCTGGCAAAATATTTTAAATTGAGCGGCAAGAACGGCGTTCTGGTGACCAAGGTATTGAAGGACAGCCCCGCGGAAAAGTCCGCGATAAAGGCCAATGACGTGATCCGGCAATTCGATAATACGCCGATCAACACGGTCAAAGAGCTGTTAAGCGCGGTGAATAAAGCGGAAGTCGGAAAGAAAGTCAAAGTTGTCTTGACCCGCGATAATAAAGATATAATACTGGATGTCACTGTGGAAGAAAGGCCGGTTGACCAGGATGAGGCGGAACCCGGAAAGGTTGAGCAGATTAAACCCGGAGCCTGGAGAGGTATTGATATAGCTGAACTTGATTCTCAGTCAGCGCGGAGGTTCAGGTTAAGGGACAGCGAAGGCGTGGTAGTGGTTAATGTCCAGCCGGATAGCCCGGCGGATGACGCAGGTATTGTTCCCGGAGATGTCGTCCTGGAAGTGAATAAACAGCCGGTGGGCAATAACGCTGATTTTAAAAAGGCGGTCCAGGGGCTGAAAGGCGATGTGCTGGTCTCATTGAACCGCGGCTACGTGATCATCAAAGAAAAAAGTGAAAAATAGCCATGATCCGGACAGCCTTGAACAGGCCAGGGAATACGCTTTTTTCCTGCTTAAGTTCCGGCTGCGCACCGAAAAAGAGCTTTACCAGAGGCTGAAGAGAAAGAACTTCTCCGAGGACTGCGTAAATAAGGCCCTGGAGTTCTTAAAAGAGAAGAGATTCATCGACGACCGCCTGTTCGCCAAGGCCTGGGTGGAGAGCAGGTTGAAGAAACCTCTGGGTTTCAGAAGGCTGGCGCAGGAATTAAAGATAAAAGGCGTGGCTGAGGCGATCATTAACAGCCGCCTGTCTGAGGCGAAAAAAGGTTATTCCGAGGAAGAAGTAGTAAAAGAGATCATCAGGCAAAAACAGGAAAAAACAAGAGAGCTCGATCCTCTGAAGGCAAAAAAACGCATTTATTCTTATCTATTGCGTAGGGGTTTCTCGCCGGAAGTAGTAATCGACAGCGTCTCCCGAATAAAACCATGACCGCAGACACGATACGACAGAAATACCTGGATTTTTTCCGCAGCCGCAAGCACAAGGTGGCGGAAAGCGATTCACTGGTCCCCAAGGAAGACCCCACGGTCTTGTTCACTCCCGCGGGGATGAACCAGTTCAAGAAACAGTTCCTGGGGATGATCACCGATTTCAGCCGGGCAGCCAGTTCGCAGCGCTGCCTGCGCACCGATGACCTGGAAAAGGTGGGCAAGACCGATTGCCACCATACCTTCTTCGAGATGCTCGGCAATTTTTCTTTCGGCGATTATTTCAAAGAGGACGCGATCATCTGGGCCTGGGAATTCCTGACCCGGGAGATGGGGATAAAACCGGAAAAACTCTGGGTCTCGGTTTACAAGGATGACGATGAAGCGTATAACATCTGGAAGGACCGCATAAATTTCCCGGAGCGAAAGATAGTCCGGTTGGGGGACAAGGATAATTTCTGGCCTTCCGACGCCAAAGATAAAGGGCCTAACGGACCGTGCGGCCCGTGCTCCGAGATATTCTTCGACCTCGGGCCGGATGTGGGCTGTAAAAAAGCGGATTGTTCGCCTGCCTGCAGCTGCGGCAGGTTCATCGAGATATGGAACCTGGTATTCACCCAGTTCAACCGCAAGGACGGCGGCGTGCTTGAGCCTTTGCCGCAGAAGAACATCGACACCGGGATGGGCCTGGAACGGATCACCGCGGTAATGCAGGGGGTGACCAATAATTTCCAGACCGACCTCTTCCAGCCGATCATCAAAGAGATCCTGGCCAGCGCCGAAAAAAGAGAGCACAGCAACCAGGATGTTTACGCCATAGCCGACCATATCCGGGCCATAGTTTTTTCCATTTTCGACGGGATCGTCCCTTCGAATGACGGCAGGGGGTACGTAGTCCGCAAACTGATCCGCAAAAGCTCGATGCATTTGAGGACGATAGGGATCAAAGAGCCGTTCTTATACAAGCTTGTGCCGATAGTCAGCCAGGTGATGCGCGGCGCTTGCCCGGAATTGACCGGGCGCAGGGAGAATATAGCTGACCTGGTCCTGGCAGAAGAGAAAAGCTTCTGGGCAATACTCAGATCCAGCGATAGATTTTTGAAAGAGAAATTCGGCCAGGATGAAGCCGCTTCTGATCCGGTAAAAAGCGCTGAAGTGGCCTTCGAGCTTTACGATACGCACGGCCTGCCTTTTGAAATAATAATGGAGTGGCTGGAAAAACACGGCTTCAAGTTTTCCGCTAAGGCGCAGGAACTTTTGGATAAGAAGATCGAAGAACAGAAATCGCGCTCTAAATCCGGTTCAGCCATGCAGGGCGATGTTTTCAGCGTCAAGGAGCTGGAACTGAAGGATGTGCCGCAAACCTTGTTCCTGGGATATGAAAAGACAGAGACATCAGCCAGTATCCTGAAGATCCTGAAGGGAAGCCAGGAAGTCAACGAGGTCCCAGCCGGAGAGGATGTCCGGATCGTATTGGACCAGACATCTTTTTACGCGGAATCCGGCGGACAGGCAGGCGACAAAGGAAAGATCGACAGCAATGTAAATTCGTTTGAGGTTTCCGACACTCAAAAAGTCAATAAAGTTATCGTGCATATAGGCAGGATCAAACACGGCGTTTTGCGCAAAGGCGACACGGTCAGCGCTGAGGTGGATAAGGAACGGCGCTTGGCTATTGCCCGCAACCACACTGCCACGCATCTTTTACAGGCGGCCTTGCGTCAGGTTTTAGGAGCGCACGTCCAGCAGCAGGGCTCCATGGTCGCTGAAGACCGGCTGCGTTTTGATTTTACCCATTTTAAAGGGATATCCCGGGAAGAGCTTAACCGGGTTGAAGAGGTGGTGAACGGTTTTGTTATTTCCAACGCTCCGGTAACCAAGAAAGAAATGACCCTTGAGGAAGCCAGGAAAGAAGGCGCCTTGGCGTTCTTCGCCGAGAAATATGAGGAATCGGTGCGGGTGGTCTCAGTGGATGGAATCTCCAAGGAATTTTGCGGAGGCACTCATCTGGACAGCATCGGCGCGATCGGTTTGTTCAAGATAATCCACGAGAGCTCGATTGCCAGCGGGATCCGCAGGATCGAGGCTCTTACCGGCGCTTTCGCCTACGCGAAACTCAAGGATGAGGAGTCCGAGCTTAAGGAAATAAGCGACCTCTTGAAGGTCCCGGAGGATAAGCTGGTCGAGGAACTGGATAAACGCTTAAAATACATAAAAGAGCTGGAAAAACAATTGATCGCCCATAGATTTAACGCGGTAAAGTCTTCAGTGGATACTTGGATCTCCGAGGCCCAGGTAATAAACGGGGTCAAGGTGATCTCCAAGGAGATAGACGGCGCTGATAATGACCTTTTGCGCAAAACCGCTGATCTTATAAAACAGAAAGAGCAGAAAGTGGTTATAGCCCTGGGCTCCCGGAACCTGTCCGGAGACGGAGTGGCTTTGGTCACAGCCTCGAACCTTGCCGCTGTTGACGCGTCGGCATTGATCAAAGAGATCGCTCCCGAGATCGGCGGTTCAGGAGGCGGGAGGAAAGATTTTGCCCAGGCAGGAGGGAACAAGCCGGAGAATCTGGAAAAGGCTTTTATTAAATTCGCTGGGTCAGTCGGTAAATTGATCGGGAAATAAAGATGAAGATAATCCGTTTTAACAGCAAACAGCTGGAAAAGATCTATAACCGGGGTTTCTCCAAATCCAAACGGGTGGAGGAGAAGGTCCGGCAGATAATCGATGACGTGCGTGTATCCGGGGATGACGCGGTATTGAAATATACCCGTAAATTCGACCAGGTAAAGATGACCGTCAAACAGCTCAGGGTCGCCCAGACCGAGTTGAGCGGCGCTTATCAGAACATCAGCCCGGATTTTGTCTCGAACCTGAAGATCATAATCGAGAATATCAACCGTTTCTATAAGAAGACCATAAAGAAATCCTGGAAGATCTCAGCCGGCGACGGCCTGATCCTGGGGGAGAATTATCACCCGCTGGAAAAAGTCGGGGTTTATATCCCGGCAGGCACCGCGCCTTTGGTTTCCACGGTATACATGTCGGTATTGCCGGCGAAGATCGCCGGTGTAAAAAAGATAGTGCTGATCAGCCCTCCGGACAAGAACGGATACATTAATCCGCATATCCTGGTTGTGGCTGACCTGTTAAAGGTGGATGAGATCTACCGCGTCGGCGGGGCGCAAGGCATTGCCGCTCTGGCTTACGGGACCAAGACCATTCCCCGGGTGGATAAGATCGTAGGCCCCGGGAATATGTATGTATCCGAAGCCAAACGCCAGGTTTTCGGCCAGGTGGATATTGATATGATCGCCGGGCCGACAGAGCTGGTGATCATCGCCAACCGTTTCAGCGACCCGAAATATATAGTCGCCGACCTTAAGGCGCAGGGTGAGCATTCCGGCGGTTTAGCCATATTGATCACCAATTCCAAGTCTTTAGCTAAAGAAGTAAAGTCACAGCTTTTGAACGTCAACGGGTTCATCATCCTGACCCAGAATATCGCCCAGGCAGTGGAGATAACCAATAAAATAGCTCCTGAGCATCTTGAGATCATGGTCAAGAACCCGCGCAAGCTGGTAAAAGATATAAAGAACGCCGGCGCGATATTTCTGGGGCCTTACAGCCCCACAGCGGTAGGCGATTATGTAGCCGGGCCGAGCCATGTGCTTCCGACCAACGGCACAGCCAGATTTTTCTCCGGGCTTTCAGTATGCGATTTTATCAAGAGCAGCCACATTATAAGTTATTCCAAGAAGGCGCTGGAAGATATTAAAGGGCCGTTGGCGAAAGTCGCGGCTATCGAGGGCTTGAGCCAGCATCTGGATTCGGTAAAGGTCAGGTTCGAATAAACAGGAGAGCATAAATGAAAAAAAGGGCCGCAGTAATAAAAAGAAAAACCAGCGAGACCGATATCACCGTTAAACTGAATATCGACGGATCCGGCAAGGGCAAGATCAATACCGGTATAGGTTTCCTGGACCATATGCTGCAGTTATTTGCTTTCTGGGGATTATTCGACCTGGAGATCGCGGCTAAAGGCGACCTGAAGATCGACCAGCATCATACCAATGAAGATATCGGTATAGTCCTGGGCCAGGCATTTCGCAAAGCCTTAGGCGATAAAAATGGAATACGCCGATTTGGTTTTGCTTCTGTTCCGATGGAGGAAGTGGTAGCCAATGTGGTCCTGGATATTAACGGCAGGGGCATGTTGCACATTAATCAATATAGCAGCCAGGTCAAAAAAGAAGAATATAAGCCCGAATACGCCGAGCATTTCTTTGACGGTTTTGCCAAACATTCCGGTATAAACCTGAACGTAAGAATAGATAACGCCAATCCGGACCTGCATACTACTTTAGAACCGGTATTCAAGGCGCTGGGAATAGCTCTGGACCAGGCGACGCAGATCGATCCCCGCCGCAAAGGCATCCCCTCGACCAAGGGCGTGATCGATTAAGATTATTCTAAGAATTTCGTAAGATTGATAATTTGACGGCGACTTGGCTAATAAATGAAGCTGGCGGTATTGCGAGCGAATGGAGGTTTTAGCCAAAGCAGCTTGAGCGGGCGAGGGTATCCGAACGCGAAAGCATTCGGACGACGAGCATGTCCGAGACCGTCCTGGGCGGTCAGCCCGACGGGCGAGTTGCGCAGGAGCCGAGAACGCGAGAGACCTTTGGCGTCCGCCTGAAAAGTTTATGGTGGCGGAAAACCGACCTTGAGCGAGCAAACCGGCAGGTTCATTAATATGGGAATCGAAGTAAAATGATCGCGATAATCGATTACGGCATGGGCAATATCCACAGCGTCAAGAAAGCGCTGGACGCTATGGGCGCTAAGACCGTGGTCACCAATAAAGCCGAAGATATCAAGAAGGCCGCTAAAGTGGTCCTCCCAGGAGTAGGCGCTTTCGGCGACGCCATGGCCGAGATACAGAAACAGGGATTATCCGCTGCCGTAGAAGAGCATATAAAAGCGAAAAAGATATTCCTGGGCATCTGCTTAGGCATGCATATGCTCTTTGAGTCCAGCGAAGAAGCCCCGCAGGCCAAAGGATTGGGCATACTAAAAGGGACAGTGAGAAAGTTCGACCCGGCAGCAGGATTGAAGATCCCGCATATGGGCTGGAACCAGATAAAGATCAAGAAGATGAACTGCCCGATATTCAAGGATCTGAAAGACAGCAGTTCGGTTTATTTCTGCCATTCTTATTATCCCCAGCCTGCCCAGCCGGAGATCGTCGCAGCTTCCACGGAATACGGCCTGGATTTCGCCTCGATCATCTGGCAGGATAATATATTCGCCATGCAATTCCATCCGGAGAAGAGCCAGGCAGCGGGTTTGAAGATACTGGAAAACTTTGTGAGATTATAAAGATAAATGTTAATAATACCGGCAATAGATCTAAAAGGCGGCAATGTGGTCAGGCTCTTCCAGGGTAAAGGCGAAGAGACCGTGTATTCGCGCAATCCCGTTGTCTTCGCCAGGCACTGGCAGAAACAGGGAGCTGAGCTTATCCATGTGGTTGACCTGGACGGCGCGTTCAGCGGCAAGCCGCAGAATCTGGCAGCGGTGAAAAAGATAATTGAATCGGTGGAAACCCCTGTGGAATTCGGCGGCGGGGTGCGCGATGAAAAGACCATCAAGGATATTTTCACCATTGGTGTAACCCGGATCGTGCTGGGGACCAGGGCTGTCGAGGACGCCGGGTTCCTTAAGAAAATGTTCGCCAAGTACGGAGAAAAGATCATCGTCAGCATTGACGCCAAGAACGGCGTGGTCATGACCGAGGGATGGCAATCGTCCAGCCAGGGAAAAGTAAGCGTAGTGGAATTCGCCAAAGCCCTGGAAGGAACAGGTTTTAAGCAGGTCATTTACACCGATACTTCCAAGGACGGGACTTTAAGAGGGCCGAACCTGGAAGGCATATCGGATATATTGAAGAACACAACGATGGATGTGATCGCTTCCGGCGGCATATCCTGCCTTGAGGACCTTAACAAACTTTACAGCCTTGATCCGCAAAGAGTATCCGGGGTGATCATCGGCAAGGCTTTGTACGAAGAGAAATTTACTTTAAAAGAGGCAATAAAACTGGTAGGGTAGTTTGAAGGTAATATTAGTGAATTAGTTGGGAGTGGAAGAGACTCCTCGTCCGTCACTAAGATGTGCCGGACTCGGAGTCAATTTCTCGCTGCTATCGCAGCTCAAAATTGAGGAGGGTCGGATGAAAGCAGGGGTCTTGTTTGTAGGCGGTATATTTCTGGTTTGCTTAAGCGGGTGCGCGACCATGAACAATAAAAGCCAGATAGAATCGGAAAAGCTGCAGGACAGGGTAAGCAGCCTGGAGATGCAGCTTCAGCAGAAGAACGCGGAAGTGGGCAGTTTAAGGTTAGCCCTGGCTAAAAAGACCGAGGAAGCCGCGTTGAACAAACAGTCCAAAGAACCTCAGGCTTTCGCTAAAGAAGATTCCGGGAAGCCTTCAGTGAAGCAGATACAAAAGGCTTTGAAGAACGCCGGTTTTAACCCCGGCCCGGTTGACGGCCGCAGCGGCACCCAGACCAGGCTGGCGATAAAAGAATTCCAGAAGATGAATAATCTTACTGCCGACGGCAAAGTCGGGAAGCAGACTTGGTCGATGTTAGAGCCGTATTTGAATAAAGAAGCGGCCAGCGAGTTTGGCCAGCAGTAATAAAATATGCTGAATAAACGGATCATCCCCTGCCTGGATATCAAAGACGGCCGGGTGGTAAAAGGGGTAAAATTCCTGGGATTAAAAGACGCCGGAGATCCGGTCGAGGTCGCCAAGATCTACGACCGGCAGAAAGCGGATGAACTGGTTTTTCTGGATATAACCGCCAGTTTCGAAAAACGAAAGACGCTGGTAAAGCTGGTCCAGGAGATCGCCCGGAATATTTTTATGCCTTTTACCGTGGGCGGCGGGATAAGCGATACAGCCGATATCCGTAACCTGCTTAACGCCGGAGCGGACAAGGTTTCGCTGAACACCTCGGCGGTGAAATTCCCGGAATTGATCGCCGACAGCTCGAAGAAGTTCGGCAGCCAGTGCATCGTGGCGGCCATTGACGCCAAGAAAACCTACAATGACCTTGGCTCCTCGGATTTTTACTGGCAGGTTTTTATCAACGGCGGAAGGACGCCTACCGAGCTTGACGCGGTTGAATGGGCGGCAGAGGCGGCCAGGCTGGGAGCGGGAGAGATCCTTCTGACCAGCATGGACTGCGACGGGACCAAGAATGGTTATGACCTGGGATTGACTAAAGCCGTCGCGGAGAAAGTAAATATCCCGGTGATCGCTTCAGGCGGCGCCGGTAAGGTAGAGCATTTTTATGATGTATTAACTCAAGGCAAGGCGGACGCCGCTTTGGCCGCTTCGCTTTTTCACTACAATGAGCTTTCCGTGAAACAGGTGAAGGAATATCTGGATAAAAAAGGAGTCCCTGTCCGTTATGAAGAAGACCAAATTTGACGTTAAATCACTGAAGTTCGATAAAAAAGGGCTGATCCCGGCGATCATTCAGGATTATAAAAAGAACGATGTCCTGATGCTGGCGTATATGAACGCGGAATCGGTAAAAAGGACCATTAAACTGGGAAAGACCTGTTTCTGGTCGCGCTCGCGCAAGGAATACTGGGTCAAGGGCGAGACCTCCGGAAATTTCCAATTCGTCAAGTCGCTCGCTTATGACTGCGACATGGACGCGTTATTGATCAAGGTTCGCCAGGTAGGCGTAGCATGCCATACCGGCAACCGGTCGTGTTTCTATCGGAAAGCGGTTTAATCATTGGATTGGTTAGGTGCGTTAGTGTGGTTAATTTGGTTTAGCTGAATAACCAATCAAACCCGCTAAACTAACGTAACCAAAATAACATGTATAATCCGTCTTTAAAAGAGTTCTTAAAATTATCGGCTAAGGCCAATGTGATCCCCGTTTACAAGGAGATCAGCGCCGACCTGGATACCCCGGTATCGAGTTTCCTTAAACTTAAGAAAGACGATTACGGGTTCCTGCTGGAATCGGTGGAAGGCCAGGAGAAGATAGCCCGGTATTCTTTTTTAGGTACGCGGCCCGGCATTGTCTTTAAGTCCAAAGGCAAGGTAGTCGAGATAATCGACCAGAACAACAAGAAAGCCTCGCGCCGGTTCATAACCGCAACCAACCCTGTAGATGAGATGGCCCGGATCATGAAAGGCTTTGTCCCGGCGCATATAAAAGGCCTGCCCAGGTTTTACGGCGGATTTGTGGGGTATATGGGCTATGACATGGTCAGGTTCTTTGAGAAACTGCCGGTCAAGAACCCGGCTGATTTCGATTACCCTGATTCGCTGTTCATCCTTACCGACACGATACTGGCCTTTGACCATATCAATCATACGATCAAGATCATCGCCAATTGCCTGTTGCCTGAGTCCGGGGCTAAGCTTTCCCTGTCCGCAAGGAAGCGGATCTACGGCCGGGCAATAAAGAAGATCGAGCAGCTGCAAAAGGATTTTGAGGCGCCTTTGTCGGTTAAACCGGAAAAAGACCGGGAAAAGCGCGAAAAGATAAATATAACATCTAATTTTGCGAAATCGGGATTCTGTGGTATAGTTAATAAAGCCAAAGAGCATATAAAGAAGGGCGATATCATACAGGTAGTGCTGTCGCAGAGGTTCCAGGCTCAGATCGCAAGGGAGCCGTTCAATATTTACCGTTCTTTGAGAAGCTCTAACCCTTCGCCGTATATGTTTTACCTGAAACTCGGCGATATCACCCTGATCGGTTCTTCGCCGGAATTACTGGTCCGCTGCGAGGACGGGGTCATTCAGACCCGGCCGATCGCCGGCACCCGTAAAAGAGGGTTGACCGAGGCGGAGGATAAGAAACTGGCGATAGAGCTTTTGAACGACCCCAAGGAAAAGGCCGAGCATTTGATGCTGGTTGACCTGGGCAGGAATGACCTGGGAAGGGTGGCTAAACTGGGTAGCGTCAAGGTCAACGAGTTTATGAAGGTGGAGAAATATTCCCACGTTATGCACCTGGTCAGCGATGTGACCGCTTTGCTGGATAAAAAATACGACAGTTTCGATGTTTTAAGGGTTTGTTTCCCAGCCGGGACCTTGAGCGGAGCGCCTAAGGTCAGGGCGATGGAGATCATCGAGGAGCTGGAGAATTCGCGCCGCGGCCCATACGCCGGCTGCGTGGGATATTTCAGCTTTTCCGGCAACCTGGATACCGGGATCACTATCCGGACGATCTGCGTGAAAGGCAAGACCGCGTATATCCAGGCTGGAGCGGGTATTGTGGCGGATTCTGTCCCGGAGAAAGAATACGCCGAAACAGTGAATAAAGCAAAAGCGTTGATGGAAGCGATAATTTAATAACAAAACAGGCCTCTAGCCCGCATCATAAGGCGGGTTCGAGGTCAAATTCCCCAACTATTTCGGTAGCGGGGAAATTTGAGGAGGAACAAAATGGCAGTACGCATACGCATGAGAAGGATCGGGAAAAATCCGATAAAGAAACCGCATTTCCGCATTTCAGTCTTTGACGAGCGCGTGACCCGCGACGGCAAATTCATCGAAGAGCTGGGTTTTTACAACCCGGTATCCAAAACCGTCAAGGTCGATGAGGCCCGTATCGCTTATTGGGTAAGCAAAGGCGCGAAAGTTACCCCGAGCGTTGCCAACGCTATCAAGAGAGCAAAGTTAACCGCAAAAAAAGAGGAGAAATAAAATGCCCCCGCAGACAGCCCAAACAGGTTCATTGATCAGCGGTATCCTGCCTTTCATTCTGGTGATCGGCATATTTTATTTTATGGTGATCCGGCCTCAGAAAGCGGAGCAGAAGAAGCACCAGCAGATGATAGAATCCCTGGGAAAGAACGATGAAGTGATCACTACCGGCGGCATTCACGGCACCGTGGTCGGCGTCAAGGACAAGGTAGTCACTCTCAGGGTCGATGAGAACGTGAAGATCGATGTGGATAAAAACTGCGTGGCGCATGTGGTAAAGAAGCAGAGCGCTAATTAAGGGAATTAAAATGAATAGAAAACTTTTGGTCAAGATAGCGGTCATCCTGGGCGTCCTGGGGCTCTGCGCGTATTATTCTTTTCCGCTGAACAAAAGGATCAACCTGGGGCTGGACTTGCAGGGCGGCATGCATCTTTTGCTCAAGGTCGATACCTCAAAGCTCACAGGAAAGGCTAAAGAGGACGCAGGAGACCGGGCTATCGAGGTCATCCGCAACAGGATCGACCAGTTCGGCGTGCGCGAGCCTTCGATCCAGAAACAGGGCGAAGACGAGATAGTGGTCCAGCTTCCCGGGATCACTGACCGCGACCGGGCGATCGAGCTTATCGGACAGACCGCGCTTCTGGAATTCAAGCTGGTCAGCGCTGACGCGGATAAATTGCGCGACGCGTTGGCGGGCAAAGTCCCGGAAGGCTATGAATTAAAATACACGGTAGATGACAACGACCCGTTATTGGTGGAAAAGAACGCGGTCATCGCCGGCGACGCGCTTACCGACGCATCGGTCCAGTTCAGCTCAAGCGCGTTCAACGAGCCGGGGGTCAGCCTGAAATTCAACGCCGAAGGCGCGAAGAAATTCGCCGAGATCACCGCGGCCAATGTCGGCAGAAGGCTGGCGATCGTTCTGGACGGCAAGGTCCAATCAGCCCCGAATATCCGCGAGCCTATACCTTCGGGAGAGGCCCAGATCACCGGCCACTTCACCATGGAAGACGCGCAGGATCTGGCGATCATTTTAAGGGTCGGCGCTTTGCCTGCCCCTATGTATGTTGAAGAGGAAAGGACTGTCGGCCCTCTGCTCGGCCAGGATTCCATCAACAGCGGGGTTAAGGCGAGCATCATCGGCATACTCCTGGTATTCGCGGCAATGGCTGTTTATTACCTTTTAGCCGGGGTTATTTCGATCTTCGCGCTGGTATTCAACCTCCTGATCACTTTAGGGACATTGGGTTTGCTTCCATTGTTATTCCCGGATTTTTCCGCGACCCTGACTTTGCCGGGTATTGCCGGTATCGTCCTGTCTTTGGGTATGGCGGTCGACGCCAACGTCCTGATCAATGAAAGGATCAGGGAAGAGATGGCTGCGGGAAAAGGCCTGAAAGCGGCTTTAGCCAATGGTTATGACAAGGCTTTCAGCGCTATATTCGATTCCAACCTGACTACTTTGATCGCGGCGTTCCTGTTATTCCAGTTTGGCACCGGCCCGATCCGCGGTTTCGCGGTCACTTTGACCATCGGCCTTATGGCCAGTATGTTCACCGCTATAGTGGTTACCCGGACCATATTCGAGGTCCTGCTGCATTTTAACCTGGTAAAATCCCTGCCCATGCTTAATTTGATCAAAACGACCAAGCTGGATTTTATCGGCAAACGCAAGATATTCTACGCGATTTCCATAATCGTTATAATCGCGGGGCTGTTCGCTTTCTTCAAGAACGGCAATAAAGCCTTCGGCATAGATTTTGCCGGGGGGCAGGTCCAGGAATTCAGCTTTAAGAACCCGGTGCACGCGGATAAGGTGCGCGCGGCGCTTAAAGACCTGAATATGTCCGACGCTTCCATCCAGCAGTTCAGGGATAAGCCGAATGTTATTCTTATCCGCACTGCCCAGGATAAAAGCAAAGAGATGGTGGCGAAATTAAAATCGGATTTTCCCGCTGAGGATGTCCAGGTGCTCAAGATCGAGAGGGTAGGCCCGGTTGCCGGGAAGCATCTGCAAGGCAAGGCGATATATGCCCTGCTCTGGTCATTGGTCGGCATTTTGATCTATGTGGCTTTCCGCTTCAAGCATGTTAATTTTGCTATCGCCGGTATAATCGCGCTTTTCCACGACGTGCTGGTGGCGTTCGGGTTCCTGGCGATCACCGGAAGGCAGATCGACCTTTTGTCGGTCACGGCTTTTCTGACTATTATAGGTTTTTCGATCAACGATACTATCGTTATCTATGACCGGGTCAGGGAGAACAGCCGTTTGTACCGCAAGTTAAGCCTGAGGGAATTGATCAACCTGAGCGTGAATCAGACATTGGCCAGGACGATCCTTACTTCCGGGATAACTTTGCTGGTGGTCTTCGCGATATTCTTCTACGGCGGCGAGGTGCTCAGCAATTTCGCGTTCACCTTGATCGTAGGGTTTATCTCCGGTGTTTACTCCACGGTATTTATCGCGTCTCCGTTGGTGCTGGCCTGGAGCAAGAGAGGAAGCGCCAAATAAACAGTTTCTGATATTGATCTATCCGCCGCCCACTGGAGCTTTAACGCGAAAGTGGGCGGCTTCATTTAAGGTGCTTGATGTTTAAATCGCTGAAAATATATGCCGGACAATCGGTCAGCCTGGAATATCTGGCTGAAAGCTTTGCCCGTTTCGGTTACCGCCGCCAGTCCAGCGTAGCTGATGAAGGCGATTTCGCTGTTCGCGGCGGGATCATCGATATATTCCCGGTCACTTTTGAACTGCCGGTCCGCATAGACCTGGACGCTGAAAAGATCGTCTCTATAAAAAGTTTCGACCCGCTAAAAGGAACCAGCCTCTGGGAACATACCATAGCGATCATCATCCCCTTTAAAAAAGCCAAAAGCGTTACCCAGCCTTCCTTTAACGAGAAATTCCCCCTGGAGAACTTTGTCGATATTAATATCGGCGATTACGTGGTTCACAACCAGTATGGGATCGGCAGGTTCAAGGGCCTGCAGAAGATAAAGGCCGGCGAAAAAGCCCAGGATAACCTGGTTATTGAATACGATGCCGGAGAAAAGCTGTTCGTGCCGGTGGACCAGATGCACCTGGTCCAGAAATACATCTCTTTCCATGTAAGAAGGCCGAAGCTCTTTAAATTGGGGTCTAAGGAGTGGGAGAGGATCAAGAACCGGGCCAGGAAGGGCATTGAGAAGCTCGCCTGGGACCTTTTGTCCCTTCAGGCAATGCGGCTTTCCGCGGATGGGTTCGCGTTTTCCGCGGATACTAAACTGCATAAAGAATTCGCCGATACTTTTCCTTACACTGAGACCGTTGACCAGGTAAAAGCGGTCCGGGATGTGACTATTGACATGGAGAAGGCCAAAACCATGGACCGGCTGCTTTGCGGGGACGTGGGCTACGGTAAGACCGAAGTGGCTATGCGCGCGGCGTTCAAGGCGGTGGTGGATAACAAGCAGGTGGCTTATCTTGTGCCGACCACGATCCTGGCTGAACAGCATTTCCAGAATTTCTCCAAGAGGCTGGAGAAATTCCCGGTGATCATCGAGATGCTATCCCGTTTCCGCACCCCGGGGCAGCAGGCGGATATAATTAAAAGGATCAGGGACGGCAAAGTTGATATAGTCATCGGCACGCACCGGTTATTGTCGGACGATGTCATTTTTAAAGACCTGGGCCTGGTGATCATTGATGAGGAGCAGCGTTTCGGGGTAAAGGCCAAGGAAAAGCTCAAGGCCTTGAGGCTGACCACCGATGTCTTGACCCTGACCGCGACCCCTATACCCCGGACTTTGTATATGAGCCTGATGGGCGCTAAAGACCTGTCGGTCATTGATTCTCCGCCGGAAAATAGGTTGCCTATCAAGACTGTCGTGGTAGAATATGATGAAGACCTGCTCCAGCAGGCGATTTTGAGGGAATTGAACCGCAAAGGCCAGGTTTTCTTCCTGCATAACCGGATAGAAGACCTGGAGCGCGTCCGGGAAAAGATCGCCAGGTTATTGCCGAAAGGCGCCCGCCTGGCTATAGGCCACGGCCAGATGCCGGCCAAGGAACTTGAGCGGGTAATGTCCGCTTTTATCAAAGGCGATATAGATATCCTGTTATCGACCATGATCATTGAGTCCGGCATAGATATCCCGAACGCCAATACGATCATAGTCAATAACGCCAATACCTTCGGCCTTTCCGACCTGCATCAACTGCGGGGCAGGGTAGGCAGGTTTAACCGTTCGGCTTACGCTTATTTTGTGGTCCCCAGGTCAGGGATATTATCCGCGATAGCCCAGAAAAGGCTTACCGCGTTGCAGGAATACAGCCATCTTGGCGCGGGGTTCAAGATCGCCATGGAAGACCTGGAGATCCGCGGCGCGGGAAATCTTTTAGGCGTCCAACAGCACGGCTTCGTCAACGCGGTGGGTTTTGACCTTTACTGCCGGCTCTTGAAAGAAGCTATAAATACACTTCAAAAAATACCGAAAGGATGATCATGCCAGCCAGAAGCTTATTTTTAAAGTCAGTATTAGCGATCCTTGGTTTAGCGGTTCTGATATCTCCGGCCATAGCGCAGGATAAAATAGTGGCTGTTGTGAACAATGAGGTAATTACCCAGACCGATCTGGATAATTTCGTGAATTTTACCCGCATACAAATGGCGGATAAGTTAAGCGGCAGCCAGCTTGAAGAAAAAATAACCGGGATGAAGGCGGACCTTCTGCAGAGGCTCATCGAGGATAAACTGATCTTGCAGGAGGCCAGGAAGAATAATATAAAGGCCGATGAGTCCCGGGTGAACGCCAGGATAACCGAGATAAAGCGGCGTTACCCTTCGGAGAAGCATTTCCAGAGCGCGTTGGCTGAAGACGGCATGGTCGAGGCTAACCTGGTCACCAAGATGCGCGACCAGATGCTGATGTATAACATCATCGATAGCAAGGTCAGGTCCAAGATAGTGGTAAACCCCGCGGAGATCACGGATTTCTACAACCGGAACATGCCTGTGTTCAAAACCCAGGAAGAGCGCCTGTTCCAGTCTTTGGCATTTGGAAGCCAGGATATGGCTAAGAGCGTATATAAGGAACTGAAAGACGGCCTGGATATAAATGAGGCGGCGAAGAAATACTCGCTTACCTTGAGCGACCTGAACGCCCATAAGACGGAATTGAAGAAAGAGATCGAGGATGTTTTGTTCAATCTCCAGGCCGGGGAAATATCCCAGCCTGTGGCCAACCAGGGCAAGTTCTATCTTATCAAGCTTAATACAATAGTCCCGCCGCGGCAGCAGACCTTAGCCGAGGTCCGTGAACAGATAAACAACAGCCTGCTTGAGCGGAAGATGCAGGAATCGCTGGCGAAATGGGTGGAAGGGCTGAAGAAAACCGCGTATATCAAGATAATGCAGTAATTGATAAAGAATATGGCTTTAAGATCATCAAAAATCAGTATTGGCATTACCATGGGAGACCCGGCTGGCATCGGGCCTGAGGTGATTGCCAAGGCCCTGGCCCGCCGCTATAACGCGAAGATAACCGTTATCGGCGATAAATGGGTTTTTGATAAATATGGCCGCAAAGCTGAAGGGTTTGAGTTCATTGACCTGAATAATGTAAAGCGCAACGGTTTTAAACCCGGACAGGTCAAGCCTGCTTATGGCCGGGCAGCGATGGAATATCTGGATCTGGCAATGGACTTGTTGAAGTTCGGCTCAATTCACAGCCTGGTCACTGCTCCGATCTCCAAAGAAGCGATCAATCTGGCGGGTTATCATTATTCCGGGCACACCGAATATCTGGAGAAGAAAAGCCGTGTCCGGCATTCAGTAATGATGCTCTTGAATGATAAATTCCGCTTCAGCCTGGTTACCCGGCATATCCCTCTAAAAGACGCGGCATTCAGGATCACTCCTCAGGCAATAGAGGAGACTATCGCTATAACTCATAAATCATTGAAACAGACTTTTGGCGTGTCTGATCCTAAGATCGTGGTCTGTGGGATCAATCCCCACGCTTCGGATAACGGCTTGATCGGTAATGAAGAGAACCGTATTATCATTCCCTGCCTTAAACGTTTAAGCAAAAAGATAAAAGGAATAACCGGGCCGTTGCCCGCTGATATTGCCATAGCCAGGGCTGCCAAAGGCAAATTTGACGCGGTAATCGCCATGTTCCACGACCAGGCGCTCATCCCTCTGAAACTGACCGGTGATCAAAGCGGGGTAAATATCACCTTGGGATTGAATTTCATCCGGACTTCGCCTTTGCACGGCACTGCCTTTGATATCGCCGGAAAAGGCAAAGCTGATCCGGGCTCAATGATCTCTGCCATAAAACTCGCCTTAGAATGCACAGTAAACCAAAAAAAAGCTTAGGACAGAATTTCCTGGTTGACCGGAATATCCAGCGCAAGCTGGTGGGATCCTGCGATTTTAGCCCGTCGGACAGCGTATTGGAGATCGGCTCAGGCCAGGGCGCGATGACCGGCTTGATCGCCGATAAGGTAAAGAAATTATTTGCCCTGGAGATCGACAGTTCGCTTATTCCGATTTTAAAAGAGTCTTTGGCTGGCCGCGACAATGTCGAGGTGATCCACCATGATATACTTAAATTCGATATTAAACAGCTTGGCGAGAAGAAGATCAAGGTTTTTGGCAACATTCCTTATTACATTACTTCGCCGATAATCGAGCGCCTTTTGAATTACCGGGAGATGATCTCGGAAATATTCCTGACAGTGCAGAAGGAATTCGGCCAGAGGATCGCCGCAATCCCGGGTTCAAAGGAGTACGGCTCTTTCAGCTGTTTTACTCAGTATTATCTTGAGCCGAAGATAATGTTTACGGTCAAGAAAAACAGCTTTCATCCGGTGCCGAAAGTGGATTCTTGTTTCTTGCGGCTTTTGGTCAGAAAAACCCCGGCGGTAGATGTCCATGATGAACAGCTGTTGTTCAAGATCATCCGCACTTCATTCCAACAAAGAAGGAAGACCCTGCGTAACAGCCTGGCGGATGTTGTTTCTAAGGAAAAGCTGGAGACGTTCTTCGCAAAATATAAGATTAATCCAAAAATTCGTCCTGAAGATCTCAGTTTACAGCAGTTTGCTGATTTGGTTAATATATAGGCAGTGCGGGATGTGTCAGTCGCTCGAACAGTCCTCGCCCTATTGGGCTGCGGAACTCGCTTTGTGACACATCCCTCCCTGTCTATATAGAAAGAAAAACATGGTAAAATTCCTTTATTTGATTGTCGGTGGGGCAGTTGGGACTGTGGCGCGTTATCTGTTATCCGGGTTTGTTTACCGGATCGCCGGCGCCGCTTTTCCCTATGGGACATTGGTAGTTAACCTGGTTGGATGTTTTATAATCGGTTTCCTGGTATCGATCTCCGATAATAAATTTATGCTGGGGACCAACGCGAAATTACTGTTGATGATCGGTTTTTGCGGGGCGTTCACCACATTTTCGGCATTGATCATGGAAACTAACGGCTTGATCAAAGACGGGGAAAGCCTCCGGGCTTTTATGAATGTATTAATTAGCGTGGTATTCGGTTTCATTGTATTCAGACTGGGTGTTTTATTAGGCGAAGCCATATAAATTAAAACAGGGGGGCGATATGAAACTTCCGGCTGATGGTAAACTTTTAAGAATATTTATCGGTGAAGCGGATAAATGGCAGGGCAAGCCGCTTTATGAGGAGATAATCTTTCTGGCGAAGCAAAGGGGTATGGCTGGAGCGACTGCTATCAAGGGTTTTATGGGATTCGGCTGCAAGAGCCATATGCATACAGCCAAGATAATGCGGCTTTCCGAGGACCTGCCCATAATCATAGAGATCGTGGATATCGAAGAGAAGATCAGCGCTTTTATTCCCAGCCTGGATGAAATGGTCAAGGAAGGCTTGATCACTCTGGAAAAGGCTAACGTGATAATGTACCGCGCCTGAGCCTGTAGGTGAGGGGAGAGGTTATGAAGAAAAAATTAGTGATCTTCAGCGCTGTAACGCTTATAATTTTTGGCTTCTTAGCGGCGTACTGGTCAAGCGTGACGCTTCTTGCTTCTGATTCTCTGCCTTATCTGAATATATGGTGGTTGGCGATAAAATTAAGCATACCTTTATTCATAATTTCAGGCGTGGCATTGCTCTTTTTCAGGGAATGGGCGAGGGAACTGGCATTGGTTTCTTTTATGATCGCTATAGCCCACCTGGGGTTTTGCTTAATTGACAGTTTGTTCCAGTACTCCGGTGCTCCGGAAGATTATATTACGCTGGCAATGATAATTATCTCTGTGATCTTTATCAAAATACTAACTGTTACCAAAGAAGAATTCCGGAAAAGCAAGCCTGTAATTGGGCGTGTAATCGTGACTTTGGTCATTGCGCTGTTTAGCATTTTATATCTTTCTGTTATTTACCTGGATCTTAAAAATCTTATAGAGTAGAAGCTCTGGACCTACGGAACTCGCTTTGTAACAAAGCCCGCACAGGTATTTATGTGAGCGGATAATTTAATAATATGATAACTAAACAATTTGCAGGAGGAGATAATGGAAAAACAGTGTGGAACATGTAATAAAAGCGGAACTTTGATCTTTGGATGCTCTGGCGGTTCGGATGTGGGAGGGTTGGCTGATCAAACGGCACGCAGGCTGGCGAAGGATGGACAAGGCAAGATGTATTGTTTGGCTGGCCTGGGCGCAGGCATTACTAATATGTTGGAAACCGCGCGTTCGGCTGAAAGGATCATCGCTATTGACGGCTGTCCGGTTAATTGCGCCAAGAAGATCCTGGATAATGCCGGCTTGCAGGCGGAACACTATAATTTGAAAGATATGGGGTTTGAGAAAGGGAAGACTGTGGTCAATGAGGAGACGATAGGGATGGTGGTGGATAAAATCGAGAACAAGTCTTAATTTACCATAATAGCGCAATTTATGAATTTGGCGGTTTGTTCGCTCAAGTCGGTTTTGCCATATCGGGCCGCTAAAGGTCTTCGTTCTCTCGGCGGCTGCAGAACTCGCGGTTTTTGCTCTGGCAAAATCCGCTCAAACAGCTTCGCCGTTATCGGCCAATAGGCCTCAATTCCTTCGCTCACTTAGCTGCTTTGGCTAAAACCTGCATTCGCTCGCAATCCCGCCAAATTCTTTTTACTTCATTTCCCTAATAGACTTATTGTTGTATTATCTTCTAACTGTTGATGTTATGATGCAGGTGGGCTTGTTAAATAAAAATAATGCTTGACAGCCTTGAAAAAACTGTTATCATGTGATAACATTATAGCGAGGATAAAAGTGCCGACTCCGGAAGAAATCACTCGATTTCTTAAAGAATTCAAACGCAGAATGGAGAATAGGGACGGATTTATTTTTCATTCTTTTCGGGGAGTTAATCGGGATACGATATCTTACCTCGGTATACATGTTTCCCAAGTTAAAGAAATTATCTCCGGTTTGACTTATGAAAATTATTCTAATGGACCAGATATTTCTGATGATCCTAAGCTTGGGAATCTTTGGGTTTTCGGAACTTCCTACAATAATCAACCTCTTTACATCAAAATCAGTGATAATTTTAGCTTTGACAAAGAAAAATGTATTTCTTTCCACTTCCCTTGTG
>Ga0074199_1001187_pt1 | contig 25640 bp, 22 predicted proteins | sample EPASupsiteSAE347_FD_64528 | JGI IMG/M metagenome (GOLD analysis project Ga0074199, IMG submission 64528) | Bioremediated contaminated groundwater from EPA Superfund site, New Mexico - Sample SAE3-47 | ecosystem: Environmental > Aquatic > Deep subsurface > Groundwater > Contaminated ... | reverse complement strand
TTCAAAGGTTTTCATATATTTATTATCTTGTTATTAATAGTAATATTTACTATTCAAAATAGCAAGTATCAAAAAACCGCTAGCATATGTCATAAAGTCATTCTGGAGCGAAGTCCGAAGGACGAAGCGATAGAATCTAAAGCTTAATTTATCCTTATAGATTCTATCGGTCGTTCTGCTCCCTCCAGAATGACAGTAGATAGTAGCGGTTTTATTATTTTTTATTCTTCACTAGTGTTAGGCTTGGTATAATCGCAAGCTTCGCATTTGATAGTATTTTTGTTGGCAACAACTAAGAGCTGCTGGCAATTAGGGCAGAGTTCGCCAGTTGGTTTGCCCCAGACTATGTGTTCGCAAGCCGGGTATTTATTACAACTATAAAAGAATTTGCCGCCGCGGCCTTTGCGGGCTGTCATTTCACCTTCTTTACATTTGGTACAAGTGACACCAGTGCCTTTTTCTACCCGTTTGGTGGTTTTACATTCTGGATAATTGGAACAAGCTAGGAAACGGCCAAAGCGTCCAGTTTTAAAAATCATTGGACTGCCGCACTTGGGGCAAACTTCATCAGTTTTTTCTGGTTCAGCTATTTCGCCGTTAGCATCAATCGGTTTGGTATTTTTACATTCCGGATAATTGGTGCAAGCTAGAAATTTGCCGTAGCGGCCAAGCTTGATGACCATGGGTGACTTACATTTTTCACAAATTTCATCAGTAGCAGTTTCTGTGATTTCTTTTTTATCCAATTCTTTTTCCTTTTTAGCCAGATTTTTGGCAAAGGGTTCATAAAAATCGGCGATTATTGGTTGCCATTTTTTCTGGCCACTGGCGATCTCATCCAAATCATCTTCCATTTTGGCCGTGAAATTATAATCCACAATATCGCTAAAATTTTCTACTAGGACTTTATTGACAATTTCACCAATCTCAGTTGGGGCCAAGCGTTTTTCAATTTTTTCTACATATTTTCTATCAACAATAGTAGCAATAGTCGGGGCATAGGTAGATGGCCGGCCAATACCTAAGGCTTCCATAGCTTTGACTAGTCCCGCTTCTGAATAGCGGGCTGGTGGCGTAGTGAAGTGCTGGAGCGCTTCTAGGCTTTTGAGCGTCAGCTCATCACCAGAGGCGAGCGGCGGCAACTCATTTTCATCGCCATTGGTTTTGTATATGGCTTGCCAACCCAAAAATTTTATAATACTGCCGACAGCCTTGAGTGTCCAGTCAGTATCTTTGGCTAGTATGGTAGCGGTAGTAGTCTCAGTGATATAGTCAGTCATTTGAGAGGACAGGGCTCTTTGCCAAATCAGACTATAGACTTTGAGTTGTTTGCTATCTAAGTAAGGTTTGACTTTGTCTGGATCATTAGTAGCATGAGTTGGCCGTATAGCTTCATGGGCTTCTTGGGCTAGTTTGGATTTGGTCTTAAAGTGTCGGCCGCCAGTCAGGATGTATTCTTTGCCTAATTTTTCTTCAATATATTGGGTAGCGCTAGTGATAAAATCATCTGACAAGTTGACTGAGTCAGTACGCATATAAGTGATAAGACCAACATGGCCTTCACTACCCAGCTCAATGCCCTCATATAGTTGTTGGGCAATCATCATAGTTTGCTTGGCACTATAGCCAAAGCGGCGGTTAGCATCTTGTTGCAGAGTAGAAGTAGTAAAAGGCGGCAAAGGAGATTTTTTATTTTCTTTGGAGTTGACCTCATCTACTAGTAGCTTAGCCGCCTTGATATCAGTGACAGACTGCTGGGCTTTATTTTTATCCAAATCAAATTTGCCTAGGATTTTATCTTTTTCTTTGTATAAATTGATTTTAAAGTTTTCCGAATTTTCTTTGGCTGCTTCACCTTCTACGGTCCAATATTCTTCCGTCTTAAAATTGCGGCGTTCTTCTTCACGCTCTACGATTAAGCGCACGGCCACTGATTGGACTCGGCCGGCTGATAGACCCTTGGCCACTTTTTTCCACAAGAGCGGGGACAATTTGTAGCCGACCAGTCTATCTAAGACGCGTCGAGCTTGCTGGGCATCAACTAGATTTTTATCCAGCTTGCGCGGTTGGCTTAGAGCCTTGGCAATCGCTGATTTGGTGATTTCATGAAAGACTATGCGCTTTTCCTTGCTATCAGGAATTTTTAATAGTTCCTGCAAATGCCAGCTAATAGCTTCTCCTTCGCGGTCTTCATCAGTCGCGTAGTATATTTCACTGGCTTTTTTGGCTAGTTCTTTGAGTTTGGTTACTACTTTTTTGGCTTTGAGCGGCACATCATAGGTTGGCTCAAAATTGTTTTCCACATCTACACCCAATTTGCTTTTGGGCAAATCGCGGACATGGCCAAAAGAGGACTCTACTTGGTAGCCTTTACCCAGGAATCCTTTGATAGTTTTGGCTTTGGTTGGTGACTCGACTATGACTAGTTTGGACATAGATTAGAAAATTAGGCAAATAATAGTTCGGACTATAAAACAAATTGATTTTTTTGTCAACTCTTTTATATTTTACGGGTTTTTAAAAGTCTTTCTTCGGATACCCATTTTTTACGTAGTTCACCGCTTAAAAAGAAGGAGCCTGTGACTAAAATCAGGTCGTTTTTGTGAGCGGCCTTAAGGGCTGAGGCCAGAGCTTGATGCGGGTCATAAAAGATGTTTATAGGTAGGCGACTTAGCTTACGGCTGTTAAGATATAACTTTCTTAAATCAGTGGTTTTGCGGTTAGGTAGAGTAGATCTAGTCAGATATAGATAATTAGTAATAGCTAGAAGTTTTTTAAGCGGCGGCAAATAATTTTTTTTATGGCCAAAGCCAATGACTAGATGCAGATGATGATATTTTTGTTTTTTTACAAAGTCTATAAGATTGTTTAGTTTGTCACTATTGTGTGATCCGTCCAAAACAACTAATGGGTTTTTTTGAATTATTTCTTGGCGACAAATAAGTTGAAAATTATTTATAATTTTTTGAGCGTGGGTGGGAGTGATATTTAAAATGTCCAAGATATTTAAAGCCAGATTAAGATTAGCTTTTTGGCCTTTGGTTTGGAAATAATTATTATCAGTTTCGTAATCTTTTACTAAATTTTTTGGTTTGATAAACCAAGCCTGCTTTTGGCTGCAGACATTTTTAAATATCTGGTTTAATTTGGGGTCAGTCTCAGTACTGATAAAAACACTATTTTTTTTGATAAAGGAAGCTTTGTTCTTAGCGATAGAATTTTTGGTGTTGCCCAAGATCTCAACATGATCCAAACCAACATTAGTAATAGCCACGACTCGAGGCACTGGCACGATATTGGTAGCGTCATTGGTCCAGCCTAGGCCAGCCTCTAGTATTACCCAATTGCATTTGGCCGTTTTAAAATAAAGCAAAGCAATAACTAGCCAAGTTTCAAAGTAGGATATTGGTTCAGTATTAAAAGTCAGGCTATATTTGTCAAAAGCCGGCTTTATTTTTTTATCTAGAATTTCACGAAGAGCTTGAGGTGGCATCAATTTTTTATTGATGCTTATTTTTTCTAAGCTAGTAGTAGTAAAAGGCGAGATATAGGCGCCGACTTTAAGCTCAGCGTCAGTCATCAGGCTTTCCAGTATTTTGACAGTAGTACCTTTGCCGCTAGTGCCAGTGACATTGATGACATTTAAGTTATCTTGCGGATTACCAACCAGCTTCAAAAAGTTTTTTAAGCGGCGATTAGCTGAGTTATTACTTTTAATATCCAGTACATAATTTTTAATTGGCAGATTAGCCAGCGATTCTAGCCAAGCTATATCTTGATGATAGGTTTTTAGCATTTATGTAATTTCTATTTGGTTAAAATAATTTATTTTGACTAGCCCCATTATTTCCATCTGGGAAACAGCTACATTAATAGTAGTCAGATCTTTATTTAGATGTTTGGCTAGAGTTTCTAGATCCATTGGTTCAACTTGCAGTAATTTATAAATTTGGGCTTGCAAGCTATCGCTGATTTTATCCATGGCTAGTTCTGACGTTGAGGATAGATTATATATTTTTAAAATATCATTAGCGTCAGTAAGCACTTGAGCACCAGTTTTTATCAATTGATTAGTGCCTTGGCTTAAGAGTTGATTGATGTTACCGGGCAGGCTTAAGACTTCACGATTTTCATCAATGGCTACTTGGGCAGTTATCAGAGCACCGGATTTTAAGGCCGCCGATATTATGACAGTGACTTGAGATAATCCGGCCAGTAGCCTATTTCTTTTGGGAAAATGATAAAGTTCTGGTTTGGTCTTGGACGCATATTCAGAAATAAGTAATCCGCCTTTGGCTACTATATTTTCAGCCAATTTGAGATTGCTTTGCGGATAAAGCACTGATGAATCCAATCCAGAGGCTAAGACAGCAATGGTAGGCAATTTGTAATCCAGGGCGCCTTGATGCGACAGAGCATCAATGCCGCGGGCTAGGCCACTGACAATTACTAATGGTGTATTTTGTAGTTGGCTGATGATTTTTCTGGTTACACTGCTATGGTAGCTAGTGAGTGTGCGCGAGCCAACTATAGTTAGAAGATAGGGATTGTTTAAAAGAGCAGTGTTGCCTTTGTAAAATATAATTAGCGGCGGGTCATAGATATTTTTTAGTAACTCAGGATAATCATCATCAAAAATAGTCAGGTGGTCTTCTCGCAAACACTCTATATTTTTTTCTAGAGTTTGCCTATATCCATTATCGGCTTGAGCTTGCCGGATAATATCACCCAGCTTATTGTCTAGACTAGGATGATGGTTTTGGGCAGCTTGATGTAAAGCAGTAGCACTGCCAAATTTTTTGAGCACTGGCCAGAGAGTAGATGAGCCAACGCCTTTGAGCTCACGCAAAAAGAACAAAAAATAGTTATCGCCCAAAGGGCGATCGCCCTTTGGGCAGAAATCGCTTTTCTTCATATAGTTACCCCGCCTTGACTCGTTGAGTCTTCAGCGAGGCAGGTTAATTATTAACTTTAATTATCATAATACACTAAGGGGTTTTTGTAAAATTATGACAACTTTACTAAATTGTTATTAATTGTTATTATATAAATACTATAATTTAAATTAAAAATTTATGAAAAATCTTGAGGATAGGCCAAATCAGGCAGCTTTAGATCAACAAGCAGGAAAATACGCCATGCAGGCAGTTGACGATTACTTTAGTAGGGATCTTATGAGCCAGTTTGTTGATGGAGCTAAGGGGAAGCTGTTTGATGTAGCCAACATAAAAAAAGAAGTAATATTGGGGCTATTAAAAGAGCATGGTGTAGAATGTACTTGGGAGGAATATGAAGCATCACTTAAGGATGAATCTTCTGATGTATATAGGATAATGTCTGAGTATGAGGGAGTCGATTTTGAAGAGATTATTTCTAGAAAATTAGAGGAGCTTTCCTAGATATAGTTTACTTGAGCCACTATCTTAGGTCTTAGTGGTATAGTAAAATAAAGATATATTTTAATATATTAAGATTTATATTATAAATTTATGCCTAGAGCCAAAACTGCCGTTTCTAAAAAATCCCCAACTAAGAGCGAATCCAAAGATGAGAGCGCTTTGATGGAATTTGAGCAATTTATTTCTCAGACTCCGCGGCCACGCCGGAATTATAAAGCTTTATTAGCCACATTTTTGATTGTGGTTATAATCGCTTTAGTAGCTTGCTTAGCGTTTTTGTACAAAGGTACGCCGGTAGACAATAATTTAAAATTCAAAGCAGTTTATCTGGAAAATGGCCAAATATATTATGCTAAAGTAGTCAAAGAAGACAACCTTAATGTTTATTTAGATGAGGTTTATTATATTGATACCCAAGAAGTGGCTATACCATCTGGGGAAGGAGAGGAGACTGCCACCACCACTGTTCCGGTTTTGGTCAAGCGCGGTCAAGAACTCAATAAGCCACAGGGTTGGTTACAGCTCAACCGTTCCAAAGTTGTAGCCATTGAGGAGATTGGCCCAGACTCAGAAATCATAAAGGAAATAGAGAAGGTTAATCAAGCTCAATAATTGTTAGTTTTTAGTTCCACCTTGTCCCGCATTCGCAGGACAAGGCGGTTTTTTATTTATAACCATAAACTAATAATAATTACTTTACACTTCTTACTTTATGGTTTATAATATAGGCAGTCTTATGCAAAAGAGGGTTGTGGATAAAAAATTAGTCAAAATCGGGGAATTAGCCAAAATGTTCTCGGTTTTGCCGTCCACTATTAATTTTTACACTCGCGAGGGTTTACTCAAGGCTGATGGCTTTAGCCAAGGCGGTTATCGCCTCTATAATCCCGAGCGGGCTATGAAGACATTGGAGAAAATAGATTATTTACAAAACAAAAAAAGATTAACTATTGTGGAGATTAAAAAGTTGCTTTAAGCCCTCAAATTTTCGCCATGCTTGGTAATTTGAGGGTTTAAAATAATTTTATAAATTTATGAGAAAAAAATTGGACAAAATTTTTTGCGTGCCTATGCCCAAATGCAAGGTTTATCAAGCCCGCGCCCGCAAAAAATCCAAAAAAACAACTTGGCAATATATTTATTCTTTGTTTTTCTGATTAAGTTGCCAAATAGGGGTTTTTGGGTTAGAATAATTAACACATTAGACTTTATTTATGGTTGATTTTAGCAAACAAGAGCAGGAAATATTGGATTTTTGGGATAAGCAAGGCATTTTCCAAAAATCAGTTGATAAGCCGGCACCGCGCGGTGATTATTTGTTTTATGATGGTCCGCCTTTTGCTACGGGCACGCCGCATTATGGGCATTTGGTGGCTAGCATTATGAAAGACGTAGTGCCTCGCTACTTTACTATGAGAGGCTATCGAGTAGAGCGGCGCTGGGGCTGGGATTGCCACGGCCTGCCAATAGAAAATATTGTCGAGAAGTCCCTAGGCATCAAATCCAAAGCCGAAATTTATAAACTAGGTGTTGATAAATTCAATGAAACTTGCCGCTCCAAGGTGCTGACTTATGTTGAGGAGTGGGAAAAAACTATTCATCGCTTGGGCCGCTGGGTGGATATGAAAAATGCCTACCGCACCATGGACACTGATTATATGGAAAGTATCTGGTGGGTGTTTAAAACTCTCTATGATAATGGTTTAGTCTATGAGGGCTACAAATCCATGCATATTTGTCCGCGCTGTGAAACTACTTTGTCGCAGTCAGAAGTAGCTGAAGGCTACAAAGATGTAAAAGATTTGTCTTTAACTGCCAAATTTGAATTAATAGATGAACCAGGCACTTATTTACTGGCTTGGACTACTACGCCTTGGACGCTTATTGGCAATGTAGCTTTGGCAGTTGGCGAGGATATTGATTATGTGAAAGTAGAATCCCAAGGGAATAAATATATTTTAGCCAAAGAAAGACTTGAAGCCCTAAAAGATAAATTTAATAATCCGGAAATAGCAGAAGAGTTTAAAGGTAAAGATTTAGTTGGTAAAAAATATAAAGCATTATTTGATTATTATGCTGGCGATACCAAGTTAGCCAATCACGACAATGGTTGGCAGGTTTATGGCGCTGATTTTGTGACAACTGATGAAGGCACAGGCATAGTCCATATTGCGCCAGCTTTTGGTGAAGATGATATGAATTTGGGCCAGGTCAAGAATTTGCCTTTTGTTCAACATGTCAAATACGATGGCACTATTAAGCCCGAAGCCAGTGATTTTGTGGGACTACATGTCAAACCCATTGATGATGTGCAGGCAACTGATGTGGCTATCATTAAATACTTGGCCAAAAAAGATTTGATTTTTGCCAAAGAGCAATATGAACATAGCTATCCGCATTGCTGGCGCTGTGATACACCACTCATTAATTATGCGACTTCATCGTGGTTTGTCAGTGTCACCAAAGTTAAAGATAATTTGCTTAAATACGCTAAAGATATTAATTGGATTCCAGCTCATATCAAAGATGGCCGTTTTGGCAATTGGCTAGAAGGCGCCCGTGACTGGTCTATTTCTCGCCAGCGCTTTTGGGCTTCAGTAATTCCCATGTGGCAGTGTGATAAGTGTGAGGATAGGAAAGTTTTTGGGTCTATCGCTGAACTTAAAACAGCTAGCGGGCAAACAGTCGGTGATTTACATAAGCACGTAGTTGATAAAGTAACCTTTACTTGTCCCCAAAGGGGATGCGGTGGGGTTATGAAGCGCATTCCTGATGTCTTGGATACTTGGTTTGATTCTGGTTCCATGCCTTATGCTCAGTTTCATTATCCTTTTGAGAATAAAGATTCCTTTGATAAAAAATTTCCCGCCCAGTTTATTGCCGAGGGAGCAGATCAGACTAGGGCCTGGTTTTATTACTTACATGTGATTGCTGGTGCCGTCAAGAAAAAGGTGGCTTACAAAAATGTGATTGTTAACGGCATAGTCTTGGCGGAAGACGGTAAGAAAATGAGCAAGCACCTCAATAATTATCCTGATCCTAATCTGATTATGGATAAGTATGGAGCTGATGCCTTGCGCATGTATTTGTTATCATCGCCAGTGATGCTAGCTGAGAATTTGGCTTTTACAGAAAAAGATTTACAAACAGTTTATCGGCGTTTCACTACTATTTTACAAAATGTTTTGAATTTTTATCTCTTATTTAGAGGTGAAGAAAAGTTGAGCGGTGAAGAACTGCCCAAGAAAATAAATAATGATTTGGACAAATGGATACTAAGCCAGTTTAGCAGTTTGCTTGCCGAAGTGACCCAAGCTATGGACGAATATAATCTAGTCAAAGCTACACGGCCGATTTTTGATTTTGTTGATTCTTTGTCCACTTGGTATGTCAGGCGTAGCCGCGATAGGTTCAAAGGCGAGGATGAAGATGACAGACTCGCCGCTATCATGACTTTGTCTTATGTATTGAAGCAGTTGTCCAAAGTAATTGCTCCATTTGCACCAATGACAGCCGAGATGGTTTATCGTGAGTTTGTGAGTAAAGAGGAATCAGTACATTTGGTAGCCTGGCCAAAATTGGAGAAAAAATTAATTGATAAGCAAGTTGTAGAGCAAATGGAAAAGGTTAGAGCTATTGTAGAAGTTAATCATGCTCTTCGCGCCAAAGCTGGTATGAAGGTAAGACAGCCCTTAGCTAGCGCTATTGTAGAATCTGCGTCTAAACTAAACAAAGATTATTCATATATAATTGCTGATGAACTCAATGTCTTAAAAGTAGATATTGTAGAAAAAATTGAAGCTAAGAGTGGCTGGGAAATAGCTGAACTGGATAATTTTAAAGTAGCTTTAGATACTAACCTTACTCCAGATCTCAAAGATCAAGGAGTAATTAGAGAGATTGTCAGATCTATTAATAGCTTGCGTAAAGATGCCGGACTAAGTCCTAGTGACAGACCAGTAGAAACTTATCAGACTTCATCGGTTTATTTTCAAGAACTGATAAATAAATTTAAGGCTGATCTGGTGCGTGATACTTCAGCCGGAGATTTAGTAGCTACTAGTGATAAACTTAAAGTCCACAAAGTTGTAGTCATTGACGGTGAAGAAATAATTTTAGGATTAAGATTGTAGCATGTCTTTTAAGACAGAAGCATTTGTTTTGAGAGCGCGGCCATGGCAAAAAGCTGACAGATTGTATGATTTGTTTACAGTGCATGAAGGAGTGATTAGTGCGGTCTTAAGATCAGCGGCTAAGCCAGGCAACAAATTAGCCGGTCATCTTTTGCCTTTTAGCAAAGTCAGGGTAATGATTGGCCGCGGCCGGCAAGACCATTTGGCTGGAGTAGCTACCATCAATGATTTTAGTAATTTACGCAGTAGTTTGCATAATTTGTCTTTGGCCTCAGCTATTGCTGAATTGCTCCTCAAAGACCAGAGCCGCGGCTACAAAGTAAAAGAATTTATGCTACTTGAGGAAGTGCTGACACTCTTGGATAATCTGGATATTAGTACAGCCAAAAAATTGCTTTTGGTGCGCACCTGGCTGTGGAAATATTTGAGTTTGGCTGGTTGGCAGCCGCAATTGGATACCTGCCTTATTTGCAGTCAAAGTATTGGGGCTGGCAAATATGTGTCTGGTCGGGGTATAATATGTAAAGACCATGATAATTCAGGTACAGAGGTTAGTGCCGAATTGGTCACGTGGCTAAAATTTATTGGTCAAGCTGATTGGCATGAATTAGTAAATCAGGATATAAATAAAAATTTAAATAAAGAGTGGTTAAAAATATCTAGCTTATTTTATCAATCAGTCTATGATAGACCCTCACAAGCATTAAAACTATTGGCTTATGGCTAAAATCAAAAAAAAAGATCTAGACAGCGTCAGTCCGGCGCCAGTCAGACAAGCTTCTTATGAAGCACCAGAAATAAAAAATATGGGAAAAAGAGCAGTGCCTAGAGAATACCAAACCCTAGAAAGAGCCCCCAAGGGCCGTGGCGGATTTTTATGGTTTTTGTTTTTATTATTTTTAGCGGCGATTGGCGGTTTTGTGTATTGGACACAGCGCAATAATACCCAAGTAGATAATAGTTTGGATTTTTCCGTGTCTGGGCCCACTGAGATAGTATCTGGTGATCAAGCTACTTTTGTAGTTAAGTATAAAAATAATGATGTGGTGACTTTACAGCAATTAGAGCTAAGTGTCCGCTGGCCAAAAGGTTTTTATTTTGATGAATCTAGCGTGGCCCCCAGCGATACCAATGCCACTACTTGGTTTTTGGCAGACTTGGCGCCGGGCCAAGAAGCTCAAGTGGAGATAAAAGGACTGCTTGTCGGCCAAAAAGATGAGGCTTTATCTAGTTTTTTTACACTAGGCTATCAGCCAGAAAATTTCCATTCGGATTTCAAAGTCAAACAAACAATTGATACAAAAGTTACTGATAATAAATTAGAGCTGTCTATAGAAGCAGTAGATAAGACCATGGTATCAACTGATCAAGAAATGAAAATTAATTTTCATAACCTTACTAGTGAGCCATTGACCAATTTGTATTTGGATGTTTTGTATCCAGAGGATTTTGTCTTGGCGACCAGCACCTCAGCGGAGACAACGGATTTTGTCAAAGATGAGAGTGGCCAGTATTTGATTTTAAATTTGGATCCTGACCAAACCAAGTCTTTGACTGTCAAAGGCTCATTTTCTGCCGATAGCAAGAGCCAAGAATCACTAGTGGTAGAAGTCGGCAATATGACTGATAGCAAATTCCGCCGCTTGTCCCGAGTGGAAAAAGAATTTTTAATAATTAACCCCAACTTTGATATTAAACTGGAGGTCAATGGCAATAATACTGATCAAGCGGTTAATTGGGGTGATGTCTTGCGCTATAAGCTAGATATTACTAATAATAGCGGCACTGATATTACCGATGCCAAAATAATAGCTCTACTAGATAGTCCAGCTTTGGATTGGAATAGTCTGGAAACAGTCGCCAGCCATGACGGCAATAGTCTGACTTGGACTAAACAGCAGAGTGAAGATTTGGCCAAATGGGCAAACGGAGAAAGCCGCACCTTGACTTGGCAGATAAAAGTCGCTGATAAGCCGCAGGCTGAGAGAATGATAGAGAATATCGTTAAAATAAATATTGAGGGTTTGGCCGGCTGGGAACAGGTATCTTCTCCGCTGACGCTTACCATTGGCGAGACCTTGTCTTTTACTAATGGCATATACTGGGAATTAGGCGGCCGGCGAGTTGGTTCAGGCCTCCTGCCACCCCAAGTTGGCGAAACAACGGATTATTTGGTGGTCTGGGCCTTGACTCAAGCCACTGGCGATTTTGAGACAGTGACGATTGAGAGCAGTTTGCCACCGGGAGTATCATTTGTCAGTGAAACTGATGTCCAAGAGGGGACTTTGGATTTTTCTAGTGATAGTAAAAATCTCAAATGGATAATTAGTAGTTTTGATAAATCAATTTTGCCAACAACCGCTTCTTTTGTCATTAGAGTAGAACCAAGTGACAAGGATAGAGGTCAAGCCATGACTTTGCTCAACTCAACTACTGTGACTGCCAAAAATCTGGAGGAGGTTATAGTCCGTTCCAAATTGCTCAAGACATCAGATGTGGTTTCTAGTAGCGATGAACCAATTGGCATAGTAAAGTAGCCATGTTTAAAATTATAAAAAAATCAAAAAAAACTAATAGTAGATTAGGAGTATTGGCTACTTCATCTGGCCGGGTTGATACTCCTTTTTTCATGCCTATCGCTACTAAGGCGGCTATTAAATCTTTGACTGTGGCTGAAGTCAAAGATCTAGGCGCGCAGATTATCTTGTCTAATACTTATCACAATTATTTGCGGCCGGGTGTCTCTACTATAAAAAAATTTGGCGGCCTGCACCAATTCATGAATTGCGATTTGCCGATTTTGACTGATAGCGGCGGCTATCAGGTATTTAGTTTGTCCAATTTAAGAAAAATAAAAGGTAATAATATTGAATTTCGATCACATATAGATGGTTCGCTTCAGATTTTAAATCCCAAAAAAGTAATTGATATTCAAGGTGCTCTAGGCAGTGATATTATGATGGTCTTGGATGAATGTGTTGGTTTGCCAACAACTAAGAAGAAAGCCCAAGAGGCACTGGAGAGAACGCACCGTTGGGCCAAGATGTCTATAGATTATAAAAAGAAGTTAGGGCTCAAGTCAGTTAAAATAAGAAAACAACTATTATTTGGTATTGTCCAAGGGGCTGACTTCAAAGATTTGCGTCTTCAGTCAGCTCAGTATCTGGGTGGTTTGGATTTTGATGGACTGGCCGTGGGCGGACTGGCCGTGGGCGAGTCAACTAAAACCATGTATGAAGTCTTAAAATATACTGTACCGGCTTTGCCAGAGAATAAGCCGCATTATCTAATGGGTGTTGGCTATCCAGAAAATATCATTGCCGCAGTCAAATACGGCATTGATATGTTTGACTGCGTTATCCCGACTCGAGAAGCTCGGCATGGCAAGCTGTATATAGCTAATGGCAAATTGCTTATGGCTAGTGGCCAGGTAAATTACAAGACCATAAGCATCACTAATGCCAAGTTTGCTAAAGATAAATCACCGATTAATAAAGACCATCCATTGTTGAAGCAATACAGCAAAGCTTACTTGCATCATTTGTTTAAAACTCAAGAGCCTTTGGCTCTGCGTTTAGCTACTCTCAATAATTTGAAATTTTATTTGGATTTGATGAAGGAGATTAGAAGAGCTATAAAAGTTGGTAAGTTGTAAACAAAATAAGCAATTCATGCTAAAATATATTTAGTATGCATCGCAAACAGCAAAATTTTATAGACTTTGTCCAGCATCGTGCTGGCGCGGGGTTTACTTTAGTAGAGCTGATTATGGTTATTGGTGTTCTAGCCATATTATCAACGGCTGTTTTTTTTGCTATCAGAGCACCACAGCGACTTGGCGCCTCGCAAGATGCTCGGCGCGTAGCTGATGTAGAGGCTTTAGCTAAAGCGGTAGGGATGTATACTCTTGATAATAATCAGATACCCACAGATTTTTCTTCTACTACCATTGGCATTGGTAACAAATTTGTCTTATGCAGTACTAGTGGTACTCTGACTTGCGATGGACAGAGCCGAGGCTGTGCAGTTATTGACGACGTTGATTTCATAGGCAAATACCTGCCTAGCTTGCCAATTGACCCTAGTAAGGCCAGCACAAGTGATACTGGTTATTATATTACTAGGAAAACCGGAGATAAGATTGCTTTTGGGGCTTGTAGTCCATACAATAATGCGGACATTGAATCAATTGCTAATGCCGCCTTGCCCACTTATTCTACTACTTGTGGCGATGGCAATTTGCAGGGGTCTGAAGTTTGTGATGATGGTGATAATTTCAATGAAGGTTGTGGCAATAATGCCATAGAAATCGCCGGGGCTTATTGCAATAGCACTTGTAGTGCAGTGATTACAATCTCAACTAATGAGAGTTGTGATTATATATATGATAACGTTTGTTATACTGATTCATTAGGTTGGCTTAGTCCAGCGACAGCGGGATCTAGGTGGCTTTATTGTGATGCTGATTGTTTGCATGGTTCGGACCTATGTATACCACCTCCAGGGTAGTATTTGTTTAGAGAAAAAGCGACAAGAACTCGCTTTTTCTTTTTTTTATTGGCAAAAAATGTTATAATTTAGGCAATGACACAAAATATAGTAATTCAAGCTATTAAATCTCTGGTAATTGATATTATTGGGGAGATTTTGTATTTTCCATTGTGGTGGTATGGACAGGGTCTAAAGCAGACAGCTGGCCATGTTTTTCATTCTATTAAAAACGCTAATCGTGATTTGGCTATAGGTTTGATGTTTAGGAATCTATTTAAACCGATGTTTGGGCAGTATGATAGGACTGGCCGTTTGATTAGTTTTTTCATGAGATTTATTTTGACTTTTAGCCGTTTGATAGTTTTTATGTTTATTAGCATATTTTATATGACGGTGATTGTTTTTTGGTTGTTTTTGCCGATAGTGGTGGCTTGGGGCTTGTATAACAACTTTAGTATTTTATGGAAGAAATAAAGTTTAAAAATTGTGAAGCTTGCGGCGGCACAGGCGTAATTAATGGCAAAAAGTGCTCAACTTGTTTTGGGCACAGTAGTTTTTATTTTACTAACAATAATTTTTTATATTGGGATAGAGTTGTCAGTTATGCGCATATTTTTGTCCGGGAGTTCAAACAGGTTATTAATATTATTATCAATACGATTTTAATTATAACAGCTATATTGACGCTAGTTATTTTGTATACGATTTTGAATGAAGTTCAATTTGACCCCAGACATTTGTGGCAGTTTTTAATCAGTCCTAGTAAGGATAATTTTTATTTTTGGTTTTTGGTGCTCTTGGACATGTTTTTATATTTTCGTTTATCCTTTTTTACTATCAGAAAGAAAGAAAAAGATCAAAAACTGAAGGACAAAGATGCCTACGTCAAACATAATATTGCTGATAGCTTAGGTCAGGAAGCGGCCACTATTATTGACAAGGCCTGGCTCTATGCTCGCTACAAAAAAGTTTTTCCAATGACTGTCTGGCATCTTTTGTTTGTTTTATTAAACGATAAAGATATACGCTTGGTCTTGGCGCGCTTAGGCATTGGTGCTGAGGACATTAAAAGAAGCATTGATCAGAATCTAGCTCAGCTGGTTGGACAAAATGAGCAGGTTGATCATTTGCCGGCGGCACTCAAAGATTCTCTGCTCAATGCTTATTTGCATATGGTAGATAGGCGAGCCGAACATATAGCGGAGATTGATCTATTGGCCGGGCTGGTATATGCTAGTCAGTCTATTAAAAATTTGTTTTATGATTTGAATATAGATGAGGATAAGATTGATAATGTGATTGCTTGGGTAGAGATTAACAAAATACTATTAGGGCGCTACAAGACTTTGCGTTCGCGCTCATTTTTTAAGCCCAAATCTGGCATCAATAGATCTTATACAGCTATTGCTACGCCGGTTTTAAATAGTTTTTCTCAAGACTTGACGATGCTAGCCAAGCAGGGCTATTTGGCTTTGTCAGTGGCTAGGGACAAAGAGATTGAAGAAATCATTAGTACGGTTGAGAGCAGTACAGCTAGCGTGGTCTTGGTTGGTCCAGCCGGTGTGGGCAAGACTAATATCATTGAGGGTTTGGCCAATCGGATGATGGCTGAAGAAGTGCCAACTTTGTTTCAAGATAAGCGTTTGGTCAGTATATCGGTGCCACTACTAGTGTCCGGTGCGAGCGGCACTGGCATGCTTCAGGAAAGACTCTTAGCCATGCTAAGGGAAGTAGCTATTTCCGGAAATATTATTTTATACATTGAAGATATACATCAATTGGTAGGTATATATTCGGAAGGGACACAGAGTGTGGATTTGTCTGAAGTATTGGCTTCTGAGATCAGAAATAAAAATATTATAGTTATAGCTACTACTGATAATAAAAATTACGTAGAGTCGTTAGAAAGTAGCGCTCTGGGACAATCCTTGAAGCTTATTAATATCAAAGAACCGGATAAAAATCAGGCCATAAAGATTATGGAAGCCCATGTCGGTGAAGTAGAAGCCAAGCATAAAGTTTATTTTACTTATAGCGCCTTAGAGAAAATTTACGAATTTTCGGTTCGTTATATGGCTGATCAGGCTTTGCCTAAAAAAGCTATTGACCTCATGGATGAGGCGGGCATTATGGTGGCTAAAAGCAATCGCCAAGATCGCTTGGTGATTGATAAGGATATTGCCGAACTTGTTAGCCGTAAAACCAATATTCCACTAACAGCCGTAACTGTAGAAGAATCAAGTAAATTGTTAAATTTAGAAGAAGAAATTCACAAGCGCATTGTTGGTCAGGATGAGGCAGTCCAGATGGTATCAGCGGCCTTGCGTCGGGCTAGAGCTGAGCTCAGAGATCAAAAGCGGCCCATAGTTAATCTGCTTTTCCTAGGGCCGACTGGCGTGGGTAAAACTGAGTTAGCTAAAACTGTGGCTGAAAAATATTTTGGTAGTGAAAATGACATGATTCGTCTTGATATGAGTGAATATCAGGATCAGTTGTCTTTGCCGCGCTTAATCGGTTCGCCACAAAATGGCACGCCAGGACTCTTGACTGAAGCTGTTCGCCACAAGCCTTTTGCCTTATTACTTTTGGATGAAATGGAAAAAGCTCATCCCGATATTTTAAATATATTTTTGCAAGTTATGGAAGATGGACGTTTGACTGATGCTTTGGGTCGTACGGTGGATTTTACTAATTTGATTATTGTGGCTACTTCTAATGCCGGCACTTCTTATATACAAGATCAGATTACTGCCGGTCGAAAAATTGAAGATTTTAAAGATGATTTGATAAAAAATCAACTGCGTGAAAATTTTAAGCCAGAATTTCTCAACCGTTTTGATGGCGTGATAGTTTTTAGGCCGCTTAACAGTGAAGAAATATACAAGATTGCTGGACTGATGCTTACTAAAGTAAAAGATCGTTTGGCAACCAAGGGCATATTTTTTGAAGCCACTGAAGCCGCTCAGCAAGAATTGGCACAAGCTGGTTTTGATCCAGTCTTTGGCGCCCGCCCCTTACGCCGTTTGATTCAAGAAAAAGTAGACAATGCTTTGGCAGACTTTTTGCTAACCGGCAAGCTGGGACGTCGCGACACAGTAGTCTATGATGCTGGTGGGCAGATAAAAGTCAAAAAGCCAACAGGTTATTAGTAGATTCTATAGTATATTAATATATATATGGGTAAGAGAGCAGCTTTTACTTTAGTTGAGTTAATTTTGGTGATAACCATTATAACTATTATAATCGCTGTTGTTTTTTTATTGATTAAGCCTCATCAGAGGATTGGCGATACTATGGATAGTGTTAGAGAGCTTGATTCCCAGGCTTTTGAAAATTCTATACAGTATGCTATTGCTGATGGTTTATCGCTAACATCTTTGGATAGCATGACAGTTGATACTCCCTATATGTTGGTAAAAGAGGGTGAATCTACAGTTGGTAAAATAACTTGTGATTTATTGGGCGGTGATATTGATAAAATTGATATTCTTACAGATATAAAAAACGAGATGGGTAACATACCCACTGATCCTGTATTAGCTCAGACTAGCACTAGTACGGGCTATTTTATTTATAAGCATGGCAATGATTATATAGTGGAGTCTTGTCATAGTTACGCTAAGATTGACATGTTTGAGTGTGGGGGCATTATCAGAGATTCTGAATTAAATGAATACAATACAGTGGTTATAGGCGGGCAATGCTGGTTGGCTAGAAGTTTAGATTTGGGTACTATGCTAGCTAGCGCCGCCACCATGCCGGCTAATAATGGAATATTAGAGAAATGGTGTTATGATAATGATAGTAACTTATGTAGCAATGAAGGAGCTCTATATCAATGGGATGAGGCTATGAGATATTCTACTACTAACGGAGCCCAAGGCATTTGTCCTAATGGTTGGCATATACCAACTGATGAAGAAATTAAAACTATGGAAATAGCCTTGGGCATGACTCAAGTGCAGGCGGATACAGATAACGCTTGGCGTGGCACTGATCAAGGAACAAAGATTAAGGTCAATGGTTCAGCTAACTTTGCTTTGACTTTATCTGGTTCACGTGATTATAATGCTGCTTTTGCCGGGAGAAATAGTTTTGGTTATTTTTGGGGCTCTACAGAGAGTAGTACCAATGCCAGGCGACGCGTAGTAAGCTCGCTAGCTACTATTTATAGAGATGTCACTACTAAGAATCGTGGATTGCCTGTACGTTGCGTAAAAAATTAAGATTTAATTAGCCTTGATATTTAAGGAGTATTTAGGTATAATTTTGATATTAAAAGCATTAATCATGGCAGTTTTTATGGCGGAAACAAAGTCAATGGAGAAAATAGTCAATTTAGCCAAAACGCGGGGGTTTATTTACCCTTCCTCAGAGATTTATGGAGGATTAAGCGCTGCTTATGACTACGGCCCGTTAGGGATTGAGCTAAAAAATAACATCAAAGCGGCCTGGTGGAAGAAGTTTGTGACTGAGCGACCAGATATGGTGGGCCTTGATGCCGCTATTATTATGAATCCCAAGGTTTGGGAAGCTTCCGGGCATTTGCAGAATTTTTCTGATCCACTGGTTGATTGCAAATCTTGCCATAAGCGCTGGCGCGAAGACCATTTGCTGGAAGATAAGGCTATAAAGCCTAAATATGATAAAGCTCGCCCACATGATTCAAAAGAATTGCGCTGTCCAGAATGTGGCGGTGAACTGACGCCAGTGCGCCAGTTCAATTTGATGCTCAAGACATTCCTAGGGCCCATAGAGGACGCTTCAGGTATTGCCTATTTGCGGCCAGAAACAGCTGGCGGTATTTTTGTTAATTTTAAAAATGTTGTTGATAGTATGAGACTTAGGGTGCCTTTTGGCATTGGTCAAATCGGCAAAGCTTTTAGAAATGAGATTACTACAGAGAATTTTATTTTTCGTACCCGTGAATTTGAACAGTTTGAAATAGAGTATTTTATCAGAGAAAAAGACTGGAAAAAATCTTTTGACCAGTGGCTGGCTGTTATGAGAGACTGGTGTCTATTTTTGGGTCTGGATAAAAAAGATATTATAGAGCATGAGATTGGAGACAAAGATAGGGCTTTTTATTCTAAGCGGACTATTGATTTTGAATATAAGTTTCCTTTTGGCCAGAGCGAGCTCTACGGTTTGGCTTATCGCACTGATTATGACTTGAAGCAACATCAAAAGTTTTCTGGCCAAGATTTAAGTTACACTGATCCAATTACTAAAGAAAAATTCCTGCCTCACGTGATAGAGCCATCACTGGGAGTTGATAGATCTGTTTTGGCTTGTCTGTGCGCGGCTTATACTGAGGTTGAAGGCGGACGCAGCACTACCACCGAATCTATCAAAGAGAGCGAAGTAATTTTAAAGTTGCCTTATGCCCTAGCGCCTATCAAGGTAGCAGTGTTGCCGCTTTCCAAAAAAGAACCATTGGCCGACTTATCACAAAATATTTTGTTGGAGCTCAAGAAAAACTTTGTGGCAGTTTATGACGAGACTGGCAGTATCGGTAAGCGTTATCGCCGCCAAGATGAAATCGGTACGCCCTATTGTGTGACGGTTGATTTTGCCAGTCTAGAGGATAAGAAAGTAACAGTCAGAGACAGGGACACCATGGTTCAAGATAGGGTGGCTATTACCGAATTACGAGTTTACTTGAAAGAAAAATTTAATTTATAAACAGTTATTTACATATGTTTAAAAGAATAGTGCGTCGTGATGGCAGTGTGATTATTTTGGCGCCCAAGGCTGGCACTAATTCTGCTACCTTAGAAGTTTTGTATAAAGTTGGCAGTCGCCAAGAAAATAGCCAGAACAACGGCGTATCTCATTTTGTGGAGCATCTGATGTTTAAAGGCACCAAGAAGAGGCCTAATACAGTGGATATTGCCAAAGAGTTGGATGGTGTAGGGGCTGAGTATAATGCTTTTACTGGTAAAGAATATACTGGCTATTATATTACGGCTGACAGTAGCCATCTATCTTTAGCTACTGATATGCTTTCTGACATGCTCTATAATTCCAAATTTGATCCCAAGGAGATGGAGCGAGAGCGGGGGGTTATTGTGGAAGAGATAAATATGTATGAGGATAACCCGCTCATGTACATTGAAGATGTTTTTGAAGATTTGCTTTTTAAAAACACCGCTCTAGGCAAACAGATTGCTGGGCCTAGGAAAAATATTAAAAATATTAGCCGGCAGGCTCTTTATAATTATTATAAGAAGTATTATTACAACGGCAATGCTGTGATTGGCTTAGCTGGTAATTTTAAAGAAGCCGCGGCTCTAAAATTAGTAAACAAATTTTTTCCAATATCAACCAGGAAATCAAGGACAAAGGTGGTGCCTGTGCCTAAGCTAAAGCAAACTAGTCCGCAAATTACTATTGTGGATCGTAATTTGGAACAAGTACAGTTAATGCTGGGGTTCAAGAGTGTGGCTGCGATTGACCCCAAGTTTATGGTTAGCCAAGTCTTGGCTAATATTTTAGGCGGCACTATGAGCTCAAGGTTATTTTTGAGCATTAGGGAGCGCAAGGGGCTGTGTTATTCTATCCATGCGGGAATAAATGCTTATGAGGATATTAGTTCTTTTGTGGTTCAGGCCGGCCTTAACACCGATAAGATTTACGAAGCTTTGTCAGCCATAAAAGAAGAGTTGAATATGATTAGAGATAAAGGTGTTAGTCAGACAGAGCTTATAAAGGCCAAAGATAATATGCGCGGCCGTATGATTCTTAAATTGGAAAATTCTAGTTCTTATCTCAATTTTTTGATTGCTCAGGAAGTGATGGGCGAGCGCCTCAAAGATCTGCCCGCCAAAATAAAGGATTTGGATAGTGTCACATTGGAACAGGTTAATAATATGGTCAAGCAGATAATAGATTGGCGAGGGAGCAGTTTGGCAGTTATAGGACCATTTAAGAAAACTAATAATTTTTTGAATATTTTAAAAAAGTAAAATAAAAATTATGTCTAACCAAGGAATTTCTATTTCCACCGAGACTATCATCCGAGTAATATTAATCCTGCTCGCTGTTGGATTCTTATTTTTAGTTAAAGATGTCTTGGCTTTGTTTTTTGTAGCCATTATTTTGGCCTCAGCTTTTGATCCGCTCATTGATTGGTTTCAAAAGTTTAGGATACCTAGGGCCGCTAGTATCATCGGTGTTTATATTGTATTTTTTATAGTAATTGGCGGCGCTATTTATCTCTTAACCGGGCCGATTGTGACACAGGTTAAAGATTTGTCGCGTGCTTTCCCTGAAATTTATACCAAAATTCAGCAGGGTTTGCAGGTAATCTCTGGTAGCGTGACTAAAGAAAATATTTCTACTAGTTTTCTTGATATTACCAAGGGCCTGACAGCCGCCACTTCTAGCATTTTTAATGTAGCTACTTCTATCTTTGGGGGCATTATCAGTTTTTTCATGGTGCTGGTAATTACTTTTTATCTGACCGTGGAAGAAGACGGCATGAAGCGTTTTGTAAAAAGTATCACGCCTCTTAAAAATCAAAAATATATCTCTGATTTGATTGGCGCCATGCAAAAGCGTATGGGCTATTGGCTCAGAGGACAGCTGTTTTTGTCTTTGATTGTCTTTGTTATGGTCTATATTGGTTTGACGCTACTGCAGGTAAAATATGCTTTGATTTTGGCAGTAGTGGCTGGTATTTTTGAAATCATACCTTTCTTGGGGCCATGGATATCGGCTATACCTGGTATTTTCTTTGCTTTTAGCCAAAGCCCAACTACAGCGATTTTTGTGGCTATATTATATTTTGCTGTGCAACAAATAGAAAATAATCTGATTGTACCCAAAGTTATGGGAAAAACTACTGGTCTTAATCCTTTGGTAGTGATTTTGGCGCTACTAATGGGCGCTCGTTTGGCTGGTGTTATTGGCGCGCTACTAGCTGTACCAGTAGCGCTAGCCGTGTCGGTTTATATTGAGACTGTGATTGCTTCTAAAAAAGCTAAAGAAAGCAAATAAATGTCCACGTTATATCTAGTAGCTACGCCTATTGGTAATTTGGAAGACTTGAGCCTCCGAGCTATTAGGATTTTACAAGAAGCAGACTTGATACTGGCCGAAGATACGCGAGTAATCAGGAAATTGTTGGAGCATTATCAGATAAGGGTAAATTTGATTTCTTGGCATCAGCATAGCAGTGATAAAGATTGGGGAAAGATAGCTAAATTTTTTTCTCAAGACAAGCAGATAGCCTTTGTATCTGATGCCGGCACGCCAGGCATTTCTGATCCGGGTGGCAAGCTGATTGAGCTAGTCCTTAAAAATTTTCCTGAAACAAAAATTGTACCGATTCCTGGCGCTTCGGCTTTGTCAGCCATAATATCAGTGGCGGGCATTGCTTTAGATGATTTTTTATTTATGGGATTCTTGCCGCACAAAAAAGGGCGCCAAACACAAATTGCTGAAATAAAAGCGGCCAAGCGGCCAGTTATATTTTTTGAGTCAGTCCATCGGATTATCAAAGCCTTGGAACAATTATCTGACTGCCCCAAGCAGCTAATTATTGGCCGCGAGCTGACTAAACAGTTTGAAACTATTTATCGGGGCACAGCCAAAGAGATTTTGGAGATTTTGAACAAAGACAAAACTCAAATAAAAGGGGAGTTTGTGATAGTGGTAAATAAATAATATGAACACTAAAAAACATTTGGGCACAGTTACAATTTTACTAGAAGACCGGCATAATCATGCTCAAGATGTCCAACAAATTTTGACTGACAACAGCCGTATTATTATGGCGCGCTTGGGCGTCAATCCATCGCGCAGTTGTATTAAAAATTGTACGGGCCTAATTACCTTGACAGTTGAGGGCACGGCCAAAGAAATATCTGATCTGACCAAGAAATTAAACAAGCTTTACGGCATTGTGGCCAAAAGCATTACTATTACCAAGTAGATGAAATTTGTTATCAGACAATTAGTAGTTGAAGATTTGCAAAGTGGCTCAGGTTTTTTTGAGACCCTGTCTAATTTGAGTGGTGATAGCAAAGAGTATAGTCATTGGCCACTTAGTCAAAAGAGACGCGTTTGGCAAACAGCCAAGAAACAGGGCTCATATTTTTTTGTGGCTGTTTCCAAAGAAAAGTCTAGCTATAATCAGATTGTCAGTATTGCTAAACTGCTCATTGAACCCAAGTTTTATTATCAGGGCAAGCCGGCCGCTCATCTGGAAGATGTAGCTACTCGGAAAGGTTTTGAAGGGCAGGGGTTATCCCTGGCGCTTATTAAAGTAGCTAAACAAAAGGCCAAAACTAAAGGTTGTTATAAGATGATTTTAAGTTGTAAAGAAAAACTTATTCCTTTTTATAGCAAGTCTGGTTTTAAAAAATCCAGTGTTTGCATGAGAATTGATTTTAAAAAATAAGTATGTCAAATAAAGAAAATAAATTTTATATCACCACGCCCATATATTACATAAACGACCCCACCTCGCTTTTCGCTTACGCTCAAAGCTTCGCGGGGCGAGACTCAAATTTTTAATCTTATGTCAAATAAAGAAAATAAATTTTATATCACCACGCCCATATATTACGTAAACGACAAGCCGCATATTGGCCATGCTTATACTACTATTGTGGCTGATGTGTTGGCGCGTTTTTATAGGGAAAAATTGGGCAAAGACAATGTTTTCTTTTTAACTGGCACTGATGAACATGGTGCTAAAGTCGCTGAGGCCGCCGCCAAGGCTAATATCAGTCCGCAAGAATTCACTGATCAGGTGAGCGCCCGCTTTAAGGATACTTGGCAGAATTTGGCCATTGATTATAATCATTTTATACGCACTACTGATGCTAGCCATGAGACGATTGTTGTTGAGATTTTGAAAGCATTAAAAGATGGTGGACATCTCTATGAAGGGGACTATGAAGGCTTGTATTGTGTTGGTTGCGAAAGATTTATCAGCGAGTCAGAGCTCATTGATGGTAAATGCCCTGACCATAATCGCGTGCCAGAAAAATTAGTAGAAAAAAATTGGTTTTTCAATTTGCAGAAGTTTTTACCAAAAGTAAAATCAGCCATAGAATCTGGTGAATTATTAATATACCCCCAAACCAGAAAAAACGAAGTGCTGGGTTTGATTGACAAGCAGGCCTTGCCGGACTTCTCTATTTCTCGGAGCAAGCAATCAGTGCCCTGGGGCATTGATTTGCCTTGGGACAAAGATCAAAAGACCTATGTTTGGGTAGATGCCTTGTCCAATTATATTACGGCTTTGGATTATCCTAAAGGTAAGGATTTTAAAAAGTTTTGGCCAGCCGATGTGCAGGTGCTGGGCCTAGATATTTTAAAATTCCATGCAGTTTATTGGCCAGCCATGCTCATGGCTCTTGATTTACCTTGTCCTAAAGAGCTAGCTATACACGGCTACTTTACTATAGATGGTAAGAAAATGAGCAAGTCACTGGGCAATGCCATTGACCCCAATGATTTGGTAAAAATATATGGCGCCGAAGCTACTAAATATCTTATTTTGTCGCAATTTTCTTTTGGGCAGGAGAGTGATATTAAAGTTGAGGACTTTTCAGTCAAGTATAACGCCGATTTGGTCAATGGTTTGGGTAATTTAGTCAGTCGCGTGACCAATATGGTTGAGAAATATCTAGATGGCCGTGTAGATATCAAGAGTTGGCCCAATGATCTAGTCGGCCAGGAAGAAATTAGTAATTTGCGTTTTAAGGAAGCCTTAGCTCTTATTTGGCAGTTGATTCAAAAAGACAATGCACTTATTGACGAGAATAAGCCGTGGCAATTAGGCGCTTCAACCAGCTTGGATGACAAAGCCAAATTAAAAAAATTACTTCAGGAACTAGTAAGGGATTTATATATTATCGCCAGTTCGCTTCAGGCTTTTATGCCAATTAAGGCTCAAGCTATTGTGGATATAATAGAAGCTAAAAAAATCACCAAGCCAACTGAGCCATTATTTCCAAGATTAAATAATTAAATATAGTAGAAAGTATAGAGTAGAAAGATTAGGCACAGTGTCGTATAAAAACTTTCTACTTGTAATTTTCTACTTGTAACTTAAAACGTATGGGTCTATTTGACATTTTTCTTTTGGTCATTCTATTTTTCTTTACTTGGAAGGGTTTCCGTACAGGCTTGGTCGGTGCTATTGGCGGATTTTTTGGCATTATTTTTGGTATTTGGGCTGGCTCTAATTATATGATCAGAGCCGGAGAATGGATTGTGCGGGTAGCCGATTTTGACAATGTAGCTTTGGCCAACATTTTGGGTTTTATAGCTATTTTCTTGGCAGTCAACATTGCCGTGGGCATTATTGTTTCGGTAGTTAATCGGGTTTTCCACATTATTCCTTTTATTGATATGATAAACAAGCTCTTGGGAGCTATAGTTGGCCTTATCGGCGGGGTGGTAGCTGTAGCGGCTCTAGTGTACCTTTTGTCAGTTTGGCCTATAAGCGACACTATCTCTGATATGCTCATAAAATCCCAGTGGGCTCACAAAGCCGTGGATATTGCGGTTATTATAAAACCCTTTATTCCCCAAGTTATAAAAAGCATGCAATCTATTTTGTAAAAATGTTAGTTGATTCTCACGCCCATCTTAATTT
>Ga0074199_1001186_pt1 | contig 25684 bp, 23 predicted proteins | sample EPASupsiteSAE347_FD_64528 | JGI IMG/M metagenome (GOLD analysis project Ga0074199, IMG submission 64528) | Bioremediated contaminated groundwater from EPA Superfund site, New Mexico - Sample SAE3-47 | ecosystem: Environmental > Aquatic > Deep subsurface > Groundwater > Contaminated ... | reverse complement strand
CTCTTCGACTGTGTAGCTGCCGGGCGCAATGCCGGTAAAAGAATAAGCACCGCCCGTGCCGGTCTCTGTGCTGGCAACTTCCGCAGCACCTTTCTTGAGTTTGATGGTCCAGCCTGAGAGGCCAGGCTCGCCAGCATCCTTAGCACCGTTGCCGTCCAGATCTTCGAACTTCAGGCCGGAAAAACCGGTGGTGCGATAGTTGCCGAAGTTGATGTCAGTCGGCCCGGCCACTCCCGAGACCAGCGTTACAGTGTACGTGGCCGGCGATACAGGATAAGATTGAGTCCAGCCGCCCTGGGCTACTTCTTCGACCGTGTAGACGCCGGGGGCAAGGCCGGTAAAAGAATAAGCACCGCCCGTGCCGGTCTCTGTGCTGGAAACTTCAGTAGCCCCTTTCTTGAGTTTGATGGTCCAGCCTGAAAGGCCAGGCTCGCCGGCATCCTTGGCACCATTGCCATCCAGATCTTCGAACTTCAGGCCGGAAAAACCGGTGGTGCGATAGTTGCCGAAGTTGATGTCAGTCGGCCCGGCCACTCCCGAGACCAGGTTTACGGTATGAGTGCTTGGCGAAATAGGATAAGATTGAGTCCAGCCGCCCTGGGCTACCTCTTCGACAGTGTAGCTGCCGGGAGCAATGCCAATAAAGGAATAAGCGCCGCCCGCCCCGGTCTGAGTGCTGGCAACCTCAGTAGCACCTTTCTTGAGCTTGATGGTCCAGCCTGAGAGGCCCGGCTCACCGGCATCCTTAGCACCGTTGCCGTCCAGATCCTCAAACTTCAGGCCGGAAAAGCCGGTGGTGCGATAGTTGCCGAAGTTGATGTCAGTCGGCCCGGCCACTCCCGAGACCAGGTTTACGGTATGAGTGCTTGGCGAGTTGGGATAAGACTGGGTCCAGCCGCCCTGGGCTACCTCTTCGACAGTGTAGCTGCCGGGAGCAAGGCCGGTAAAAGAAAAAGCGCCGCCAGCGCCAGTCTGAGTGCTGGCCACTTCCGCACCACCTTTCTTGAGTCTGATGGTCCAGCCTGAGAGGCCAGGCTCGCCGGCATCCTTAGCTCCATTTCCATCCAGATCCTCGAACTTCAGGCCGGAAAAGCCGGTTGGCCTGCCGTTGCCGAAATCGATGTTAGTCGGCCCGGCCACTCCCGAGACTAGATTTAGTGCATGCGTGCCAGGAGTTGCGGGATAAGTCCTAGCCCAGCCATCTTGTGCTACCTCTTCGACTGTGTAGCTGCCGGGCGCAATGCCGGTAAAAGAATAAGCACCGCCCGTGCCGGTCTCTGTGCTGGCAACTTCCGCAGCACCTTTCTTGAGTTTGATGGTCCAGCCTGAGAGGCCCGGCTCGCCTGCATCCTTAGCACCGTTGCCGTCCAGATCTTCGAACTTCAGGCCGGAAAAGCCGGTGGTGCGCCAGTTACCGAAATCGATATTAGTCGGCCCGGCCACTCCCGAGACCAGCGTTACAGTGTACGTGCCCGACGATACGGGATAAGATTGAGTCCAGCCGCCCTGGGCTACTTCTTCGACCGTGTAGACGCCTGGAGCAATGCCGGTAAAAGAATAAGCACCGCCCGTGCCGGTCTCTGTGCTGGCCACTTCCGTAGCCCCTTTCTTGAGTTTGATGGTCCAGCCTGAGAGGCCCGGCTCGCCTGCATCCTTAGCACCGTTGCCGTCCAGATCCTCAAACTTCAGGCCGAAAAAGCCGGTGGTGCGATAGTTGCCGAAGTTGATGTCAGTCGGCCCGGCTACACCCGAGACCAGAGTTACTGCGTACGTGCCCAGCGAGGCAGGATAGGACTGGGTCCAGCCGCTCTGCACTGTCTCTTCAACCGTGTAGCTGCCGGGCGCGATGCCTGTAAAAGAATAGGCTCCGCCCGCCCCGGTCTGAGTGCTGGCAACCTCTGTCGCACCTTTCTTGAGTTTGATGGTCCACCCAACAACTCCGGGCTCACCGCTATCTTTGACACCGTCGCCGTTAAGATCTTCGAACTTCATGCCGGAAAAGCCGGTAGTCTGGAAATTGCCGAAGTCTTTATCTGTCGGTCCGGCCACGCCCGCGACCAGATTTACGGAGTACGTGCCCGGTGAAGCGGGACAGGACCGAGTCCAGTCGCTCTGGACTGTCTCTTCAACCATGTAGCTGCCGGGAGCAAGTCCAGAAAAAGAATAAGCGCCGCCCGCCGCGGTCAGAGTGCTGGCGATCACGGTGCCGTCTTTCCTGAGCGTAATTGTCCATCCCGTCAATCCCGGCTCTCCACCATCCTTAGCGCCATCGCCATCCATATCATGGAACTTCATACCAGCGATGGACTGGCTGCCGCGAACCCCGAAGTCCTGATTGATCTGATCTGTGGAAAGAGAAGAATAGCTGCGTATTCCGCTTGCAGGGACGGTATTCACCCATCCGCTTTGCAGGATGGATCTGACCTCGTAATTTCCGGCAGGAAGATTGCTGAATGTATAGGCTCCGCTCGAGGTGGTTGTCTGAGTGGTCTGCGCGCCATCTTTCCATAGCTGCACCACCCAGCCGTTGGGCACATAGCCCTCATAATTGTTCTTGGTTCCACTGCCGTCCAGGTCATAGATCACATGCCCGGAGATGGAGTAGACCCTGGTATCCTGAAAATTGACCGTCAGGCCGCTGCCGCCTGCCTGCACTGAGGCCTTTACCCAGTTATCGCCGACATAAGAGGGACTATGCCAGGAGGAGCCATCGCTGCTGTACGTGGCCTTGTTTGTGTCTGATGCAGTTATGCTGCTAACGATCCAGCCTGATGGCACCGTCTGATAGAACTTATAGTCTCCTGCCGCCAAACTGCTGAAGGTCTTGGTATTAGGATAGGTGCCATCGCTATCGTCATCAAGAGTGAAGCTTCCCAAGTCGCCTGAAAAGCTGAAGTCCTGAGCGTCATTGGGAACGGCATCCAGGTCAACGGTTAACGATCCCGATACCGATCCCACGTTCAATTCCTCTAATCCGTTGTCCGGACCAACAATGTATATTTTGCCGTTATAAAATTGAATAGCATAGGGGGAACCAGCATTATAGCAATCCAGCACAACCGTCGGAGCGCTTAGATCCCGAACAGTTACACTGGGCGATGAGGAAGGCGCAACGACATAAATCTTTCCTCCGAATACATGAACATCATATGCGCCAGAAATGGAGAGTGACGACTCGTAGACCGGATTTGCAGGATTGCTGACTGTGAATACATCAACACAATTTGCAGTTGCCAGGTAGATCTTGCCATCGGTAACGCAAAGGCCGCCACCCACTGCTCCATCCATGGTATGGGCACTTATAGTTTTGACATAGGATGGATTGATAGGATTTGTAATATCATAGACAACCAGCTTGCCATTGTAGCCGTTATCATACGCTCCGACATAAGCATAGCTGCCTGAGATGTAAATACCGATGGCAAATAGATTTGAATCCCAATTTGAGCACCATCCCAGATGACCTCCATTTGCAGCATTGACCACCTCTACGCCCGACCCTCCCTCAGTCATATAAGCGTAGCTTCCGGATACGAATACATCGTATGCCGAATTGATTACATCATAACTGCTTCCGCTCGATATTGGATTCACAGGCATGACGATTAGCTTTCCCGTGCCGGAACTTGAAGCTATATACGCGATATTATTCAAGACATAAATGCCGTTGGCATCCGCGATATATTCACTATCTGAAACGCTCATAGTGCAGGCGCCGCTGGCAGGAGAAGCCGCCGCCAACAGAATAAGAAGTGCGGCAAGGCAGATTCCTGCGGATCTCGCTATTATTGGAGACATTATGCGTCCTCTTGAACCTCTAAAGGAATAATCAATTCATTCAACAAAATACGGAATATCTGCCCTGAAAGACCTTCAATTAAGGACCCATTGCCGCAATGACCGATATAATTCATTAATTTAGCCCCTCCCTACCATGCCCGCTTAACAATAATATTATTGATTAAATTTTAATATGATCGCCATTTAATATATTTTCCCGTCATCGCCAGCGCCCCCGATTGTGGGAAGCTTTTCCAGAAACAAGTAAGCACCATCATCTCTTGCCGTCACAAAACCCAATCGCTGGTAGAAGCGCACCGCTGCGCTCTGTTTGTAAACGTGCAGCCTGATTGCGTGCCTCTGTTCGGCCTCAGCCTTAATCAATTTTTCCATTAATATGCTGCCGATCCCCTGGTTCCTGTGCTCGGGCAGAAGGGCGATCTCTGCCAGATGCAGCTCACCATCTCTCCGGACGAGGGTCATTCTGCCAATTGGCCCGCCGTCTTGAAGGATTATCAGGTGCTCCGCCTCAGGCATATTCGCCTGGTAGTGCCTCTGCTGGGCGGCAAATTGCAGCAGGAGCATTTTTTCCCGTTCCAATTCATCAAGAAAGACAAAATCAGACTCGCGAATGCTACAAAATAGACGAAAAAGAAAAAGATCATCTTCCAGGCTTGCTGCGCGCAGCGCCAGCCGCAAATCCGGACTGCTCCACCAGCAGCCTTGCAGGCTGTCCCCCGCACTATCTTGCATTCATCCCCTGGTTGGGAAGATTCCTTCCAATGCTATGATAAAGTTCAATGCCATTGAAGGCTGAACATTCTGATGGGCAGCAGATCCACCTGCAGAATCGATGGAAACGCAACTGCTGGCGAGGTCCACCAGAGTTTGACCTGCAGAAGGAACGTACTCATTTCTCGGGGCATCGCTGCCGGAAGCAATCGCTGCTCCAGGCACATTTCCTCCTGGGGTTTCAGAGTCGCTCCTATTGGCGCATTTTACCTGACCCGAGTGGCTGTGCACCGGAAGATTATTTGTAGCAAGCGCAGCCATCTCAGATCCGCCTTTCCCCCCCAATGGATAGCTCCCACTGAATCCCAGGGGCACTCTGCCTCTGAAGTCCGGAAGAGCGAAGGTTGTTGTTCCGTCTCCTCCATAGGTGGCGCCTATTACAGCAAAGAGGGCATCATTGCCAGATATGGGCAGAATCTGACCCTGGCACATCATCCAGCCCATGGGTGCATAGTATCCTGCAAATATCCTTATCTCGCCTAAGTATGGGTCCATGTCACTTCCTCCAATTTATGATCGCGGCGGATAAATTCCTGCAACGCAGATGATGAAATTCATAGCCAGATAGGGCTGCATATTCTCGTGGGGCGTGGATGTGCCGGCACTGGCGACGACCACAGACTGCACATCCATATTGGCCAGAACGCCTCCGGAAGCCTGACTGTAAGCCTTGTTGCCGGCAGCAGCGCCCGGGACATTTCCTGCAGGCGAATCCCTGTTGCCCTGGCTCGCTCCCTTCAGTCTGGCGCTATGTGAATGGGCAGGTATCTGGTCAACTGTAAGTGCTACGCCACTTAATCCTGCCGACTCGCCAATTCTATGGTATTGGCCCGGCCCCTGGCCGAAATGCATCGGTGTTCGCCCATTGAAGTTAGGAAGAGCGAAGGTAGTTGTTCCATTGCCGCCATATGCTATACCCAGAATGCTGTAGAGCGCCTGATATTGAGATATGGAAAGAATCTGTCCATTGCACTGCATCCAATTCTGTGGAGCATAGCCGCCCGCAAACATCCTTATCTCGCCAATGAATCCCTCGGACATAGTTTCTCCATTTATATATTAATCTGTAAAATTTTTATTGAATCTCTCGCTTGCCTGGATACAATTGCCTCGTATCTAATCCCGTATGGGATAAATGCCCATCACTGCGATGATGAAGCTCAGCGTTAAATAAGGCTGCATATTGGAATGTGGCAAAGATCCGCCGGAATTTGCCAGGGCGACAGACCCTTCGGCCATGTTTGCCAGAGTTGCATCAGGTGTATTGTATATATTAGACCTGGCGATTTTGCCAAAGAGGTTATTCTGAGGCTGATTAGTTGTGCCCGCGTTTGCGGCCTTGACGATGGCAGAATGACTGTGCGCGGGCATCTGATTTGTGGCCAGGGTGACGGTTTCGCTTCCAAAGGCCTCGCCCAGCACATGGTTAGTGAGAGCCGTCCCCTGCCCGAAGTGAAGGGGAATCCTGCCCTTGAGATTGGGCAGAGCGAAGGTAGTCTTTCCGTCCCCTCCGTACGTTGTACCCAAGATGGTGTATAGAGCCGTGTTTTGAGCTATTTGCATAATCTGGCCGTCGCAAAATGCCCAACCATATGGCGCATAATTGCCTGCAAACAATTTGATCTCGCCAATAAATGGATCTGACATAGAAGCTGTTTCGTTCGGATAGCTAATAAATATTTCCAATGATCTGCAGAACATCCAAATGCGGCAAAGTGCTGACAATAGAAATAGAATTACTATAAAGAAGTATTTTTTTTTAGAAATAATCGGATATAAATCAATCAGGCACCTATCTTACTGCTATTAGGATTTATCTGAATATTTCAGCGAATTATGAGATAATTACAAAAAGAATTTATACTAAAAGTGAGCTATTACAGTATACCAAAATAAATCAAGTCGGCGAGCTGCTTTGTGATCGAAATGTCAAAAAATTCCGCCAATAATTCCGCGAACGGCTTCTCTGCCCTTCAGGATAGAGCGCTTGACCTAATAGGCTCAAGAGGAGACGGACTGTTTCAGTCAGAGCTGCGACGTCTCATGTCCATCGACAGCAGCAAGTGCTCGAAGATAGTATGCAAGATGCAAAGCTGTGGCCTGATTTATCGGGAGAAGGTTCCCGCCAGCAGCACCTATCTGCTAAAGCTCACCCGGCCTGCTCAAGATATCTCTTTTGACAAGCCTGCTCGCCGCGACATCGATAGCTACTTAACTGAGTTCTATCTGCTCTATCTGGTGCGCGGCATCTCAGGCTAGAGGCCGCAGGGGCTTGGCTTACATTGAGAGCATACTGGGAGATATTGCGTCCTTTCAACTGCATGATGGCGGCAGCAGCAGCCATCATCGGTCTTGCCATCGCCGGAGGACTGCAGCCCGGATCATCGGCGCTCATCTTCCTCACGGTCTTCCTGATTACAGGTGCGGGAAACGCCATCAACGATTACTACGATCGAGAAATTGATGCCATAAATAGACCCGGTCGGCCCATTCCCAGCGGGCGCGTCAGCGTGCGTGCGGCTTTTTATTATTCTCTGGGACTCTTTGCCGTGGGATGCATTTTCGCGGGCCAGGTCAACCAGATCTGCCTGGCAGTAGCCGCCTTCAACTCCCTGCTCCTCTTTTTTTATGCTAGAAGCCTAAAGGCCATGCCGCTGGCCGGCAATATCACAGTTGCCTTTCTCACCGGCTCCACCTTTCTCTTCGGCGGCGCTGCCGCTGGCAGCGCAGGACTTCTGGCTAACAAGGTTCCATTCTTGCTCTCCTTTCTGGTCAGCATGAGCCGGGAGATCGCCAAAGACATCGAGGACATGGCCGGCGACCGGGCAGGCGGGGCGCGCACATTGCCCATCCTGGCAGGCGAGCGCACCAGCACGGCGCTGGCCGCGGCCTTCGCCCTGGCGGCGGTGGTGCTGGGATTCTTTGCGCCTTTCGGCAAAGTGTATTTGATGATAGTAGTAGTAGCAGATCTATTCTTCCTGCTCTCTGTGCAAAAGATCGCCCGCGGGGATGCCACTGGCTCGCAAAAGGCCCTGAAAAAAGGAATGGCAGTGGCGCTGGTGGCTTTTCTGGCGGCGGCTTTTCTAAACATAAATTATACGCCTGTCAGGTAGAATGCCGCCCAGTAGAAAGGATGCTGGAACTCTTCAGACTCACGCAGTCTCTTCTGAGCCTCAGCCAGGGCTTGGGCAGGTGACTTGCCTTTCTCTCGCCAGAGCTGATAAAAGCAGGTCATCAGCTTGGCGGTGCTCTGGTCCGGAACTGTCCAGAGAGAGCCAATAACCCCAGCAAAACCTGCCCGGATGAAGGCCGAGGGAAGCGATACAACCTCGTCTGGAAGTTTGGTGCCGGGCACTCCCGTTTCGCAGGCGGAAAGTGTGGCCAGCCGCGCTCCGTCCAGGTGCAACTCGAAGAGGTCCTTCACAGTTAGCATTTCACTGTTGGCCATCAAAATGCCGCTCTTTTCGGGATCGCTCCAGTTGGCTCCTCCATGGCAGGAGAAGTGGACAACCTGTGCGCCTGGTAAAGCCTGGAGAGCCGCGCTTCGGGTTGCTTTTTCATGTTCCAGCATCTGCGGACTCGGGAAGTGGGATATTATCGCAGTCACCTCGGCATGAGAGTTTAGAAGAGGGGCGGGCTTGATCGTTCGGGGCTCATCAACAGCTAACAGCTTCTCCGAACCGGCAGCGCAGGCAATGCGTCTGACGTGAGCTAGCGAACGCGCCGATGGAATATAGGAGACTGGCATCATCTCCTGCAGATACGTCCGTCGTCCTTGTTCTTCCTGCCAGGCGGCATGGAGTGGCAGCAGCGAGAGCAGGCCTGTGGGAATCAGGAAGGACTGCTGTGCATCCAAGGAATGAAGACGACCGAAGACCGGGCCCATCACTTTCTGCCATAGCTGTCCTGTGACCTTCTCAATGGCATCAAACCAACGTTTTTTTTTCTGGAGATAGTCATCAGGATTGATCTTATTCTGGCTCAGATTATCCTGAGCCTCTTGCCAGCCGCTGTACGCATCAAACCAGATCTTCAGGAGATCTTGGAGGCGCTGCTCAGAAAATCCATCCAGATTTACCGAATCCACGATAGTCTTCTCGGACTCTGATGGACGGTGGACTATTAGCGCCACCCCGCCAGCAGGAGCGGCGGCCAGATAAACCAGTGGCTGCCCAACGATAGTCGCATCTGCGATCTCCTGCCAGCTTGGCTCTTTGAGGAAGTTTTCATAACCTTGGATGCGACGGATGCGGTCCAGCACTTCGCCAAGACGAGTCCTGGCCTGCATCATCAGATCGCGCAGTGTAGGCAAAGCCTTTCCTTTGGCTGAAGCTCCTGCCCGCTCCAAAGACTCAAGATTCTGTAATTCCGCAACCGTCTGCCAGTAATCCTTGTAGACCTGCGGATCCTTTTCTCGGACACGCTCCATGTCCGACCGATCACGAGCTAGAGATAAGCCCAGTCCCCGCGCTCGGCCTCGCTCCAGTGCTTGTGCAGCCATCACCACATCGCCTGACCGAGCCAGAGCATAGCCAGCGCGCCTGTAAAGATCCTGGGTCTCGGCCATCTCTGCCTCTCTGCTTCTCAGAAAAATGGCTGCGTTGTAGAGCTCCATATCTGCATCAATTCCCAGAGAGTAAGCTTTTCTTGCGATTGACAAGCGCTTGTCTTCCAGCATGCCAAGGCTTGAGGCTTCCAGGCATAAATTGCCCAGATTGCGTGCCGTCCCTCGGCAGTTGTTGGGGAATTCGTTGGGCCCATAAATCTTCAGGGCCTGCTCATAGTGCTCGATTGCCATCTTGATGTTCTCGGCCCGATCGCCCCGGATGCGGCCTCTGTAGGCATTGGCCAGGTTGTTCTGAGTCAAGGCCCAGTTCGCCGGAAAGTCCTTCTGTGTTCTAATCTTCAGGGCCTGCTGGTAGTGCTCGATTGCCAGTTCGATGTTCTCGGCCCGTTCGCCCCGGATGCGATCGTTGTAGGCATTGGCTAGGTTGTTTTGAGTCATAGCCCAATCTGCCGGGAAGTCCTTCTGCGTTCTAATCTTAAGAGCCTTCTGACCGTGCTCAATTGCCAGCTCGATGTTCTCAGCCCGTTCGCCCCGGATGCGGCCTCTGTAGGCATTGGCCAGGTTGTTCTGGGTTGCTGCCCAATCTGCCGGGAAGTCCTTCTCCGTTCTAACCTTCAGGGCCTGCTGGTAGTGCTCGATTGCCAGTTCGATGTTCTCAGCTCGATCGCCCCAGATGCGGTCGTTGTAGGCGTTGGCCAGATTGTTCTGGGTTGCTGCCCAATCTGCCGGGAAGTCTATCTGAATGTAGATCTTCAGGACCTGCTGACAGTGCTCGATTGCCAGTTCGATGTTCTCAGCCCGATCGCCCCGGATGCGGCCTCTGTAGGCATTGGCCAGGTTGTTCTGAGTCATGGCCCAGTCTGCCGGGAAGTCCTTTTGTGTTCTAACCTTCAGAGCCTGCTGGTAGTGCTCGATTGCCAGTTCGATGTTCTCGGCCCGGTCGCCCCGGATGCGGTCGTTGTAGGCATTGGCCAGGTTGTTCTGAGTCATGGCCCAGTCTGGCGGGAAGTCCTTTTGTGTTCTAATCTTCAGAGCCCGCTGGTAGTGCTCGATTGCCAGCTCGATGTTCTCAGCCCGGTCGCCCCGGATGCGGTCGTTGTAGGCATTGGCCAGGATGTTCTGAGTGGCAGCCCATCTCGCCGGGAATTCTATTTGGATGTAGATCTTCAAGGCCTGCTGACAGTGCTCGATTGCCAGCTCTATGTTCTCGGCCCGGTCTCCCCGGATACGATCGCAATAAGCGGCGGCAAGGTTGTTCTGAGTCATGGCCCAGTCTGCCATGAAGTCCTTTTGCGTTCTAATCTTCAGAGCCTGCTGGTAATGCTCGATTGCCAGTTCGATGTTCTCGGCCCGGTCTCCCCGGATGCGTGTGCTGTAGGCATTGGCCAAGTTGTTCTGAGTCATGGCCCAGTCCAGCGGAAAGTTTTTCTGCGTTCTAACCTTTAGGGCCTGCTGACAGTGCTCGATTGCCAGTTCGATGTTCTCGGCCCGGTCGCCTCGGATGCGGTCGTTGTAGGCATTGGCCAAGTTGTTCTGAGTCGCGGCCCAGTTCGTCGGGAAGTCCTTCTGAGTCCTAATCTTCAGGGCCTGCAGGTAGTGCTCGATTGCCAGTTCGATGTTCTCGGCCCGGTCTCCCAGGATGCGATTGTAGTAAGCGGCGGCCAGGTTGTACTGGATCGTGGCCCAATCTACTGGGAAGTCCTTCTGCGTTCTAACCTTTAGGGCCTGCAGGTAGTGCTGGATTGCCAGTTCGATGTTCTCAGCCGGTTTGCCGAAGGTAGACTGGGCCAGGCTATTTCCCAAATCTACCTGCAGTGCTGCCCAAAGCGATGCATTCTCAGGTGATATAAGCTTCAGTGCCCTTCGGCAGATCTCGATGCGCCTGGGAATATCCGCTAACTGTGCTGGTCGCGAGAGTTCCTGCAGGATTTGGGAGAGCTCAGATCCATTCTCAGTTGCTTCCCTTGAGTCTGATGACCTCAGACTTTTTAGGAATTCTTTCATCTGAACAAGAATTTCTTGTGCCTGAGCATCACCATGTCGCTTAGCACTGGTGATCAGTTGCTGCATCATGATAGCTGCCTCTTCGTCCAAGATCTCCGGATGATCTCTTAGCACCTGCAAGGCTTCAGCCTCGCTCTTGGCCCTGAACAAGGCCGAAATATGATCGAGCAATTTTTCCGGCTTCATAATTTTCCCCACTGTAGGATCTTAATCAAGACACCACATCTCATCTGGCTGGGATTGCATGAGGTCAGTCTGATTTACCGTGCTTAAAAGGACAACATGGATGGCTTTCGGAATCTCCCAGTCTATGGGCCCGGACATATTCTCTAGCAGATCTATCTCTTCATCCTCCATCACCAGATGAATGGTCTGCTCCTCCCTCTGCGTTTCTTTGGCAGGCTGAACGCCCAACCAGACAATAGAGATCGACGTGGTGGCTAGGGCAGCCACGAAGAGGACAGAACCGATCTTGAGCCGGAAGCTTTTCTTTCTGCTGATATCTCTAGTGACCTTCTCGATATCGCTGGGGCTGTTCGTATAAAATTCGAAGCGGTAAGGAAAATAGACGTAAGCAAGGCAGCTTATGCACATGAGCCAGAGAACGATAGGAACACAGATTATTGCCCAGGACTCGGGGCTTAATGCTTTCTCGTTGAGCTTAAAAAGAGCTAAAGCACCTGTATAAACCGTCAGAAGAGATGACCCCAGAGCAAGGAAGGACTTAGCAGCTTCATCTAAGACCTTTGGTGAGTCTTTTATCGTCTCCCTGCCGTACTTCAGCCATTCCAGATCTTCTTCAAAAAGCTCCTTACCTTGAACCGACATCTTAGCCCTCTGGAGATGGAATTTCGATTCTATTGGGATGGCCACAGAGCTTGCACCTATCGATAAATATCATTCTGGGATTAAGTGATCTGTAAGCTTCACCTTGATTCTTTTCGGTATCAAAGGTGAACTCTTTCTTGCATTTCACGCAGATAACAGGAACAATTGCCATGCTCGATCCCATCTTTACGTATCTCAATGTTTCACTAATCTTAAATCCAAAATCCAACATGATCAAACTTTCGCTAGATGTATATAATATTACTTAAAAATAAAAAATATATTATGATGATGTTACGACACAAATCACCTATGCGCAAAGTTCGCCACTATCGTCTCGCCCACGGAATTGACCCGCACGAACCCGTAGCGCTCGAACTGCACCACCTTGCCCAGCTCCTCGGCAATGCCCGCCTCGCCTATGCCCTCATCCATTCCGTCCGGCTTCAGGACCGTAACCTTCGGCCCGTCCGGAGGCGCCCACTGAATGATCTTGGTCCTCTTGCCCATATCCTTGCCCAGGAAGCGTGCCTGCGCTGGCTCAAGGCTCGTAATTTCTATGTTGCACAGATCCTTGAGCCGGATGTTGTCTCCGACCTGCAGGCCCGCCAGGTCGCTCTTGCAGATGAAGATCCGGTTTCCTGCAGGAATCTCACGGTGGCCTCGATCTGCTGTGGGATGCAGGGGTGCGTGCGCCACGGCAGGCACATCGCCCTCGATTGTCAGCTCAACCGGCTCCCAAACGAAGAAGCGGCGGTTGGCCTCGGGGTCGATGATTTTGCGGTTCTCGGCATAGATGGAGTCCATGCTGATGGAGATGTCCGTCTCTCCCACGCCCAGATCGATCATGAACTTGCGCAGCGCCTCGGGCCGGATGCCCCGGCAGCGCATGGCCCGGACGGTGGGGACGCGCGGGTCGTCCCAGCCCGAATATTCACCGGCCTCGATCGCCTTCCTCAGCTTGCTGGTGGAAAAGGAGCCGAACTGATGAATTTTGATCCTGCCCCAGTGAATGACCTGGGGGTACTGCCAGCCCAGATAATCGTAAAGATACCTCTGCCGGCTGCCGCTGTCTGCCAGATCCTTGCCCCGAATGATGTGCGTGGTACCCAGCAGGTGGTCCTCCACCGCCGATTCAAAATCGAGCAGCGGCCAGACGCGATACTTTGTTCCTACCAGCGGATGGGAGGCGGTGACGATGCGAAAAGCTGGCCAGTCGCGTATGGCCGGGTCCTTGTGGTGCATGTCGGTCTTAACCCGCAACACCCCTGCACCCTCCGCCATGCTGCCGTCGAGCATCTGCCGCCAGAGATCCAGATTCTGCTCGATGCTCTGACCCCTGTGCTCGCACTCGATTCCTTTGTCTTTATGCTCTTTGAAGACGGCCTGCGCACAGCTGCAAACATAGGCTCCGCCCCGGCGAATTAGCTCCTCAGCTATGGGATAATACTGGTCAACCCTCTCGCTGGCCGTGATCACCAGATCCGGCTGGGCGCCCAGCCAGGCGCAGTCCTCCAGATACCAGCCGTAGGCCTCAGGCATGGGCCGCTTTTTGACGGGATCGGTGTCATCAAAGCGAATGATGAACTTGCCCCCATACTTTTTCACATACTCTGAGTTGACGATGATGCCGCGCGCACTGCCCAGCGTCGGCGGGCCATTGGGATTAGGAGCAAAGCGCATGACTACGCCCTCTTCTGCCGCCCGCAGGGCAGGCAGGCCCTTGTCAGGCTCCTTCTTTTCCGAGAGCTCTGCCAGCAGTTCCGGGGCAATGGCCTGCAGCCTCTCTTGCCACTCCTTCAGACTGGTCTTCTCTACGCCCGCCAGCACCTCTTTCACCAGAGGCGATAGCTCTTTGGCCCGAGCACGCAGCTGTGCGTGCTCGCCCAGGAGCTTGCCCATGACCGCCCCGGCATTAGGTGCGGCTTTGTACTTCACGGCATTTTGCAGCGCATACTTTTCTACGAGCTCTCTGATCTCTTCCATGAAACATCTTCCCTTCAAGGTGAATGAGCCAATTTAGGTCACTCTACTTTAATTTGATTGGTACTTGCCCTTTTTACCAGAGTGAGTGCATCGCTTATGATTCTATCATGATCAAACGCTAGCGGTGGCAGGCTCATCAAGGGAAAGACCTGGGCCGCTCTGGCGTCCGATCCAGCCGACAGCTCGCCCCTGCCCCTGGCGAGAAAAGCAGCGGATACAACATGGCCGCGGGGATCGCGGGCGGGGTTTGAGTAGATGCCCACCAGTCCTATCAGTTCAATGACCAGGCCCGTCTCCTCGCGAGATTCCCTGGCTGCCGCCACCTCAACCGTTTCCCCCACCTCAACAAATCCTCCCGGCAGGGCATAGCAGCCGGCAAAAGGAGGGTTATCTCTCTTGATGAGCACAATTCCCCCCGCGAAAAGTATGACGGCGTCTACTGCCAAAAGGGGGGTTACAATTCTATTCGTACCGTTCATTGCGCAAAACTAGCGCAGTTGCAACCAAAAGGCTTATCTACGACTCAAGTCGGACGTTTGTACGGCAAAGGTCGATGAAATGCATTATCCTTCCCTACCCTACATCCAATCGGCCTTTGGCTAATTTTTCAATAGATAGTATGAATATGAATACTGGTTAGGGCAATCTCGATATCCATGCCGTTTTATGTTCTTAAGATGGGAGGAAGCCTCATGACCTGCGCCCGATCACTCATGAGGGCTCTCCTGGGCCTCGCGGAGGAAGGCTATAGCTTCCTGGTAGTGCCGGGCGGTGGTCCCATGGCTGATCTGGTGAGAGAAATCTATGCTCGCGGTGATCTCAGTTTGGAGGCCGCGCACTGGATGGCCATCTTAGCCATGGAGCAATACGCCTATTTTCTGGCGGATGGAAATCAGGCGATTCTCACCAGAGAAACCTGCCGCCCGAAAAAAGATTGCAGCGTGCAGGTTCTCTTGCCTTACCAGGTCCTCATTGAGAATGATCGCGGCCTTCTGCATAACTGGGACTATACCTCGGACGCAGTGGCAGCTCTAGTCGCCGCACAGCTATCTGCCCCACTCATCAAGGCAACTGATGTGGATGGAGTGATGATGGACGGAAAAGTAGTTTTGGAGGTGCCGGCAAACCGCATGCAGGGGCGCAAGAGCTGCGTAGATCAGGGCACAATTGAGCTTCTCTGTGGCTCACTTAAAGGAAACAGCATCTGGGTACTCAACGGCACCGACGCGCAGCAATTTTGCAGAGCGCTGAAGAGTGGAGAAGGCGGCACAATTATCAAGGGCTAACAAGAAAGCAATTCGGTCTATCTATGGGAAGGTTTATACAGAGAAATACATCAATTGGGGAGGAGATAACATGAAGGAAGAAATACCAGAGAAATGCATATCATGTGGCGTTGCGCTGACCGGCGTGGGTGGGACGAAGTTCCCCTGCCCCAGCTGCGGAACCGTGATTGCCAGATGTAACAAATGTAAAAAGCAGAGCAATGTCTATTCCTGCAAAGTCTGTGGCTTCTCAGGACCGTGAGGTGTAATCGATGGGAGACGCAGCAGTAAGAATGAAAGTTATGCCGGAGAGCATGGATGTAGATCTGAAAAAGCTCGCCGAGGAGATCAAGAAGGTAGTGCCATCCTTTGCCAGGCTGCATGCCATCCAGGAAGTGCCCATAGCCTTTGGTTTGAAGGCCTTGATCGTCGTAACAATAATGGACGATAAGGGAGGCAGAAGCCCGGATGAGATTGAAGAAGCAGTCCGCAATTTGCCCGGCGTAGAATCGGCAGAGGTGGAAGAGGTCGGACTCCTCTAAACCACTCTCTTTATTGTTGGGCTTGTAGATCAGTGGTAGATCGCCGCCTTCGCAAGGCGGAGGCCACGGGTTCGAATCCCGTCAAGTCCATATCAGTATTTGGCATTTTTATGGATTGCTTTATGCTACTGGAGCTGCCTCAGTTGCATTTCCGGCGTCGACTACCTCAATTTGCAGAGCATTGACGAAGTTTCCTGCTCCCTCTAGAGATGAGGCGGCGATGTCAACACTGTAGATGCCGGGCGGGACATTAACATTCCAGTCTTTGGAGTACTCATTGCCTGAGGTCTTAATCAGATTGAGCTTATCGACCTCTTTGCCTGTCGAATCCTTAATGGAAGCTGTGGCTGTGAGCTGCATTTCCGCCTGGTTTTCCTCCTCTGCAGAGCCGTTCAGGGCAAAAGCTGCTGTGATCTTTACCGTACTTGCAGAGTATGCCGAAGCTGGAGTAGCATTGATGCTTTTGAGAATTAATTCGGCAGTCTGAGACTGTGACTCTGCGCTTGCAGCGTCTGTTTTATCGAATTGTGACACAGTCTTTCTTACTGCTTTTGGACCAAACTCGACTGGCACGTCACTTGTTGGTTTGCCTTCAATAAAGTTGTTGGCGCTCTGAGTCCAATCGCCTTCTTTCATGCAGGACGAACATTCAGCGGATCCAAGAGAAGCCAGCGCAACAATGCTCGCCAGAAATGCCATGCATATGAGATATAATGTAAACCTTTTCATGTTTTCTCCTCGTATTCTATTTATATCATCCTGGCGCTTAGAAATGTCTGGATGGAATATGGCCGGAGCGAAGAAACCTCTTCGAATTTTGGGGCTAGCGGATCTGCATGACCGCATCGATATGCTGGATAGATTAAAGGGTATTGATGCAGATCTCATTGTCTTTTGCGGCGATCTGCACAATGCCGCCAGCAAGAATGCGGCCCGTCCTGCGGCTCTTGCTCTGGCCTGTCTGGGGCCGCCGGTGCTCATCGTTCCGGGAAACATGGACCACAGAGATGTGGTGCCAGATCTATGGGATGAAGCAGGCCTGCGAATGCTTCATAGCTCCTCTTTTTGCCTTGAAGACATCGGCTTTCTGGGCATGGGAGGAATGGTGGCCAAAGATCCCCGCCGTCTGGAAGATCCTGCGCGCTACTATCATCATGATATTGAGGTTTATGAAACCCTGGCTGCAGTTTATCAGAATATAATTAATGCAAGAATCAAGATAGTGGTAGTGCATCAGCCGCCTCGGGGAGCGCAAGATACTCTTTACAATGGAGAGAGCTCGGGATCGGTAAGCCTGCGCCGCTTTGTGGAGGAGTATCAGCCAGACCTATTGCTCTGTGGGCATATCCACGAGGCGCGTGGGAAGGGCTTCATCGGCACCACCAGGATCGTCAATGTGGGAGAGCTGCGGCAGGGATTTGCAGTGATCATCGAAATAGGGGACGAAATAACCGTAAATTGGATCTGATAATGGAAGAAATTGATCGCGGCATTAGGGCCATGCAGGCTCTGCAAAAAATTGTCCCGGAAGGCGGGCTGAAAAACCTGGAGTCGGTCAAGGAGGAGATGGATGAGCTGATCTCCCCGCAGTTCGAGCCCTATTTCCTGGCAAATGCCGCACTGAACCTGCTGTTCGTTTGCGATAGATGCGGTCGGTGCTGCCTGGAAGAAAAGGGCATTGCCGTCTCCATCGATGACTGCCGCAGGATCGCCCGGTACCTGGGGCTTAGCTTGAAGAAGTTCATGAAGGACTACACGAGGCCCCATGAGCTGAAGGGCGAGCTGGTGGGATCGGCCAGAATGCTCGGCAAAAAGGAGGGCGAGCCCTGCCCATTCTTTGACTTCGGCCTGCTGGGCTGTCGCATCCATTCTGTAAAACCACAGGTGTGCGTGGCTGCACTTTACCTAACCAAAATGAATCTGCTCATATGCGAAGAGCAGAAAAAGATTAATGATTTTCCAATATGCTCTGCTGACGCAAAGCTCAGGGCCAGGATAGCGGATTTTGCATCGCGGCTCGACGAAGATGCGAAGGCTAAGGGCGACCTGGAAGGGCTCTTTGACTGCGCGAGATCTGAGGTTGAGCTGTTTCGCCTTCTGCTGCGCCTCAAAGGCATGGAGATATACTTCGGGCAAGAGAGAGCGGCACTGCTGGCTAGAAGGTTGGGGCTCGCGAGGGTGCCGGGAGACGAGGTGATGAGGGAGATTGGATTTATCTATGTGGCGAGGCTGCTATCAAGCGAGGAGATGAGCATTTGTGGTAAAGCATAGAGCTTTTTTCCTGGGTATGGCGGTTTTAGCAGCATTATTGGCATTTGTATTTATGCAATTTAATTTTAACTTGTCAGTAGATGGCTTGAGTACAAATCATACTCTTGAGATGGGCAGAGGCGAATCCCAAAGCCTAAATTTAACGATAAGCGGAGGATTTGGGTTTAAGGTATTGGGCGCGACATCGATTGGCAAGATATATCTGGATACTGTAATGGTTCCTTCAGGATTAAATGCATCGATTAGTCCCAATGCGGGAAGTCCCTTCTTTCATTCGAATATCACAATTCATGTAGATGATAATGCTACTGAAGGCAGCAAGAGGATCGTTTTCATGGGCATTGGTCCACTGGGTAGCGCCAAGACATTAGATATAGATTTAAGAATTGTAAAGAGGAGATATTTTGAGCTGGTTGGAGATACTACTCAAATAACAATCCAACAAAACAGAACAGGAGCTATCCCTGTGCATATAATCCGTGATCCTGATTATATCAAGCTGATCTCTCTCAAGGCGTTAGGACTTCCGAAAGGAGTTATTCCAATATTAGATCCTGTCTGCTCGCTGCCAGGTACGGCGTTGTCGAGGCTGCAGCTTAAAATCAATCCAGAAGCCAGGGTCGGTACGTATAATCTTTCAGTACTTGGAACGGGTGCTGACAACAAGACTGCTTATTGTAACCTGAGTCTGAAAATCAAGCCAGATATGTATTTTATTATTTCGGCCAATCCATCCATAATAAAAATTAATAAAGGAAGTGATTCATTATCATCAATTGAATTAGCAAGCGTAAATAATTATACAGGAAAAGTAAAACTCAGCGTGATAAAATATCCAAAAAATATCATTACTGCAAGTTTAAATGAACCAATTGCTGATCTTTCATTATCTTCTCCAAGAGATAAATCAAATCTTAAATTGCACATAAGTGATGATGCCATCTCTGGAAATTCATATTATATAGTAGTCAATGGTCTTGGGCAAGATGGAAGTTCAGCAAATTGCTCGATAATGGTGATAGTTGAAGGCTCAAGGGGGTCTTTCAAGATAGAGCCGCAATTTAGAAGCCTGCAGCTAAAGCCAGGAGAGACCAATGATTCAGAGATAATAATCGAGGGCAACAATGGATATGAAGGGACAATCACACTGAATGTAAGTGATGTACCAGGTATTACTGCGAATATAGATCCAAAATTATTGCATATTGATGGTCAAAATAACGTTGCCCGTTCAAAATTGGGTGTCCATGCGCAGGTCGAATATAACTTAGCAATCACATCAGATATGATCATCCGTGGAACTGATGCGAAACTAAATAGTGATGAATGCAAAATAGCGATCTCGATTTTCACTGAACCATCAGTTATTGAACCACCAGTTATTGAACCACCAGTCATGAAACCACCGGTTATTAAACCAGCAATTGCTCAAGAAATCTCTCCTGAAAATGAGATGCCATCCCTAAAAAATTTAAGTCCTAAGGTAAACCCAATATATTCGGATCAGATCGTAAGATTCTTAGCTGAAGCAAGAGACCCTGAGAATGATCCTCTCAATTACAGGTTTTTATTAAATGGCCGGACAATCAGAGACTGGTCGGAAAAAAATTCAGCCGAAATCTCAATGAAGGCTGGTGAGAATGAAATAGAAGTCCAGGTTATTGATGGGTTGCATAATGGAAGAGATTTATATGATGATAATAAAATTATAAAAATTACAGCTTACCCAGACGTGCAGGTAGATCCATTCTATGAATATATAACACGTGATGAATTCTTTAATGAAATTGTAGGTAAGGATTTCAACTATAATAATATACCAATGGAAGGTGCCGGCACCAGTATAAGAGATAGATGGTATCGAAATGAGCCAAGCTCAGCAAGCTATGTTGGTGAATACGAAATTAGAAAAGAACTGTTTTATAGCAAGAGTGATTATACAATAAAACTGGTTCTGGATAATATGTCCAAGCCAATTGATGTCATATTTGTACAGGATTCGAATATCGTTCCTGAAATGCCAAGCGGTTTCGTTGAGCAAGCAATGCATAAGCTGTCTAATCTCTAGAAATGCCCCTCTTTTAAGTTGCATTATTCTCGAATTAGAGAGAGGCTTTCCTCCAAGCTCGGTTTCAGATCTTTGCGCAAATCCCTGGTCTCCTTAGGTTTTGCATCATAATCGCGGGTTTGAGTCCGGCATTTCAGGGCTTGCAGCCTGCTTTTCGTCGGCGCCTCCGGCAGGCAGCGCTCGATAGCTGCCTGCAGCTCTTCCAATCGCACCGGCTTTGAGACATAATCGTTCATGCCCGCCTCCAGGCATTCCTCTCGATCGCCTTTCATTGCGTGGGCCGTCATGGCGATGATGTAAGGCTGGCAGCCAGGCATTCGACGAATGCTTCTCGTGGCCTCCAGACCGTCCATCTCCGGCATCTGCACATCCATGAGCACCAGGTCATAAGGATGGCTTTGCAGGGCGCTTAAAACCTGGCAACCATTGGCTGCAATATCTGCTCTATAGCCCAGGCGCTCCAGCATGCGTACTGCTACCTTCTGGTTGACGGCATTGTCTTCAGCCAGCAATATGCTCAGCTCCTTTTTCGCAACATGACCTTGGGATGTAGCAGGCAGTATAGGCTCTACTTGCGGCTTTTCCTGGAACGGTTCAAAAGAGGTTTCTGCCTGTATGGTGAAATAGAAGACGGATCCTTTTTCCGGCTCGCTTTTCGCCCAAATTCTTCCGCCCATCAGCTCGGCCAGATTCCGGCTTATGGCCAGGCCCAGGCCCGTGCCACCATATTTGCGGGTGGTCGAGGCATCCACCTGGCTGAAGGATTGAAAGAGGCGGCTCATGCGATCTTTGTTGATACCGATACCGGTATCCTTTACCTCAAAGCGGATCTCATGTTTTCCGTCTATGGGCCGGGAGGATACTCTAACAAAAATTTCTCCCGCTTGTGTGAATTTTACGCCGTTGCCGAGCAGGTTGACTAAAATCTGTTTGAGCCTTGTCAAGTCTCCCAAAAGCCTGCGAGGTACATCCGGCTCAATTTTATAGCCGAGTTTGAGATTCTTTCTCGCGGCTGCCTGGGCGACCATATTAATAGATGCCGCCAGGCATTGCTCCAGATCAATAGGCACCTTTTCTAAATCCAGCATTCCGCCCTCGATCTTAGAGAAGTCCAGGATATCGCTGATCACAGCTAGAAGTGAGTCGCCGCTGCTGCGAATGGTCTCGATGTAATCTCTCTGCTCTGAATCGATATTTGTGTTGAGAAGAAGACCGGTAAGGCCGATAACTGCATTCATGGGCGTGCGAATCTCGTGGCTCATATTGGCCAAAAATTCGGACTTGGCCTTTGTGGCCGACTCAGCACGCACTAATGCCCGACGCAGATCCCGCTCTACTTTCTTGCGCTCGGTAAGGTCGATGGAGACTCCCACAAATCCCATGTTTCTTCCTTGCGGATTCTTAAGTACGTTGAATACATAAAAGGCCGGAAACAAGCTGCCATCCTTTCTCTGCACAAAGAGTTCGCTTTCTTTATAGCCGTAATGGATAATTTCCTCGATTATGCCTCTGATGAGACTGCTCTTTTTATCAGGCACGATGGTCTGGGCAATGCTCTTGCCGAGCACCTCTTCTGCCTTCCACTGATAGAGCACCTCGGAGAAATGGTTCCAATAGATGATCCGTCCATCGAGATCGGTGGCTATTACGGCATTTCTAACCTGATCGAGCATGGATGCCTGGAAGATTACCTGGCCCTCTGCCTCTTTTCTCTCGGTTATATCCTGACCCTGAGCGATAGTGGCCACTACTCTTTTGCCATATTCATCGTAGATGGTCGCCGAGTTCCAGAGCACAGTTCTCACCTCACCATCTTTTCTTAAAATGGGGATCTCAACTGCGTCCCACTGCTCACCGGAGAGAGTCTTTTCAATATAGGCTAAGGATGCGACCCTGCTCACCTCGGGAAAGAGAATGTCAAGATGCCTCCCCAAAACATCTTCAGCCATGTGGCCGGTCAGCCTCTCAAAGGCATGATTAAATCTTGTGATCTTAAAGGATGGGTCCCAAACGATTATAGGGGCATTGGCATGGCCGAAGAGGCTCTCCAGGTAATCCCTTGTCTCCCGTAGATCCTGCGCCGCTCTTTTCAGCCTCTCTGAAGAGAGCTTGTTTTCAGTCAGATCATTGCCTATGCAGAGGATCTCCACGATTTCGCCGTCATCATTTTTCACTGGCCTGTTGGTCCAGGAGATCCATACTCTCTCGCCATTGGAGAGCATGTTCTCATTTACATTCGCAGCGTAAGCATCAGGGTTCTTTCTTATGCATTCAACCATCTTTCGCAGATCCCTACCCTCAGAATCAATAGCGGGAACTATGGTCCCCACCACATTGCTGCCAATGATCTCTGCTTGCCGATAGCCGAAGAAATCTTCAGCAAATTTATTAAAGAATGTGATATTGCCGGAGGTATCCAATCTCATAATGATGCTGTTGGCACTCTCTACCAGCTCACGATACTTCTTTTCGCTTTCTCTTAAGGCGGCTTGCGTCTTCCAGCGATCCAATGATGCGCCGATGGCACCGGCAATCGTCATTAAGACGGATACCTCGCTCCAGGTCCAGATCCGTTCGTTCTTACGATCATCAAAGCCGATGAAGCCCCAGAATCCCTCTTTTATAAAGATAGGGACTATTAAAAAAGAAAGCACATTTAGCTTCTCTAAGAACGCTCTCGTCTGCGGTGGCTCATCTCTGGCCAATCCCTTGAAAGGCATGCCATCGGCAAGGTTTTCATACCAGGGGATGGGATTGCTGTAAGATAGATCATGGGAAAGAGAGCTGCCCCTTTTTTCAGGCGCTATGCTCTCTCTAAACCAGTCATACCTCATTTTGCAGCGGTGATCATGTTCATTCGTATCGTAATTCTCATAGATATAAACCCGGTCCACCTCAGCCGAGCAGCCCAGGATTTCAAGAGCCTGGTTTAAGGCGGAGTCCAAATCACTCGTGATCAGGAGCTGGTTTATAGCCAGAGCAGCTCCTGCTAATATTCGGTCACTTTTGCGCAGATCATCTTTTGGCATGCTTTTCAGGATAATCAAAAAACCGCCAGGCAGTCCGTTGTCCTGCAGAGGTGAGATGGAATAGTCAAGGACCCGGCCGTTTAACTCCATATTGCCGCCGACGGTCTGGTTCAAACTGATTAAACCGATACTATCCGGTATTTGGCAGCAGCAATTATGCAAAGCAGCCCCTTCCTGCCACCCCGTCAGTTCCTTGGCGGCAGAATTCATATAAAGGACGGCTCCAGCCGAATCACAGAGACAGATGGCCTCATGCATGGCATCAAGAGCCGATGAGAACATATGCGAAAGGTCCGTATCATCACCTCACTAAGACAGCGCGTACAGGAGAGGCTTCCGCATCCTTTATGCTCAGGGGAAGGCAGATAAGGCAGTATCTGCCGCTTGGTACCGCTGCAAGGTCTATGCCCTCCAGGATCAGAATATCATTTTCCAGAAGAGTACGATGCACGGGCAGAGAATCATCTCCATATTTATCTACGGATAGGTAGTCGATTCCTACTAAACCGACCTTCTCGGCTGCACAAAGATGGGCTGCGTCGGCAGAAAGATAAACAGACTCTTCTGAGAAGATAGCCTGATGCATGAGCCTCTTTTTCGAATTTCCGGTCTTGAAGAGCAGAGCCTGACCTTTATTAATAATTCTGCCCATTAAGCTTAACGGCAAGATAGGCCCCTCTCCCGGGATAGAGATGACCTCTGCCGGGATGATGAAGCGCTTCAAAGAATAAGTGTCCTGGCCCCCACCGCTCTTTAACAGATGGGATGGGAAATCCAGATGAGTTCCGGCATGGGAGCTGAAGGCTAAAGCAGATAAACAATAATCATCCCCTCCATCTAACCTGTCCATCCATTCCCGTAAGTACGGCCTGTCGCCGGGATAGGCGGGCGCCATATTTAAGGGCGCACTTATATCGTACACTTCATCAAATTTTTGTGTATTATTAAAGACGATTTCAGATGCATGCGGCATAAGACGAAACCTTTTTTGGGGCTGCCTTTTCTGGGCTATTCTACTATATAAAATGGACTTCGCAGAGTCTTGGCATTATCTAATCAGGCTTGCCCCCGGCAAAAGCTTATAATCCTAAAGAAGTACTGCCGTTCTCATGAAGAACCTGGGCACGGTGGACAGGCTTTTAAGGATAATTCTGGCAGAGATATGCATCCTTGTGGCCTTCTTTTGGGTAAGCCGAGAGTGGCAGATCCCCCTTTACCTGATTGCCGCAGTGATGCTGCTTCAGGCGGGCACGGCCACTTGCAGCGTCTACACCTTGCTTGGTTGGAACAGATGCGATATCGTGCGGCGCAAGGACAAGAATCTTATGACTGCCTTCGTTGTCGTGGCCCTGCTGCTGGCAATCGTTGGTGGCTATGCCAGCGCGATGCTTACCAAGAACATCTTTCTGGAAGATTTGGGCCGCGTAAATGAGCCCTATAACCAGGCGCTGCTGTCCCTCGACCAGAATCAGAGAGATAATGCAATAGTGCACTACGGAAATCTGGAGCGCGCCTTTGGAACTTTTTCAAATAAGTACAGCAAATACAAGCCGCTGACCATAAAGTTTGACGTCAATTTCACTCGTGAGATGAACAACATATCCACGGCGCTATCCGGTTCGAAAGAAGATATCCTGCATGGCAATCTCACGCGCGGTCGTGAGGAGCTGAAGAGGGCAGAACCGGATATTCGAAGGATGCAAAATAGATAAAAATGGTTTGTCGGCCTTCGTTCCTCGTAGGCCGTCTTATTTTCTATCCAGAACCTTGATCAAGTGATAGCCGAACTGGGTCTTCACCGGTCCCAGGATCTTGCCCTTCTCGCCCTCGAAGGCGGCCTTCTCAAACTCCGGAACCATTTTGCCCTTGCCAAACCATCCCAGGTCACCCCCGCTCTTGCTGGAAGGGCACTGCGAGTACTTCCGGGCCATCTCGGCAAAGTTCTCCTGCCCTGTGGCCAGCTTTTCCGCAACCTCTTTCGCCTTCTTTTCCGTCTTGCACAAAATGTGTGCGGCATGTACTTCTTTTACCATAGTCGGGATGTGTAGAAAAGGAGTGATAAAAAGCTATTCGATGATCTCCGCTACCCGGCCCACCTGGCCGTCCGCCAGCCTCACCTTGATGCCATGCGGATGGGTGGGGGAACTGGTCAGCAGCTCTTTGACGATGCCGCGCGTCCGCTTGCCGGTGCGCTGGTCATTCTTGAGGACGACGTCCACGGTCAAGCCGGGGCGGACGTCCTTGCGATTTTTTCCACTTTTTGCGGGTGACATTTCAGCCTCTTAGTCGTATACCATAGTCTTCTTCAGATTCCCCATTGATGCGTGCTCTGATTTAAGTCTCTTTCTCATCAAACCTGCATTCTATCTTGAGTCATGAGTCATTCATCAATCTTTTAAGTCAATGGAATCGAATAGCACATGCTTTATAACCATTGAAGGAGGCTATGATTAATTGGTGGGAGATAGACGAAGATAATACTGGCTTTGGTTCTGGGATTTATCATAATTGCAGCAAGTGAATGCTCTGAGGTTCCGACGAAGATAATTACA
>Ga0074199_1001185_pt1 | contig 25690 bp, 23 predicted proteins | sample EPASupsiteSAE347_FD_64528 | JGI IMG/M metagenome (GOLD analysis project Ga0074199, IMG submission 64528) | Bioremediated contaminated groundwater from EPA Superfund site, New Mexico - Sample SAE3-47 | ecosystem: Environmental > Aquatic > Deep subsurface > Groundwater > Contaminated ... | reverse complement strand
AAGACTTTGCCCGGCGGGTTGCCAAAGCTGGTAAAATTACCGCATCGGCGGAGTGGCAAGCACTCAGGGCTAAAGAAATTGGCGCCTCATTATCTGAACTCGAAAAAGAAATAAAACGGGTCACAGAGCTGTCTCAGAGCGAAATTGATGCTTTGATGAATGATGTTGCAGCGTTGTCTTTGCAGAATGATGCGCCGATCTATGAGCAGCTGGGGAAGAAGCCACCGGATATTGGCAAAAATAACGCACTGCAAAACTACATAGCGGCGGCCACCGAACAGACAAAGGGTGAGCTATTCAATATGTCCCAGTCTTTAGGGTTTGCCAGAATGGTAGGTGGAAAAATCGAATATCTTCCCATGTTTGAGTTTTACAACAAAGCATTGGATCTGGCACAATTTCAGGTGTCAACAGGGGTGCTTGATTACACCACAGCCACCCGGAATGCAGTTAAGCAGATCGCTCAAAGCGGGTTGCGGTGGGTAGATTATGAATCTGGTTGGAGTAACCGGGTTGATGTGGCCGCCAGACGGGCGGTGATGACCGGCGTTAATCAGATGTCAAGCAAGCTGAATGATAGGGTTGCGAAAGATTTGGATGCTGATTACGTGGAAGTTACGGCCCATGCTGGCGCAAGGCCCGATCATGCTGAATGGCAAGGGAAAGTCTTTAAGATCCATGGTAGCTCAAAGGGGTATCCCAATTTAGTGAAAACTACTGGCTTAGGTACCGGTCCGGGACTTTGCGGATGGAATTGCCGCCATAATTACTATGCATTCTTCCCGGGGATATCAGCCCCGACATATTCCGAAAAAGAACTGAAAAGCATCGACCCGGAACCATTTGAGTATGAAGGCAATACTTATAACCATTATGAAGCAACCCAAAAGCAAAGGCAGATCGAGACGGCCATGCGACAAAGCAAAAATGAATTAATCGGCTATGATGCGATGGGCGACAAAGAGGCCTTTACGATTGCCAGCATAAAGCTCCAGAGACAAAAGCAGTTTTATAAAGAGTTTAGCAACGAAGCCGGGTTGCCTTTGCAGAATGAGCGGCACCAGGTGGTAGGGTTTGGACAAAGTATAAGTCAAAAAAGTAGAAGGAGGGGATAAGATGCATCACTATATCACAAAATATTGGGAAGATGGCGTTCACTATGCTATTTGTTTTGCAACAATACCATTACAATACGCCGCCAACGAAACGTCGTCAATAATTATAGACGCAATTACAAAAATGGCGAAGCGATACAATTTTAAAATAATTGATGGGAATTCAGAGAGCGGTATTGTTCGAGATTTTGAAGTTGTTGGATCAAACGGAAGATATTTAAAAGATGGACTACATCCAAACGCAATAGGTAAAATCATGCTAAAAAATATGTATGTGAATAAAATATTGGCTGGCATAAACTAACAATCGGACGATATTGCGTAACAACTGAAAAAGAAGAAATCGGCCAAAAGGCACCTTAACCGGTGTCTTTTTTGATTCAAAAATTTAAGGAGAAAAAATGAGATATTTGGCAGACAACCCGGTTGTATCGGGAATTTTTACGGCAGTAGTAGGATTCATTACCTGGGTGTTTGGCGGGTGGGACATCCTGATGTGTGTCCTGGTGACCTTAATGGCCATCGACTACATCACCGGCCTGATGGTCGCTTTTGAAACAAAGACGCTGTCGTCGTCGATCGGGCTCAAAGGTCTTTTTAAGAAGATTGCGGAGTTGTTCGTGGTCATGACAGCCGTGCAAATTGACATGGCCACCGGCCAGGGCGGCGCATACTTTAAGAATATTGTTTGTTTACTATTCATCGCAAACGAAGGGTTAAGCCTATTAGAAAACGCCGGGAACCTTGGTGTGCCGATCCCGGAGGTGCTAAAAAAAGCGTTAAAACAAATTGGGAACACGGAAAATAAAACAGAAAACAAAGTCGAAGGAGAAAAAGACGATGAAATATAAAGTACATGTCCAGAATGAAGGATGGACCGATTGGCTGGAAGAGGGAAGATTCGCCGGAACTACCGGGAAAAACCAGCGCCTGGAAGCCATCATCATTGAAGGCGTCGACGAATACCGGGTACATGTCCAGGATCAGGGCTGGGGTCCATGGGTAAAAGCTGGAGAAATTGCCGGAACAGAAGGCAAAGGCCTACGGATCGAAGCGATTGAGATTAAAGGCAAAGATGTTAATTATCGAGTCCATGTTCGAAACATTGGCTGGATGGATTGGGCCAGAGACGGTGAGATGTCCGGAACAACTGGCGGCGGCCTCCGGATCGAAGCAATCCAGCTATTAAACTCAGCGGAATCGCTGGCGGTAGACGATGCGCTGTCCGGAATAAACATCGCCCCGGCACCGATCCCGATTCCCGAACCCACGCCTGCAGCACCAACCCAGGGTAAAAAGTCCGGAAAGATTTATCTGGCCGTTGGCCACGGCGTCAGCTCCGACGGATCATGGGATTGCGGCTGTGTGGATGGCGATCACACCGAAGCGGGCTTAATGCTGGCCATCGGCAAAGAAGCGGTCGCCCGTCTCCGGAACATGGGATTCACGGTCATGAGCGACGCCGATAGTGATAACGATAAGAATATCGCCGTTTGCGTTCCGGAGGCAAATAACTGGGGCGCTGATGTTTATATCAGCCTGCACTGTGATTACAACCAGGCACCATCCGGAACATTGCCGATTGTCTACCCAGGAAGCGACGCCGGGATCCGCCTGGCGAACTGCTTAATTGCATCGGCAAAAGCCAGGATCGGATTAGGCTGCAGAGGAATCATCCAGCGGGATGACTGGGAAGTATCCGACACGATCATGACTTCATGTATTTTCGAAACTGGTGGCATTCGTCCGGACATCGGATTGTTGACGAATGCACCAGCGTTCGGGGAAGTCATCGCCCAGGGGATATATGATTGGTTTTAAAAACATGATTTGCCGGCGTCGGGAAATCATGATATAATTGATGCATAAATAAAACGGTAGACCGTTTTTTATGGGCGACTATTGTAGGAATAGCGTCACATTTTTTAAAAACAAATTTTGTCAGACTTGATCACCTGTCACTTTTAGTTTTCGGGCCACCTTCGGGTGGTCTTTTTTTTATGTCTTTTTTTAATATTGTTTGAGTATACTCACCAATTATGATAAAATGAAAAAAGTGGAATAGCTCGACGGAGCGAAAAGATGGTATCCTAACCATTCTTTCCACTGTTTATAAATTAGGATAATACTATAGGAGGTATTATTTTTATGCACGAAAATGAAATTACGATGAAGATTATTGCAGAAGTTACGGATCAGTTCCCAGAGGTGGATGGAAATGTTCTGAGGGACATTATCGAATCAGCGCTCTATAACTATGAGATCCAGCCAAAGTCCACGGCCCTGGTGGTGCAGTCAGACATGAACGAAATGATTATGTTATACCTGGCCACAAAGAAACTGGACGGCCTGAGCGACAAGACCCTGGCAAATTATGCGCTGCACTTGCGCCGATTCTCAAATTATTTTCAAAAGAATGTGGCTGACATCACGGCCATGGACATCCGAATGTTTCTGGCGGATCTGGTGAAATACAAGAATATTAAAAACTCAACGCTGGAAACCGAGAAATCAATTCTCAAGAGCTTCTTTGTCTGGCTGGAAAATGAGGATTATATCGTGAAGAGCCCAACCCGAAAGATCAAGTCGACAAAAGTGGAAAAGCGGGTGAGAAAATCACTGACCGCTGAAGAACTGGAACTGATGCGGGATGCATGCAATACAAATAGGCAACGGGCCCTGCTGGAATTTACCTTCAGCACCGGTGGCCGATTGTCAGAGATCACCCAGATCAACATCCAGGACATCAACTGGAATGATCGATCCGTTAGTATCATTGGAAAAGGCAACAAGGAACGGACAATTTATTTTTCGCCAAAGGCAAAGATCTACTTGCAGAAATACTTCAATGATCGTCAGGCAAACCAGATGACCAATGATGCATTATTTGTTTCCCAGAAAAAGCCGTTTGGAAGACTGGGAAACCGGGCCGTTGAAAAAGAGATTGGCCATATCGCCGAACAGGCCGGATTTGACAAGGTGGTTTTCCCGCATCTACTCAGACATACATTCGCCACCCTGGGACATAAAGCCGGGATGCCATTGAATGTGCTGCAGGAGCTGATGGGCCATTCAAACCCCGGGACCACTCAGATCTATGCGACGCTGGACACGGAAACAGTTAAGGCAGAGTACCGGAAAAGAATAATTCAATAATGCTTAAAAAGCCATCTCTTGGGGTGGCTTTTTTTATTTCTTGAATATTTTAGACTATCTGAAAAACGCGTGTTATAATTGGCATAAATTTGAAAGATGGAGTGTGAATGTTATGAATAAGATGGAAATAATTATGCAAACAAGGTTTTTAGATTTAACGAGGGCTATGGATGAGTATATAGGGCGCGGGAATAAAGACATTTTTATTTATAACGCCGATGAAAGCAATGAAATAGATGACCAACTAAAAAGAGTTTGCTCGGGGATCATCGGAGTTAAAAAGGTAACGATCTATGCGGATGGAATAAACTCATGGCGTGCTGATGCTATTTACGAGAATCAGGAAGACGTAACTATTGAAAAAAAGATTGGATCGTTAGATAATGAAAAGTTTAATATCATTACAAAAGGGTTCAATCATTCAGATCAAAATTACACTGATGCCTTAACGGATGAAGAAATTAAGAAGGTTGATGAGTTGCTGGTTATGTTGCCTTTAGATAGAACGAGAACGCTAAAACGGTTAATAGAAGAATACGATATAGAAAAAAATATAGAATAAGTCTGGTCTAGCACCTTCTTTTTTCTTGACCTCACAACCGAACAGGTGTACTATAAAACGAACGTTCTATCATGAGGTGGTAAAATGAAATTAGTAAAGAAGTTCGTCGGAGTGGTTGCAAAATTTGACGAGGATGGCATAGCCCCGCTATCGATCCAGTGGCCCGACGGTCGGATCTTTGGCGTGGATCGAATCATCGACGTCCGGCCAGCGGCATCAATCGCAGTCGGTGGATTGGGGATCAGGTATAAGTGCAAGATAGGTGGGAAAGAAAGGCTGCTGTATTATGAGGAGCCACGGTGGTTTGTTGAAGCGAAAAGCCCAGGCGTTTAGCCCGGGCTTTTTGTGTAGTTTTAGATGTCTTTATACTCTTTCAAATATTTCATAATCCGGCACAGATCGTCAACGTGTTCCGGATCTTGTTCGGACAACCATAAAACCGTATCCACTTCAGATGGGCTTATTTCCATCGACCCAATAATAGCGGTTATTTTTGATAAATTTTCATCCACAATTTACTCCTTCAAATCGTTCTAACACGTTGCATTCTATCCTGTTGGAGTAATTAAAGCACTTTTCATCCAGATAAGCAATATAATTGATTAATAATTACTGTTGAATTTTATTCATCGATAGGCGTATAATCGATATCATAAGGATAAAAATGAGAAGGAGGATGAAATTGTGAGGAAAAGTATTCAAAGGTGTTTTTATATGTTGGCGGTATTGTCTATACTGTTTGGGATAGCATCGCCTGGTGTTATGGCCTATCATACCGATAATAATTTTACATATGAAATTGTTGGTGGCGGTGTTTCTGTTACTGAATACTCTGGCTACAGTAAAGATGTAGTGATCCCAGATATATTGGGCGGGAGAAAAGTTATAGCTATTGGCGATTCAGCGTTTTCATATCGCGATGATTTAACAAGCATTGTGATGCCTGACAGTATAGTTTCTATTGGCGAGGAAGCTTTTTTAAAGTGTCGCGGATTAACAGAATTAAAAATACCTGAAGGAGTAACATTTATTGATGAATGTGCGTTTGATCATTGCGACAAATTGACCAGCATTACTCTTCCGGAAGGTATAACGTCTATTAGTTCTTATACATTTACGCAGTGTAGCGGGTTAACTAGCATCATAATCCCCAATGGCGTTACTTCCATTGGGTGGGCCGCTTTTTCATACTGCACGGGGCTGAATAGTATAATAATCCCAGAGAGCGTTACTTCTATTAGCGGTCTTGTATTTAAGGAACACAATGAAAGTTTTGTTATTTATGGTCTTGACGGCTCTTATGCAGAAACTTATGCAAATGAAGAAGGTATACAATTTTCAGTTATTAAAGACGATCAAATAGCCAAAGCAGTGTATGATCAGATTAATATACTACCGGCTGCTGGTAGTATAAAATTGACCGATAAAGTGGCTGTAACCGAAGCGCGAACAGCCTATAATAAATTAACGGCCATGCAAAAAACTTTAGTTAATAACCTTGATAATTTGAAAGAATTGGAAAAAAGAATTGCTGATTTGGAAGCAGGTGAAAATACGCAAGGACCAATCATTTCCTATCAGACCCATGTTCAAAATATTGGCTGGCAAGATGATGTCCAACAGGGGGGAATGTCTGGAACAGAAGGCATGGGATATAGACTTGAAGGTATCTGCATCAATTTTGAAGATGATGCCAATTTCGATTTAGGCGTCTCCTACTCCACGCATGTAGAAAATATTGGTTGGCAAGCCGAAGTGAGCAATGGCCGAACGGCGGGGACGACCGATCATGGGTTAAGACTGGAAGCAATTAAAATCAGGCTGACAGGGGATGATTCAGATAAATTCGACATCTACTATCAAGTCCATGCGCAAAATTTCGGGTGGCTGGATTGGGCCAAGAATGGAGATAGCGCCGGAACCGCAGGATTTGGGTATCGATTGGAAGCAATCAGAATCTCGGTTGTACCCAAAGGAGATCCTGCGCCAGGTGCAACATCGAGACCTTTTGTTCAAATTCAATAATAACTGCAGGATGGGCAGATAATTGTTTTGCAGATTCATTAACGAAAACAAGGAAATAGATGCTTTTTTAACGAAAATGCGCCATATAAGCACAGGTTTTCGATAAATCGCCCATATTTGCGTTTTAACCAGTTTTATCCCTTGCAGGTAATAAGTGACCTGTTAAAACGTGATATCAAGCCATATTTATAGAACATCTGGTGGTTTTATGGTATAATTCAGTTAATCGTTCCAACCGGGCCACTGATTCATGCATAAATGAGGTTGGCCATAGGAAAACAACAGCATACTGCAATTTGCTTTCCGTTTTGCGGGACCATATTTCTGATATGGTCCTATTTTTGTGGAAGAAAAAGGTCCGGGTTAATCCCGAACCTTAATTATTAACACACGTTTCAATATTAACATTCACATTTGACTTATTTAGTATATAATAGTAGAGTGAAATTTTAAAACAGCTAATTAGGAGAAATTTAAATAGATATGAGCAAAAAAACAAACAGCCGTAAACCTAAGCTTATCAAAAGCTTTCTTATAAAAACCTTCGGATGCCAGATGAACGAAAACGACTCGGAAAAGATTTCCGGGATGTTAAAAGCCCTGGGCTATGTCGAAGAAATGGACGTCAACAAAGCCGGCCTGGTCATCCTTAACACCTGCTCGGTCCGGGAAAACGCCGATGAACGGGTCTTTGGCAATATCGGCGCCTATAAAACGGTTAAGAAAACCAATCCCGATTTAATTCTGGCCGTCTGCGGCTGTATGATGCAGCAGCCGGAAATAGTCAATCAGATTGTCAGCAAATATCCCCAGGTTGATCTGGTTTTTGGGACCCATAATCTTCACCAGTTTCCGGAGCTGCTCAATAACTACATGGTCAACGGCAAACGGCTGGTGGAAGTCTGGGATGATTCAGACACCATAGTGGAAGATCTGCCAGTGGATCGGAAATATCCCTTCAAGGGCTTTGTGACGATTATGAATGGCTGCAACAATTTCTGTACCTACTGTATTGTGCCTTACACCCGGGGCCGGGAAGTCAGCCGCCAGCCGGACAAGATAGTTGCCGAGGTTAAAGCGCTGGTAACCGATGGCTGCGTGGAGGTGACGCTGTTAGGCCAAAACGTCAATTCCTACGGTAATGACCTCGACGAAACGGTCAATTTCGCCAGTCTGCTGCGAGAACTCAATACCATCGAAAACCTCAAGCGGATCCGCTTTATGACCTCTCATCCCAAAGATCTCAGCGATGCGGTCATTTATGCCATTGCCGCCTGCGATAAGGTCTGCAACTATATTCATCTGCCGATCCAATCCGGCAGCACCCGGATTTTAAAAGCGATGAACCGGAAATACACCCAGGAAGATATTCTTGATCGGGTCAGGGCCGTCCGCGAAAAAATCCCCGGTGTCGCCATCACCACCGATCTGATTGTCGGCTTTCCCGGCGAAACCGAAGCGGATTTTTTGGAAACCCTCAAAGTCATTGAACTGTGTCAATTTGATTCAGCCTTTACGTTTTTATATTCGATTCGCACCGGCACTCCGGCCGCCACCATGGCCGACCAGATTCCCGATGAGGTCAAACATGACCGGATCAACCGCTGTCTGGAAGTGCTCCATCAGATCAGCCACGATATTAATCAAACCTATCAAGGTCAGGTGGTGGAAGTGCTGGTCGAAGAACCTAGCCGCAACAACCCCGAACGGATGACCGGCCGAACCCGGACCAGCAAGCTGGTCAATTTTCCCGGTGATCCGACAGATATCGGCACCCAGGTGATGGTCAAGATCACCGCTGCCAAAACCTTTAGTCTGGATGGCGAAAAAATCGAACAGGAGGACACCCATGGCGCAGCTGACACCCATGATGACCCAATACCTGCAAATTCATGAGGAGGTTCCCGATGCCCTCCTTTTCTTTCGTATGGGCGACTTTTATGAAATGTTTTTTGATGATGCTCTGACGGCCTCCCGGGAGCTGGAAATTGCCCTGACCGGCCGCGATTGCGGGCTGGAAGAACGGGCGCCGATGTGCGGGGTACCCCATCATGCGGCCCAGAATTACATCACCCGTCTGGTTGAAAAAGGCTACAAGGTCGCCATCTGTGAGCAGATGGAAGACCCTAAAGAAGCCAAAGGGATTGTCCGCCGGGAAATTATCCGGGTCATTTCGCCAGGCACCATTTCTGAAGGGAAATTACTGGAATCCAAGAAAAACAATTATCTGATGGCGCTGTTTCTGGAAAATAATACCCTGGGCCTGGCCAGTCTGGACGTCTCCACCGGGGATTTTTATGTCACCCAGATCGCGGCCAAGACCCGGGAACAATGGCTGTCCCAGCTGTCCGATGAAATCGGGCGGTTACTGCCGGCCGAGGTAATCCTCAATCCGGCACTATTTAAGGATACTCAGGCCCTGGCGATGATTGAAAACAGTTTTGGGATTCTGGCCAGTCTTTATCCGGAAAAATACTTTTCGGTTAAAAACGGCAGCAAGCGGATCACCGATCAGTTTCAGGTCTTTGCCCTTGGCGCCCTGGATCTGGAGCGTCGGGATCACGCCATCGCCGCCGCCGGGGCGCTGCTGCTCTATCTGGATGAAACCCAGAAACGGGCCCTGACCCATATAAAAACGATCCGCTATTATAACAGCAAAGACTATATGGTGCTGGATTTATCGACCCGGCGCAATCTGGAGCTGACCCAGACCCTCAGAACCTTGGAAAAAAAGGGCAGCCTGCTGGGCGTGCTGGACAAAACCATCACCGCCATGGGCGGACGAACCCTGCGCCGTTGGGTGGAGGCGCCGCTGTTAAATCGCGATAGTATCCTGGAACGACAAGGGGGCGTCTCAGCTTTTTACAGCAACGCCGCTCATCTGCCGGCGTTTAAAACGATTATGACCAAGGTTTATGATCTGGAACGGCTCTGCGGTAAACTGGCCTTTGGGACCATCAATCCCCGAGATTTACTGGCGCTGAAACAATCGCTGGGGGCACTGCCGCTGATCCAGAAGTTTGTGGCGCTGCTGGGCTCGGAAAAATTGCGCAGTCTGTTTGATCCCGATGATTTACTCACCGATGTCTGGACGCAGATTGACAAGTCCATCGACGAGCAGGCGCCGATTGTATTAAAAGACGGCCATGTGATCAAAACCGGCTTTCATCAGGAAATCGACGAATTTCGGGAAGCGGCTGAAAAGGGTCAGGACTGGATCCGCGATCTGGAATGCCGGGAGCGCGAACGCACCGGCATTAAAAACCTTAAAGTTAAATATAATCGCATTTTTGGGTATTTTATCGAGGTAACCAAAAGTAATTTTGATCAGGTCCCGGAAGACTATATCCGCAAACAGACCCTGGCCAATGCCGAACGCTATTTTACCCCGGAGCTGAAAGAAATGGAAAGCAAGATTCTCGGTGCCCAGGAGGGTTTGCTCCGCTGTGAAACTCAGGTGTTTCAGGAAATCCGCGACGGTTTGCTGGTTGAAATCCCGCGCATTCAGCAGAAAGCCCGGGAAGTGGCCGAGCTGGACGCCATTTATGCGCTGGCCACTGTGGCCCTGCAGAATCGCTACGTTTGCCCGGAAATTACGGAAGATAACACCCTGATGATCCAAAACGGCCGTCATCCGGTGGTGGAGGACATGATTGGCACCAACCATTTTATCGGTAACGACTGTCTGCTCAATCAGGATGACCAGCGGATGCTGATCATCACCGGGCCCAATATGGCCGGTAAGTCCACCTTTATCCGGCAGGTGGCGATCATTACCCTGATGGCCCAGATTGGCTCCTTTGTTCCGGCGGATGCCGCAGCCATTGGGGTGGTCGACCGGATTTTCACCCGGGTCGGAGCCAGTGACGATCTGGCCAGCGGTCAGAGTACCTTTATGGTGGAAATGACCGAGGTGGCCAATATTTTAAAAAATGCCACCAGCCGCAGTCTGGTGATTCTGGACGAAATCGGCCGGGGGACCTCCACCTTTGACGGCATCAGCATTGCCTGGGCGGTGGTGGAATATCTCCATAACGAAGACAGTATCGGGGCCAAAACCCTGTTTGCCACCCATTACCATGAGCTGACCGAACTGGAGACCCTGAAATCAGGAATCAAAAATTTCAGCATCCGGCTCAAAGAAACCCCCGATGGGGTGATCTTCCTACGAAAAATCATTCCCGGTCCGGCCGACCAGAGCTACGGCATCGAAGTGGCCAAACTGGCCGGTTTTCCGGCGGGAGTGACCCGCCGGGCCCAGGAAATTCTCGGCCATCTGGAATCTGGCGAAGATACCTACCGGCAGGAGTTGCTGGTGGCAGAACCGACTGTTTTATCTGCGGGCAAAGGTAATCAGTTAAATTTCTTTGATGTGGCAAAAGGCATGACCGCGGAAGAAGAGTCAGCATTAGGAACCATCCGAGAATTAAACATTGATGAAATGAGTCCCATTGAAGTGATGAATGTCATTGATCAATTACGAAAAAAACTAAGGTGATAGGGGAATCTATGAAAACCAAAGAATGCAAACAAATCGTCAAGCGATTGATGAAGGAAAGACTATACCAGCAAATGACCTTTGATCAATTGGCCGCTTTTATGGATCTTTCAAAAAAGAAAGACCGGCAGATGCTAAACCATGTGCTTAAAGAACTTAATATCAAAACCAAAGAAGGCAAAGAACCAACCAAGCTGGTCAAAGATCGCAATCGACCAAGTAACGACGAGCGCCGGCGCAGTAGCAGCAACGACGATTCACCTAAGGTCGAAGGGGTGCTGCGAGGCAACCAACGCGGCTTTGGTTTTGTTATTCCCGATTACAGCATCTTTTCTGAAGATATCTACATCCACGAAAAGAATCTCTATGGTGCCCTGGACATGGATAAGGTCAGCGTCCGGATTATCTCCGAACCGGGGGAAAAGCGACCGGAGGGTGAGGTTATTGAAATTATCGAACGGGGCCACAAAAAAATTATCGGCCGCTACGAAAAAGGCAAGGGCTTTGGCTTTGTGATCCCCGATAATGATCGGCTCTGTAAAGATATTTTTATTCCCGAACGGCGGGGCAATAAGGCCAAAACTGGCGATAAGGTTGTCACTGAAATCCGCAGCTGGTCAGATCGGGGTAAGAACCCGGAAGGCGAAATCATCGAAATATTGGGGAATCAACATGAGGCTGGAATTGATATTCTCTCGGTTTTAAAAGAATACGATATCCCGATGGAATTTTCAGCCGAAGTTGAAAAACAGGCCGAGCAATTAACCGCTAAAGTTACTGATATAGATCTGGAAAAACGTCGCGATCTGCGGGATGAAATTATTTTCACGATTGATGGCGATGACGCCAAAGATTATGACGATGCCGTGTCGATTCACCAAAAGGACAACGGTCACTTTGTCCTGGGCGTTCATATTGCTGATGTCAGTCATTATGTGAAACAAGGTGACGCCATTGATCAGTCAGCTCTGGAACGGGGAACCAGTGTCTATGTGATCGATCGGGTCGTGCCGATGTTGCCCTTTAATCTTTCTAATGACGTCTGCAGTCTGGTCCCGGACAAAGACCGCTTAACCTTTAGTTGCGAGATGGAAATCGATGGCAATGGCAAAGTAGTGGACTATAGCATTTTCAAATCAATCATTTGCTCAAAGTCGCGGATGACCTATGGTCTCGTGGCCGAGCTGTTAGAAGGCGATGACAGCCACCCAAATCGGCTGCAACCTTTTAAAAAAGAGCTGATCATGATGAACGAATTGCATGAAATTCTGCGGGTCAAACGACGTCTGAATCGCGGGGCGATTAACTTTGATTTTCCCGAAGCGAAGATTACTTTGGACAAAACCGGTTTTCCCGATCAGATCACCATCGAAGAACGATTGGTCTCCCATAAGATCATCGAAGAATTTATGCTGGTCTGCAATGAAACCATTGCCGAACACGTTTCCAAACTGGATGCGCCCTTTATTTTCCGGAACCATCCCGAACCGCATCCCGAAAAACTGAGTGCCTTCCGAACCTTTATCAATCGCTACGGATTTAAGCTGGGGAAAAATGATGACCAGATCCCCACCGGGGAAGATTTTCAAAAGCTGGTTAAAGACATCCAGGGCAAAAATGAAGAACGGGTGATTACCCTGCTGATGCTAAGGACCATGCAGCAAGCCGTTTATGAAGGCCATAATCTCGGCCACTATGCCTTGGGCGCAAACTTTTATACCCACTTTACCTCGCCCATCCGGCGCTACCCGGATCTGTTTGTCCATCGCTATCTGGCCAAAGCCATTTTTGGAAAAATCAACAAGCGGGCTATGGATTATCTGGAGGCGAACATCGAATCGGTGGCATCACATGCCTCCGAAACAGAACGTCAGGCGGAGAACATCGAACGGGAAATTACTAAACTCAAGATGACCGAGTATATGACCCGCCATCTGGGGGAAGAATTTACCGGCCGGATCAGCGGTGTTACCTCCTTCGGCTTTTTTGTGGAACTGGAAAACACCATCGAAGGTCTGGTACGGCTTCAGGATCTCAAGGATGATTTCTATAACTATGATCCCGAGCTGCATCAGCATATCGGCGAACATCGGGGCAAAATATTCAGACTGGGCCAGGAAATCAGAATAAAAGTGGCAAAGGCCGATATAAGTGCAAAACAAATTGATTTTGTACCTATGGATTAATTAAGAAATCCGTGTTATAATGTGGTGCTAGAGAAGAAACAGAGGAGTTGCGCATGGGAGAAAATATTAAAATTGTGGCCAAAAACCGAAAAGCGCGTCATGATTTTGCCATTGAAGATACCTATGAGGTGGGTCTGGTTTTATCGGGGACGGAAGTAAAGTCGATCCGGGCCGGAAAAGTCAGCCTGAAGGAAAGTTTTGCCGATATTTATAACGGTGAGATTTTCGTTTATCAGATGCATATTGATCCTTATGAACAGGGGAATATTTACAATAAAGACCCTTTGCGCATCCGTAAGCTCCTGATGCATAAGCAGCAGATCACCAAACTGATCGGACTGAAGCAGCGGGAAGGCTACACTCTGGTACCACTGACCCTTTACTTTAAGGATGGCCGGTGTAAAATGGAACTGGCTCTGGCCAAGGGCAAGAAGCTTTATGATAAGCGTCACGCCATCGCCGAGCGGGATTCTGACCGACGGATTCAAAAAAGTATGCGGCATAGTGGCTAGTTAATTATTTGGGGGCGTACTGGTTTCGACGGGGGTTTTGAAGCTTGAGTAGCGAGTCGATGTTGCTGATCATCGTAAAAAGTGGCGCATAAATATAAACGCAAAAACAGAAAAAAGTTACGGGTTAGCTTTAGCAGCGTAATACGCTCTAAAGTTTAATACTAAGACTTCGCAGCATAATTAATGCTGCACGCCTCCCATCTCAACCTGTGGTTTTGGGTTTCGGCGTTCATTGAAGCAGGGAACCGTTTTTGGTAGTGCCTCGCACCATTAACGATCAAGAGGCTGGTTCCTCTTTTTCTATGTCATTGGAGAAAGAGGGGAATAAGAAAATAAACAATGACTGCACTCGGAGAAGCTCCTGTGAATGGATTTTCGGACAGGGGTTCGACTCCCCTCGCCTCCACCAAATATGAAATAAAAGAAATATTAAAGCGATTAGATAGCAATATCTGATCGCTTTTTTTATTTTTTGATAAATATATTTAATATTTATAATATAAAGTGAAATAATTGATCGAATACTATTATTGGTCAATAGTTTATGCAGAATAAATAAAGAAGGGGATGATACGACTAGACAATATAGTTTAGTCGTTCTTTTTTTGATAATTATTTATTTCGGTGAAATTTTCTGCTAAGAACAAAGTAACTTATGGATTAGTTAAATTAATATTTAGTATGTAAAAAAGGATGAGAAAAGGATGAGAAGTATTAGAAGAGTTTAAAAAAGTAGTATTCAATTAATAATTGAACCATCTTCTGGAAGGATGTTTGCAAACGTTTGTGATGCTAAGATTACATTGTCATAATGATTAAACAAATTTTAGGAGGAGAAATGATGGTAGAAGTACAAGTTCCTATGATAGGACAATCTGGAATGGATGTGAAAATTGAAGTGTGGTTAGCTGAAGAAGGTGCACCCGTTGAAAAGGGAGAACCATTATATGAACTTTCCAACGAAAAACTAAACCAGGAAATTGAAAGCCCGGCGACAGGAACCTTAGTGAAAATCTTAGTAGCAGAAGGTGAAACAGTTGCTGTTGGCGACATTCTTGCTCACATTGAAGAATAGGAGTTAATATGGCAGATTCAAAAAGAGTAAAAGAAAGTTATAAAATTTCCGGTGCGCGAAAATTCATCGGGAAGAAAATGACAGAGAGCCTTAGAGATTATCCTCAGGGATCTGGATCTATTTATTTTCCAGTAGACGCAGTCCTTGACCTAAAAGATAAGCTAAAGGCTCAAAATCATAATGTAAGTGTTACTTCTGTATTTGTCAAGCTGGCAGCGGAAGCGCTAAGAGAACACCCATTGATAAATTCAGCATTGATCGGTGATGAATTCTTTATTTATGATTCGATAAATATTGCCGTGGGTATTGGTTTGCCAGAAGGAATTATGATGGTTGTTGTTAAAGAAGCTCAAGATAAGGATATTTTTCAAATTTCAGATGAGCTTCAAGATATGATCGCAAAATTGAAAACAAAAAAATTAGGAATGGAATATATGATGGATTCTACATACACCATAAGCAATATGGGGATGCTTGAAATAGACCAAGTGACACCATTTTTGAATCCACCCGAAACAGGTATCATGGCTATCGGGACAACAAAAAAACAGTTGGTTGTGAATGATGATGACACCACAAGCATTAAAAGAATGGCGTGTTTTAGTGTGACAATAAATCACGCAGCAATTGATGGATTTCATAGTGGCCTATTTCTAAAAACATTTAAAAAATATTTGCTGGACCCTAAATCCTTTATGGGTTTGAAATAAAAATACTAGGAGGTAAATTAATGAACTTTTCAAATGAAGAACTATTGGACATGTATTCGGATATTGTGAAATCAAGAGTCCTCGGCGAGAAAATCGTTGAGTACATTTTCAGCGGGAAAATTGCAGGTGCAATCCATCCTTGTTTAGGGCAGGAAGCTGTTAGTGCAGGTATACTGACTGCATTCAAAAAGTCAGACATTATAACTTATGGAACCGAAACGCATCGAGCGCAGACAGTCATGGCTCATCGCGTCGGTTGGAAACCGTTTATTGCGGAATTACTTGGCCGCACAGGTGGTTGCAATGACGGAATATCAGGTGAGTATCATATACATGATCTCAAAAATGGGCAACTCCCTGCAGCAGGTGCACTCGGTGGGACATGGGCAGAAATTGCTGGATTTGCCTGGGCTCTAAAAAATGATGGTAAAAAGCGACAGATTGGTTTTGCGCCATATGGAGACGGTGCTATAAGTCAAGGTGCAACTTATGAAGCAATGAACATCGCAGCACTTTTCAAATTGCCGATTTTGTTCTTCATCGAAAATAATGGGATTGCGATGTCGACACCAGTGGAAAACCAGTCCCCATTAGAAAATCTTGCAGATAGAGCAGCAGCATTTAACATGAAAGGGGTTACCGTTGATGGCGATGATCCAGTAGCAGTCGCTGAAGCAGTTCTAAACGGTATGGAATTGGCAGCTAATAATGAACCGAACGTTGTTGAAGTAAAAACAATGCGTTGGGAAGGTCACTATGTTGGTGATCCACAGAAATATCGCGATTTGAGTTATAAAGAAGACCTAGTATCCATTTGTCCTGTTGTCCGTTTCGAAAAACGTTTGAAAGCACTGGGAATTCTGGATGATGAAATAATTAAAGCAGTAAGAGCATCTCAAACAAAAGAAATTGTAGAAGGTTTTGATGAAGGATTAAGTCAAAACGTTGCAACAAAAGAACAGGTATTGGATTACAATAGAGTTTATTCAAATAATGCAGGAGGTGAACTATAATGTCAGAAATGTCAGTTATGAAAGCTCTGAATCTTGCCATGTTCGAAGAAATGGCTGCTGATGAAAAAGTTATATGTATGGGGGAAGATCTCGGTAAACAAGGCGGTTGCTGGGGAACATTCACTGGGTTACAAGAAAAATTTGGAGAAAATCGTGTATTGGAATTTCCGATTTTAGAAGCTGGTTACACATTATTCTCTGTTGGTGCTGCATTAGGTGGGTATCGGCCAATTGTAGAATTTATGTTTGCAGATTTTGTAACCTTGGGATTTGAAGGGATTGTAGATATTGCAGCAAAAATTCGTTTTAATTCCGGTGGCGTCGATAGTTGCCCCGTAACTTTTGTTTTGCCTCAGGGTGGAGGAGGAAAGAGTGGTGCCCATCATTCTCAAAGTGTTGAAGCTTGGTTTGCAAATGTACCAGGTCTCAAAATTGTAGCGCCGACAACTCCAGCAGACGTAAGAGCTTATTACCGTGCTGCGATTCGTGATGATGATCCGACTTTGTTCATTTACCAGAGAGCAACAATGGGTTTGACAGAAGAAGTACCCGATGAGTTGGATGAAGTGCCGTCTTTACAAAAAGCTGGGAAAATTGTCAAAACAGGTGCCGATTTAACCGTTGTTGCCTATCATAGAGCATTGGTTAACGTTAAGGCAGCAGCCGCTCAAGTTGAGGAAGAAACGGGAAAAACAATTGAGATTATTGATCCGAGAGTATTAATCCCCTTCGATAAAGAAATTGTATTTGATTCTGTTAAAAAGACTGGCCGCTTAATGGTTGCACATGAGGCGCCTGAAAGAGGTGGCTTTGGAGCACAGATTCTCTCTTGGGTTGTCGAAAATTGCATGAAAGAATTAAAAGCAGCGCCAGTTCGTGTATCAGGCGTGAACTCAATCATACCATTTGGAGATTTAGAGAAGTATTTATATCCGTCCGTTGAAGATATGAAAGCAGGAATTTTAAAAGCACTAAAATAGTCCGATAATTTGCAATAGACATAGGCGATGGAAATCATCGCTTTCTATTGCTCAATATAAATTAAGGAGATAAGTAGTATGGCTATCAAATTCGAATTTTCCGAAAAAACTGCGGTTATTACTGGGGCAGCAAAAGGTATTGGTGCCGCTATTGCTGAAATGTTTGCTGTGTCAGGAGCAAATGTTATTATAGTGGATATGGATGTTGAAAATGGCGAAAAAATGGCGTCGAAGCTTGAAGAAAAAGGGGTTAAATCACTTTTTCGAAAAGTGGATATCAGCGATGAAAATGCTGTTGATGCATTTTCAAAGGAGATATTAGACAAATTTAAAAAGATTGAAATCCTTGTCAATTGTGCAGGTATCGGACCAAAAGATATAGGACCACCATTTTTAAAAATATCTTCAGAAGATGTAAAACGTGTTTTTAATGTCAACACAGTAGGTATGCTTAATATGTGTCGATCCTTTTATGGTAATTTCTACGCACAAAAAAGTGGAAAGATTATTAATATTTCTTCAATTGCGGCGTTTCTGCAAGTGCCAATGATGCCTCAATATGGTGCCTCTAAGGCAGCAACGATTAGTTTTTCTAATTCTCTTGCAAAAGAAATGGGAAGTTTTAATGTCAATGTCAACTGTATCAATCCTGGATTTATTAATACCGATATTTATTCAGATGCATTAGATTTTAAGAAAGCCGTGCCTGGAGCATTCGAAGATTGCAGCACAAGCCAACAAGTTGTTGAAAAAATGGCATCAGGGTCAGCATTAAAGCGTACTCAGTCACCAGAAGATATTGCTTTTGCAGTATTGTTTTTAGCATCGGAGGAAGCAAAAAATATTACCGGACAGTGTCTAAATGTGGATTCTGGAATTGTATATCGTTAAATAGAAAGATTGGGGAGAAAAAATGAAAGCGGTTCAAAAATTAGAACATGGTGTTGGTTATCTAGGATATGTAGAGGTTGAGGAGCCCAGAATAACTCCAGGTAGCGTTAAAATTAAAGTTGAGTATTGTGGAATTTGCGGCTCTGATTTACATATTGTTGGTGGTTTTGAAACACCGACATCTCCACTTCCAATCCCATTTACCATGGGTCATGAATATAGCGGAACTATTGCCGAAATTGGTGAAGGGGTAACGCAATTTAAAGTTGGTGATCGTGTCACCGGTATTGTAACAAAAGGTTTCTGTGGGAAATGCAGATCTTGTTTAATGGGTGATATTGGAAGATGCCAGGATGCTATCAATATCGGTTATGAATGTGATGGAGCAATGGCAGAATACATTTGTATGCCAGAAGGAGCAACGTTTAAGTTGCCTGATAATGTTAGTTTAGAAGAGGGAGCACTGGTTGAACCTGCTGCTGTTGCCGCTCACGCTGTTTTAGAAAACGTTGACATTAAACCAACGGATACTGTTGTAGTTATGGGGGCTGGTCCTATCGGTTTACTTGTTCTTCAATTTATAAAAGCCTGTGGTGCAAAGACAATTTTAGCGGACATTTCTTCCGCAAATGCTCGATTGGAATTAGGTAAAAAACTTGGAGCGGACTACACTTTTGAAAATGACAAATGCAACGTAATCCAGGAAGTGCGTGCCCTGACCTTTGGAAAAGGTGCTGATTTTGTTTTTGAATGTACGGGCGTAGACATCGTAATTACACAATCAATCATGATGACAAAACGGGCAGGAACAATTGTTGAATTAGCCCTTACCAGTGCAGAAGGTAGCAATATAAAAGCATATATTGTTGCCGTAATGCAAAATATGAGAATCCAGTTTTCATATGGTCATAATCTGGGCACATGGCAAAAAACGCTTCAAATGATGGCAGATGGCAGGATTAACACTAAAGATTTAGTCACACATAAATTTAAATTTGAAGATTTTGATGAGGCATTTGAATGTAACGATGCAAATAAAATAAAAGTATTATTGCATCCATAATGCCCTTATCAGTGCGGTAATGAAAAGGATTGCCGCACATTTATTATTTGAGAGGTGAAAATGAACTATAAAGAATTATTAGATAAGAAAACAATCACAATTGAAGAAGCTGTCGGAAAGATCACCAATGGAGCTACAATTTACACCTATGGTATAGCTGAGCCAATGGCTTACATGGATCAATTTCATTTATTAAAAGATCGTGGCGTGAAAGGGGTTACCCATATTAATTTATTAAACCTGAAACCTTATGATTTTTATTCGGATGAAACATATGACGGCATCCTTAATCACGTTAGTGGGTTTTATGGGAATTTTATGAGAGATCCCGCAAAAACAAAAATGACGACCTTTTATCCAAATCATTTGAGTAAAAGTGGAACTGATCGATTATATTATCATCAGGTAACTGGAAAACCAGTTAGTATCTTCACACTGTCAGTTAGCCCGATGGATAAGCAAGGTTACTTCAGTACTGGTCCAATTTGCGTTGCCAGTCCAGATTACTTAAAAAAAGCGGATTTGGTCATTTTAGAAATAAATGAAAATATACCACGAACTTTTGGCGATACACAGGTGCATATATCTGATGTTGACTATGTTTTATATGGTAACAACGAGGTGATGTACCTTCCGAGTCGTAACGCTGCATCAAGCGATGAAGACATTCTTATTGGAAAGCATATTGCTGATATGATTGAAGATGGATCGACTCTTCAGTTGGGCATCGGTGGAATACCAAATGCAGTTGCAATGGCGTTGAAAGATAAAAAAGATTTAGGCGTTCATACTGAAATGTTGAATGACGGTCTTGTTCAACTGTATAAGGAAGGTATTGTAACAAATCGATGCAAAACGCTATATAAAAACAAAATGATAACATCATTTACTTTTGGCACCAAGGAAACATATGACTTCATCGATGACAATGTTGGCGTACTGCATATAAATGTCAGAGACAGTAATTCGCCTTTTGAATTAGCAAAAAACCATAAAATGATATCTGTCAATACGACACTTCAAGTTGATTTATTCGGTCAATGTTCTTCGGAAGCTATTGGAACGAGGCATATAAGCGGTACCGGTGGTCAGGTTGAGACAGCTCAAGGTGCCAAAATGTCGAAAGACGGGAAATCATTTATAGCATTACACTCAACTGCCAATGTAAAAAACGCGAGTGGCGAAAGAGTACTGAAGTCGACGATTGTCGATGTTCATCCCGAAGGTACTGTCATTACATTGTCAAGAGCTGATGTTGATTATGTTGTCACTGAATATGGTGTTGCAGCATTAAGAGGTGCATCACTTATTGAACGGGCTAAAGCGTTGATTAGTATAGCACATCCGGACTTTAGGGATGAGCTTGAAGAAAATGCAAAAAAACGTAATATATTAAGATAGCGGAAACAAATGCCTGGTTTTGTAAAGGTATGCCGGAAGCATTGTATGATGTTCAGAAAGAAGTGTTCATAAATTTAAAAAAAAACAATAAAGGAAAAGGTGTTTAAAATGGAAAATAAATCAGTTAATGAAAAAGTTAAAGAAGGTATTGTCCTGGGTATTATCCTGACCATTGCAATATTTGTATTCTCAATCGTCAGTGGAATGTTAGGATTGGTGAACGTATGGGCTGGCTGTATGTTCTTTTGGTATTGGGCAAATGTTGATCACTTCAAAATGGATCATATTGTAGAAAATATCGTTGGTTCATTAGTTGGGATTGCGTTGTGTTTTGGGCTTTACTATTTACTTCACAATTACGGAATGTCTGTTTTTGAAATAGCACTGATCGCAGTATTATTTGTTGTTTTGTTCTTTAATATTACGGAGTTTTTACCATACATTCTTAACAAGGCTACATTTTTGTTTATTACCGTCCTAACAGCACATCAGTTTTTAACAGAAAGTAATTATTTAGATTTACTTCTTTCTTACGCATTTGGTGTTGTTTGGTTTTCATTAATCCTTACCGTGGCATTTAAAGTATTGGGCGCGCTTGCGGTTAAAAAAACAGCGTAAAAAGGCTTACAGTCAGCGAGAATTTTAATTATTATTTTCAAAAAGAGCTAAGTTTCGAATTTTTCGGATTGCTTCTGAACGAGTGGATACATTTAGTTTATTGAAAATATTTCGAACATGTGATTTAACGGTAGAAACACTGATATAAACCGTTTCTGAGATTTGTAGGTTACTTGCACCATCAACTAAGAGAGATAGTATCTCACTTTCTCTCTTAGTTAGATTGTATTCTTCGACAAGATGATTTTGTATATCATCTCCTGGTTGTCTTTCCTCAATTTTCCTTATTGTCAAGCAATAGAATGTTTCAATAGATTGATTCTGATTTATTTGGGGGGGAAAAAACGTGACTAAAAAACCGTTGGTTTTAATAATTGAATTATCTTTTAAAGTGTCAAGAGTAATTTGATTTGTAGATTCAACGAAATTGATCAAATCACAAACGATTTCATTAATATTTGGCTTACTAGACAGAAAAGCACTATAGTCGATAAATGTTTTATTGAAATCAATAACATCTTTATTCTTATTAAAGAAAACGAAGCCAACTGAAGTAAGATCGAATAAACGATTTGCAAGGAAAATCTTATCTGCTTGAGAAGTATATTTTCGAAACAGACTCATCGATTTGTGGAATACTCTTCCAATCTGAGACAACAATTCCAGTTCTTTTGGAGTGAAGTTTCCTTCTTTCTCGGTTTTAAAAATACTGATAATATGCATTGGAGGATGCGCTGCATCACTCGCGCCTAAAATGGCTTGGTATGCAATACCGTTTTTCATTAACGATTCACCATATGGCGAGTTTAAAAATTCGTCATAGCAAAGGTCGTTAGTCGTATAAACATATTTAAATTCGTTCGAATTTCGGAGGGTGTCAATTTTATTATAAAAGGGATCATACGCGTAAAAATTTTCTTTATAAGCTTTCAGGATATTTGGGCGTAAATAAAGAGTTTCTAATTGTGATAAGGAACGTTGTCCGTCTGGATTTACGTCAAAAACAGCATATGCAGTAAGCTTGAAATCAAAAAAATCGATTAATGCCGTAAGTGTTCGGTTAATAAAGTCTGAATAGTCATTATTAATGAAAAAAGAAAAATTCAAGAGCTTTTCATAATTGTTAACAGTTAATAAGGACAAAACACTGCACCGCCTTTAAAGTCTAATTTTTATAGTAATTTAAACGTTAACAATATTATATAACGAAAAAATATAAGAAAGCAAGAGAATTTACGATTAGGAGGGCAAATGAAAAAAAACGATATTTTAATAACATATTTATCAAATGCCGGTTTTATGTTAACTGATGGAAATACAAAAATTCTGATTGATGGTGTTCATACTGAACAAGCACTCAATTTTAGCCCCATCCCCGAGAAAATAATGACTAAAATAATTAACGGGGAGGAAGAGTTCAGTGATATTGATTTTTTGATTTTCACACATGTGCATAAAGATCACTGTGATCTAAAAAAGCTATGTGAAATAAGCAATCCGGATATCAAAATAATATTACCAGAACTTGATGAAAATAATAAAAGTTATATGAAAGACGATTTAGATCTTCTACCAAATCCGATTTCCTATTTGAATTCGGGATATGGTGAAGTGACTGCTATTGAAGCTGGCAATATTAAAATTAAGGCAGCAAGAACATACCACGATGGGATCAAATATCATAATACAGTTAATCACTTTAGCTATTTAATCAGTGTTGCAGAGCAGCAGATCCTTTTTATGGGAGATGCAGAATCTGATAATTCAAATATTATTGCTTGGTTGGGAAATGGAACGATTGATACGGTTTGTATAAATTTTACAGAAATTAGCCAGGAAAAAGGACGCGCTTTTATCAGTGAAGTAGTTAATCCTCAGTTGGTTATTGCCTGTCATATTCCATTACAACAACATGACAAATTCCACTACCGAGAAAGGGCCGTGGAGAATGTCAGTAAATATAGTGGCTCACTGCCAAAGGTTTATGTATGTTTAGAAACAATGGAAACAATTAAAATATAATCAGTATAGAAAGGGCGATTTAATTATGAATAATGAAATAAAAAAGACAACTATTTCAGCAAACGAAATGGATTTTACGTGTCGAACCTGTGGACTGGACAATAAGGGTGAATTGATCATCTTATTACATGGTTTCCCTCAAAGTTCTATTATTTGGGAGAATATTATTAAGAAACTGGCAGATAAAGGTTATCGTTGTCTGGCCCCTAATCAACGCGGTTACAGTGATGGTGCACGTCCAGTTGGTATGGAAAATTTTACTACCAGAAAATTAGCTTCAGATGTTGTCGCTTTAGCGGATGCAGTTGGTGAAAAGGGAAAATTCCATTTAATTGGCCATGATTGGGGCGCTGGTGTAGGTTGGGCTGCTGTTACCCTCTATCCGGAAAGAATACAGTCTTGGACAGCCATGTCAACACCTCATTCGGCAGCATTTGAATGGGCGGTTGCAAATGATCCTGAACAGCAGAAACAAAGTCATTATATCTTTGAATATCTAACTCCCGACCTTCCAGAGGAGCTACTTATTAAGGATGACCATGCTAGACTTAGAGAAATCTGGGATGGATTTGAAAGTAAAAATATTGATGATTTTCTTGAAATATTCTCAGATAAAGAAGCATGCACATCAATACTCAATTGGTATAGAGCGCTAATGCTGGTAAAACCAAGCGAGCAAAATCCAGAGATTCTGTTTGGTCCTATATATACGCCGACCTGTTACATTTGGGGAAATCATGATTTTGCATTGGGAAGAGTAGGGGTTGAAAAAGGCCATGAATACATGAAAGGGTATTACAAATTTGTTGAACTTGACGGAGCAGGACATTGGCTGATGGAAAACAATGAGCAAGAATGTATAAAAGAGATTATCGAGCTAATCGAAAATAATCCATCAACTAAATAATTCACATAAATGAAAAACATTAAATAATTATAATTTAGGAGAAATAAGATGAAGACGAACGCATTCATGATGTTAATACCACAGTTTATTGATGTAGGAATTTCATGTAAAACAGGTGAAAAACTAAAAGAACTGGGATGCACTAAAGTCCTGGTCATGTATGATAAAGGAGTTGAGGCTGCTGGAATAACCGAAAAAATAATCAACGCTATTCGACATGAAGGGATAGAAGTAGTCACAAGTAATAAAGTAGAGGCTGATCCGACGGATTTGATTATCACAGAAATTGGAGACTTTGCTAAAAAAGAGAAAGTTGATGGCGTAGTTGCAATTGGTGGCGGCAGCAGTATTGATGCAGGAAAGGCGGTTAAATTATTGCTGAATAACGATGAACCGCTTCAGAGCTTTTATGACTTGTCATTTCCCCAAAAATCAGGCGTACCGATGATTGCAATTCCAACAACATCTGGAACTGGTAGTGAAGCATCTAAGGGAAGTGTAATCACGGATACAGAAAGTGGCTCGAAGCGAGTCGTTATCGGGATGGGAACCATGCCAGATATGGCTCTGATTGATCCAGAACTTGTTCTAGGTGTGCCGCCTAAGGTCACGGCAGCGTGTGCTTTTGATGTTCTCGCTCATGCAATTGACGCAATAACATCCAATATGACAAATTTGATTACTCAAAGTATATCATGTGAAGCCATCCGATTAATGAAAAACAGTTATAAAAAAGTCATCGAAAAAGGCAATGATCTGGAAGCTCGTACCGAGATGCATTTAGCGTCAAATTTGGGTGGTATTGCCTTAGCAAATGCAAAATGTTCAATGAGCCATGCATTTGCGCATTATGTTTCGTGTTCTCTCGCGGGATGTTTTTACAAGGAAGACAATATCAGAGCCGTTTTAAAAGAAATTAATGCTGAAAGTATTTTCTACAAGTTCAGCATTGATGA
>Ga0074199_1001184_pt1 | contig 25718 bp, 26 predicted proteins | sample EPASupsiteSAE347_FD_64528 | JGI IMG/M metagenome (GOLD analysis project Ga0074199, IMG submission 64528) | Bioremediated contaminated groundwater from EPA Superfund site, New Mexico - Sample SAE3-47 | ecosystem: Environmental > Aquatic > Deep subsurface > Groundwater > Contaminated ... | reverse complement strand
GTTTTCGGTGAGGACGCGTTTGATGCTGATATCCTCGTCGCTCTGTTCCCGCTGGAAGGTGGTCAGCAGCTTGCCCTTGACCGATTCCAGGTTGCTCATGGGGATGCAGACCGTGATGCTGCCCACGGCCCGGTCCATGTCCACGTCGTAGCGGCAGATGATCACCACGTCCTCGGGCTGGCAGATCTTGGCGAACTGCGGATTGATCTCGCTTCTGATGTACTGAACCTTGAGGGGTTGCAGGGAATACCAGGCCTTTTCCAGGTCGTTGAGCAGGAGATTCACCACCCGCCGGATGAGCCGTTGTTCGATGGCCGTGAAATCACGGCCCTCAATGCGGATGTTCCTGGCGCCGGTGCCGCCCAGGAAGTTTTCCACCAGGGTAAAGACCAGTTTTGGCTCGAGGACGATGAGGGCATGGCCCCGGAAGGGCGCCATCCGGAAGATCTGCAGGCTGCTCGGCACGGGCAGGGTGCGGACAAAGGCACCGAAACGCTCCAGCTCGATGGGGGCGGAGGTCAGGTCGATGATCCGGCGCAGGGTGGTGGAAAGCGAGGTGCGGACCGCGCGCATGAAGGCGTCCGAGATTGCCTCCATGGCCGGCATCTTGACCTGGACGATCCTTTCCTGCCGGGTAAAGTCGTAGGCCTGATAGCCCAGGGCTTCCGCGTCAATGGGTTCTTCCGGTTCCTCGATCTCGCCGCCGGAAATTCCCTTGAGTAGCGCGTCAACCTCGTCCTGGCTGAGAATCTGTTCCATGCTTGTCCGCTGGGTGTCGTGGGCTGCTTTTTCGGGTTAACATGCAGAAGCCGAAGGGGCTACTGCACGACAAATTCCGTAAAATAAATGTTCTTGATATGGTCGGGCCGCATGATCTCGTTGAAACGCTCCAGCAGCTCATCCCGGACCCGGATTTTGCCTTCCGGGGTCATGACCTCTTCAAAGCCGAGGCTGGTGAGCATCATGATTACCATGTCGCGCAGCTTGGGCGCCGCCTTGGTGGCCTTGTCCACGGCTTCCTTGCTTTCAAGTTCCAGTTCGATCTTGACCTTGAGGTAGCGTTTGCCTTTCGGGTCCGCCAGATTGACGACAAAGGGTTCCATGACCAGCATTTCGCCGATCACCGGGGTGGCCTCTTCTTTCTTGGCCTCCTGGTCGGCAACCTCTTCAACCGCCGGCTTGTGGCTTATGAATTTGGTATAGGCGAAAAAGCCTCCGCCGCCGAGGACGAGGATGCCTACGCCAAGGATGATGAAAAAGCCCATCTTGGATTTCTTCTTAGGAACATCTTCTGTTACCTGTGGGTCTTTGTCCGCAGCCATGGTTCTGTCTCCTCGAGGAAAAAGGAAGTCCGGAAAACCCCGGCGCCTTCTCTTTGGTTTGGTTGTAAAGCAAGCATTGTGCCGCGAGGCTTTTAATATGTATAACACTATATGTAAATTATCGGTAATTCAATGTATTTCTGGAAAATAACCAGGAGCGGCGGTCTTTTTTCGGGCAGGGATGACCGGGAATATTCGTCATAATCTTGACTCCCGCCGGGCGAAGCGTCAAAAAAACATCGAGGGATGGCAGGAGGATGTATGGAACTGCGCGCATGTGAGGTCGGTCTGGTGGCATGCAGCCGGTATGACCGGCAGTTGCTGAAAGAGCGGGTGGAGGCGTTGTGTAACGCCTTGGGGTTCAGGGTTTCCCCTGGCAGCAGGGTGCTGCTCAAGCCCAATCTGGTTTCCGCTGTGCGCAACAAAGGGTTGGCCTGCACCCATCCGGAGGTTGTCGCCGCGGTGGCGGAGTGGTTTCTCGATCACTCCGCCAAGGTGCGGGTTGGCGATTCCCCGGCCTTTGGCACGGCTCGGGGCGTTATGCAGGCCTGCGGGATCAGCGCGGCTCTTAAGGGTCTGCCGGTGACAATGGTCAATTTCGAGGCGGTGCAACCGGTTCGCCTTGCCTCCGGGGTGTCCGTGGGGATAGCCCGGGAGGTGTCCGAATGCGATCTGCTGGTCAACCTGCCGAAGATCAAGGCCCACGGCCAGCTCTATATCACCCTGGCGGTAAAGAATTATTTCGGGGTGGTGGTCGGGTTTCGCAAGCCCTGGCTCCATGCCCGGTATGGCGATGTCGACAACCGTTTTGAAGCTATGCTGGTGGATCTTCTTGCTGTGCTGCCCGGCGGGATTACCCTGGCCGACGGGGTGCTGGCCATGCATGTGGATGGGCCGGTGGGGGGCAAGCCTTTCCCCTTGCATCTGTTGGCGGGAGGAGTCAACCCCGTGGCCTTGGACACGGCCCTGCTCGGGGTGCTGGGCCTTCCTTCCCAAGCAAGCCCTGTCTGGCGGGAATGCCAGCGGCGCAATCTTGCCGGGAGCAACATGCGGGAGCTGTCATTCCCGCTTGCCCGGCCGGAAGAGGTCGCGGTCCAGGGGTTTCAGCCCCCGGCCCGGATGAGGCCGGTGAGTTTTCATCCCTGGCGGCTCATGTTGGGCGTCTGGAAACGGCTCATGGCCAGGTAATTCCATTTCCAATCCGGCGGGAAAGTCTTCTTTACATTCCCGCTTGAAAATTTTATCGTGGGCAGCACGTTGAAGTACTCAAACCCTTTACAGGGACAGCTATAACGAGGAGCAGGAGTTATGTACAATCTGCGGGGGAAAGTAGGTTTGGTAACCGGCAGTTCGCGGGGGATCGGCAAGGCGATCGCGCTGCGGTTGGCGGAAAACGGGGTGGATCTGGTGGTGAACTACGTGCGTCACCGGCAGGACGCGGAAGCCACCGCCCGTCTCATCGAGGAAAAAGGGGCGCGCTGTCTGGTGGTCAAGGCCAACGTGGCCAACGACGAGGATTTGCAGGGGATGTTCGCCTTGATCAAAAGCGAGTTCGGCCATCTGGATTTTCTCATCAGCAATGCCGCCTCCGGCGTTTTGAAACCGGCCCTTGAGCTGAGCAGCCGTCATTGGAACTGGGCCATGGAGATCAATGCCCGGGCGCTGCTTTCGCTCACCCAGCAGGCCGCGCCGCTCATGAGCAAGGGCGCCAGGATCATGGCGGTTTCCAGCATGGGGGCGGTGCGGGCCGTGGAGAATTACACGGCCGTGGGCGCCTCCAAGGCGGCGCTGGAGTCGCTGGTCCGCCATCTCGCCGTGGAGCTTGGGCCCATGGGGATCAATGTCAACACCATCAGCGCCGGAGCCGTGGATACCGAGGCTCTGAAAAAATTCCCCAACCGGGAACAGATCCTCAATGGCGCCCTGCAACGCACCCCCATGGGCCGGCTGACCACCCCCGAGGATGTGGCGGATGTCGCCCTGTTTTTGTGCAGCGATCTGGCCGCCATGATCCAGGGGCAGACCATCGTCGTGGACGGTGGCTATTCCATCCGGGCCTGATTCCGATTTATGGAAGCCTTTCGCACCCAGGCGCGGCTGATCCTGGCCTCGGGCTCGCCCCGGCGGCGTGATTTTCTTGCCGAGTTGGGGATTGCCTTTGAGGTGGTGGCAGCGGACGTCGACGAGACCCCGCAACCCGACGAAAACCCCGTCGATTTTGTCGCGCGCTTGTCCCGGGAAAAGGCCCAGGGTGTGGATATTCCTGAAGCCTGGGTGCTGGGCGCCGACACCGCAGTGGTGGTGGACGGTGAGATCCTCGGCAAGCCAGGCGATGAAGCCGAGGCCTGCGCCATGCTCATGCGGCTTTCCGGCCGCTGGCATGAGGTGTGGACAGGTTTTTCCCTCTGTTGCCAGGCAACAGGGGAATTGAGCACCAAGACCGTCTGCACCAAGGTCCGGTTCCTGGAGCTGACCCCGGAGTTGTGCCGGGCGTACGTGCGCACCGGAGAACCCCTGGATAAGGCCGGGGCTTACGGAATTCAGGGCAAGGGGTGTTTTCTGGTTCCGGAAATCAGCGGCTCCTACACCAATGTGGTGGGTCTGCCCATGGCCGAGGTGCTGGAAACCTTATTGCACCACAAGGTGATTGCGTTGATGGATGGCTTGTGAGAAAATCATCTCAGCCATGGACGCCTCTCAGCCGAATATCTTCGTTGCCCGCCAGCCTATCTTCAAGAGGAACAAGGAGGTTTTCGCCTACGAGCTTCTCTTCCGTTCCGGTCTGACCAATTACTTCGACCCCATGCAGGACGGGGAAGAGGCCACCTCCAAGGTCATCACCAACAGCTTTCTCCTCATCGGCATCGCCACCATCACCGAAGGAAAAAAAGCGTTCATCAATTTCAGCGAAGAGATGCTGCTCAAGGGGTATCCCTCGCTTTTTCCCAAAGAGATTGCCGTGGTCGAGGTGCTGGAAACGGTGGGGGCAACGCCCGAGGTGGTGCATGCCTGCGAGAAGCTGGTGGGGGCTGGGTATGTCCTGGCTCTGGATGATTTTCTCTACGAAGATCGTTTCTTGCCGCTCATCAAGCTGGCCAGGATCATCAAGTTTGATATCCGTCAGATGAGCCGTGCCGAACTGGAGCGCCAGGCCAAGGTGGTGAGCCGCTACAACGTGAAGCTGCTGGCCGAGAAGATCGAAACCATGGAAGAGTTCGAGGCCACCAAGAACCTGGGCTTTGACCTGTTTCAGGGCTATTTTTTCAGCCGCCCCCATATCATGGAGGGCCGGGATATCCCCGGCTCCAAGCTCCATTATCTCCAGGTGCTGAAACTCATTCAGGATGAGGATTACGATTTCGCCGAACTTGCCAAGTTTGTCAGCCATGATGTTTCCCTGGCCTACAAACTGCTCAAGTACGCGAACTCAGCCTATTTTGCCAGAAGCCAGAAGCTGCACACCATTGAGATGGCCGTGGCCATGCTGGGGCAGCTTACTTTAAGGAAATGGCTGTCGCTGATGATGCTTTCCTATATCGCCGACGACAAGCCCTCCGAACTGCTGCGTCTGGCCGCCTTCCGGGGCAGTTTTTGTGAACTGATCGCCGGCCAGCTGTTGGACCGGCGCAGGGAGGCGGGGATGTTCCACACGGTGGGAATGTTCTCGTTGCTCCCCGCCATGCTCGACAAAGCCATGGCGGACATCCTGCCGGAGCTGGCTCTACCCTCGGAGATTCGGGATGCCCTGCTCGTCGTCGAGGTCGCAACCCCTCTTTCCCACACCCTTGACTTGGTCATGGCCTACGAACGCGGAGACTGGGAAAAGACCAGCGCCCTGGCGAAAAAGCTCAAAATCAAGCTTGACTCCCTGCCGTTGCTCTACGAGCAGGCCATTGAAATCGCCCAGGCCCAGCTTACTGATTGATGGCATTCATCTTCGAGAAATCGCCGACCCGCAAAAAGAGCTGGGCGATGGCGGTCAGCAGGTTCAACCGGTTGGCGCGCACCTTTTCATCCTCCGCCATGACCATGACCTCCTCAAAAAACAGGTCAACCGGCTCTTTCATTTTGAGGATCACACCCAGGGCCTTTTCGTAATCGCTGGCAGCAAGCAGGGGCGTTGCCTCTTCGCGGACAGCTAGGTATGCCGCGTGGAGCTTTTGTTCGGCGGTTTCGGTGAGCAGTGCAGTTTGCACGGTGGTCTCGCTGTTGTCCTTGATGATATTGATCACCCGCTTGAAGGATCCGGCCAGAACGGTAAAGGCCTCCTGGCCGCTGATGGCCATGAGGGCGTTGATCTTCCGTTTGCAGTCCAGCGGATCGTCAAAGGAGACCGAGGTGACTGCCTCCACTGCCTCGGCTGGGATTCCCTGGCCGGTGAGATCGTTGCTGAAACGGCCCTTGATGAATTCGAGCACATTGCGGCGGGCCTCGTCTCCGGGAAGGGTCAGTTTGTCTCCGTACAGGGAGAGCGCCTGGTCCACGAACTCGGAAAGGGAGAGGCTGAAGCCCATGGCGTTGATGGTATTGAGCAGCCCCAGCGAGAGGCGGCGCAGGCCAAAGGGGTCGGTGGTGCCGGTGGGGATCTGGCCGATGCCGAAGCAGCCGGTTATGGAGTCAAGCCGGTCGGCCATGCCGACCAGCGCTCCGGGGATTGAAGCGGGCAATACGCCCCCGGCCCTGACCGGCAGGTAGTGCTCCCTGATGGCCGTGGCGACCTCCGGAGCTTCACCGCCGAGTAGGGCGTAATCGTGGCCGATTGCTCCTTGCAGGGTGGGGAACTCGCCAACCATGTCGGTGAGCAGGTCGGTTTTGGCAAGGTGGGCGGCACGTTCGGCGTGGGCCAGGTGTTCCGGGGCAAGTTTTTTGGCCAGCATTCCGGCCAGGGTGGTAACGCGTCGGGTCTTGTCGAGCATGGTGCCCAGCTTGTGCTGGAAGATAACCCCCGAGAGATCTTCAAACCGGTCCGCCAGAGTCTTGCGTTGGTCTTCCTTGAAAAAGAAAAAGGCATCCTCCAGCCGCGCCCGGATCACCCGCTGGTGGCCGTCGGCGGCAAGCTTCGCATCCCGGGTGTTGGTGTTGTTCACCGCGATGAAATTGGGCATGAGTTTGCCCGCGCTGTCAACCACGGCAAAGTATTTCTGGTGCTCCCGCATGGAGGTGATCAGAACCTCGCGGGGTAGGGCCAGGAAGCGCTCCTCAAAGGCGCCGCAGATGGCAAAGGGCTTTTCCACCAAGTTGCACACCGTGTCCACCAGCTCCTCATCCGGGAGGATCGTTCCCCCTGCCTGCTGGGCCGCCTTGGTGATCTCGGCAAGCACCGCAGCGCGGCGTTCCGCGGACTCCACCATGACCTGGGCCGTGCGCAGGGTTTCGACATAGTCGGCGTAGCAGGAGGCAGGGAAGGGGCCCCGGGCCATGAAGCGGTGGCCTTGGGTGGTGTTGGCGCTGGTGATGGTGTCCAGGGAGAAAGTGACGGTTTTGCCGCCATAAACGGCGAGCAGCCACTGGATCGGGCGGGCAAAGCTGGTGCGGCCTGCGCCCCAACGCATGGATTTCGGGAAATTGAGGCTGGTGATAACCTCGGGCAGCAGCTCGGCAAGGAGGTCCGAGGTTGGGCGGCCGATCTGTTCGATGCGCACCATGAGATACTCGCCCTTGGGTGTCGCCATTATTTGCAGGGCTTCGACCTCGACCCCATTTTTCTTGGCAAAGCCGATGGCTGCCTGGGTGGGCTTGCCATTTTGGTCAAAGGCCGCCTTTTTGGGAGGGCCGAGAATCTCCTCTTCCCGGTCCGGCTGACGCTCGGCCAGGCCGCTGACCGACACGGCAAGACGCCGAGGGGTAGCCGCGGTGCGCAGGGAGGAATAGGGCAGGGCCAAACCATTGAGGCGGTCGCCGAGGATTTTTTTCAACTGGGCAAGGGCGGGCACGATGTAGCCGGCCGGGATTTCTTCGGTGCCGATTTCAAAGAGGAGTTCGTGTTGCATGGTCAGTTTCTCGCGATATTTTTTACAGTGGGTTGGGTGGGCGTGTTCAGGACGCGGCCATTGTGTTGCCATCCTGCCACTCCAACGAGGCAAAGGTGTTGTACCCCTGCGAGAGGTTTTCCACAAGGACGGAAAACCAGGCGATGGCCGGATGATTTTCAAGCTTGCGGCCAAGGGCCGTGGTAATGCTTTCCACGGAAAGGGTGTATTCCGTGCAGTCCGTGGCCGTTGGCCAGCAGAGATCGTGGGAGGTCACCTCTTCCACCAGCTGGATGATGTCTTCAATCCAGATGAAATGCTTGAACCGCAAGCGGATGGTTGCCCTGCCCCAATGACCCAGCGAGCGGGGCAAGCCCTGGCCGATCTGGGACGGCAGCGGCGGGGAGATGGGCACCTGGATCTCCAGGGTGAGGTCGTCGGTTTTGTCCAGTGAGCCATGCATGGTGCAGCGGTATTCATTCATGCCCACCGATTGCGCCTGCAGGGAGGATTTTTTCAGAAAATAAGGGAAAGAGATTTCCATGTGAGCTGCTTCCGCCTGGAGCCGGACCTTCATCTCCTCGAGGATGCGATGGAAACTTTTCAGGTTGATCTCGCCGTGGAACCGGTTGAGGATTTCCACGAACCGGCTCATGTGGGTGCCCTTGAACTGGTGGGGCAGATTGACATACATGTTGACCGTGGCCACGGTCTTCTGTGTCTTTTGGGCTTTGTCTCGGACCGTGACCGGATAGGAGATGTTTTTGACGCCGACCTTCTTGATGTTGATCCGGCGGTAGTCACGCTGGCCTTGGATATCTTTCATGTCGCTCATTAGCAAACGTTCCCCAGCACCGAATCTGCTTCGAAGTCTCGCGGGCTCGCTTATCTGTCATCAGCCTGCTCATGTGCAATAGCACACTTCGCAGACCTCTTTCGCGCATCTCCGGTACTGGTGAACGTTTGCAGCTTGAGTGGAAACCGTTTTCTTGTAATTCCTAGGGGAACGGATACGCTCATTGGACAGGAGGGCGGGATCGGTCTGTTTTTCCTCGTTGGTTCAACTCTCAGGCTAGATGTTTTTTTACCGCGGCTTTGAGTTCGTCCAGGTTGGACGATTTGACGATGTACTCATCGGAGGCCCAGGTGGCCAGATCCTGCTTGAATTCCTGGTAGGCGGAACTCAGGATCACCGGCAGGGCTGGATTCATCTCCTTGATCTGGCGCAGGACGTCAATGCCGTTGATGCCGGGCATATTGATGTCGAGGATGACGAGATCCGGCAGAATAATCTTCAGCTGGGTAAGGGCTTCTTCCCCGGAAAGCGCCGAATGCACCTCGTATCCTTCTTCTTCCAGCTCTTCGCGGTACAGGAGGTGGATGCTGTCCTCATCGTCAACAAGCAGTATTTTTTTCATTGATCCCCCCCCCGTTGTTTCTTGCCAAGGGTCGTGAGAGTTGCTGTTTTTCAGATCGCCGCTTCTCTTAGGAATTGGGCTGCTTCTTCCGGCGGAATGGAGTTGATGTAAAAACCCGATCCCCATTCAAACCCGGCGATCATTGTCAGTTTGGGCATGATCTCAAAATGCCAGTGATAATGCTCAAGGGGCTGCGAACGCAACGGCGCGCCATGCAGCACAAAATTGTAGGGCACATTGGGGATGCAGGCGTCCAGGCGGCGCATGCATTCCGAAAAGATCGCGGTGAGCGCCTTGAAGTGGTCGTCATCCATGGCAAGGTATGAAGAGGCATGACGCTTGGGCAGGATCCACATTTCGAAAGGCGAGCGGGGCGCATAGGGGACAATGGCGAGAAACAGCTCGTTTTCCGCCACCACCCGCTTGTTCTGGTTTATTTCCTGGCGGATAATGTCGCAGAAGATGCAGCGTTCCTTGTATTTGTAGTAGGAGAGACTTCCCTCAATCTCCGAGCTGATCATGCGCGGCACAATGGGCAGGGCAATGAGCTGGGAATGGGAGTGTTCCAGCGAGGCCCCGGCCGCGGCGCCGAAATTCTTAAAAACCATGACATACCGGAAGCGCGGATCCTGGGCCAGATCGAGCAACCGGTCCCGGTAGGCCAGGAAAACCTTGATCATGCGATCCGCCGGCAGGTTGGCAAAGGATTCGTTGTGGTCCGGGGTTTCGATGATGACCTCGTGGGCGCCGATACCGTTCATCCGGTCGTAGAGGCCATCGCCCTCCTTGTTGAGATTGCCTTCGATGATGAGGGCGGGGTACTTATTGGGCACAACCCGCAGATCCCAGCCGGGTCTGTTGGTCTGATGCCCTTGGATGCTGCTGTAGCTCAGAACTTCCGGCGGGGTTGTGTTTTCGTTGCCTGGGCACAGCGGGCAAAATCCCCCCCTGGTCTCGCTTTTTTCCACAATGAAGTCAGTGGGGCGTTTTCCCCGTTCGGTGGAGATGATGATCCAGCGGCCAATGATCGGGTCTTTGCGCAGTTCAGGCATCGCGGTCTCTTATAATCCTTTTTGGGCCCTTTCCTGGTTTTCCTGGAGGGTTTTGCATTCGATGCATTGGGTCGTCACCGGCCGCGCCTCCAGGCGTTTGGTCGAAATCTCGTCGCCGCATTCATCGCAGATGCCGTAGGTGCCTTCATCGATGCGTTCGATGGCTTCCCGGATCTTGGCAAGCAGTTTGCGCTCGCGGTCACGGATGCGGAGTTCGAAGCTCCGGTCGGACTCCGCGCTGGCCCGGTCGGTGGGATCGGGATAATTTTCCGTGCTGTCGGTCATCTCGTGGATGGTCTTTTCCGCCTCCTGCAAAAGATCCTGGCTCATGGCTTCCAGCTTCTGGCGAAAATACTCAAGTTGTTCTCTATTCACAGTCTTACTCCCTTGGTATACCTTGGGCAAGCGTTATCCGTTACGCTGATAGCTTCCGCTTTTGCCCCCGATTTTCCTTTCCAGTCTGATGTTGTTAATGATCATGCCTTTGTCCACAGCCTTACACATATCATAAATGGTCAGGGCGGCAACCGAGACGGCGGTGAGCGCCTCCATCTCGACTCCGGTCCTGCCGGTAATTCCTACGGTGGCAGTAATTTCTATGGTGTGTGTCCTGTCATTCAGATCAAAATCAACGGTCACCTTATTGATGGCCAGCGGGTGGGTCAGGGGGATAAGGGCGTCGACCTTTTTGGCCGCCATGATCCCGGCGATCCGGGCGACCCCGAGCACGTCGCCCTTGGCGATATTCCCTTCCCGCACCAGCTGAAACGCCTGCGGTGAGAGGGAAATGGAGCCGGAGGCCGTTGCTTCCCGCACGGTTTCGTTTTTGCCGCCCACGTCGACCATGCGGGCATTCCCGGATTCGTCAAAATGGGTGAGAGGGTTTTCGGTCAAGGGCTGGTCGCTCATTGTCGCTGTCCGGAGAGGAAGAATCAAGGATTTTCGTCGGAAAATTTGTGGAGGAATTTTTTGAAAAATCCTTCTTCTTCCTTGGTGGCGCCCCTTTCTTTTTGCAGGGTGTCAAATTCCGCGAGCAGTTCTTTTTCGCGCGCGGTCAATTTTTTCGGGATGACAACCTTGATCTCAACGATCATGTTGCCCGGATTTCCGCCCCGGAGAGAGGGAACGCCTTCGCCCTTCAGGGTGAAGACCTGCTCCGGCTGGGTTCCCGCCGGGATGACCAGTTTTTTTGCGCCGTTGATGGTCGGCACCTCCACGGTGGCGCCCAGCGCGGCCTGTACCATGGTCAGGGGGAAGAGGCAGTGGATTTCGTTGCCCTCCCGGAGGAAGAACTCATGGGGCTCCACGTGCATGATCACGTACAGATCGCCCGGTGGACCTCCCTTGCGGCCGCCCTCGCCCTCGCCCCGCAACCGCATGCGGGCGCCGGTGTCGATCCCGGCCGGGATCTTCAGGGAGACCTTTTTCGTCTTCTTGACAAGCCCTTCGCCCTGGCAGTCATTGCACGGCTCGGTAATGATGGTGCCTTCGCCGTGGCATTTGGGGCAGGTGGTCTGCACCCGGAAAAAGCCCTGGGCATGCACTACCTGTCCATGGCCCTTGCAGGTGGTGCAGGTCGATGCTTTGTGGCCGGGGCGCAGGCCGGTGCCATCGCAGGTCCAGCAGGTTTCCCGCTTGGTTATTTCGATCTCTTTTTCCGCGCCATGCACCGCATCCATGAAGCTGACGCCCAGGTCGTAGCGCAGATCGTTTCCTGGCATGGGACCTTGGCGTCTTTGCCCGGAGCGGCCTCCGAACATATCGCCGAAGATGTCGCCAAAACTTGAGAAGATATCCTCAAAATTGCCCGGCCCGCTGTAGCCGCTGTCCTTTAGGCCTGCGACTCCATAGCGGTCGTAGATCTTCCGCTTTTCCAGGTCGCCGAGAATTTCGTAGGCCTCGGCCGCGGACTTGAACTTATCTTCCGCCGCCTTGTCGTCCGGGTTTTTATCCGGATGGTATTTCATGGCCAGCTTGCGGTACGCTTTTTTTATTTCCTCCGCAGTCGCATCCGAGGAAACCCCGAGCCGCTTGTAAAAATCGTTTTCCATGGGCTAGAGAGACGCCTCTTCTGCCATATCATCACCCCTGGCCGGAGTATTCTCCTGGGCTGGAGCATCTTCCTTGGTGGGGGTGAAATTCTTGATGGTGGAAAAACTCACCTGGCCGGAGGCGATTTCGCGCAAGGTGGCGACAATCTCCTTGTTTTTGCATTTCACAAGAAAGGGAGCGTTCTTGCGGTGCTGTTTGACCCGTTCAACGGCAAGATGGATAAGGGAAAAACGGTTTTCATTGCCTATCTGGCTCAGGCAGTCTTCGACGGTGATGCGTGCCATAATGCAACTCCTCCTGTGGGAAATCTCCCGTTGGGTATCGCGGTAGTATAAACTTCAAAAGTATAATCCATCCCGCTTTTTTGGCAATCTTTTTTTCTGTTACGGCTGTTTTGCCAAGAAAAGGAGGGCGGTTCTCGGTTTTGTGGCATGGAAAATGCTTGTAGATAAGGGCAGATTGAGAAGAAGCGGTGGCAGAGGGGGCCGGATCAGAAAAAAATTCCTTGTTGGACGCGGGATCTGGTTTCTCCAAGGGGCATGATCGGGAAAAAAATTCCCATGTCTGGTTGCAGGTCATACTGTCATTTTATTGACTTGCGTTGCGTTTTGGTTGCGCAAGATCACAGGAGAGAGGGTATGCGGAAAATCATGGCGGGGTTGTTGCTTATCAGTTGTTGTGGCTGTTCCGGAGGGGTGTACAGCAACCTGATTGAGGCTGAAATGCGGCTTGGTTCGCCAATGTTCGGGGAGGGGCAGCGAGTACCCGTGGTCTATCCCGGCCGGGGTGCTGTTTCCGATGATCCCATGGTTCAGGCCTTTGGCCCTTCCTGGCGGAGCATGGAAAGAGACTATCCTGCCTACAATTTTAATCCCTGACAGGGGGAGAGAAAATGATGATCAGACAATGGCTTGTTGTTTTGCTGACCGTGCTGTGTGGTGTAACTCCCGTGCTGGCCGATGACGGTCAACTTCCTGACTCCGCGGAGAAAGGGGGGATGTCTCAGGAGCGGCAGCGGCCCACGCCGGCCTATCGTCCGTATTTTTATAATTATCCCCACGCGATACCGCCGGATTATGTGTTCCGCACCGCTCGGGTGTTCTCGCCGCGGAATATGTCCCAATCCATTTTGCCCGGCTTCGGTTCCGGGCAAAATGGGGGCTCGGCGGCAGACGGGGCAGGGCAGGGGGCTGTCCTGCATGCCAAGATCAATCAGCTGGGCAAGGCGCTCATTGCCAATGCCAGCGAGGTGGTGGCCGATGAATACGTGGTGGCGGTGAGCACCTTTGTCAGTCTTGATAATCTGTATGCGACCTCTTCCCTTGGCCGGTATCTGGGCGAGCAGTTGCTCTCCACCCTGCAACAGTCCGGGCTGGAGGTGATTGAGGTGCGGAAAACCCCGGGGATGATGGTGAGTCCGTATCACGGAGAGTACGCCCTGTCCCGGAGCATGGATGAGATCAGCCTTGTGCAGGAGGCCCAGGCCGTGGTGGTGGGAACCTATGCGGTGGCCGGGCAGGAGGTTTTTGTCAATGCCCGGCTGTTGCGCAATGCGGATAACCGGGTTTTGTCCTCCGCCAGCCTGGTTTTGCCCATTGACGGGATGACCGCCAATCTGCTGGCCAATGAGAGCATGCCTGCTTCCACCCGCACCGCCCAGGTGACGATCCGGCAGTTTCAGGAAGAGGGACAGGTGGCGCCGAAGCCGCCGGCAAAAAAGTCAGCCAAGAAGACCGCCAAGCGTTCAACCAAGAAAGGTGGGTCATGAAAACAACAAAAAAGATGATTACTCTCGCGCGGTCGCTGTTTTTTGGGGGTGTTCTGCTCCTGGCCGGGTGTGTGCCCCAGACGAATACCGGCGGCACTGCCTCGGTGGTCACCCCGGATTTTTTTGGGGTGGGGGAGGAGCTGGCCCTGCAGTTGACCTCCGGCATGCGTGGCGCCGGTGGCGGCCAGCGGTTGATCCTGACCACGGTGGTTGATCTCGACAACCTCTATGCCACCACCCGTTTTGGCCGGACCCTGACCGAGGCGTTGTCCACCAGCCTGTTCCGCCATGGCTTCGGCGTGGTGGAGATCCGCAAGTCCGCCGAGCTGCTTATCCGGGACAACAAGGGCGAGTTGATGCTTACCCGGGACGCCAAGCTGCTGGCCAAACAGCAGCAGGCCGCGGCCATTCTCACCGGCACCTATTCGTTGACCCCGACCACGGTGATCCTCAACCTCAGACTGCTCGACGCCGGATCCCAGCAGGTGCTTTCCGTGGCAGGGCTTGAGTTGCAGCGCAGCCGCAACATCAATCATTTGCTCGCGGCAGGAGGCGGCGCGCTTGGCGATGCGCAGCTCTCCGCTAAAGAGCGATAGGAGGGCGGTATGCGAAAGATTATCGTGGGGGCGTTTCTTGGCCTGCTTCTTGTCGGGTGTGCAGCAGGCCCAAAAAACTGGGCCAACCAGCCGGTGGAGGTCAAGAAGAACTCGCCGGTGGTCTTTATCTATCCGGATGCGAATACCTATCAGGAGGCGACCGTGGGCGTTCTCCCCTTCCAGATGCCCACCAACATGACGCAGGCACAGGGGGAAGGGGTCGCCATGCTCTTCAAGGATGTTCTTCTTGGCACGCAGGCGTTCCCCAAGGTGCTGCGCCTTGAGCATTCCTACCAGGATATCCAGGAAGCCCTGGCCCTTGGCAGGAAGGCAAAGGTCGATCTGGTCCTGGCGGGCAAGGTCAACTATGCCCTGGAGGGCACCCAGTTCGGCGGGGGCAGGGTTGAGGTCTCCACCCGGCTGCTCAATGTGCATACCGGCAATACTGTCTGGTACATCGAACAGTCCATGGATCAGGCCGTGGCTTATCCGAAAAGCAGCACGCTTTCCCGGTTTTTCGCCGCCTTCAACCCGCCGGAGATCAAGCCCTCGCAGGCTGGGCCGGTGGTGCCGAACATGCTGGCCCAGGTGGCCTTTGACATGACCGAGGTCATGGCCGGAGCCAGATCGGTGAGCCGCTGACGGATGCATGGTGCGGTGGCGGCAAAGGGCGCCCCCATGTGCCGCCGGTTTACGCCTTCCAGTCGAGCACTGCCGTTATCGGGTAATGATCCGAGGGGAAGAGGTTGCCTTGGCGGGAACGGTCGATCCGCGCAGCAAGGACCTGGAAATGGCCGGAGACCAGAATCCAGTCAATGGCCGCCATTTCCTCCTGAAGCCCATAACCATGAAAGGTGGCCTCATCTTCCCCGCTTGGCTGGATTTGCCGTAAGGCGTCGATCAGCGTTCCATCGCCGGTCAGGAGTCGGTAGGCGTTTGAGTTCTTGTCGGCATTGAAATCGCCGGTCACGATGAGCGCGGTATCTTGGCGGATCCGGTCGAGCCATTGGCGCAGGGCCAGGGCATCCCCCTCGATGGCTGTCGGTTCGTAGTCGAAATGGGTGTTCACATAGGTAAGCATCGACCCGGTCAATCGGCAGGAGAGCCTGGCCCAGCTCACCGTTCGTGGATAGTTGCTTCCCCAACTCATGCTGCCGGAAATCTCCGGCGTTTCACTCAGCCAGAAGCATCCCGTATCGAGAAGCTGGAAGGATGAGCGGCGAAAGAGCAGGGGCGCCATCTCCAGGGCCGTGCCTCCGGGGCCGCCCCGATGGACGCCGAAGAAATGGTAATCCGGCAGGTTGGCGCGGACAAACTCGGCCTGCTCGGTGTCCAGGCACTCCTGAAGGCCGAGCAAGTCGGGGTCGAAGGCGCGGATCCTTTCCAGGGCAAAGGACTTGCGGTGCTCCCAGTGGTTCTCGCCGTCGTCGGCCAGGCCGACACGGATGTTGAAGCTCATCACCTTGATCATGGCCGGGCCCTCCTGCGGTAAGCGATCACAGGGCACCACATTTTGCGGCGATCGGTCCGGCTCACGTACCTGATGTACGCATCGCCATCCCGCTTGCCGCAAACTGCGGCACCCTGTGACCGCTTGTGTTATGGACTACCCCGTGATCGGTTCCCGCGGTCGGGCTTATGAATTCTTGGCCCGTTCCAGGGTCCCCCGTATGCCCGAAAACTGCTCCGGCCGGCCCATATTTGGGAAGAACCCCTGATCCACGCAGTCCCGATAGCACCACTCCGGGGTGGTCTCGGTCCGGTAAGTCCAGAAGAACCAGCCCGCGTATTTCTCGAAGGTCAGGACTTGGGCCGAGGCGTAGCCGCGATAGGCCGCCGACATCTGAAAGAGATCCATTTCCTCCAGGGCATGATTGAACGGCCCCTCCGCCCAGAGGGAGACCATCTTCAGATCCAGCCCCAGGCTCCACTCGCCGCAATACACCTGATAGCCCGACTCCCGGATGATCTCGTCCGCCTCGTCGCGCCAGTCCACGGCGGACTTACGGATGTGGCCGAAGATGTCCAGACTGGTGTCGTAATCCATAAAGCATTGATAACGGTGGATATCGATGGCCACGTTGCGAAACTCCGGCTCCTGGAGAAACCCTGCATACTCCCGGAAGCTGCGGAAGCCGTCGTGGAACACCACCGTCACCCGCTCGGGCGGGCAGTGCCGGCGGATGCGGAGATAGGCATCGAGGTTGAAGCGCTTCAAGAGATCGGTGGGGATATCCCAGCGCGGTTCATTGAGCGTCTCGATGCCGTGCAGCGCCGGATGATCGGCGTACCGCTCGGCCAACCGTTCCAGCACAACCAGGGAGTGTTCGATGTACTCCTCGCTGGTGTGCCACTCGCAAACGTCGAGGATGCCGCCGTTGTCGAAGCCGTTCTGACATCCCGGCGCGGCATGGAGGTCGAGAACCACCCGCAGGCCGAACTCCCCGGCCCATTCAAAGACCTTGTCGACGATGGCAAGCCCCCCTTCCACGAAGGGATAGCGCGCCTCCTGGTAGCTGCGGTGGTAGGGATAGTCCTTGCCGAAGAGCCAGTGGCCGACCGGCAACCGCACGGCATTGATGCCGGCACTTTTCAGCCAACCGAAGTCGTCGCGGGTGATGAAGGTGTTCCAGTGATGGTGCAGGCGCCGGGTGGCCTCGCCCTCGCCCAGCTCGACGCAGTATGAGGTCTCGTCGGTGGCTTTAAGCCCCTCGAACAGACTCGGGGTGATCCATTTTTCCAACACCAGCCAGCCGCCGAGATTGACGCCGCGGAGTTTGTCGCCGGATTCGTGAACCGTTTGGACAGTCATGGATGATCCTCCTGAATGGTTTTACAGGGCCAGGCGGCGTGAATAGAAAGCCTCGCCGTTTGGCAGATGGGAAATTGTAAGCAGCGTGGCATCGGGGAGCTGTTCAGCGATCAGGCGCAGCATCCGTTCCTCTTCCCGGGAGTCCAGGGAATCGAAGGCCTCCTGCAGGAAAATCCACTGGGGCCGGTTGAGCAGCAGGCGCACCATGCCCAGGAGTTGCTGCTCCCCCCGGGCCAGGGTGTTGATCCAATTGTCCTTCTGGTCGAGCTGGTCGATGAGGCTTTCAAGGCCCACCAAACGCAACGCCTGCTCGAGTTGTTCCTGGCTGAAAACCCGGCGGGAGGCTGGGTAGCAGATGGCGTTGCGCAGGGTGCCGGTGGGCAGATGCGGCCGGGGCGGCATGAAAAAGAGGCGGCCTTGGCTGGGGAGTTCGATGACGCCGCTGCCCCAGGGTCTTACCCCGGCAATGGCGCGAAACAGCTTTGCCCCGGTGTAAGGGTTGCCGGTGATCAGCACATGTTCGCCCTGGCCGATCTCCATATTGATGTTTTGGATCAATACCGGGCCGTCGTATTTGGCGATGCTGAGGTCGCGGAAGGCCAACACCGGCCGGCCGGAGTTTTTCACCTGGATCCAGTGATCCGGTTGTGCCAGTTCTTCGTCCACATTATCCAACACCTTGAGAAGACTCAGAACGCGTTCCACCGAGGCGCGCCATTCCGCGATTCCGCCCGCATTGCCCACCGGCCAGGAGAGGGCGCCAACCATCTGTTGGAATGCCTGGGCGGCTTGCATCAATGCCCCCAGGGAGATCATCCCCAGGATGTAGCGGGGGGCATTGATCAGGATCGGAAAGGCCATGTTCAGTGAGGCATAGCCGGTGCTGAAGATCTGGATATTGCGCCATGCCGCGGTTTGCGTGTTCCAGACATTCTGGATCTTGCAGAACAGCTCACGAAAAAGCTGCCGCTCATAGCTGTTGGCATGGATCAGCGCGATGGCCTGGCTGTTTTCCTGCGCCTCCAGCAGGCCGGCGCGGAAGTCCGCCTCCGCCGATTGCCGGGCGTTGGTGGCTGCGGTCAGGGGCAGGCTCACCTGCCAGCCAAGCCAGGAGGCCAAGGCCGTATAGATGATCGCGATCCAGACCAGATGCCCATGGATGGGGATTTGCCACGCCCCCAGGTCGAGCGTCACCACCCCGGAGCGGGACCAGAGCACCTGCGAGAAGCCGATCAGCAGCAAAATGCAGTAAAACAACGAGTGGCCCAGGGCGACCGCCGACTCGCTGGCGACCCGGCAATCCTCGGCAATACGCCCATCCGGGTTGTCGTGTTCGCCCGGCAGGTGCGAGATCAGATAGTGGCGGCCGTCATGCATCCAGCGGGAGATGACATGATCCGTCAGCCAGTCGCGCCAATAGATCTGCAGGTTGCGCTTGATGACCAGATGCGACCCGGTCACGGCCATGTCGGCGATAAAGATGATCGCCAGCACCCCGATCTGGGTGATAAGGTCGCGCATGGAGTGTTGCTCCAAGGCGTTGAACAACGCCGCGCTCCACTGGGTAACCACCACCGCCAAAATCATTTGCATGATGGTCAGGAGCGCCAGGAAAAAGGTGGCGCCCCGAATCTTCAGTTTTTGCTTCGAGCGCCAAAACAGCTTTGACAGGCGAAGAAATTCAACGAGAAAATCGAGGGATTTAGGCATCTGGGCTCAGGGGGGCAATGGTGAAAGTGACGCCAGTCAGCGGCGATGGAACCTTTGGCGCGGTCAGCGAAAGGTGATGGCTGGCAGGCTGAAGACGTCGCGCAGGTGATTGTCCTCGCGCATTGTCCCTGGAGCAGAAATTGTATTTGAAGGTCATAGGGCTATAATAAAAATATTTTTCCGGCTGGTATCCGGCCGGATCAATCCGTCCCGGCCCCCCCCTTCAATTCCTACAGAAAGCCTGTGACTCCGTCAACATCTTCTTGCGGGTGAGGTGAAAATCATTGCACCGCTTGACGGCTTATCCGGAAAAATTGGCAAACCGCAGGGTCATGATGGAATGGGGCGGACTGATCGTGCGGGCAGCCAGATCGTGGTATTGCAGGGCAAAGGGAACCGCCTGCTCCGTGCGGTTCATGACCACGACGGCGATTATCCCATCCGGATTGAGGAAGGCCGTTGTTTCGAGGTCGTCGGTGGTGCCGGCATGCAGGATGCGTTCGGCGCCAGGGCGGATGTAACGGGAGAAATGGCCAAGATAGTAGAAAGAACTCTGATACAGCGGCTGCCCTGCCTGGGTATCCACCAGGACGGGCGCGCTGCAATAATTGCCCACATGATTGGGGCCGCCGCGCTCATCCAGCATGAGATTCCAGTCCACCCAAGCCACGGTCCAACGGTTCAGGTCATTGATGAGCGAACGGCCGTAGCGCTCGCCCACGCCCCATTCGCCTGTGTGCGGGCCGCCTTCCTGACACCCTTCGCTGAAGAGCAGGTGTTTATCCGGAAAGGCTTCGTGCACGGCGGTCAGATTGTCGAAATGATCCCCCACATACCAGTGAAAAGCCGCGCCCCATACGTATTGCGCAGCCAGGGGATCGTCGTACACCACTCTGGCGCGCTCGTAGATGGCATCACGGTTGTGGTCCCAAATCATCAGATTCAGATGGCCCAGCCCCTCTTTTTGCAGGGTTGGCCCTAAATAATCACGGACAAAATCGCGCTCTTCCTCGGCGGAGTACAGGCAGGAATCCCAGGATTGACTGGCTTCCGGTTCATTCTGGACGGTGAGGCCCCAGAAGGGGATGCCTTCTTTTTCATATTCCCGGATGTAGCGGCAATAGTAACGCGCCCAAACATCACGGCATTCCGGGAGCAGCCGGCCGCCGCCATTCATCTGCCTGTTCGTCTTCATCCACGCCGGCGGGCTCCAGGGTGAAGCGAACAGCTTCAGGCCGCCGCTATAACGCAGGGCTTCCTTGAGCATGGGCAGGATAGCGACGCGGTCACGGTCAATGGAAAAATGCTGCAGCGCAAAATCGCCAGCCACTTCATCATGGGCGTAATTCCCCAGGGCAAAATCGCAACTGTTGATATGCGTTCGCCCCATGGTATACCCCAGGCCATGTTGCGGGTCGAAGTATGCCCGCATAACCTCGGCTTGTTTTTCCGCGGGGAGCTTTTGCCAAGTAACGGCAGCCGCTTCCGTGAAAGCCCCGCCAAAGCCTTCCATCTTCTGGAAGCGCTTGCGCGGATCGATGGTGATGGTGTGTGTGTCCGGTTGGGTTGCTTCAAAAACCACGGGGGGCTGTTCGGTCAGGCGGGCAGGGGTGTCTTGGGCTGTGAGCGAGATGTGGACGATATGACGGGACATGCGTTTCTCCGAAGGAGGTATCTCTCAGCACGCAATTGAGGGACAGGCGGCAAACCGTTCAGGAGGGCTGTGCGCTTGCCGGTCAAATACGCATGAGATCTTTAACCCTGCGGGGTCCGGTTGTCCCGACAGGCGGTCTCCATGACCTTGAGGCCCATCTGGAGGTGTTCCTGGGTGTAGGTGAGGAAGATCTCCTCGGCGCTGTCCTTGCTCTTGATGCCGCCCTTTTTCAGGGGCAGGTCCGAGACGAGCATCATGGCGCCGGTGGGCACATTGAGGGCATATCCCACCGCAAACAGGGTGGCGATCTCCATGTCGATGGCCATGATCCGGTGTTTGCGGATGTATTGGATGAACTCGTGGTCAAACTCCCACATCCGGTAGTCGGTGGTCATCAGGATGCCTGATTTGGGCACCATCTTCAATTCGCTGGTGATGACCTGTTCGCAGATGCGGTTGACGTGGATCGAGGGCAGGGCAGGGACATCCTTGGGCAGATAGTGCGGGCTGGTGCCTTCGTCCCGGATGCTGGCGGTGGGGATGATGATGTCGCCGATCTCCAGCACATCGTCGATGCCGCCGCACATGCCGAGCATGAGCACGCACTTGATTTCATCGAGAAAGGAGAGGCAGTGCATGACAATGCCCGCCGAGGGTGAGCCGACCCCGTGGTTGATGATGCTTAAGTCCCGCTTGCGGTCATGGACCACGCTCCAGTGCCCGCGCTGGACCGGGTTGCCGGTGATGCGGGCGAAGTCGTCGATGTAGCGGTGGAAATTGCAGAGCAGGATGTGGGAGCCGAAGTCCTTGACGCTGGAGCCGGTATAGCGTTCCAGGGTGTGCCGGGCGTAACTGTCGGGTCGCAGCTCTGTGCTCATGCCTGTTCCTTCTGGTTATTTCAGGAAGGGATTCTTGAGGAGCATGGTCTGTTCACGCCCAGGGCCCACGGAGAGGATGTAGGCCGGGGTCTCGGTGAACTCCTCGATCCTTTTTACGTAATCACGGGCCTTGGCCGGCAGATCGTCCACGGTGCGGGCCTGGCTGATCTCCTCGCTCCAGCCTGCGAGGTTTTCGTAAACCGGCTGCATCCTGGCATAGGTTTTGATATTGCCGGGCATGGCCGTCAATTTCTTGCCGTCCGCCTCGTAGCTGGTGGCCAGCTTCAGGGTCGGCTGGCCGCTCAGGACATCGAGTTTGGTGATGGCCAGACCATTGACGCCGTTGAGGCGCACGGCTTCGCGGGCGATGACGCCGTCCAGCCAGCCGCAGCGGCGCTTGCGTCCGGTGGTGGCGCCGAATTCCCCGCCTTTTTGCTGCAATTCGTCGCCCGTGGCGTCAAACAATTCGGTGGGGAAAGGCCCCTCGCCAACCCTGGTGGTGTAGGCCTTGAGGATGCCGATGACGCAGTCGATGTGCGAAGGGCCGAAGCCGCTGCCGGTGCAGGCGTTGCCAGAGACGGTGTTCGAGGAGGTGACAAAGGGGTAGGTGCCGTGGTCGATGTCCAGCTGGGTGCCCTGGGCGCCTTCAAAAAGAATGTGTTTGCCTGCCTTGCGTCCATCGTCCAGGGCCACGGAAACATTGTCGATATACGGGGCAAGGCGCTGGGCGTGTTTCATGTACTCGTCGTACACCGCTTCGGCTTTCAGCGGCTCGGTGTTGTATTTCTTGCTGAAGAGAAAATTCTTTTCCTCGAGGTTTTCGCGGATTTTTTCCATGAGCGACCCGGCGTCCAGCAGATCCCCTGCCTTGATGCCCTTGCGCAGAATCTTGTCGCCATAGCAGGGGCCGATGCCCCGGCCGGTGGTGCCGATCTTTTTGCCGCTGGCCAGGGCCGATTCGCTGCAGGAGTCGAGGAGCCGGTGGTAGGGCATGATGAGATGGGCGCGCTCGCTGATCATCAAGCGCTGCGGATTCACCGGCAAGCCGCTGGCCGCCAGTTTGTCCATCTCTTCCAGTAAAACGCCGGGGTCGAGGACCACGCCGTTGCCGATGAAGCACATCTTGTTTTCGTAGAGGATGCCGGAGGGGATGAGGTGGAAGACGTACTTTTTGCCGTCCACAACCAGGGTGTGGCCAGCATTGTTGCCGCCCTGAAAACGCACCACGAAATCGGCGTGCTCCGTCAACAGGTCGACGATCTTACCCTTGCCCTCATCGCCCCATTGCGTTCCAACTATCACCACATTGGCCATCTTGCTTTTCCTCCGCAATCATCCGAAAAAAGGTTGTCAGTGAGCCGCGCTGGGCTCATGTTTTTTTTATTTTGTTGGGTGCAGCACCAGGCACCATAGCCAAAGGAAAATAAAAAGTCAATCGCGGCGAGGGCCCGCTTTTTCTCCGGGCGGCGGCTGGCTTGACACCCTTTGGCAAATGCCGTAGATTGCCGCTTGAATATATGGAATGAATGCGAGGCGTCGCTGATTTTTGCGGCAGACTGGACCTTTTTGCGGGCATATTTGAGGAAACTGCATGTTTGGCATAGGGCTTCCCGAGTTGATTCTGATCCTGGGCATCGCGCTTATCGTGGTGGGCCCGGAAAAACTCCCGGAAATGGCGAAGTCCATTGCCAAGGTTGTGCTGGATCTGAAAAAAACAGCCTCATCCCTCAAGGAAAGTCTGCATGAGGAGATGAAGGAAGAGTTGGGCCAGGATCCCTGGCAGCAGAAGTTGGGAGACGCCTACCCCAATCTGCCTTCCACCTCGGTTCCCGAGCCGGACGCGGTGGAGGTTGACGCAGTGTCGCCGCCTGATTCCAATCCCGCCGTGATAGTCGCCGAACCCGAGGCCCCCGAGACCAAAGAAGAGAAACCCGTAGGATGACGGTGCTGGCCGGACATTTTGCCGGGCATCTCCGGGAGTTGCGAAATCGGGTGTTGGTTTCCTTTCTGGCCATCCTGGTGGCCACCCTTGTTGCCTACGCCTTTTCCGAGCACCTCGTCCGTTTTCTCATGGTTCCCCTGATCACGGGCCACCCCAATCTCGCCAAACTCGTGTACACTAATCTCACCGAGGCCTTTGTCAGCTATCTGAAGATTTCCCTGCTGGCCGGGCTGATGATCGGTTTTCCGGTCTGCTGCTACGAATTGTGGATGTTCATCGCGCCGGGTCTGCACCGCCATGAACGGCGGCTGGCGCGAACCGTGGTTTTCTGGGCCACAACCCTTTTTGTTGGCGGGGTGGTGTTTGCTTATGTTGTGGTGCTGCCGAGGACGCTTGCTTTTCTGCTGAGCTTTGCCGATGCGCAGCTGGAGCCCCTGCTCCGGCTTGACGCCTACCTGAGCTTTGTGGCCCGGACCTCGCTCGCCTTTGGCCTCGCCTTTGAGGTGCCGTTTCTCATGGTCATGGTTGCCAAGGCCGGGATTGTGAGCAAGGGCTATTTCGCCAGGCAGCGGAAATACTTTTATCTCGCCATTCTGGTCCTTGCCTTTCTGCTCACCGCGGGCGATATATTGTCCGCTATCCTGCTTGCTGTGCCGCTTTTCGGGCTGTACGAGGCAGGAATCCTCATCAGTCACCCATTCAAGGGGAAGGTGAAGGCTGAAGGCTGAAGGCTGAAGCTACCGTCTTTGCCGGGGGACCAATAGAGTTTGACGGTTCCGGAAGCGGTTATCGTGTTTGTGTCGTCACCCCGGCGAAGGCCGGGGTCCAGAAAAAGCAAACTGCCCTGGATTCCGGCCTTCGCCGGAATGACGGTTACAACTCAAAGAACATACTGTGGAATCTTCATCAATTCCCCGTTCCGCATCGCCGACTGGTGCGCGACAATGCCGGGCACCGTCAAGTTCAATGCCTGGGCCACGTCCACAAGCGGCTTGCGGTCCAGCAGGATGGCCTCGATGAACTCACTCATCAGATAGCCGTGCGATCCGCCGTGGCCAGCGGGCTGAACTCCCGGCGGCAGAGGCGGCCGTTTGATCAATGGCGCCTCCTTTCCATTCATATCCTTGAAAAAACGGTCGAAAATTCCCTTTTCGGTCCAGATTCGCCCCGTTTCGTCACCGGTGCCCGGTATCTCCCAACTGACCGCCATCCGGGCCATGCCTCCTTCACTGGTGCGGAAGAGCGCGACCTCGGTGCCGAACGGATTGCCGAAGCGGTTGTTCTTGGCCTGCAGGTGTGGAATGGCGCTGGGCATGCCCATACACGACACTTCCGTGAATGAACCGCCTGTAACCCCCACGTAATAGGCATTCGTGTGGGTTGGATACCATTGCGGCGGCAGGCCCGTACGCCATGCCCCGTATGCGGGCAGAGGTGTTCCCAGGTAATGCAGGTACTCGGCCTCGGAGTAAATCAGCCTGCCAAGATCTCCCCTCCTGTACATTTCGCGCATACAGTAGAGATCACCATGGAAATAGGAGGTCTCAAACATCATGTACTTCCCGGCAGAGCTTTTGGCCGCAACGAAAAGCGCCTCAGCATCTTCCAGGGAGCCAAAAACAGCCGGCACGGCCGAGGCAACGTGCTTCCCCGCCTGGAGAGCCGCAATGGCGAGGCGCGCGTGGCTGGGCGCATCCGTGGCAATGAAAACAGCCTCGACCGTCTCGTCTTGGATAAGTTCCTCGCCCGTCGCGTACATCTTCTGACAGCGACAGGCTTTTGCCAAGGCGGCGCACTGCTCGGGCACCAGATCGGCAACCGCCGTGATCGTTACATTCGGGTGATCCTGAAAAGAGAAATCCGCCCCGAATCCACACACGCCATAGCCAATGATGCCCACCCGGATTTTGCGATCGGAAACCGGGATCCACTTCTTCTCGGTGTCCTGATCAACCAATTCCCTCTCAAAGCCCTGAATCGAAGGAACCGCGTGCGTCAACCCCGAGTCATCGCCTCTTCCTGTCGTATCGTTCTCAAGCTCGTCTTGCATCGTTTTATCCCTGTCTCTTGTGTTTCGGCCAACGCTTCCAACAACCTGCCGCGCCTGGTGCTTGCAGCAATATGTCAACGTTTCTCGCGGTCAGGTTGAGTGACGTTGTTAGGGTTGTTTCCCTTTTCGATTTTTGCACTTTAAATGCAAGCATGCGTTTATGTCAGTCGGAGGTCGCATCCTGATAGTGGGCTGCGACTTCGGTAATATTAAATCCAGGCTTGAGAGTTTTAACGAGTTCGCCAAGATAAGTTTCATTTTTGAGAGGCTTTACTAGTCTTGCCAGCTCGTCGCCGACGGGCGTGAACTTAAAATTAATCAACTGAGGACCGCCCAGCTTGGCGACCATTCTTAGCGCTACGTCGTGATACTCTATTGTCATTTCCGCGCCGCTTGTTGGCGTTCCAAGCAATAAGCGGTCCTTATATATAATGCCACACCTTTGAAGCATCATGCAGGTCGGTGGTGCCAAGTCGTATTTGTTTAGTTCAATTT
>Ga0074199_1001182_pt1 | contig 25776 bp, 21 predicted proteins | sample EPASupsiteSAE347_FD_64528 | JGI IMG/M metagenome (GOLD analysis project Ga0074199, IMG submission 64528) | Bioremediated contaminated groundwater from EPA Superfund site, New Mexico - Sample SAE3-47 | ecosystem: Environmental > Aquatic > Deep subsurface > Groundwater > Contaminated ... | reverse complement strand
ACGGTGGGGTTTTTTTTTTTGTGAATGAAAGGGAAAGGGCGCCCGCCCCCCCCCCCCCCAAACCCCTATTAAAAAAACGGGGAAAAACCCCCCCCGAAACCCCCCCCCGCCACATCCCTGTTGAAGGCCTTGAAAATGGCCGGTGTCAGGATAAAGGTGAACAGGGTTGCTCCCCCAACCCAGCAGGCGATTGCAAGACGGTACAGTATAGAGGGCATTTCATGCAGCCATTCCCGTTTTTTCATCTGTGAGTCCTCATGGCGAAAGTATTGGCAACCGGCAACTCCGGTCCGTTCCTGGTGCAGGCCCGGGAGTGTGGTCCGTAACTATTTCTGGCACTGGCAAAATTGGAGGGCAGAGGTTCTGCAACCGCTCTTCCGCCAGGATATCATTCTGCGGGCGAAGGCTTTGAGGATTTTTAAAGAGAAACCCAGTATTTTTTCAGTATTGTGTTCGGTAAGGAAATACCGCACCATGAAAAAGAGCCCCGGCCGAGCGTGAGCATCATCCCTTGCTGCTTTGCCTACCCCCCCTTATTATGCTGCTCAGGTTATGGCCGGGGCTTTCTTCTCCCATTCTTTTTCTTCCGCCATCGTCCGCCTTGTCCCTAGCGGTGAAAAAACGTCCCGCGTCTGGAAACCCCGCTCATTCTTCTTGCTTGGACACTCTTTTTGGGGGAGAGAACACCCTTCTCTCATCTCTTGGCCCGTTCCGTTAATACCCGGCGGATGAGGCCGGCGATCTCCGCCATGGAGAAGGGCTTGTTGACGAAGGCGGCAATTCCCATGGCCAAGGCGGTTTTTTCGTTCAGTTCTTCGCTGAAACCGGTGCAGAGGATCACCGGCAGCTCGGGCCTGATCCGCAGCATTTCCGCAGCCAGATCGGCGCCGGTCATATTCGGCATGGCAAGGTCGGTGATGACCAAGTCGAAAAAATCAGGTCCGGCGCGAAAGAGGTCCAGGGCGGCAAGGCTGCCACCCATCGGGGTCACCCGGTAACCGAGCAGGGAGAGCATGGGTCCCAGTGCATCCACCACCGCCTGTTCGTCGTCCACCAACAGTATCCGTTCAGTGCCGCCGGGTAGGGGCTGATTCAGAACCGGAGTGTTTTCGGTTTCCGCCTCGATCAGGGGCAGGAGAACCTCGAAGTCGGTCCCCAGGCCCGGTTTGCTTTTGGCCGAGATGAGGCCGCCATGTTTTTCCACGATGCCATGCACCACGGCAAGCCCCATGCCGGTGCCTTCTCCCTTGTCCTTGGTGGTGAAATAAGGTTCAAAGATCCGATCCAGGAGTTCGGGCGGGATGCCCTCGCCGGTATCGCTTACCGTGAGTTTGAGCCACTGTTTTGTCACCGGAGGTGTTTCCACCGGGCTGGGCTGGATCGCATCTTTCTCCACATTGGCCAGGGTGATGGCGATTTTGCCATTCCTCCCCCGCATGGCCTGGGCGGCGTTGATGGTCAGGTTCATGACAACTTGGAGCATCTGGGTGGGGTCGGCCAGGATCAGGTCGTTGTCCGTCTGAATACAACATTCCATCTCGACAACCGAAGGAATGGTGGAGCGCAGGAATTTCACAGCCTCCTTGACCACCGCGCCCATTTTTAGGGGATGGGGCTTGTATTGCCCCTGCCGGCTGAAGTCGAGAATCTGGCGGACCAGGGTTTTGGCCCGATCGGCCGCCTTGCGCACTTGCATCAGGCTGTCGTGGGCAGGGGATCCGGCCGGGGTATCCATCAGGACCATCTGGGTGTGCATCATGATGGGGGTGAGGATGTTGTTGAAATCATGGGCGATACCGCCGGCCAGAACACCCACCGCCTCCATCTTCCTGGCCTGGAAGAGCTGGGTCTCCAATGTTTTGCGCTCGCTGATGTCCTGGACGGTGCCGCACATGTTCACGGGTTTGCCCGCTGTGTCCCGCCGGACTTCGGCCTGTTCATGGACCCAGCGCAGACCGCCGTCCGGGCGCTGCACCCGGTGCTCGATGCTGTAAGGCACATTCCGTTCAAGGGCGTCCCGGACCGCCTGTTGGACCGCAGCCCGGTCCTCGGGGTGAACATAGTCCAGAAACGCCTCGTAGCTGGCTCCGAATTCATGCGGGGCAACCCCGAAGATCAGGTATATCTCATCGGACCAGGTAAGGGTGTTGCCGGTGATATCCCATTCCCAGTTGCCCAGATGGGCGATGCGCTGGGCATTTTCCAGTCTGGTCTGGCTCTGGATGAAGGCGTGCTCGGCCCGTCGCCGTTCGCTGATGTCGCGGAACACCACCACCGCTCCGATCTTGGCGGAGTCCTTGATGAGCGGGGTAACGGTGAGGGCGACCGGAAAGCCGTTGCCGTCCTTGCGCAGGAACCATTCGTTTTCCTCGTGACGGGTCAGGCCGTCCTCCAGGGTTTTTTTGATGGGGCATTCGGTAGCCGGATAGGGGCGGCCGTCGGGCCGGTGGTGATGGAAAATGGCATGCTGGTCCAGGCCGATGATTTCGTCGGCGCTCAAGTTCAGCATGGTCAGGGCGGCCGGATTGATAAAGGTGGCGTGGCCATTTTGGTCCACCCCGTAGATGCCCTCGCCGATCGAAGTGAGGAGCAACTCGTTATGCCAGGCCAGACGGGCGATTTCCTCCGCGTCTCTGAGCCGGGCCTGTCTGGCCTGGTATTCGCCTGTCACATCCCGGAAGACCAGGACCACGCCAAGGGTGCGGTTCATACTGTCGCGGATGGGCGCGGCGCTGTCGGTGATCTGGTATTCGGCATTGTCCCGGGCAACCAGGGTGGTGTGGTTGCTCAGGGTGACCACCTTGCCGGAGGCCAACACCTGGTCCACTGGATCGGGCACGGATTCTCTGGTCTGGGCATTGATGATGCGGAAGATATCGGTGAGCGGGAGCCCCTTGGCCTGGGCAAGGGACCAGCCGGTGAGGCGCTCGGCTATCGGATTCATCCGCACGATCCGTTTGGCGGTGTCGGTGGCGATCACCGCATCACCGATGGAATCCAAGGTGACGGAGAGGTGCTCCTCCCGTTCCTGCAGGTCTGTAAAGGAATCGGCCAGTTGCCCTTCAGCCTTGGATGTTGCCGTCCAGAGCAAGGCAAAGATGGAGAGGGCCAGCACCGCGGTCAGGCTCAGATCCATGGCCAGTTGGCTTTTGGCCGCATTGGTGGCCACGGTCATGTCGCGCAGGAGGATGAGATCCGCCACATCCTGGCCCGCAACATCGGATTGATGGAGGACGCCGTACCACAGGGTCTTTCCTCCCGGGCTGTCGCTCCAGAGCGTTTCCATGTCGCTGAATGCGGTGTGCCCCTGCTGGAGCCGGAGGCGCAAGGAGCTGGGGATCTCGTTGATTGTCTGGTGCGTTACCACGAAAGGGGTAAAATCGTCCCATTGTCCGACAAAGCCGAAGGTCTTCCGGCCCGCCTCAAACTTCTCCTGGCTGGTGAATTCCTTGCGGACCACGGTCAGGAGGTCCACGTTGAGGTCCGCAGTCAGCTCCGTCACCAGATGCTCGATCTCCATACCCAGTTCCAGGTATCCCGTCACCCGGCCGTCTTGTATCCAAGGCCGCACATAGCGCAGGGTGAAGGTCCCCAGGGGGCCAAGTTCCAGACCCCAAGCGTCCTCGCCGGTCCGCTCCGCCGCCAGCAAGGTGTGCCGGTCGATGATGTCGTTCCGTTTTGCCGGATGGTGGGCCCGGAGGAAAACGGTCCGGTCCAGTCCGATAAAATAGAAATGGGTGATCCGGTATTCCTGCCGCAACCGGTCGGCGATGGGCAGGGAAAGACCGGTGAGCTTTTTAAGATCCTGTGCCTTCCAGGCCGCGGCCAAAGAGGGATTGTCGGCAGCGTGGTCCATCTGCGCCTTCAGGAGCTGGACCTGGGAGGTAACGAGGCGGCGCCATTGGCTTCTGCTCTGTTCCATGAGTTGCAGCATCGCCTGCCGTGATTTTTCCTTGCCGTGCTGGTATTCATAGGTGAGCAAGAAGGCCATGCTGCCCAGCATGGCGATGAAGACGGGGGTGAGTATCCAGGCTTTGAGGCGCAGGGCGTGCGGTTCAAGACGCTGCTTGCGCTGGCGGATGGCGATGGCGCCGGCAGACAAGAGGAGGAGAACAAGCAGTGTGGCGAGCAGTGGTCCGCGGCGGGCGCGGTTGACCCGGGCTTGCCAGTCGTCGGCCATGATGTCGATCCCGATGAGCATCAGCACCTCGCCGCTGTGCGGATCGAGCACCGGCGCCGCCGCCGAGACAAAGGCGCCGTATTCGTCGGTGTACGGCCCCATTGTAATGGGCTGGCGGGAGATGAAGAGGTGGCGGAATTCGACAGGCGACTTCCGGTACGCTGTCCCAGGCGGGCTGGCCATGGGATCTTCTTCCGAGTAGTTTTCCGGCCCGAAAAGAAGGGCTCCGTCCCGCAAGGCCATGCTGTAAATGCCGCGATGCTGGAAGCTCCGGCCAATGGCGGTCATCTGATCGCGGAGCTGGGCAAAGGCTGGGTTGCCTTTGTCCGCGGGGCTGAAGGAAAGTTTTTTGACCAGGGCCGGATTGATATTCTGCGCGACTTCCACCGCTTGCCGGACAAGGTGAGCCCGCATTTCCGCGTCCACCATCCGGCCACGCCATTCCGCGGTCCACCAGCCCAGACCGGCCAACAGCGCCAGCACGGCCAGGGCCATGGGCCAACAGGGCGAAAACCGGGATCGCTCCAGAAGTGGTTCACTCATATTTTCCTTCCGCCTCAAGAGACAAGGCAACAGCCGCCGGGCCTTTGTTTTTCGGCTTGGCGCGGAGCGATTCGGCACCGTATCCAACCGTGAGGCCGCCGCCGTTTACCCTGCGAATCCGGGCATGATTATCGGGTTGGTCGAATTTTCCTTCGGTGGCTGGTGAAAGGCGATGTTGTTTTTGCGGAGCGTTCCCGAGGGAACAGGATTTTTCCTTGTTTTTTCAGGTAATCGCCGCAAGGGATATTGAAACAGGGGAGCAGGGTTGGCGCTTCGATGTACAGGTTGGCGTGGTCTTTTTCATTGCGCGGATCGAGCCGTACGGAACCCGGCCTGCTGTTCAGCCTGCGCGGCAGTTCCCCTGCCCTGCAAAAGAAAGGTGCGGCGCCCATTAAGTACCCTCGCGTATTGTGTTGGGTTGGGTCGGGGAGAGTGGCTGCGTGGTGTGCCTTCGGTTTTTGGTGTTTTTCCCTGAAAACCGGTTGTCTCTCTGGTTCCCTGAAAATCCAACGCAAAAGTTTCCTGAGTGTTGCATGGTTTAGCCATTGTAACACGCTTGCAGGAGGTTGTGAAGAGTGCGGGAAAAAACAACAGGCCGGGGAAAAAGAGCAGCATTTCCCCGGCCTGTGAAAAAAAAACGAAGATGTCAGACGCTCAGATCGTTGCGCACCGTCTTGCGCGGGCCGCCGTGGCCGGCCGTGCTCCAGTCCCGGATCGGGGCGATGGCTGCCAGGTCGTTCGCCTTGTCGGTGCGGACCAGCTTGTCGTGGATGGACTGCCAGATGCAGGGAACGTCCTTGTGGATCTCGCAGCGTCCGCCCACCGAACCGCCGCAGGGGCCGTTCATCAGGCTCTTGGCGCAGCGGGCCACCGGGCAGAGGCCGCCGGTGAGGTGGAGGACGCAATTGCCGCACCCGGCGCATTGTTCGCTCCACACGCCCTGTTCGGCGGAACCGCCGAAGGATAAGGTGTTCACCCCCGGATATACCTTGGCCATGGGTCGCAGATTGGCGATGAAGTTGACCCCCACCCCGCAGGCCATGGAGACGATGGCGTCGTACTGGCCGTCCCACTGGTCCATGGAGTCGATGTATTCCTTGTCGCACTGGCGCACCAGGGTGGCCTCGATGGTTGAAACCTCCTGGCCTGCCTTCTGCTTGCCCAGACGGATCAGGGAGGCAAGGATCTCCACCTCGCGCTCGCCCCCGGCGGAACAGACCGTGACGCAGCCGCGGCAACCCAGAACCAGGATGCGCTTGGCATCCTTCACCATGTCCATGATTTCATTGAGTGGTTTTCTCTCGGCAATAATCATTTCGCGCCTCCCTGAAACGGGCTCGGGCCCAAGGTGGTAATCCGTTCATCCATCTCCTGGGCAGCCTTGACAAAGCCGGGGTGGAAGCCGCGCTCCAGGTGGTACATCTCAATGCGTTCCGGTTCAACCCCGAGTTCGGCCAGGGCCTTCTTGATGGCGCCCACCCGTTTGGCGGCCCGCTGGCTGCCCATGAGGTTGTGGCATTTGTCCAGGGGGCATCCGGCCACATACACGCCGTCCGCGCCATCTTCAAAGGCCTTGAGCAGGGTGGAGACCTCAAGCTTGCCGGTGCAGACCAAGCGGTGGATGGTCACGCTTTTGGGGAAGCCATCGGCCTGCAACCCTTCCGGCCCTTCGGCCAGGGTCTGCTGGGAGGTGTAATGGCAACAGAATGCTTGAATATTCGGGGTAAATGGCATTGGGTTCACCGTGCTACTTATTTGCGCCGCAGGCGGCGATCAGTCGCTCGTCCTCGGACTCGTTTAAGCGGATGGCCTGGGCCGGGCACTCGGAGGGGCAGATGCCGCACCCCCGGCATTCCTGGGGATCAATGGCAGCCTTGCCCTGGTCGTCGATCTTGGGAATCCGCCAGGGGCAGACCCGGACACAGGTGAGGCAGGAGACGCAGAGATCGCGCTCCACCCAGGCGGCCTTGCCCTTATCGAGCAGATCCTGGGCGGTGATGTATCCCGCCTTCATGGCCAATTGGCGCAGGGCGACCATGATCTCGGCAAAGCGGACGTCCTGGGGGCAGACGAAGATGCAGCCGCGGCACCGGGAGCAGAACCAGAGCAGATCGGATTTGAGCAACGCGTCTTTTAAGCCCATGCGGATCATGTGGATGATCTTGCGGGGGTCGAAGTCGGGGATTGCCTGACTTACCGGGCAGATACCGCTGCAGGCGCCGCAGGAAAAACAGCGGTTCAGGAATTCGCCTCCCGGAATCGCCGTTACCTCGGCGCTGAAAGCCGAATTGATATCCTTGCTGGAGATTGCCATAACAAAGCCTCTTATGAAGATATGAAACCCGGCAATGGGCGCCGGATTGATTTCTTTCAGGTTGGTCCCGGGGCGGGCCCCATTGAACCAAAACAGCGTCGGCTACTGTAGCATAAAAAATAGTGCCGCCCAATAGGTATATCTACCAGAATAAGCGGTTTTTAGGGGGTCGGCCCGGCTTTCGTCGTCATCCGTGATGTATTCGCAAAAAAAGCAGAATTTGTCCCAAACAGGTGCTTTGGCAAGCTCGGCACGAACGGAAATCAATGCGTTAAGATACTATCCGTTCGGCCTGAGCCTGTCGAAGGGCCTTTTTGCGAACATATCATTTCTTTTCTACACCAGAAACCGGAACTCCCCCTTGCCTAGCAGATCCTGAAGATGGAGCACGCCCGCCAGTTTGCCGTTGTGGCCGGTCACCGGCAGAAAGGTGATTTCGTGGCGCTGCATGATGCTGAGGGCGTCGGCGGCCAGAAGATCGGTGGTGATGGTTTTGGGCGCCCTGGTTATGGTGTCCGCCAGGGTGAGGTCGTTCAGGTTGCCGCCTTTCTGGCTGATAAAGCGGCGCAGATCGCCATCGGTCAGGATGCCGGTGATGGTTTCTTCCTGCATGATCAGGACCGCGCCAAGGTTTTTGGCGTTCAGCTCGGCAATGGCCTCGGGCAGGGTGCTGGCCTGGGAAACCTTGGGAACCGCCGCGCCGGTGAGCATGACCTCGGCGACATTGACCTTGAGGCGCTCCCCAAGGCTGCCCGCCGGATGGTTGCGCCTGAAATCGCTTTCCTTGAACTGCTTGAGGTTCAGAAGGACCACGGCCAGGGCGTCGCCCATGGCCAGGGCGGCGGTGGTGCTGGCCGTGGGGGCCAATCCCAGGGGGCAGGCCTCCTGGGGCACCGCGACCTTGAGCACCGCGTCCGCGCTTCTGGCCAGGCTGGAGGAGGGGTTGCCGGTCATGGCAATGATCCGGGCCCCGCGTTTCTTGAGGTTGGGGAGCAGGAGGGAGAGTTCCGCGGTTTCGCCGCTGTAGGAGATGGCCAGAATGACGTCCTGGGGATCAACCATGCCGAGGTCGCCGTGCATGGCTTCCACCGGGTGCAGAAACAGGGCCGGGGTGCCGGTGCTGTTCATGGTGGCGGCGATCTTCTGGCCGATGATCCCGGATTTGCCGATGCCGGTGATCACCACCCGGGCCGGGCATTCCATGATCATGGCCACGGCTTTTTCAAAATCGGCGTCGATCTGGTCGAGCAGGGAGATGATGCCGTCCGCTTCGATCCTGAGGACTTCCTTTGCCTGTTCAATGCTCATGGGCTGGGGATTCCTATTTTTTGCCCGAGGACTGGCAGGCATTCTTGGGGCCGAGGACCAGCTTGGAGAAGGTCTTGTCCGGTTCCACCGGGTAATCCCCGTCAAAGCAGGCTTTGCAATAGTCCTCCGGCGGGCCGCCGCACGCTTCCAGCAACCCCTCAAGGCTGAGGTAATACAGGGAGTCAAGCCCCAGGTAATCGCGGATCTCATCAACGGTTTTCTTGTTGGCGATAAGTTCGCCGCCCGAGGGAAAATCGATCCCGTAATAGCAGGGATTGCGGGTGGGCGGGCAGCTGATCAGCATGTGGATCTCTTTGACCCCGGCCTCGCGCAGGGATTTGACCCTGGAGCGGCCGGTGGTGCCCCGGATGATGGAGTCATCCAGGATGATGACCCGTTTGTCTTTGAGAAAGGAGCGGATGGGGTTCAGCTTGACCCGCACCGAGAAATCGCGCATGGACTGGGTGGGCTGGATAAAGGTGCGGCCCACGTAATGGTTGCGGATCACCCCCATCTCGAGCGGGATGCCCGAGGCCTGGGAAAAACCGATGGCCGCGTAATTGCCGGAGTCGGGAAAGGGCATGACGAAATCCGCGTCGATCTTGCATTCCCGGGCCAGGATCTCGCCCATGCGCTTGCGGCTCAGGTAGACATTCCTGCCGAAGATGTCGCTGTCTGGCCGGGCAAAATAGACCTGCTCGAAGATGCAGAGGCTGCGGCGCTGGCTGGTGTCGAGGTGGAGGGAGCGCTGGCCCTCGCGGTCGATGATCAGGATCTCGCCGGGCTCGATGTCGCGGACATACTGGGCCTCGACCAGGTCGAGGGCGCAGGTTTCCGAGGCGACGATGAAGCCGCCGTTGTTGAGCTTGCCCAGGCAGAGCGGCCTGAAGCCGCCGGGATCGCGCACGGCGATGAGCTTGTCCTCGGTCATGAGCAGGATGGAGTAGGCGCCCTTGATGCTCTCGAAGGTGTCGATGAGCGCCTTTTCAAGGCCAAGATGGGAGCAGCGGGCAAGCAGATGGACCACCACCTCGCTGTCCATGGTGGACTGGAAGATGGAGCCCTTTTTCTCCAGCTCGTTGCGCAGGGAACGGATATTGACCAGATTGCCGTTATGGGCCACGGCCACGGTGCAGCCCTGGTGAGTGGCGGTGAACGGCTGGGCGTTGATGATGTTGGAGGCGCCGGTGGTTGAGTAGCGGACATGGCCCACGGTGAGGTGGCCTTTCAGCCCCTGCAAAATGGCCTCGCTGAACACCTCGTGCACCAAGCCCATGCCCTTGTGCAGGGAGACCTGGCTGCCGTCGCTGGCCACGATGCCCGCGCTCTCCTGGCCCCGGTGCTGGAGGGCGTAAAGGCCGAAGTAGGTGAGCTTGGCCGCGTCCTCATGGCCGAAAATTCCACAAACGCCGCATTCGTCCTTGGGGCGTGATGCGTCTGAGTATGTCATGGCGTCTTATCCCTCATTATGTAACGGCCCAGCACCACCACATCTGCTTCGGAGTCTCGCTGGCTCGCTTACCTGTCATCGGCCTACTCATGTGCAATAGCACACTTCGTAGACCTCTTTCGCGCATCTGTAGCGCTGCTGAACCGTTACATTCCGTATGGTATGCTGGTCGGTCATCCGAAAAAAAAGAAGAAATATACATCCTAATTATATGGATGGGAAATATTTTTTTGGCGTGACTATTTCTGGCCTTCCCCGGCATGGTCCAACCCCCGGAAAAAATTGAGCCAGGAGGAGGTGTTGTTGAGCGCCCAGTTGCGCGGAGGCACAAAGCCCTCCTGCATGGATTCGGGCAGGCCTCGGGCGGCAAGGCGTTCGTAGATCCGCACATAGAGGCAGCGTTTTTTGCCGGGATACACCTCGCACCAGCCGTCGCGGCTGCCGCCGCAGGGGCCGTTCAGCAGGTATTTGGCGCAGCCGGATTGCGGGCAGACAAAGGCCAGGTCGCCCAGGGTGCAGTCCCCGCAGTTCTGGCAGCCGAAGAGGAGAAACTTAGTCACATGCTCCAGGTGGGTGAGGCTATTGTCCAGCCCGCCGCCTTCCAGGGCGAGACAGATTTTTTTGCACGCCGGGTAGAGGGGCGCCTCCTTGGTGAAGGCCAGGTTGTGGACGAGCCGGGCCATGCGGTAGTTGATCTGCAATCCTGCCCGCCTCTCGTCGCGGGGCGCGGGTTCACTGGTGTTGAGGCCGGTGTTTGCATCCTTTTTGTAGAGATAAAAGCCGTCCTGGTGCCAGTAATCCATCTCCGCCACCAGTTCCTGCCAGTTCCCGGCAAGGGAATCGGCGGTGGTGAGGAGAAAATCTATGTTTTCATGGGTGAGGCCAGGCCCGCCGAGATGGGCGCCCGCATAGCCGAGTCCTTTGAGGATGGCCAGCAGCTTCGCGCCCCGCAGCAGCCGGGCCTGTTTGCCCTTGTCCGGGCTTGCCGCCTCGCGGCGGATTTCATCGTACAGCGCGTCGGTGATGACGCAGCCGGGGATCTTCCCGGTGTGCATCAGGGTTGCCACCGTGAGGTTGGGGATAAAGACATTGCCCAGCATCGGCAGATTCAGCCCGGTTTGCCGGACATACTGGATGGCCTCGTGGAATTTGCGGGCGTCGTAGCCGACCTGGGTGATGATATAGTCCGCGCCCCGCTCACCCTTGCGGTGGAGCTTGGCGTACTGCATCAGCAGCTCCGGTTCCAGCCGTTTGAAGGGGGAAAGGGCCACGCCCATGAGAAACGAGGTGGGCCGGATCGCGCCTTTCCCTCGCTCCGGGCCGTAGTTGCCCTTGTTCATCCGGGAGATGAGATCCAGAACATGCACCGAGCCGAGATCAAAGACCGGTTTCGGGCAGCCCTGGTAGCCTTCCTGGGGATAATCGCCGGTGATCACCAGCAGGTCGCGGATGCCCAGGCGGTCCCAGGCAAAGAGCAGGCTCTCCATCTGGTTGCGGTTCTTGTCCTTGCTGGAAAAATGGACAATGACGTCAAGGCCCATTTTTTGGATCTCGCGGCCCAGAACCTCCGGGGACAAGGCGGCCTGGCCCCCGGCGTTTTCAGTGATGCTCACCGCCTGGATGCGCGGGTCGCGGGCCAGCTTTGCGGCCAATTCCAGGGTGCGGTCGTGCTCCCGGCTGTGCCCTCCCCGGCTGGGCACCAGTTCGAGGGTGATGGTGAATTGCTCCGGGTTGACGAGCGATTGCCGGAAGGGGGATTTATTTTCAGCCAGCATGGGCAGGGTGTCCGGGTGTGGGGTTGGATGATTTTTCTCTTGCTCAACGAAAGCGAATGCAAGTAACCATAACCATTATTTCTGGAAAAGGAAACAATCGGGCCAGAGGGGCAGACCCAAGGTTCAAGGCTAAAGGCCCAAGGAATGGGAGGGCAGGATGGGAAAAGAGACATTCTGGCGCCAGGCAGCCCGGGTCTTTGACGAGCGGGCCGGGGAGTATGACGCCTGGTTTGAGAACAGCCTGCTCTTTGCCATTGAGCGTGGCGCCCTGCAAGAGCTGGTCACCCCGCTTTGTGGCCCGAAGCTTGAGATCGGCGTTGGTCCGGGCCGTTTTGCCGAGGCCCTGGGGGTGGAGTTCGGGGTTGATCCGGCCTTGAGCCCGCTGGCACTGGCAAAAAAGCGGGGGGTGCGGGTGAGCCAGGCGGTGGGCGAGGCTTTGCCCTATGGTGGTCAGAGCATGGGCACGGTGCTGCTGCTCTTCACCTATTGTTTTCTTGCCGATCCCATCCCGGTGCTGCGGGAGTGCCGGAGGGTGCTCAAGCCCGGCGGGCATCTGGTGCTGGGGCTTATTGTGGCCGACAGCCCTTGGGGGAGAATGCTCCAGCAAAAAAAGGAGGCAGGCCATCCGTTTTACCGGCAGGCCCGGTTTTATGAGCCGGTTGAGGTGGAGCAAGTCCTGGCCGGGTGCGGGTTTGTCGTGGAGGAAATCCGCTCCAGCCTGGTGCAGCCGCCGGAAGCGTTGCGGGAGATGGAGCACTCCCGGGAAGGGGTGGTCAGTCAGGCGGGTTTTGCGATTCTGGCCGCCGGGGTGGCTCGGTGAGCCAGTTTTTCCGCTCCCGCAGGAACTCGACGGCGAGAAAGGCCGCGCCGCTCGCGATAATGCCTGCCGCAGCGATTGCCGCCAGCCAACCGGGGGAGTTTTTCCTCTTTCGCTGCGTCACCGGGAGAAGATCGCGGCGGCAATAGCGGCAGACCAGGGCCTGGCCATGGACCTCTTCCTTGCAGAATGGGCAGATTCGTGTGTGCATGGTGATAACCATATAGCGACTGCTTGTTGCTTGTCAAGAAGGAGGTGCGGCTCTTTTTGCGCTTTTTGCCTCCTCCCCTCGGGGGAAGGCGGGAGCGGACAAGATTTTCCTTGTCAGTACCCGGTTCCCTTTGTAAGATGAACCAATTATACTCTGAATACAATTATCCCTATGAAATAAAAGGAGAAAATTATGGCGAGCGATAAGGTTATCCAGATTTCCGACGGCGATTTTGGCGCAAAGGCCCTGCAGTCCGAGGTGCCCTTTCTTTTGGATTTTTGGGCGCCCTGGTGTGGCCCCTGCAAGGCGATCGGCCCGGTTATCGACGAGCTGGCCGCCGAGTTTGAAGGCAAGCTCAAGGTCGGGAAGATGAATGTCGATGATAACCCCGTCACCCCCGGCAAATACGGGATTCGGGCCATCCCCACCCTGATTCTTTTCAAGGGCGGAGAGGTTGCCGATCAGGTGACCGGCGCGGTGGGCAAGCAGCAGCTCAAGGCGATGATCGAAAAGGCTCTGTAAACGCGATGTGGCAGGTGACGGCTTCCGGGCCCGGTTCTTATGCGCCGGGCCTTTTTTCTTTTGGCTGAAACGAATGGGCGGGACATGATTTTTTCACAACAGAATTGTCGATTTTTTCGGGCCTGTGTCCTGGCTCTTGTCTTGCTGACCGCCGCCACCGGGCTCAGCGGCTGCGCCACCCTTGACACCATGCTGGAGTGGGTGGGGTTTGGTGAAGGTTCTGGGACGGAAACCCCTGAGGCCCTCGCCATGGAGGGGATGAGCGACTTCAATCGCGGGAAATACAGCGCGGCCTTGAAGCGTTTTGTCGAGATCAAGGACCGGTTCCCCTTCAGCGAGGTGGCGCTTCTGGCCGAGTTGAAGGCGGCTGATTCCAATTATTACATGGATAAGTTCAGCGAGGCCAAGACCCTGTATGAAGAGTTCGAGGCCAACCATCCGACCAACGAGGCTGTTCCCTATGTTCTGTTCCAGATCAGCATGTGCTACTATTCGCAGATCGGCACCCATGACCGGGATCCGGGCAATGCCCAGAATGCGGTGCAGGCCTTTGAGCGCTTGAACCGTTCCTATCCCCAATCGCCCTATTTTGTCGAGGCCTCGGCCAGGGCTCAGGCTGCCCGGGATTTTCTGGCCCAGCACGAGTTTTCCGTGGCCACCTTCTATGTGCGTATCGATGAAGATAAGCAGGCCCAGGGGCGGCTTGAATACCTGCTTGCCACCTATCCCAAATCCAGCGTCGAGCCCCAGGCCACGGAGCTGTTGGCCCAGCTGAAATCAGGCCAAGGTGTTGAAAAAACCTGGCGGCGGTTCGTGCCCACCATCTCCCTGCCGGACTGGCAGTCCTTCACCTCCGCCTTCGGCATCATGCCCGGCGGCAGCGGCGGGGCTGCCAAGGAGTAAGCCCCCAGGGGCAGTGCCGCTTTGTTCCGATGGGCCTTCCCGTTTTGCGGGTAAGGCCCATTGTTATTTGTCCTTCTTTTTTGTCTTCCCGAACTTCTTGTCGTAGCGTTCCTGCTCGCTGTAGATGCAGCCGCAGTAAGGCTGCCGGTAAAGCTCCATCTCAAGGCTGGCATCGATCCCCTCCTGCCAGCCGGTCCGGAAATCCTCGTACAGAAAGGGCACCCCGAATCGGGCCCCCAGCTCTTCGCCAAGCTGCCGGATGGTCTCGTGGCGCTGGTAGCGGCTGTACAGCAGGGTGGTGCTGAAGGCCTCCGCCCCGATCTCCCTCGCCTTTTTCGCCGTCGCTTCAAGCCGCATCCGGTAGCAGCGCGGGCAGCGGTCCTCTTCGTGAAAAACGACCTGACGCAGGTATTCCTTGAGGCCGTATTCCCGTTCATACTCCACGGGCAGGGAGGTCCGGCGCGCCAGATCCTCCAGGGTGGCGAGCCGCTGCCTGAATTCCCGGAAGGGATGGATATTGGGATTGTGAAAATAGCCTTGCACGGAAAATCCCTGTTCCCGCAGGGTGGTGAGGGGAAAGATGGTGCAAGGGCCGCAGCAGAGGTGCAGGAGAACGGTCATGGCGCACCTAGGGCTTGGCGAGCTTGAATTGGCGGGGGTTGATGTTGAGCTTGGCGATCTTGTAGTTGATGATCCTGAGGCTGGTGTCCAGCAGCTGGGCGGCCTTGGTTTGGTTGCCCTGGCATTTTTTCAGGCTGTCGATGATCAGCTCCCGCTCGAAATTTTCCACCGCCCCGGTAAAGGAGACCGGGTTGCTGCGCTCGCTCACCGAGTCGGAGGTTTGCAGAGACGGGGGCAGGTGATAGCTCTTGATCGAATCCTCGTCGCAGATCAGCACGGCCCGTTCGATGCAGTTCTGCAACTCCCGGACATTGCCGGGCCAGTGGTACTGGACCAGGAGATCGATGGCCGGGGTGGAGATGCGGCGGATCTGCTTGGTGTTTTCCTCGTTGTATTTCTGGAGGAAGAAATCGGCCAGGAGCATGATGTCGGTTCTCCGTTCCCTTAAGGGCGGCAGGTAGATGGGGAAGACGTTGAGTCGGTAGTAGAGATCCTCCCGGAAGGAGCCGTCTTCCACGGCCTTTTCCAGATCCTTGTTGGTGGCGGTGATCAACCGGACGTTGCAGCGGATGGGGGCGATGCCGCCCAACCGCTGGAATTCGCGGTCCTGCACCACGTTGAGCAGTTTGACCTGCACGGCCTGGCTCAACTCGCCGATTTCGTCGAGAAACAGGGTGCCGCCCTCGGCCTGCTCGAAGCGGCCCTTCTTGGCGGTCTGCGCCCCGGTGAAGGCGCCCTTTTCGTGGCCGAACAGCTCGGACTCCAGCAGGGTTTCCGGCAGGGCCGAACAGTTGACCGCCACGAAGGGGGCCTTGGCCCGTTTGCTGTTGTGGTGGATGGCCTTTGCCACCATGGTCTTGCCGGTGCCCGATTCGCCGCGCAGCAGGATGGTGGCGTTGGAGTCCGCCACCCGGTGGATCATCTCGAACACCTCCTGCATCCGGTTCGAGTTGCTGACGATGCTGGCCACCCGGTATTTTTCCGAAAGCTCCCGGCGCAGCTGGGTGTTTTCCTGCTCCAGCCGCTCCCGTTCCTGGTTCACCGCCTGGATGCGGACCACGGTTTGGGCGATGAGGCCCGAGAGCACGGTGAGAAACTGGAGATCCTGTTCAAAGTCCAACCCCTCGTGGTAGCCGCGGTCCACGCTCAGGGCGCCGATGGTCTTGGCCCCGTGCTTGATGGGCACGCAAAGAAAGGAGAGGGCCTCCTGGTTTTTTTCGGCCCTGGCCCTGGTCTTGTTTAAAAAAAGCGGTTCCTGGCTGATCTGGGGCACCACGATGGGGGAGCCGCTGGCCACCACTCTGCCGGTGATGCCCTCGCCGAATTTGTAGATTCCGCGCTTCCTGGCTTCCGCGGTCATGCCGGGGGCCACCTCGGTTTCGATCTGGCCGGTGAGGGGGTTGGCGATGGTCACCGCCCCGTTGCCCAGGCTGGTGCGGGCGGCCAGCACGGTGAGGCTTTCTTCCAAGCATTTGCGCAGGTCGTCCGATGAGGCCAGGGCCCGGGTTATTTCGTACAGGGTGGCCAGATCGATGGGCTGGTTGTTTCCAGGCATGGCTTCTCCAGGTTTTTTCTTACGGTTTGGTATGCGTCTTTTTGTAAAACGGAGGCCATTGTAACAAATTTGTCTGAAATTGCATCTGAAAATGTGCGGGGAGGGGGAAGGTGCGGAAGGTTTGCGCTACAAACCGCGGGCAAGACAGGCGGACCAGATCGTATAGCCAAGGTCGCTGAAGTGCACGCCGTCATCGCTGAAGCAGTCCTCAACGCGTGGCGCGTCAGTGTGGAACGCCGCGAATAGATCCAGAAAGGAGGTTTTTTTCCCGCGGCTGAGCTGGAGCAGCCCTTGGTTTACCCGGGAAACGGCCGACGGCGCGAGATGGGAGGCCCGGATGGGCGGCAGGGAGGTCACGGTAATCCGGGCCGGGGGGAGGGTGTTGCTTAGGGTATCCAGAATTCTCTCGTAGTCCGGCAGAAAACCATACTCTTCCCGGAGTAGATTGTTGGTCCCGATCATGATGACCACCCGCTCCGGGTCAGGGCAGCGGGACAGATGGCGGGGAAGTCCGGCGAGCAGCCCGGCCACGGTTTCTCCGGCCATGCCGGCGTTGATTGCCGTATGTTCTGGAAAGCGGCTCTGCCAGTGGTGGAATTCGACGAGGGAATCGCCGAGGAAGAGGATATTCATGGCGCGAGTCAGCCGGGTTTGGAGACAAGGGCCATGGCCGCCAGGTCTGCCACGGCAACAGAAGCGGTGCGCACCGGCTGCCCCTGGGTTTCGCCCACGATATCCTTCGGGGATGCGGCGGCGGTGTCGATCAGCCTGTGCCAGGTCCGGCCGTTTGGCGGCGCCGGGATGATGAAGGTGGCAGGGGTGTGCCCGCCGTTGAGCATGACAAAAAAGTCATCGTCATACCGTTTCCCGGCGATGGTGCCATGCAGGACAAAGGCCAGGGTTTTGCAGGATGGCGACCAATCCGGTCTTCCCGGCGTGGTGGACTGCCATTCGATTTCCGGGCTTTCCTCGCCGGCGGAAAAGAAATCGGTGCGGTGGAAAACCGGGTGGTTTTTCCGTAACGCGATGAGCTGGGTGAAGAAACGGAGCAGGCCGTGGTTTTTTTTCGCCAGCTCCCAATTGAGCCAGCTTATCTCGTTGTCCTGGCAGTAGGCGTTGTTGTTGCCCTGCTGGGTCCGGCCGAACTCGTCGCCTGCCACCAGCATGGGCACGCCCTGGGAAAGCATGAGGATGGCGGCGAAGGTTTTAATCCGCCGCCTGCGCAGCCCTTCGATGGTTGCGTTGTTTGTTGCCCCTTCGCTGCCGCTGTTCCAGCTGAGATTATCGTTGCCGCCGTCCCGGTTGTCTTCACCGTTGGCCAGGTTGTGCTTGGTGTTGTAGCTCACCTGGTCGTAGAGGGTGAATCCGTCGTGGCTGGTGATAAAGTTGATACTGTTGTGCGGCCTGCGGCCGTCGTCCTGGTAGAGGTCGGCGCTGCCCGCGATGCGGGTGGCGAGCGGGGGTGCCATGCCGTCGTGTCCGCAGAGGAAGCGGCGGACGTCATCGCGGAACTTGCCGTTCCATTCGGCCCAGCGCCGGTTGGTGGAAAAGCTTCCCACCTGATAGAGACCCGCGGCGTCCCAGGCTTCGGCAATGATCTTGGTGTCGGCGAGGATCGGATCCTCGGCGATCTTTTCCACCATGGGCGGGTTGGAGAGCACGTTGCCCTGTTGGTCGCGACCCAGAACGCTGGCCAGATCGAAACGGAAGCCGTCCACATGCATCTCGATCACCCAGTAGCGCAGGCAGTCCATGATCAGGTGCCGGACCAGGGGATGGTTGCAGTTCACCGTGTTGCCGCAGCCCGAGAAATTGAGATACTCCCTGCTCTTCGGGTCCAGCAGGTAGTAGATGACATTGTCCAGCCCCCGGAAGCTGATCACCGGTCCGTTGCCGCCGCCTTCCGCCGTGTGGTTGAAGACCACGTCGAGGATCACCTCTATCCCGGCCTTGTGCAACGCCTTGACCATCTCCTTGAACTCCCGCACCTGATTGCCGTTGCGGCCATTGACCGCATAGGCGGCCTTGGGGGCGAAAAAGGAGATGGGGCTGTAGCCCCAGAAATTTTTCAGCCTCTCCCCGGTGAAGGGGTTGGAGTTGGTGATCTCGTGTTCGTTGAATTCGGTGACCGGCAGGAGTTCCACCGCGGTGATGCCCAGCTTCTTGAGATAGGGAATCTTTTCCACTATCCCCTGGTAGGTGCCGGGATGGGTCACGCCGGAACTCTCGTGCCGGGTGAAGCCCCGGACATGGAGTTCGTAGATGATGCTCTTTTCCAGGGGGATATTGAGGGGCCGGTCTCCTTCCCAGTCAAAGTCGTTGCCGATGATGCAGCAGCGCCGCTGGAAGGTGCTCAAGGGACCGCAGAGGCCGGTGCGGCAATAGGGCACGCCCCACTCGGAGCCTCCGGTAAGGGCCTTGGCGTAGGGATCGATCAGCAGTTTTTTTGGGGAGAAGAAATGCCCTGCTCCCTTTGGGTCGTAAGGGCCGGACATGCGATAGCCGTAGCGGAGGTTGATGTCCAGGTCGTGGAGCAGAATATGCCAGATGTTGCCGGTCCGGTTGATCTTCGGGTCAAGGGGGATCTCGGCGCAGGGATCTTCCTGCCCGGATTTGAAAAGCACCAGGGTTACGGTTGTTGCATGCCGGGAGAACACGGCGAAATTAACGCCTCCCGGTTTCAGAACCGCGCCCATGGGCAGTGGGTATCCTGCGCCCATGGTGAATTTTTCTTTGCTCATGGAATATTTCCCCTTGCCTGGAAAGAAAACCGGAACTATTATTGATAATAATAGTTACTAATTTAAAAAAGAGCTTGTTTCATTATATCGTTTCCATACAGAGGATGACAATAAAACTGAGGAGGTGTGCCATGGGATTATCTGAAAAGTTGGGTATGGGTGGTCAGCCTGTGTCGATCGACTGGGATCTCACTCCTTCGGACACCTTTGCCCTGTTCGAGAGCTGGGGCGGCAAGGACAAGGAGCGGATTCGCAACAATTCGGAACTCCATTATTATTTTTACATCGACAACTGGAATTCGCCCGCCAGGCTCTGTTTGATGGAACGGGGCGTCAAGCACGCCAAGATCCTCGCCCACATCGACTGCCCGCAGGAGATGCTGAAAAAATGCGTGGCCCGGCAGGGCAAGGACATGCGCGACCAGAGTTACGCCATTGACGAGGGGATCAAGCAATGGCTGCTGGAGAAAATCATCGAGAGCGAGGATTCCTCCCGGATTGTCCTGATTGACAACTCCGTGCCGCAGGAGGAGCTGGAGACCGGATTGCCCAAGGCGGGCGACCCTCTGCCACCCCTGCGGAAGGTCGTTCTGCGGGGAGCCGGGGGAGTGATGAACGAAAAGGAAGCTGCAACCCTTGCGGCGCGGCTTGGCTGTTATGACAGCCAGCACAATCCCCAGGGCAATTTCAGCAACCTCCTGGTGGACAACGGCGACGGGCTCACCGTCACCGATCACGTCACCGGGATCATGTGGCAGCGCGGCGGCTGCGACCTCACCACCATCCGCAATGCGCAGAAATATGTGGAGGAGCTTAATCACCGGCGGTTTGCCGGATTTTCCGGCTGGCGGCTGCCCACCATGGAGGAAGCCTTTTCCCTTCTGGAGCCCAGGGTGAATGCAAAGGGCGTTCATCTTCATCCCTGTTTCTCCAAGGAGCAGCCCTTTGTTTTTCTCGCCGATCAGCGCAAGCCCGGCGGGTATTGGTTTGTGGATTTCAAACAGGGGACAACGTTTTGGGCTTCGGGCACCATCCCCGGCGGGTTCGGCAGGGTGTGCCGCACCATTTGATCCGGGAATAAAAAGCGCGCAAGAAAAGGGCTGCCCAAGGGCGGCCCTTTTCTTTTCCGGGTCAGGGGAAAGGGGGGGGAGCAACAAAATCTTGCAATTTGTCCGGCCCGGTTATAAAGAATCTAGAAGGCTGAAACGGAGATCACGTCTTCCCGTCCGCAACTTGGCGGGAATTTTTTATTGAAAAACCGCAAGAGAGGAAACATCCATGCCTGAGTTCAACAATGTCACCATCGTAAAAAAAGCCAATGTCTACTTCGACGGCAAGGTCACCAGCCGGACGGTGGTGTTTGCCGACGGGTCCCAGAAGACCCTGGGCGTCATGCTGCCCGGAGAGTACGAATTCAACACGGCGGACAAGGAGATCATGGAGATCATGGCCGGCGAGCTGGAGGTTCTGCTGCCCGGCGCATCGGAGTGGAAGACAATCCATGGCGGTGAATCCTTCGAGGTTCCGGCCCATTCCAAGTTCGGCTTGAAGATCAGAATCCTTACCGATTATTGCTGTTCGTTTTTGAAGTAGGCTGGTCCATAAAAAAGCCATCGGCGCGTTCGCGCCGATGGCTTTTTTCCACACAGGGCGCGTCCGCCCAAGACATCATAGCCGCTTAAAAATCCTCAAATTCCTCGTTGTCAAAGGGGATCACCTCTTTGGCCGTGCTCTTTTTACCGTGGGAGATGGCCCGGGGCCGTGGTTGTTTTTGCGGCAGCAACGGCCGGAGCCCCGTATTTTTGCCGCGCGCCGGATTGCTTTGCGCCCGGGAGGCTGTCGCACCTGAATTGCCTCCACCCTCGCCGGTGATCATGGTCTGCAGCTCGCGAACATGGCCGAGCAGGGTATTGCTTTCGGCAAAGAGTTCCTCCGAAGCAGAGGCGGATTCCTCGGCGGTGGCGGCGTTGCTCTGCACCACGGTGTCCATCTCCTGCAGGGCTTTGTTGATCTGGCCCACGCCCTCGGTCTGCTCTTTTGCCGCGGAGGAAATTTCGTTGATCAGCACCGAAATCTTGCCGGTGCCCTTGGAAACCTTGTTGAACTCGTCGTTGGTCCGGTCAACGAGCACCGTGCCTTCCTGCACCTTGCTCACCGTCTGTTCGATCAGGGCGGCGGTTTCCTTGGCCGCATCCGCGGCGCGCATGGCCAGGCTGCGGACCTCGTTGGCCACCACGGCAAAGCCCGCGCCCGCCTCGCCGGCGCGGGCCGCTTCCACTGCCGCATTCAGGGCGAGCAGGTTGGTCTGGAAGGCGATCTCGTCGATGGTCTTGATGATTTTCGAGGTCTTTTCGCTGGCGGAGGAGATCTCGCCCATGGCGGAGGTGAGCTGCTGCATGGAGGCGGCGGCCTGGCTGGCCACATTGTTTATATCGGTCATGACCGCATTGGCTTCATGGGCGTTGTCCGCGCTGTGTTGGGTCATGGAGGAGATCTCCTCCATGGAGGCGGAGGTTTCCTCAAGGGCGGCGGCCTGCTCGGTGGCGCCTTCCGCCAGCTGCTGGCCTGCGCCCGCTACCTCGCCGGCCGCGGCGGAGATATGATTGGCGCCCGCGGTCAGGCCGCTGATCGCCTTTTTGAGGGGGACGGTGATGCCGCGGGTAATGACAAAGGCCAGGGTGCAACCGCCGATGAAGATGCCGACGGCAATGAGGATCATCAGGGTCTGGAGCGCGCTGCCTTCGGCAAGGGCGTTGTTGGCGACATGCGCACCCTCGGCGGTATTGATTTCGTCGAATTCGGTGATGGCCTCACGGATCTTGCCGGCCACCTCCTCCTGGACTTTTTCTTTTTCCTCCATCTGCGCGGGGTCTCCCGCCTGGGCTGCGTCCATCATCTCCCGTGCCGCCGGAGCCAGCTTGTCATGCAGCTGGACGATCTTTTCCAGCTTTTCAGGCCAACCGGCCCGTACCAGTTCCTCATCGGCCTGGATAACCGTCCGGGCGCGGGCAAAGGTTTCATCCGCAGCCTTGTCCCTGCTGTCGAACCGTTCCCGATAGACCGCCTCCTTGTGGATGACGAAGTTCGCGGCCGCAAGCTGCTGGCGGCTGACCAGGAGGGACAGTTCTCCACCCAGATAGGCAAGAGGCAGGTGGATTTTTTCCAGATCCTTGACCGAGGTCACCATCTGCGAGGATTTGAAAACGGCAAAGCTGGCGCCAATGGTGGAAAGAACAACCAGAAAGCCGAAGCCGGCCGCCAGCTTTTTGGACAGGGAAAATTTTGTGAAATCCATCGGTCCACTCCAGGGTGAAATTAGTGTTCGGTTTATGGGACGGGTGCGACGGGAAAGCCTTGAGGTGTCGTTTCGACAAGAGTTTAATCTTTTAATTATATGGCAATTATTACTATTATTCAATTTATTTTTTTATCGCCCACGGAACCCCGCCGCCTTTTATGCTTGGCCACGGTCAGAGCCGCGGGGTGCGCAAGGGAAACCAAAGGGAATACTATACAGCTTACGCAAGCAAGCGGCGGGATGCAAGTGGTTCACTGGCATGGAGGGAATTTTCTCTTCCGGGCATGGTGCGCGGCTGTCCCGGCCCCGAGGCTACGGCGAAAAATGGTTTTGCGGCCCATTGTCTCTAAAAATCTCCTGTGCTAGTATGAAAGGGAACCGTTGTTCAAGGCAGGAAAATTCTTTTAGGAAAATCATCATGGGAATGCGGATGAAAATAGTGTTGTTCCTTGTCCTCTCCCTTGTTGCCACGGCTGTGTGGGCCGGGCAGGGGTGGAGAAGCGTCGCCGTGCGGAAGGGCGCGGTAAGGGTTTCCCCCATGCCATTCGGCAAGATTGTCGCCACCCTCGGCTATGGCGAGCGGGTGGACGTGCTGGAAGAGCAAGGGCTCTGGCTCAAGGTGCGGGACCAGCAGCAGGGGAGGGAGGGCTGGATGCACAGCGCCAGCCTCATTGCCAAGACCATTACCCTCAAACCCGGAGAACGGGTGGAGGCCGGAGCCTCGGAGGATGAGCTGGCCCTGGGCGGCAAGGGGTTCAATGCCCAGGTGGAAGCCGAGTACAAAGCCAGGGGCAAGAATCTCGACTACGCCTCGGTGGACTGGATGGAGCGGATTCAGGTGAGTCCCGAGGCCATGCGGGAATTTATTGCCAAGGGCGGCTTGCAGAACCCGGAGGGAGGCGAAACCCATGGAAAATAAACGAGCCCCCCTTCTCGTGGTGCTGTTCTCTCTTTGTTGCGGTGTGCTGGTTTCCGGCTGTGAAACCACCAATGTCCTTGACGGACTCGGAGCGGTCCAAGTGGGTGGTTTCCGGATCAGTGAGTCCCAGATGGGCGCGATCAAGAAAACCGCCAAGGCCATGGGCAAGGCCTTCACCGATATCACCCCGGAACAGGAATACTATGTGGGCAGGGCCGTGGGCGCTACCCTGCTGGGAAAATACCACCCCCGCACCGACCCCCAGACCGTGCAGTACCTGAATCTGGTCGGCCAGTCCCTGGCCAGGGTCTCCGACATGCCGGAAACCTACGGCGGCTACCATTTCGTGCTTCTGGAGGATGACGGAATCAACGCCTTTGCCGCGCCGGGCGGCTTGATCTTTGTCAGCCGGGGCATGCTGCGCTGCTGTCAGGACGAAGACACCCTGGCCGCGGTGCTGGCCCATGAAATCGCCCATATCCAATTGAAACACGGGCTGCAGGCCATCAAGACCAACAGGCTGACCAGCGCCTTTTCCATCATGGCCACGGAAGGAGCCAAGCAGGCCGGGGGGCCTCAGTTGGCGCAACTCACCGGAATTTTTGAGGATTCCATCCACGATGTTACCGCAACCCTGGTCAACAGCGGCTATTCCCGGGCCTTTGAGCGGGAGGCCGATGGCGCGGCCCTGGTGATTCTCGGCCGGGCCGGCTATGACCAGCGGGCCCTGGTTGCAATGCTTGGCGAGATGAAGCAGCGGCTCAACCCGCAGGGGCTTGATTTTGCCAAGACCCATCCCGACCCGGCGGACCGGATCGCCGAATTGGAGCCCCTGCTTGGCGAGGCCCAGGCCCCGGCCGGGATGGCGCTGCGTCGGCAACGGTTCAAGAGTATCTTGGGCAGCATCTGACCGTGATCAAAAAAGGTCTTACCGGGCTTGCCCTTGGCCTGATTGCCTGTGTTGTGGCATTTCTCCTCTGGTATCAGGGCGCGCTCGCCGGGTTCGAGCATGCCACCTGGCAGTGGCGGGTTGCCCATTTTGCCCGTCCGGCTCCGGCCACCAGCCAAATGCGGATCATCGCCCTGGACCAGAAGAGCCTTGACTGGGGGCGCCGGGAAAACGGCCTTTCCTGGCCCTGGCCCAGAGAGGCGTATGCAACGGTGCTCGCCTTTTGTAAACGGGCGGGGGTCAGGGTGGTGGCCTTTGATGTGTTGTTCAGCGAGCCCTCGCTCCACGGGGTGGCGGATGATCAGGCCCTGGCTCAGGCCATGCGGGAGAACGGGCCGGTGGTGCTCAGCTATACCCTGGCTCCTCCGGGCGAGGAACAGGGCGGGGACGGCCCCCGTCCATCCGCGTTGGCAATCTCCGGTTTTTCCCAGTGGCTTGCCGGAAGCCGGGGTCCGGTGCTGCCCCAGGCGGTGACCATGCCGGTGGCGGAGCTGGCCGAAAGCAGCGCCATGCTTGCCAACATCAGCAACCGCCCCGATCCGGACGGGGTGTTCCGGAGGGCGCCCCTTTTTGTCAATCTCGCTGGCCAGCCCGTTCCCTCCCTGGCCCTGGCTGCGTATCTCGCCGGGGCTCCCGGACCGGTGCCCCTGTCGCTTGGCAAGAACCATCTCCAGGTGGGAGCGCTTGGTGTGGCGCTCGACGAAGCAGGGCAGGCCATCCTTAACTTCCGGGGCCCATCCCGCACCGTTCCCACGCTCTCCCTGGCTGCGGTGGTGCAGTCCGAGCTGCAGCTTGAGGCAGGGGAAACCCCGGTCATCGATCCGGCCGAGTTCAAGGATGCTTATGTTTTCCTGGGCATGACCGCCCCGGGCCTTTACGACCTCAGGGCCATTCCCATGGACGGGGTCTATCCGGGGGTGGAGATCCACGCCACCATGCTGGACAACCTCCTGTCCCAGGATTTTCTCCGCGACAGCCCGATCTGGCTGGCTGCGGCCCTGACCCTGTTTTTCGGGATGCTGGCCTCGGTGGCCATCCTTTTTTGCCGCAATGCCTGGCACTCTTCCCTGGCCTTTGTCCTCCTGCTCCCCCTGCCTTTTGGTGCAGGCTTTATTGCCTATGGACAAGGGGTCTGGCTGCCCGTCGGTGTCCAGGCCGCAGCCGTTTTGCTTGCCCTGATCAGCGGGGTGGTGTTCAACTTCGCCACCGAAGGCAGGAAGAAACGCTACATCAAACGCGCTTTCAGCCAGTATCTCCATCCCACCGTGATCGACCAGCTGGTGAACAACCCGGAACGGCTGCGTCTGGGCGGCGAGAAGCGGGAGCTTTCCATCTTTTTCTCCGATCTGGCCGGATTCACCGGGATGTCGGAGCGTTTGGACCCGGAGCGGCTCACCCTGCTGCTCAACGAGTATCTCTCGGCCATGACCGACATCATTCTGGAATCCGGGGGGACCATCGACAAGTATGAGGGGGACGCCATCATCGCCTTCTGGAACGCGCCGCTGACGCAAAACGATCATGCCCGCCGCGCGGTGCGGACCGCCCTGCGCTGCCAGGAGCGGCTGGGCGGGGTGCGGCCCCCTTTTAAAGCGCGGTTCGGGGGCCGCCTGTTTATGCGGGTCGGCATCAACACCGGGGCGGGGGGGGGGGGGAAACCCCGCTCCTCC
>Ga0074199_1001181_pt1 | contig 25789 bp, 24 predicted proteins | sample EPASupsiteSAE347_FD_64528 | JGI IMG/M metagenome (GOLD analysis project Ga0074199, IMG submission 64528) | Bioremediated contaminated groundwater from EPA Superfund site, New Mexico - Sample SAE3-47 | ecosystem: Environmental > Aquatic > Deep subsurface > Groundwater > Contaminated ... | reverse complement strand
TCTAAATCGAGTACAGTCTGAAGAATATTTCTTATCTTCGCTCCCCTTCTATTCAGATCACCTTTCAACTTGTTCCGGATTCTGGCCTCATCTACCTTCCCATCATTACTTCTCCCGATCCCCAGGCCGCAGCCTACAAGTGATCGCCTGGCCACTCTTGCCGATAACCCAGGGCATTTGCTGGACAAGAATACCCGGACGATAGCACAGCAGGCCCGGACAGCTTGGTCCACGGTCGAGGGGCTGCCGGGCGCGGATGGCCCATAGCCCGCAAAGATCGATAAGCAGGAGAACTGCCACGAATCTCTTTGGGCGTTCTTTGTGCCTTCGTGCCTTTGTGGTTGGACTTAGCTGCTTGGTTATAATTATCAACTATTAATAATAGTGAAATGCGGATGCCACCAAAATCCAGCGCCCGGAAAACTCCCCTTGCCAGAAGCTGGCACATCAGGCTCAACCAACCTCCCGGCACACCTGGCACGAGCGCTTGCCTGGCCCGCCTGGCGGACGAAGGCTTTCGCCCCGGATGGCCTTTGTCGAGAAACGCCCCCACCGGCGCGGCCCGAGGGCTATGGCGAAAAATTGTCCTTCTCTTATCGGATCTTCGCGGCTTCGCGTGAAATTCGTGATCTCGGCCCGACCGGCCTCCCGGCCCCACGCAGCAGCAAATTCCCGATTGAGGAGGGAAAAAAGACGTCATCGGCAGCTCTAAATATTGATCAGGGACATATATCTGTTTACATTTCGCCTAAATATCAGGTGCCGATATGAAAATAAAAGCCATTTATGAGAATAATGTGCTCAAGCCTCTCGGGGACCTGAATCTCCCCAATAAAGCTCTTGTCAGCATTACTATTCATGAGAGCTTCAGCGATCTTCTGGACGAGCTGGGCGAGCCGGAAGCCAGGGAAGACATCGATGTCGTCCTGAAAGAGATGCGGACAAGAAGATACTATGATTAGGGCCGTTTTGGATACATCCGTTATAGTGAAGAGCATCTTCAAACCACTCCGGTCACTCTCCCAAGAGGCCTATTCCAGAGAGCTGGAAACCCACGAAAAATGCAAAGCTCTCATCAAGCTTATAGAAGAGCGAGATGCAGAAGTTCATGTGCCTAAGGTTTGCGTAGTGGAGACTGCTGCGGTAGCCAGAAGGCTTGCCGGCAGAACTCTGGCAGCCAGAGCATCAAAGGGAATCCTAAAATCGTATTACATAATTCTTATTTCATAGCTTTGGCCAAAAGAGAGAACGCCATACTACTCACAGATGACTCAGGAATGCATCAACATGCCAAAGAGGTCGATGTCAACTCAATTTTAATAAGGAATACCGATCTCAATACGCTTGAGAGCAAGTTAGAATGAGGCTCATGCCTCAGCATGCTTTCCGCCATTCCTCCTCCCGGCCCCCAGGAGTCAGGCCCACGCTGGCACGCGCACACCCGCACGAGCACGAGACTTGCCGTGTAGCTTGCCCGGCAGGCCTGCAGCCAACTCTTCGAAACCCGCGCAATCTATTTCCCACCAAAACCCAGTGCCTCCATAATTATTAAATCTTGCTTCTACGCACCTATAAACTGCATCGTTCATCACTTTCATCCGGCCCACGGGCGGCGGCCAGAAGCGAGAGACTTGGACCCGAGGAGGGGATGCGGCACGGTCGAGGAACTGCCGGGTGCGACTGGCCCACAGCCAGCAAGGATCGCAAAGCTGGAGGACCGCCTCGAATCTCTATGTGCGTCCTTTGTGCCTTCGTGCCTTTGTGGTTGACAGTAGCTGCTTTATTACAATAATCATGCTACATCGCAGATCATAGAGTGATAATCAGCACATTTATTTAGAATGTGATGTGGTTATGTGTTTTTCATAACTAGTATGAAAATATTTTAACAAAGTTTTTATAGCATCTACAGCTCGTTGGTCTTCCATCGAGGATCGTGATAGAGCATGAAAATTACAAAGTATGCAACTATTGCAGCAAGTTCATTTGTATTACTGCTGCTATTGACAACTATAGCTATGGCAGGCGATCCGAACGGCTCTGCTACTTATACCGATGATGTAGCCGGACTGAAACTCGCCACAAACTTCGCATGGACCCTCATTGCAGCCTCATTGGTCTTCTTCATGCAAGCTGGGTTTGCCCTGCTCGGTGCGGGAGCCCTGAGGGTGAAAAACACCGTCAACTACTTCGCCAAGAGCTACATGGACTTCTCCATAGGTGCCCTGGCCTACTGGGCAGTTGGCTTCGCTCTCATGTTCGGAGGCTCCAAGCTCTACGCTGGCCTGGAAGACGGCAACAGTATAATTGGGTGGAGCGGGTGGTTCCTTACAGGAAATGCCTATGACGTCTCAACCATGATGTTCTGGATGTTCCAGGTGGTCTTTGCGGCAACCGCTGCCACCATAGTCGCAGGTGCCTGTGCAGAGAGACTCAAGCTACAGGCTTATCTCATCTACAGCGGCATTGTCACGGCTATAATCTACAGCATCTACGGCCACTGGGTCTGGGGTGGCGGCTGGTTGGCAACTCTGCCCTATGGGGTGGGCGCGAGGGACTTCGCAGGCTCAGGCGTAGTGCATGCTATCGGCGGCCTTGTCTCATTGGCGGCCATAATACTCCTCGGGCCGAGGATCGGAAAATTCAACAAAGATGGTACACCCAACGCCATACCTGGTCACGACGTGGGCTACATAGTCTTGGGCACATTTGTGCTCTTCTTCGGCTGGTTTGGATTCAATCCAGGATCGACACTGGCAGCCACGGACCTTCGCATATCCGTGATAGCGGTCAATACCTTCCTGGCTGGAGCTGCCGGCGCAGTGCTGGTCTGCTACTGGACATTCCTGAAGACGAAAAAGGTGGACATTGCCCTGACATGCAACGGCGCTCTAGCTGGCCTCGTAGGAGTTACTGCGCCCTGTGCCTACATCCCCACCTGGGCGGCAGTGGTAATTGGATTGGTGTCGGGTTTAATAGTAATGTACGGCATAAGGTTCAACGAATGGGTGCTTAAGGTAGACGACCCTGTAGGCGCTGTGGCAGTACATGGCTATAACGGCCTCTGGGGACTGCTGGCCGTGGGAATCTTCGCAGACGGCACCTATGGAGGAGTAAGCGGCCTTATCGTCGGCAATACCGGCCAGATGATGGCTCAGATCATTGACGCTGGGACCGTAGCCGTATGGGCATTTGGAACTGGCTACATACTATTTGCCCTGCTAAAGCACACCGTCGGCCTGCGCGTCTCAAGAGACGAAGAGCTGATGGGATTGGATATGGGCGAGCATGGCTATTCAGCCTATCCGGAGTTTGTGACTCAAGAACAACACGGGGATGTAATGATGGTAGAGCCGGCCAATCATGTCCCGGCCAGCTCCCCTGACAGGGTGAGAACATGAAAATGATACAGGCGATTATCAGGCCCTCCAAGGTAGAAGAGGTAAAAAATGCCCTTGACGAGGCAGGCTACGTGAGCCTGACCTCCATCGAGGTAAAGGGACGAGGTCGGCAGAAAGGCATAACGCAGATGTGGCGTGGCGAAGAATACAAAGTGGACATGCTCCCTAAGGTGAAGGTGGAGATTGTTGTCCCGGATGATAAAGAAGAGGAGGCTGTTGAGCTAATAAGAAAAGCAGCACATACTGGGAACATCGGCGATGGGAAGATCTTCGTCCTGCCTGTGGAAAAGACCATCCGGATCAGGACGGGTGAGACGAACGGCAAGGCTCTCTAGCCTGCCGCAGTTTTTTCTTACTGCCTCGGATCTTCTTATGAGCAGACATTCTTTATTTTTATTGCACTGTCAATTCATAACTGTTATGACAAATACTGTAATAGTTATGACTTTTCATCCAATAATATCATATACGTGATCAGTAAGTAGCATTAATTGACCTTCGTAGATGGCAATTCTGGTGAAGGTCATTCGCAATTCACAGGAGGGATAGATACGAAGAAATTAGGGATAATACTATTATTAATGGCCTTCTTGACCAGCATTGCATCTGCAGAATATACCATTAAGAACAATCTCACACTGGATATTAAACAGAGCGTGAGCGGCGAAGGCTACTTCATGAACTACAAGTACGCCAAAATGCCCAATACCCTGGGAATCTCCGGAACAGGCAACAATGGAGTTGAGGTCATGGACTACAGCCACGGCAGCGGCACGATCGATACAGAATCGATAATGTCCACAGAAAGCTCCGATTATGCCAATTACAGCGTCGACCAGAGCGATAACTACGATCCGGATTATGCAGAGGCGCTAAGCTGCATTCAGCTAAAAGAAGACAATTCCATGCTGCAAAGCCCAGTAGTCTTCGGCGTAGGCACGGGATTTTACGCTAGCAGTCCGCTGCAGTTCAACTCCCTGCTCAAGGAGAAGACATGGCTTAAGAATCGCGGATCAGCTACGGTAATGCATCACGAAGTAGAATATGCCCATGCCCTGGATAAGGAACTGGAAATCCTGGCCAAGGACTTCATCTCTGAGGAGGACCCCAGCGTGAGCATGATGAACATCTCTGAAGATATGACCGCAGGACGTGCGCATATCGGGATGTTGCAAGGAGATCCTGATATCGTATCCGAAGAAGATGAAGACGAAAATACGTTCATAGAAAACACTGCCTGGAAGAAGCCGCTGGTGGATGTGGATGAAGATTACTGGGGAACCTACCACATTGAGAAGCTCATGAACCTCACGGCATCGGTGGATGAGACAGAGGAAGACGACGACTGGCTGCCCTGCTGCTCCGGTGGGTATCTGAGCTTGCCGGAAACATATCGGAAGGGCAGCAACGGATTCGGCTCAGATGTGACGGGCGTCTTTGATTGCACCTGCTTCAAGGCTCCGAAACAAGCCGAGTTTCCAAGGTTATAAGAACTCCTTAGTCTCTTTTTTCAGTAAGACGGTCATCACAAAATACCAACTGGTTAGTTACTCACGACCGATTACTGCGAAGAATAGATAAATAGGAAAAATTGGCAATCAGGGCCTTTGCGAGCGCGAGGCTATACCGCCTCGCACCCCCGTTCCTTGGTCCTCACCCGCACCACATCATCTACCGGGTAGATGAAGATCTTGCCGTCTCCTGCTTCTCCTGTTTGGGCATGCTCGCAGATGAGGTCGATGACAGCTTCCGCATCCTTATCATCCACTACCATCTCCAGCTTCATCTTCGGCAAAAACTCCACCCGGTAATCACCGGCCCGCCACTGCAAGGTAACGCCCTTCTGCCGGCCCCGGCCCTTGACCTCGCTCACCGTCATTCCTGAAAAGCCCTTACTGTCCAGCTTGCCGCGCAGCAGGTGCAGTTTCTCGGGCCGAATTATGGCTTCAATCTTCTTCATATTCCACCACACTACATGTAAGCGCCTTCGCCGTGCTGGCTGATGTCCAGGCCAACCGATTCTTCATCATCCCGCACCCGCAGCCCCATGACCGCATCGATGATCCTGGCCAGGCCGAATGTGACAATAAACGAGTAGCCCCAGGTTACTGCCACAGCTGCAGCCTGCACCATCAACTGATGAGAATTTCCGGAGAGCAGACCCGTAGCTCCGATAGTGGCAAAGATGCCCGTAGCCAGTACGCCCCAGGTGCTGCCGATGCCATGACAGGCCAAAACGTCCAGCGAGTCGTCCACCCTGGCGCTTCCTCGGATGAGGACGATGGCATAGTAGCCAACAATGGCGGCTACGATGCCTATAGGCACCGCTGCCAAGGGCGTCACATAGCCTGCTGCTGGCGTTATTGCTGCAAGACCTGCGACAGCTCCCGTCACCATGCCTAAGGCGGAGGGCGCCCTCTGCCGCCAGGAGAGGAGCATCCAGGTGGTGGCAGCTGCCGCGGCTGAAGTATTGGTGGTGACGAAAGCATTGGCTGCAATGCCGTTTGCTGCCAGAGCCGAGCCCGCGTTAAAGCCGAACCATCCAAACCAGAGCAGAGCAGCGCCGATGACGGTGGTGGGAATGTTGTGCGGCTCCATCGGATCAGTGCCAAAGCCCTTACGCACACCGATAACCATAGCCACTGCCATGGCAGAGACGCCTGCTGTGATATGCACCACTATGCCGCCGGCAAAGTCCAGGGCGCCCATCTGCTGCAACCACCCCCCGCCCCAAACCCAGTGAGCCACGGGATCGTAAACCAGAGTAGCCCAGGCCAAAGAGAAGACGAGAAACGAGCTGAACTTGATCCTCTCCACATAGGAACCCGTGATCAGAGAGACGGTGATGATGGCGAACATGGCCTGAAAGATCATGAAGGTGAGCGAGGGAATAGTCAGTCCCTCTTTCACGCCCATGCCGACGCCCGCCAGGCCCAGGAAGTCCAGGCCGCCGATGAGACCACCGATATCTTTTCCGAAGACCAGGGTATAGCCGTACAAGATCCATTGCAGGCTAATTATGCCCATAACGGCAAAGCTGAAGATGATCGTAGAGATGGCATTCTTCTTTCTAACCATGCCTCCGTAGAAGAGGCCCACGCCGGGAATCATGATCAGAACCAGAGCCGCACTGATCAGCACCCAGGCATTATCAGCGCCATTGATGGCAGAATCCTCAGCCGAAGCTGCGCCTGCCAGCAGTGTTGATATTAGTAAACATAATAATAGTAGTGACCGGATGGAAAGCAACATTACCACCAATTAGTAAGACATAATCCTATCTAATAAGCATATTTAGGAGAAATTAAGTATAGTTCACAATATGTATGAAAGGATCTTAAGCCAATATTCATAAGATGTATGAAAAGATCATAAATGATTTGTTCTCAATTCACAGAGCTAGGGGGGCCTCGGGCAAGCTTTTGCTTTCGCTTCTCCTCCTTCTTTCTCTCCACCCGATACTCCTGGAAAAGACTCTCCAACCGCTCTGCCTGCTGCCTGGCCAGGCGATCCTTCATCTCCTCCTCCCAGGCAGCGCCGGCTGCAGCCACATCTTCCTGTCGCACAAAGGGCATATTATTGATCATCTGCACAGGCACACTCTTGCGAGAGAAGATGGCAATGCCATTTTGCAGGAAATGCTCACGCATAGCAGGGCCGGGCTCGCCCCCAGCCACCACACCGGAAATCTCCAACTCCCTAAGATGTTCAACCGTGCTCCTGCCGCCGCCGCTGGCATCTTCCAGAAAGACCCAATCACCCTTTCCCAAACGATGCTGCTCGATAGACTGCTGAATAGACTCGCGGGTAAAGGCTGCCAATGGCTTGAGCCTTTGCAGGCCGTATGTATCCTCGATGATCTCCGCCTTCTTCTGGCGTTCCAATATTTTCTTCAGTTTCTTGATATGTTTTCTCTCCGAGCGCAGCACTGCCCGGAGGCGTTCTATCTCTTTGTCTCGGATCTTGATCTCATGTTGCCGTTTTATCTCACGAGCTGTTTTATCCCGCAGGCGATCCAGTTTGCCATTGGAAATATTGAGGGCGACCTCCTTTTCCGCTAAATGGGAGCGCAGCTCATCCACATAGGAGCGCAACGTTCTTACCTGCTCGGCAAGCAGCCGGCTTTGCTGGCGCAGGGCAGCGACATCAGGAGAAGCATCGAGTGACGAATCAAGAACGTCCACCCCCAAGTCCTGATGCCCCCCCATTTGAACAGAGGTAGCTGAAGTTGGCACAAATTCGGCGATGGCATTTTCGATGGAATAGCCTCGCACCACCAGAGCTTTCACCTCTTCAGGATCGATCTCTGGTGGTGACTTCTTTTCCACCAGCAGGAACTTATTTTTATATTTTTTAAATGCGCTGATGGCTGCAGCCAGAGCATCGCGCTCATGATCGTTCTTGTAGCCAAATTCCTTTCCCAAAGCAATCTTCTCTTCCGCCGAAATGTCTCCTCCCGGTGAGTAGAGAACGGCATTAAAAGCGCGCTTTACCTTCTCTACTCCGCCGGGAGTGGGAAATACATCCGTGGCAACCAGCAGCGATCTGCCCCGGGCGGCAATCCATTCAATCACATCTGAGGAGGACAGGCCCCTGGAGCTGGTCAGGTCCACCAGCTCACCGGATAAGTTCAGCACAGCGATGCCCGTTGTCGTTCCCGGGTCCAGCCCTACGATGATGTATCCGCGCCTTTGCAGAAGCGGTTTGTACTGCAGCTCAGGCCGCTCCATGCTCTGTACCAAGAGCTGGGCATCGCTGTAGTAGCCGGGGTTGATGCGCACCTTCTCGCAGGGCGCCTCCACCACAAACTCGGCCCTGGTATATCCGCCCAGCCCCTCCACTGCTCTTGAGGTATACTGCAGTCCAGCCTCACGAAGCTGCTTTTCCACCTCGCGCGCCAGACCCATCACTGCGCCGTGGATCTTGCGAGTGTAGCGGTTCTGGCTCCAACCGCCCCTGCCTAAAGAACGCCTCCGGCTGACCTTGATCCAGGTCCTCTCCTGGAAAGCGGATAGAACAACGCCAACTCCTTTGGCAGCCAGCCGGGCGCAGACCTCCGCCTCTTGCAGTGGATTGGTGCGATCGAAGGCGATGCCGTGGTAGCGGGCCAGCTTGATGAGGGACTGCGGCTTCTCTGCGCCCGTTACCTGCACCATTTTTGTAGTGGGAGGCATCCGGCGCAGGATCTCGATCAGCTCCCTTCGATCCGCGGCCAGCTCGTGCAGGTTGTCCATGGCCACCATCTCCGGCTGGCGCTCCCTGATAAGCCGGATCAGCTTATGCCGGCTGATCATGTGAAAGCCGGCCATATTTCCCTCGTCCAGGATCGCCAGAGAGTAGCTGGGCATCCGTCTAGCGGATGGCGATCCGCTGGCGATGTCCACCCCAAATATGCTCAATGATTCTCTGCCTCCCGGACGCGCGCGAGTGCTCTATCCAGTGGCATTTCTATCCGGTATTTTCTCTCAAAGAAACGCAAGACGTTGACCAGGTCCCTCTCCAATAGCTCCTGGGCATGGGGGTGGGTAACCTCTACCGCCTGAGGCCAGTCGATGATCTTGGGGCCGGACTCATCGACCATTATGTTGAACTCGGAAAGGTCGGCATGAATGATGCCCTGCCTGCGAGCGGCAGCCACCTCGCCTAAGATCATGTTCAGTCCGTTCTCGGGATCTGAGAGAGTGATGCGATTGAGGGCGGGGCCGCTAACAAATTCCATGGCCAGAGCATGACGACTGCATGCGACTGGCCTGGGAATGGATACTTTTGGATAGAGCTTCTCCATGACGGCAAACTCGTGGCGAGCGGCCAGGGCGGCAGCATAAAGCCAGGGGACCTTGGGTTTGTCGGTGAGATGATCGCGCAGGCGGCGAATATGTTTGAAGCTGGTTCTTCCCTGGCGGTGAAATTTAACTGCCAGGTGCATCTCACCAACGGCTTCGTAGACCACCGACTCTTTGCCAACTCCAATTCTCTCACCAAAGGCCGACAATTTCCCCCGTTTCACAAAATCGGATAGCGCCAGAAGATCATAGGCATCAAAATCTATGCGGTAGCCGAGATAGTGCATGCTCTCCCGCTCTACCAGCTTCTTTTCAAAAAGTTGGCCCAGCCGAAACTCCACCTTGCGGACCGGCAGGCCGGATAGCTCTGAGATCACAAAGGATGGGACCCATTCGTGAGTCTTCATCCCGGTCTCAATAGCACTGAGCAGGGAGCGGTCGTCCTTGCTCAGGTCCAATAATGCTTCAGCCAGATTTTCCACAGATACTATTATGTTATTATTTTAGCTAAAGCTTGCCCTCCTTGGCAGCAGCTCTCAAGGTTTTAGGTCCTGAAGGGTCTGCAGGACATAGTCGGCAAACTGTGCACCTGTTGCCCCATCGGATCTGCCGGTTAGGACGACCTTTCTCTCCAGCTGGCCGCAGATATCCAATGCCTTCTCCATTCTAGCCGCATGGCCGACAAAGCCGATATGGCGCAGCAGCATGACGCTGGCTCGCATCATGCTGGCCGGGTCGGCATAGATGGCTCTGCCTTCCTCTACCATGCGCGGAGCCGAGCCGTGGATGGCCTCGAACATGGCATAGCGCTTGCCGATGTTGGCGCTTCCTGCGGTGCCCACGCCTCCCTGAAACTCGGCAGCCTCGTCGGTGAGGATGTCGCCGTAGAGGTTGGGCAGCACTATGACTTTGAAGTCCTTCCTGCGCTTCTCATCAACCAGCTTGGCTGCCATGATGTCCACAAACCAGTCATCGAAGGCTATGTCCGGATACTCCCGAGCGACGCGCTTCGCGGTCTCCAGGAATTTGCCATCCGTGGCCTTGATGACATTGGCCTTGGTGACAGCCGAGACCTTTTTGATGCCGTTCTTTTTGGCATACTCAAAGGCCAGGCGCACAATCCTCTCTGCACCGGGAGTGGTTATGACCTTGAAGTCCACGGCCAGATCGTCGGTGACATTGTAGCCCTGGCTGCCCAGGACATATTCGCCCTCGGTGTTCTCCCTGTAGAAGATCCAGTCGATGCCCTTCTCAGGCACTTTAACAGGCCGGACATTGGCGAAGAGGTCAAGCTCGCGGCGCATGGAGACATTGGCGCTCTCCAGGTTGGGCCACCGATCGCCCTTCTTGGGGGTGGTGAGAGGGCCCTTAAGGATGACGTGGCACTCTTTCAGCGCCGCCAGAACGTCCTCGGGCAGGGCCAACATGGCCTTTACCCGCGACTCAATGTCGAGACCGGGAATGTCGCGCAGCTCCACCTTGCCTTCTGCAATCTCATCGGCCAGCACATATCTCAGGACGCGCACGGCCTGCTCTGTGATGTAGGGGCCGATGCCGTCGCCGCCCACCACGCCGATGATGAGGGGCGCAAGCTTGCTGTAGTCAACCCAGGTATCTCCCGCCTTTATCTGATCAACGCGCAAAAGCTGCTGCTCCAACAGCCTGGCGAAGTGATCCTTCGCCTTTTCTATGGCCTCAGTATGAATCATGAATCGCACCTGTTCCTCTGAGGTAGGGACGGTTATGGGAGATCAATCTTTTGCAATTTGGCAGGATTACAACTCGAAGCACTTCAATGACCACCTGGTACAGACAAATGCAAGGGCGACCCCCATATTACTATTTGAAGGAAGAGACCTTGCAGTCAAATCTATAAACCAAGAGCGACCTAGACCTTTTCATGGACATAATGAGCATAGCCTTCTACGCCATCCTTTTCATCATCGCCTTTATGATCGCCCGCATCATCATGAAGATCATGCGCGGCTACTAGTGCAGCGAGGCCAAAGTAAACCAATGCTTTCACTTCGCGGCTTCGCGCCTTCGCGTGAAAACGCACCTGGGGTCAACTACCCCACCCTAAAGAGATGGGGACTCCTTGGGCAACGAGTTGAATATCACATGAAGGTGTGAAGAAAGACAAACGGCTAAGCGACAGGCTTAATATTTGCGGATACCAAAGCGGCAGTCATGTTTCCCCAGGTCTTAGCCACAGTCGGCGGCTCAGGAACGCGTTTGTATCCGCTTACTCTAGACCAGCCCAAGCCGCTGGTGGAGCTATGCGACACCGCCATCATCGCCAACTTATTCCGGGTTTTGGCCAGTCAAGGCTGCAGAAGGTTCATCCTGGGCAGCAAAGGTGCCAGCAACACCCTCAACTTGAGCAATTACTTCAAAGCCGGCGAGGGCTTTTTCAAGCGGCTGGGCATCGCCGATCACCAGGACTTCAGCTACCAACCACTCTACGACGACAAAGGAAGCGCCGATTCCCTGCGCTATTGTATGAACTACTATGATATCAAAGATGACCTGCTGGTGGTCTCGGGAGACAATCTGATCGACGTGGACCTGGCAAGTATCGTCGAATTCCATCGAAAGCACAAGCCCCTGCTCACTGTGGCCCTGAAAGAGCTGGGACCTGAGGAGAACATCTCCCAGTATGGCGTGGCCCGGGTGGACGATGATATGCGCATCTTGGGATTCGTAGAAAAGCCGAAATCAGGAAGCGAGCCCAGCCGCATGATAAACACCGCCTTCTACCTCTTCTCGCCCCGGATTCGCGAAGTTCTGGCCGAGATGGGAGACAAAGGCCGAGACATCGGCGGCGACCTGATTCCCTACTTAACTGAGAACGGCTATCCCGTTTACGGCTTTCCCATCACAGGCTACTGGATAGATATAGGCACTCCGGAGAGACTGCACCAGGCGTCCATGGACTGCCTCTCTGGAGCCGTCCGCCATTTCGATCGCAAGTACCACTATAAACCCAATCAGTGGATTCATCCCAGCACATTAGCCAAAATCGAGCCCGCTCTCGCCTGCGGCGATATACTGCTTTTGGGCAACGTCTCCATCGGCAGGAACTGCCATATCGAAAGGGGTGTGACCATTGAGAACTCTCACATCGGCCATACCAGCCTCATTGAACGCAATGTGGAGATCAAAGAGAGCATGATCATGAGCTTCGCCCAAATCCAGCACACGGTCAATATCCATCGCACCATCATCGGCCGGCACACTACAATAGAGGAGCACAGCGCTATCGGAGGAGAAAATGGTATGGGAAAGAACCTTGTTGCGGTCATCGGCGAGAATGTGATTCTGCCGCCCGAATCGGTGGTATCCGCAGGGGTGAGGGTAGCTCCGCTTAAACACAGCCACAGAATTCTGGCCACAGGCAGATTCGTGGAACTGGGAATTGATGAAAGAAATATTTACTTTGCAGAAAAAAGTTCAATGAAACACTAGTTACCAAATTTTTGGCAACTAGTAATAGCGCTCCCAGGTTCCTTCGATCTTTCTTATTTTATATTTCGCCCCGCTATCCAAAAGGTATCGGTTCAAGTCCTGAGCATCCTGGAAAAAGCGCTTATCTCTCAGGTTATTATAGATGTCTTCCGTGGTGAACCCCTTCAGCTCACCCTTGCCGTAAACGATCCTCTCAATGGCATAATAGATGTCGTCAAACTTCCTCAAGGGATAAGTCCACTCTGCAAACTGCATCTCGTGCCCTCCTCATTTGGCTACAGGTTTTGAGCAAATAAGAACCTTTCGTTTTCCATGAAGAAAAAGATTATCAATAACGGAGATAAAAGGATAATATTCATGGATCCAATCGATCTTCCCCATCTTGACCGGCAAATCAGTGCCTGTCACCTTTGCCCCCTCTCCGAGGGGAGAACGCTCGCCGTGCCGGGCTGCGGCCCTGCTCCCGCAGATATCATGCTGGTAGGAGAAGCCCCTGGCAAAGAAGAGGACCTGACCGGAAAGCCATTCGTAGGCAGGGCGGGAAGACTGCTAGATGGAGCGCTAGTGCAAGCAGGTCTGGAGAGATCAAAGGTGTTTATAACCAGCGTCATAAAATGCCGCCCCCCGCAAAATAGAAAGCCGAAAAAAAAGGAGATCGATCGATGTCGTCCCTATTTGCAGTCCCAAATTGAGATTCTCCATCCGAATGTCATCTGCCTGATGGGAAATACGGCTGCACTGGCAGTCTTAGGTAGACAGGGCATTGCAAATTTGCGCGGGCGGATCTTGGAGGATCGTTATCTTGTCACCTTTCATCCTGCCGCCGTCTTGAGAAATAGGAATCTCATGAATGATTTCGTCTCAGATCTCAAAATGTTGAATACCGGGAGCTCTAGACTTGTTTAGCCTCACCTACGATCTATGGAAGGAGATCATTGAAGATATTGCTCAGGCCCATGATTCACTTTTTGCGGCCATGCACCAGACGGCTGAAGAGCTCCAGCTCTCCGCGGCTCTGATTGATGATCTGAAGAAGAAAAGAGAATTGACGATCGCAAATGATCCCTGGGAATTACAGCTTACAATCGAATTTATCGAGGATGAAATCAATGGTTTCACAATCTTCCTTGTCGCGAAGGAGCCACTGGAAATATTAGAAGAGATCAAGGCGAATGTAGCATCAGACCAGGGTTTTTCTCCAGAAGATATAGAAGGCTTTGAGCTCGAACACGGCCTGGATATACAAGAAGAGATATTTGTAGAGATAGAGGAGAGCTATGGGGTCACGGCAGAGGTAAGAGAAAATGTTGTCATATATGAACTGGTTATCTTTGACAGCCAGGACATTGATAATAGCCTGTCCCAAGATCCGGCCGCGCAGGAGGATTACGATAATTGAAGATCAGGTGAAACTTTTATATATTCCATACCAATACCAAAAACTATGGATCAAGGGAGGAGAAGCGAGCCGGCAGAGCTAGTTGCAGTTTTGGTGCTGGGCCTCTTGTTGAGGCTATTTGCAGGGAGAAACTCATTAACTAATAATGGCATTGTGCTGCCGGGCTATGATGAGTATTATCATATGCGCAGAATTTTGTATACAGTAATCCATTTTCCTGATACGCTCTGGTTTGATTCTTACCTGAACTATCCTCACGGATTGGAGATTACCTGGCCCCCTCTCTTCGATCAGATCTCTGCCGCACTCTGTCTGGCTTTGGGCCAGCACAGCAAATCCGAAATCGAACTGGTGGCCTGCTTTGCACCACTTATCTTCGGCTTAATCGCCATAGTAGTAGTCTATTACATTGTCAGAGAGCTCTTCGATCATAAGGTGGCACTCCTTGCCGCATTCATGACTGCTCTGGCGCCATATTATCTCCTTTATACCATGTTTGCCGCCCTGGATCATCACTGCTTGGAGGTACTGTTCTTTCTCAGCATACTCCTCTTCATGATCATGTGTATCAGCCGAAAGGAGAAGAGATACTTCTACACCTTTGCGTGTGGAGTTGCCATAGCCGCCCTGGCATATACCTGGCAAGGGGCAGATATCTACCTGGCAATATTCCTGCTTTACGCAGCCGTCCAGATAACATTGGACCTTAAAGAGGGCACATCATCTAAAGAGACCGCGACAATGCTCATAGCTTCGTATGCTATCGCTTTCATCCTGGTTCTGCCATTTGGGAATACAGCCTGGCTCTCTGCATCCTTCCATGGAATCGGAGCAATGATCATTGCCCTTTGCATTATGTTCGCCCTTGCCTACATCATGGACAAGAGGAAAATATCCTGGAAGGCGTTTCCTTTGAGCATCCTGATAGTTACGGCCTTATTTGCCATTACCTCAGAGCTTGCCGGCGGATTTTTCGGTGTGGGGGTACTGATTCAGTCGGGGGTGAAATACTTATGGGGGGGAGAGATGATCGGAAAGATCAGCGAGGCCGAGCCGCTCATCTATGATGCAGAGACATTTTCTCTTGTGGCCTTCTCTATGCTGGGACTGAATCTTCTCTTCTCTCTGGGAGGATTGGTCGCATCCTTAATTTACATTCGTCGCAGTACGGGTCCCAAGAGACAGGGTCAGATCCTGCTCTTGCTATGGATAGCAGGCACACTCATCCTCACATTAGGGCAGTCGCGGTTCCTCTATGTATCTACGATCAATATGGGAATTTTGATAAGTATACTATTATTCTTTTTATTAGATATGATAGATAAGAGGCGCCAGGAAGCTGAACCTGCACCGTCTGCAAGATATTCGAGACTTTTGGCCGGATTTTTATTCCTGCTTCTTGTCCTGCCCACCGCCTGGGATGCGGCCTCCTTTGCCGAGAGTTCTCCCCCGGCAGTTGCTGGTGACTGGCAGGAGTCACTTGCCTGGCTAAAGGAAAACAGCAATACAACCAGCTTCTTTGATGCACCTCAAGAAGTGGCCGAATACAGCGTCATGAGCTGGTGGGACTATGGCAACTGGGTCCTATACATGGCTGAGAGACCGGTAGTAGCCAACAATTTCCAGGCAGGAGTGGCGGATGCGGCCAAATTCTATCTATCGGAAAATGAAGAGGAAGCCACGGCAGTGCTGGACGCAAGAGGATCAAGATACATCCTTGCGGATAATAAATTGATCTATGGCAAACTTGCCGCTCTTACCAACTGGGCCAATGAGGATCTGAGCAGTTACATAAGAGAAGAAGACTACGGCTCGGAATATTTAGCCATACCACAGGATAGGCTCTATAATACGACATTAGGAAAGCTTTATCTATTCGATGGAGCAGGAACAGGTCACTTCCGTCTGATCTATGAATCGAAGACATTTGTAGGATCAAGCCCGGCCAAGAGCGAGGTCAAGATCTTCGAGTATGTTCCTGGAGCGGTGATAAAGGTTAGAACTGGGTCGAACCAGAAGGTAGGCGCCCTGCTTAACATGACATCCAATCAGAGACGAGAATTCATTTACATAAATGAGGGCACTTTAAAGGGTGACTCATTTGAGATAAGAGTTCCTTATTCCACAGAGGGAGGGGCTGGATGCCACGCAACCAGTCCGTATTTGATCTACTCCGGAAATGAAGCAGGTGCAACAGTGAAAAATCTTGATGTGAGCGAAGAAGACGCAATGTTAGGCAGAACTATCGAACTGACCTTTTAACGAAAGGATGGAGGGCAGCGAATTTCCTCCTCCTTTTCGGTGGATATGGATTTTTTTGTCCTTAGGGGCCGAGCTTGGCATACTCCTTGGCCCAGTAGGTGATTATCATATCAGCGCCCGCCCTCTTGATGCAGGTTAGCGATTCCAGGAAAGCCGCCCTTTCATCCAACCAGCCCTGCTTTGCCGCGGCTGCTATCATGGAATACTCGCCCGAGACCTGATAAGCGGCCGTAGGCATGGCAAACATGTCCTTGACAGCGCGCAGAACATCGAGGTAGGGCATGGCCGGCTTGACCATGACCATATCTGCACCTTCTTCTACATCCAATTGTACCTCCCAAAGCGCCTCGGAAAAGTTGGCAGGATTCATCTGGTACCCTTTGCGATCCCCCCAGGCAAAGGCGGATTGTGCCGCCTCGCGGAAGGGGCCGTAAAAGGTGGATGCATACTTGGCAGAATAAGATAAAATAGACGTGTCTTTGTATCCATCCAGATCCAGAGCAGTGCGTATGGCCTGCACCATGTGATCCATCATGCCGCTGGGAGCTACAATATCCGCGCCCGCCAGGGCATGACTCACAGCCGTCTCTCCTAATATGGGCAGCGTCTCATCATTGAGGATCTTCTCACCCCGGACGAGTCCGCAGTGTCCGTGGCTGGTATACTCACACAGGCACAGATCGGTTATTACTATCAGGTTAGTGGTCTCCTTGATGGCGGCTACCGCTTTTTGAATAATGCCATGCGGATCATAGGCCCCAGAGCCAATCTCATCCTTAAGAGCCGGCAGGCCGAATAGGAGCACAGCAGGCACGCCTAAATCCTCCAGAGCTTGCGCCTCCGCCGCCACACTCTCCAGACTCTGCCGGAACTGGCCGGGCATAGCATCAATTGCCCTAGGCTCGGATATTCTCTCATCCACAAATATGGGCTGCACCAGATCATTGCAGGATAGCCTTGTTTCAGCTACCATCTCTCTAATTCTTGGCGCTCTTAGCCGCCTCATTCTCCTCATATATTTCCTCCAGCCGGAATAGTTGAGTGACCGCATTAAGAATATCATTGTCCCCAAGCTCCGCCGCCCTCTTGAGAGCCTTGGTGGGCTCGGAGAAGAGCTTGTTTACAATGGAATGACTCATGTCCTGCAGTACCTGCTGCTCGATCTCGCCCAGAGTGTGCCTGGATGAGAGCTTGTTCATGGCCCGCTTGACCTCTTGATCCTTGATAATTTCGGCTTTGGAGTACAGCCTGGCCAGAAGATCTTCAGCCTGTTTTCTCTTATATTTAGCCTTTAAGAGCTGCATCTCTTCAGCAATGATGGCCTCTACCCTATTGGCCTCTTCCATCCTCTGCCTCATGTTCTCGCTGCTGATATTCTTCAAGCTGTCAATGTTATGCAGCTCTACGCCTGCAACCTCTGCCGCCGCCTCGTCAACATCTCTGGGATTGGCAATATCTATTATGAGCAGCTTAGTATTCCTTCCCGCCATGGCCTTCTCAATGTCCTCTTTGAGAAGAATATAATGGGGGGCAGAGGTAGCACTGATGACCACGTCTGAGGTCTTGAGACGATCTTTCATCTCTCCAAAAGGAATCGCAGATGCACCCAAGCACTCGGCCAGGCACTGGGCTGAACTGTAGGTCCTGTTGGTGACTACCAGCGAGCCGATATCCTTGGCCAAGAGGGCCCGGGATATCAGCTCCCCCGTCTCCCCGGCACCAATCACCAGAACAGATAGACCTTTTAAATCACCCAGAATTTCCTGGGCCAGGTCAACGGCAGCAGATCCTACGGATACGGACCTCTCGTTAATTTGGGTCTCTTTTCGCACCCTCTTTCCCACTGCAATGGCTTTTTTGAAAGCGGTATCCAGCATCCACCCCGTTGTTCCCGCCTTGGCTGCGATCTGCACCAGATCCTTCATCTGACCCAGGATCTGATCCTCGCCGATGATCATGGACTCAAGCCCCGAGGCCAGGCGCAGGAGGTGAAGCAGAGACTCATCATGATCATGAAAATCGATTATGCGAGAAGAGACGCGCGCCTTCTTGGCCAGGTCGAAGAGCACCTTCTCGCCGCGCGTACTGACTATATAAATCTCGACGCGATTGCAGGTCTTAAGCACAGCACACTCTTCCACCCTCTCCAATGAGCCCACCCATTTGAGAAGGGTCTGTACATCTCCGTGCCAGGCCCGCTCAATCTCATCAATGGAGGCCTTGCGGTGTGTCACCAGCATCGAGGCTATCTCGCTCATCGAGGCAAACATGTGAGCGGGCTCTCATATAGGCCTTTTCATAGGAGACTTCAAGAAGCCTCCAAACTTCATCGTCTAATAAGATCTCCCAGATTATGCGAGCTCTATCCTTCTGCGCGGCTACAATTTCTTTGTTCTCCTTGCGTATCTGGTTTATCAGCCGGGCCATGTCCTGATAGCTATCATTCAACTCCTCTTCCAGGCGAAGGCGAAGATATTTGGTGAGGGCCGGGCTCTCTGTGGAGATGGCAATAGCAATACAGCCCCTTTGCAGAATAGATGGAACCACCACATCTCCGACGCCTTCCACTTTGTTCACGAGAATATTCATATCCCGCGCCTCCTCTTCAATAGCACGATTTAATTTTGAGTCGCTTGTGGCAGGTATCACGATAAATGCGCCATGCAGATATTTGCCGAAATCATAAGATAGATCGCACTTCACAAGCTCAATCTGCCTTTGCGAGTTCTTCGCCAGCTCCTGGAGCCCAGGGGAGAAATCGCGGGACAGGACTCTCACCGGCCCGTATTGGGAAAACAGCCTGGCTTTGCGCTCGCCAACCGCTCCTCCTCCAAAAATCACCACAAGCCGAGCCTTGAGGTCCAGAAAAAGCGGTAATCTCGGCCCAGGTGATTGGGTATCTCTTTGCTTTTCCATTATCGTCTCTCTTAAATCCTGGCGCTGGTCTTCTTGTACTCAAAATCGCTAAAGAGCACCCGATAATCACTTATGCCTGATCTTTGCGACAGCCGTTCTGCGATCGTCAAACAGTCGTCTCGGCTTTTTGAGTGTACCATGGTGTAAAGATTATAAGTCCAGTCCTCGGCGACCGCCCTCTCGTAGCAGTGGGTAACCTCATCGACTGAGGCGAATAGCATGCCTGCACTCTCCACTTCTTCCGGAGCCACCCTCCAGGCGATCATGGCATTAGCCACAATTCCCAGGGCCCGATGACCAATGGTAGCGGCAAAGCGACGAATTATGCCTGCCTCTTGCAGGGCACGCAGGCGAACTATAACCTCCTCCTCGGATATGCCCACCAGCTCTCCCAAGACCTGATAAGGTCGCGACGTAAGCTCCACTCCGTCCTGGGCAATCTTGAGCAGATCAAGATCCGTTTGATCCATTAGAGCCACCCCCATGGGTCCTGGAAAGGATAGCGATCTACTCCGCCCCCGGGAATTTGGCGGGGCATATCGGCAGGATTGCCGAAGACCTGATGGTCGCTCCAGTAGTTGCCGCCGGCTTTTGGCCCGCCGTCCCACTGGTTTTGCCCGTTATCGGCTGCATTCTGGATGCCATTGTCCGCGAAGACGTTATGGTAGAGCAAAGAACGCGCACAATCCACCAAATTGGCGCCGGCCAGCCGATTATCATAAATGTTATTTTCGGTGATGTTGCAGTCCTTCGAGCTGCTCATACGCAGGCCATAACGGCTATTCTCACCCAGTATATTTCCAGTGATAGACAAATTTCGAGAGGACTGGACATAAATTCCCTGGCCGTTTCTCAGAGCGGTGTTGTTCTGGACAATTGCATAAACCAACTGCTGCAGCGATAAGCCGTCTACTCTGTTTTCGCTGACATTGTTTGCCTGCAGATAACAATAATTGCTGCCTGCAAGATATATGCCTCGATCATTAGTTTTTGCCGCATTTCCCTGAAGAGTGCAATTATAGGATTTGATGAGCTGCAGCCCATCCTCCTGGTTTTCGCTCGCGCTGCAATTTTGAATTCTGCAAAGCCGAGATCCGTGAAGAGCCATGCCAATCCGGCAGAACTGCATTTTGCACTCCAATAGGCTGTGGCCCTGTGCATTGTCAGCACGAAATCCCTCGGAAGAGCAATTGCTGACCTGGTTGTAGGCAAACTGACACCAGGAAGATGATTCGGCCCCAATGCCAATCAGACAATCTCCTGCCCGGCTATGAGATACGGTGCAGGCAAGACTGTCCTGGAGGAGATAGCCAGTTTCAGCCCATGTGGTACTGCTGTTAATTATATTGCATTTAGTGGAATTGACCAGCAAAACGCCAGCACTGCTGTTTTTAAGGGTTAAGTTGGCGGCGCTGATGTTTTTGCAGGATACGAGTCCTAAGAAGCCGCAGCTCTCAGGAGCCATGAGATTGGCTTTTCCGACCAGATAACAGGTCGGCTTATCATCCACAAGATTGCTCTGATCGATATCCTGTAAAAAGAAATCATGGTTTGACGATCCTGATTGGCTCTGGCCGGAATCGATGCGCAGATTGTAAGAGTTTTCCCAGAGGACGTTCTTCTTCAGCATATTTCTTGTGCTGGCTCGCATAGAGATTCCATAGACATTGCGGTATGCTCGGTTGGAAATAAGCGAGTCTTCTGCACTGCTTTGAAGAAGGATACCGTTGCCATTCTCAGAAAGAAGGTTGTTCACCAGGTGATTTTGATAGTCTCCTTCGGCAAATATTCCTGCCCGCTCGTTCTTCTTGCAGATGTTGCCGGAGACGAGACAGCTTTGCGATCCTCTCAGGCTTATGCCGACTTTGCCGCCCGTTATGTAGTTATTCGTCAGATTATTGCGGGCGCAATCAACAACATCAAGAGCGCTCACATAGCCGCGGGAAAAGTTGTTGTACGAAACATTGTTGCCGTGAGAACGGGTGAGCACCACACCAAATCCGTTTCCAGAAAATGTGTTATTGGAGAGAAAATTTTCTTGGGAGTCTTCTATTTGTATGCCTTGCAAAGCAGAGATTTGGCAATCGGATATCATGCCCCCCCAGGTACCGTTGATTCTAATAGCTGTGCTGCTCGATATGGTGCTGCGCAAAATATCACTATTGGCGCCGAATATCTCCACACCCTGAGGCGAATCGATGCGACAATCCCTTATGGAATTATTCTCGCCGGTTACTTTGACCGCCGTCGCGATGCCTGTTATAGTGCAACCTATAAGTTGATTATCATGGGAAGCAAGGCTGACGGCAGGATCTTTTCCACCGGCCTTTATGGTGATGTCGGATACCCTGCAGCCGGATGCAGTTATTGCTAATGATCCCTCTATTATTACCTGGCCTCTTGCAGTGATGTTCAGGCTCCTGTCGACAACAGCACCGACATAATTTCCCGGCTGGATTTGAATTGTATCTCCATTGCTTGCCTGAAAGATGGCTGACATAAGTGTCTTGGCATCTCCGGATTCGCTGGGATCGACAATCAGTGTTTTGGCCTGACAGGAAGCGACTAAAGCCAAGAGAAAGAAGGCAGCACAAAGTTTCATCTTGCCTGCCTTATGTGTTTGCAGGCTATTAAACCTATGGCGGCATGTAGAAAGATAGAAATATGCAAAACTATTATCCTTCTTTTAAGCAGGGAAGGATTCTAATGGCAGGATTTCGCATACTAATTATCGAAGATGATCCGGAACATGCCGAACTGATTCGAATGGGCTTTAGAAGGCATGATGAATTCTTCCTGGACTTCGCGGCCTCAGGTGAAGAGGGGCTGAGGATGATTGCAGCCACCGCCTATGACCTGATCTCTGTGGACTTGGTCTTGCCGGGCATTGGAGGTCTGGATGTTCTGGTGAGGATCAGAAAGCTTGATCAGGATATTCCCGTGGTCATGGTCTCCGGCCACGGCACTACAGAGATGGCAGTGGTTGCCTTTGAGAACAGAGCCACCAAATATGTGGTCAAGAGCCTGGAAAGCTTCAAGAGTCTGCCTTATGTCTTCGAGAACCTCATTCAAGAGGCCAGATTTAAAAGCAGCGAAAGAGCAATGCGCGGACAGATAGAGCGATCAGAGAGAATTCATAGGAATATTGTGGAGAACGCCCTGGCCGGCATTTATATCTTGCAGGATGGCGGCTTTCGGCTTGTCAATCCAAAATTAGGCGAGATATTCGGCTGCTCAGCCCAGAGCCTGCTTGGCCTGCCTTTTTGGCAGCTCGTCAAGCCCGATGACATGCAGTGCGTCAGCCGCCTGCAACGCGACCTGTCCTCGGATATACCCGTTTATGAGTCGAAGGTGCAACGCAAAGACGGAACATGCCGCTGGATTGAGTTTCGAACCGTTCCTATTGAGTACGAAGGCAAAAGAGCAATGCTGGGCAATCTTCTGGACATAACGGATCGAAAAGAGAGAGAGATTGGAATAATGCAGGCAAACCGGGAGCTTGCCGCCATGGACGGCATAATGCAGACCTGTTTGTCCTCATCGGATGACACGGATAAGAAGCTTGCCGATGCCCTGGCTCATCTCATAACAGGTATAGGATGTGCACTGATTGGGGGAATTTTCCTCAGGGAAGAGAGCGGCCTGGTGCTGCGAGCCCTGCATGGATCGGTGGAGGAACTGATCGAATTTATCAATGGGATGGATTTGAGTGCTCTTCTAGTCATGCCCCGTGCCCATAAATGCGAGACCGACTCGGATCGGAAATGGATGTCGGCGCCCATAGCATGTGCAGAAGGGGCAAAGGGAGCAGTGGTCGTTGCCTGTGCAGATGCAGACTGCGCACAAGGACTCAACTTTCTGGGAAAGGCAGCCGAACGTATCGGTTATCTCCTGAATGCATGCGACCAAAATAAAATGACGCTTCCCTCAGAAGAGCCGCTCGCCCAGATAAAAACCAGTTAATTTTTCAGCCAAAAAATTCGGTCAGCCAGTCCACCTGTCCAGCAGGAAGCTGCAGCCTTCCCTGGACGATATCCGTAACCATTTCTGCCACTTCATGAGGGTTCTTTCCGGTGGTATCAATCTCATCAACCCGGTCGCAGCGCTCTGCCGCTTCCACTAAAATGACGTCCAACGCTTCTGCCTCCAGGTTCTCCTGGATTTTGGAGGAGGAGTAGCCCCGTGCCTCCAGACGCGACTTGAGGACTGAGGGTGCCAGCCGCAAGACTATGGCCCAGTTTGCGAAGTGATGAGAGAAATGGCCTTCCAGTATGAGGAGCTCATCACAGTCCTGCTCTGCCAGATAGTCAGCAAGCGCATCCATGTCAGCTTCCAGGCAGCCTCTCTCCGGATCCTTGCCGAAATTCATGCCTCCTTTCACCAGGGCATTTATGTCGATGACCCGGTAGGGCAAGAGAGCGGCAATGGTAGTCTTTCCCGTGCCGGGCGTGCCGGTCAGCGCTACTAGCATATCTCCTGAAAAGCTGAAAGGAAGCGGTCGTTCTCAGAAGGCGTTCCTACGGTCACGCGGGCATGATGCTCGCCTGCCCCCCAAAAGGAGCGGCAGTCGCGAATGATGATGCCTCTGGCCAGAAATCTCTCCACATACTTGCGGGAGTCTCGCTCTGTCTCCAGGTAGAGGAAGTTGGCCTGGGAGGGGTGGGACCCAGTCATCTTTTGCAGCCGTTCGCGCTCCGATTTTATCTTTTCCACTGACCCTTGCATGAAAGGCAGATCGGAAAGTGCCGCGGTTCCAGCCGCAACTGTTGCGCAGCTGATGCCGTAGAATGGGGGCGCAGCTCTCCTGTATTGATCGGCTATCCAGCGGGGCGCTACGGCGTAGCCCAGACGCATGCCTGCCAGACCAAAGGCTTTGGACAGCGTGCGACCCACAATCAGGTTGTCGTACTGCTCAACCAGTCGGATGAGACTCTTGTCTGCGAACTCCACATATGCCTCATCCAGGAACACAATTGCCTCTGTGCTCTCCAGCAGAGCGCAGACCTCTTCCTCGCTAGTCACATTGCCGGTGGGATTGTTGGGCGAGCAGAGAAAAGCCATCTTTATGTCCGCAGGAATTTCGCCTGCTACCTCAAAATGCTGACCGCGAGGCTCGAGGATGGGCGTAGCTCCGGCGGTGATGGTCAGTATTTCATAGTAGCTGAAGGTAGGTGTGGGAATGAATGTCCGATCGCCCTTTTCCAGGAAGAGACGGGTCATTGTGTCCATAACCCCATCCATGCCTGCTCCGATGATTATCATCTCTTCGGGAAAGCCGGTATAGGCGGCGATGCCAGCGATCAGCTCCTCGGGTTCAGGGTATCTCTCCGGAGAGATGCCTGCCAGAGCCTGCATAACCTTGGGGCAGGGGCCATAGGGATTCTCGTTGCTGCCCAGCTTGACAATCGTCTCCGGCGCGATGCCGTATTTGCGGGAGATCTCTCCGAAGCCTTTGCCTGCCACGTAGGGCTTGAGCAGACTTAAGGCAGGTCGAAGCTTCGACCTGCGCCAGGAATCAGAGTGACTCACCAATCACGTTCACCACTTTATCGATCTCATCTTTTCCGACGACCAGGGGCGGTATGAAGCGCAGGGTGTGCTCACCGGTGCTGTTGAGCAGAACTCCCTTAGCCAGAGCCTTTTCGACCAATGCCTTGCAATCCGTCTCCAGGTCAAGGCCTACCATCAATCCCAGGCCGCGGATCTCCCGGGGCGCAAGCTTTGCCAGCCGGCTCCTCAGGTACGCGCCCATCTCCTCGGACCTTTGCACCAGCTTTTCTTCTTTTATAACCTGGATGGTGGCCAGAGCGGCAGCGCAGATGAGCGGTCCGCCGGCAAAGGTGGAGCCGTGGTCGCCCTTCTGGAAGGCCTCGGCGGCCGGGCCCGCGGCCAGCATGGCACCGATGGGCAGTCCCCCGGCCATGGCTTTGGCCAGAGTTATGATGTCCGGCATAACGCCGAAGTGATCTTTGCCAAACCACTTTCCTGTTCGTCCAAAGCCGGTCTGCACCTCATCGAAGATGAGCAGCGCTCCTCTGTCGTTGCAGATCTGGCGGGCGGCGCGAAGATACTCTGCATCGGCCACATAGACTCCGGCTTCTCCCTGCACCGGCTCCAGGATGACTGCCCCAGTCTCGGCAGTCACCGCGGCTTTGAGTGCCTCAACATCGTTGTAAGGAACGAATGTCGCCTCGCTTAAAGGCCGGAAAGGCTCGCGGTAGATGGATTTGTAGGTGGTGCCCAGCGCTCCAAGGGTGCGGCCGTGAAAGGCGCGCTCGGCAGCCACGATCTTTGATTTGCCGGTGGCGCGGCGGGTTAGCTTCAGGGCCGCCTCCACGCTCTCTGCGCCGGAGTTGCAGAAGTAGGCCCTCTTCATGCCGGTGAGGGCCTTCAGCTCCTCGGCCAAAAGCACCTGATTTTCCGTGTAGTAGAGGTTGGAGGTGTGAATAAGCAGTTCTGACTGCCTGGCTATGGCCCGGGCTACCGCCGGGTGGCAGTGGCCCACGTTGTTAACGGCGATGCCGGCCACAAAGTCCAGGTACTCCTTTCCCTCCGAGTCC
>Ga0074199_1001180_pt1 | contig 25819 bp, 14 predicted proteins | sample EPASupsiteSAE347_FD_64528 | JGI IMG/M metagenome (GOLD analysis project Ga0074199, IMG submission 64528) | Bioremediated contaminated groundwater from EPA Superfund site, New Mexico - Sample SAE3-47 | ecosystem: Environmental > Aquatic > Deep subsurface > Groundwater > Contaminated ... | reverse complement strand
AATGGAAGTTCACAAAACAAGATCTCAATGATCTTTTTGCAAAAATCAAGGCCAAAAGCGATGGCATAATCAAACCGGCCGCATAATCAAAAATACGTTAGTGAATTTATGAACCAGAGTACTTAGAGTTCCCATAAATAATGCAACATTCACATCATTTGTCATTCCGAACGAAGTGAGGAATCTCTGCCGTATGATAATCGGGGCTGAGATCCTTCGCTTTGCTCAGGATGACGGAATAGCATTATTTTCTCGTCATGTATAATCCAAAACGCCGCGCTTGCAAATATCGTAAAAATAAGCTTGCATTTATACCAGATATATACTAGTTATCAATCATATTGACACGAGGAGAATTTTTCCGAACTGAAGTAAAAAAAATGAAGCAACGGGGCAAATATCAGAACCTGGAAGTGCGCTTGCTGAAGGATATTATTGCCGCCACGTGGTTAAAGAACAACGATTACTTCAATTCGGAGTACAAATTAAGCAGAAAATACGGGGTAACCCGGATGACCGTGCGGAAAGCGCTCGCCGGCATGGAAAACACCGGGGTTATTTACAAACTGCCGCAAAGGGGGATTTTCATCAACAATGCCGCCAATGCCGGCCTCAGGCTGGAGCAGATAAAAAACAACGGCATCCAGGCCTTTATCAAGACCAGAAAAGAAACGGTAAGGGTGTTCAGTCTTTTCAAGATGCCTGAAGATGATTTCAGAGCAGGCTACGAGTCGGCGGTCTATTTTGCCCTGAAGCAGGCCTGCGACGAGGCGGGATGCGACCTCACCATCTCCAGCGGTTCCACGATCGAAGACGTTCTGAAGGTCGGCTCCATAATGGAATTTCAAAGGGACGGCCTGATCTGGATTGCCCCGCCGGCTGAGGCTGAAAAAGCCATGATCAAGCTTTCGGAAAAGGGGATTAAGGTCATTGTCATGGGCGGAAGGTTTAAGGACAGGAGAATTAACTTTGTTGACTCGGACAATATCGGCGGCATGTTCAAGGCAGTCGGGTATTTGGCAGGCCTCGGTCACAAAAAGATAGCGTTTCTGGGGGCTGGGTTCAAATATCCCAACACCATGGACAGGCTTGAGGGATACAAGCGGGCCCTTGGAAAGAACAAATTGACTTTTGATCAGGCGCTTGTGTTGAACTACACAACCGAGGGATACGAAGGTTATGCCGCGAGGGTTTCGCATATGGCATCGCCGCCGACCGCCGTCGTGACGATCAATCAGCACATAGCCGTTGATTTTATCGCAAAGGCCGGAAAGGCCGGACTGAAAGTGCCGGAGGATGTTTCCATCATCGGTTATGACGATGCCCCCTACCTTGCCCACTTGCGCGTGCCCCTGACGACCATGCGCCAGCCCATTGAAAAAATGGCCCTTCTGGCTGTGCAAAAGATGCTGGATCTGAGAAACGGCAATATCAAAGGTCCCGTCCGGATAAACCGGCTTAAGCAGGAATTGATAATAAGAAATTCAGCGCGCAATTGCAAATCGCCATCAAGGGTAAAATGTCCGCTCAATCGGCAAATCGATTCAATATTCCATGGATGACGTTTAACCGGAAGATGGTCTGGCTCGATGAAGATCAAATCCCGGGCGGCGGCATAATGGCCTGGTCGAAATGCGCGCGGCTCCGGCTTAGCGGAAAAGACGCCGCCTCCGACTGGTATCTTGATCCCCAGGAGGGGAATTTTAAGGCATTGGCCGACGAAACCGGGGTAACTTTCAATACATCGCAGGCGGTTACCGCGCGTCTTTTCATCCATGAATTTCTGGTTGACCAGCATCCGGATCTTTTCTTCGAGGCCGACGCCGGGGACCGCCCGGCCGTCGTAAAGGTTGTGTTCGAACGCTGGCTGGACTACAGTCCCCTGCGCCCGGCGCCGCTGCGCACGCTTTATGTCAGCGACAATATTTCCGGCAAAGGCGTTTTGCGCATTCCATTGGCGGAAATACTGCGGAAGCGCGGATACAAGACAAGATATATGCGCATCAACCTGAATTTGGAATTCGGCGCCGGAACAACACAACAGGCAAAATTCCGGGCCTGGTCCGATTCCAAACCGGCGCTGGTTGCGGAACTTCCCAGGACCATAGGCGCTGGCGGAGATTTGACGTTGAACGCCGTTTTTGTCGATGAAAATGGAGACACGCTGCATGCAACGGATGGATTGCAAATCACGGCGCGCGGTGAAGGCTGTGATGACAACCTGTCCGAAAGAGGCGCCACCGGGATTTTCCAGGCCAAAACAGGCCTGAACAAAGCCGGGGATTACCGGTTTTTATTGAAAGCCCGGCATGACGGCAAAGAGTATTTTTCGGAGACCAGCATTGCCATAACAGACGGCGAATTTGTCCGGCATCATTATGACGAACAGGGACGGCCTGCCGGCTATATCCGCGGCGGCCGGCATCTGGGGTTCATGTCCGGAAGCACGGTTCTTTCCGAGGCCGTTGCGGCATTGGACGTCGGAACAGACAAGGAAACGATCGTGTTGGACGCCCATGAGCTCATGGAAAAGACCGGCCGGCCGACAGCGCGAACCGATTGTGTCTGGATGACGTCGCTGAATGAAGCGGAATTGGACAGGTGGCTTGAACACAGGCGAAAGAGCGGTTACCGCGTCTTTCTTATGGCCAACTGGAGTCCGGAAATCCTCAATGCAGGCGGGACCATAAGTCCATACGGGGCAGAAATCGCGGCGCGTATTTTTAATTTCTGCCGCCGGCACGATATTTATCTCAAGGCGGATGCCATGCACGATACCTTCGGACGTTCAGTTTCATTTCCCAATCTTACCCAGTATCGGGGAGCCGGTTTCCTGAGGGATTATGAAAAACTGCTTGACCTTGAGAAAAGCCAAAAAACGGGAAAGCCCTGCATCGATTCTTATCCCAATTACAGGGCTTATTTGGCCGACAGTTGGTGTCTTCCGGAAGTGCGAAAACTCACGGAACGTTATTTGCGCCATTTTTTCATGCTTTTCAGGGACGAAACGGCGATTATGCTGCTTTCCGCCTGCGGGGAGGATGACAAGGGACTCGGGGCCAGATTGGTCAACCCGTTTTTAAATTACATGCGCAAGCATGACAAAAACCATTTATTTCTTGTCGATCTGCGGGGCGATATCTTTCAATTTGGCTTTCCGCTTATGAATACCGAGAATATGGAGTATCCGTTTGCGGAAAAACATTGCTCAATCGCCTGCGTGGCAGGATACGGCAAATGGAAAAACGACGCCTTTGCCGGCGTGATGCTCAAGTTTTTCGGCCTGAATCCAGACGTGGGACCGGCCGAGGGCGATTGTTACGCGCCGTCCTGGCCTTCCTACTACGAGAAACCGTTTCATCCGGCGGAAGAATGCATGCGGCTGATGGTGCGCGATTTTCTCTGGCTCTGCCTCGTCCACCGTTTTTTCGCGGCGTATAACTGGAATGAATCTTTTATGGCCGAAGAACACCAGATCCCCGCCGAGGTTTCGCGGCTGATAGACTGGAAGAACTTCAAAAGGCGCATTCCGCCCGTGATGCTGCGCGTCCGCGAAGTGCGGGGGGAAAAGGACATTGACAAGCTTGCGCTGTATGACGAGCTGTTCAGCCGCGCGGGACTCGATTACGGCTATATCTGGGACAAGGACCCCTTGCCGGACAGCGCCGAATTGTTTGCCGCGCCGGACCGATCGACGCCGCCCTATATGGTGATTGACGCTCAAAACGACAATTTGCCGGACGATTTTTTGCGGTCCGACAAATTGCCGCAGTCCGTAAAACAATCGCGGATCGTGCGCCTTGAAAGTTCTTGTTATGCGGCGAACGCGCTTATTTCCAAGGATCTGGATGAGGTTGTGATCTATCTGCGCAACGGTTCCAACTATGTTACGAGAGACTGGTTTAAAAACAACATCTGTTACTGGTATTGGGTGAAGTGTCAGCGGGGCGGGCTTAAGAAAGGCAATTTCAAACTTGAACTGTCAAACCTGTCGCCCGCGGCGAAAAATCTGCGCGTCTATGATCTAAACACCAGAACCGTGGTGCAACAGGAAAAGATTGCTGCCTCCTGGAGTTTTTCCCAAAACGGCACCACGCATGATTTTGTTATTGTCGTTTATAAGGAGGTAATTGCAAAAGTCTGTCCGGAACCCACCCCGGCCTTCGGCCACCCCTCCATAGGAGGGGAACTTAAGAAGTTCAAGGGCAAGAGGTTGTGATCCCCTCCAAGGAGGGGTACGCGAAGCGGGGGGTGGGTCTGAATGCGGCAGAAAAGGACTTTTGCAACTGACTCATAAGGAAGGGAGATATTCAAATGGAAAAAAATGAGAACACCGGAACGCGGAACGAATTTGTCTTAAAGCGGCACCCGGCCAACCCGATCATTGTTCCGAAGGATTTTCCCGGCGGGCGGGCGGATGCGGTATTCAACGCGGGCCAGACCATGTTCAACGGCAAAACCATTCTCCTCCTGTCGGTCAGAAAGGCGTATGAAAAGCCTTGTTCCGTCCATGTGGCGGAAAGCAGCGACGGCGCGCATTTCAGGATAAATCCAAAACCTTTTATAACCATGTCGGACAAGGATCCGATCAAATCCTGCGATCAGGGCGGAGTCCTAGACACCCGCGTTACCCGGATAGACGACACCTATTACATCATCCGGCCGGGCGGCACGGCCATGGGCGTGGCGGGGATCCTCGGCAAGACAAAGGACTTTGTGCATTATGAAGACGTTGAAGTCATTTCCCTTCCGGATAACCGCGTTCCATGTCTTTTCCCGGAAAAGATAGGCGGCTGTTACGTGAGGCTGGATCGGCCCTGCAACCGGGACCCGAAAGTCGACACGGGCTGGATCTGGATATCGTATTCCCCAGACCTGATCCACTGGGGACGGCATCGACCCTTACTGAAGCCTTTCACCTTCTGGAACTACAGGAAAATAGGCCCCACCCCGCCCATCAGGACGGAAAAAGGCTGGCTGGAAATATACCACGGGGTTTACGAAAGCTGTTCGGGAAGCATTTATTCGATAGGAGCAATGCTGCTTGATCTCAATGACCCGTCTATAATCATCGGGAAAACGAACGGTTATATCCTGACGCCCGATGCGCCTTATGAATTTCAGGGAAGAGTGCCGAACGTGGTTTTTCCATGCGGCGCCATCGCCGATTACGATAAACGGCAACTTCGCCTGTATTACGGCTGCGCCGACACCTGCATCGGCCTGGCAACCGGATCTCTAGACGAACTGCTGGAAGCCTGTCTTAAAGGACAATAAAATGAGGTGATTTCAAAACTCGCTCTGAAGCCCACCCCGCCCCTTGGGCACCCCTCCAAAGGAGGGGACCTTGCCGCTTCGGCAGCAACAGGTTATGATCCCCTCCATCGGAGGGGTGGCGTAAGCCGGGGTGGGTCTGAAGCGAGTTTTGAAACTGGCTCAAATATAACCGATAAACAAAGGGAGATATTTTACATGACGTCACGCGAAAGGGGTCTTGAGAAGATGAAACGCGCAAAAGCCGGCGGCGGGCCGGCGCACGGCGGCGCGCCCAACAAGGCCTTTATAAGCTCATCCACCAATATCTATAAAAACGCCCCGCTTGCTGAGGCGATCGGAAATATTGCCCGCGCGGGAATCGATTGCGTCGAGATCGGGATCCCCCACGTGCCGGAGATCGAGCGCGGCGGCGCCGAGGCCCTGGCCGCGCTCGCAAAAACCGGCACGACAGTTTATTCCATCCATGCCGGCCTGCCGGAACACTCCGACTTTACCAAGGCCAATTTTTTTAAAAACCATCATGAATTTTATTCGGCGTTGTTTGATTTCGGCAGAAAATGCAACGCAAGGGTGATGGTCGTTCACCTGAACAGGGACGAGCTGTCGGAATGGGATAAACATAAAAGGCAAATCGCCTTGAACTGCCGGCAATTCGCCGATTGGGCGGCAAGTTATAAAATGATTTTTTCGGTGGAGAACGCCTGGTCGCGGGGCGGTTTGCCCAAGTCGCCGCGGCAATTCAAGGAACTGCTCGGCATGGCCGGCCGGGAGAACCTTGCGGTCACGCTCGACATCAAGCATGCCGCCATGTCGGGCGCGCCCGCGAGCCGGCCCGAGGATTTCATAAGGGAAGTCGGAAGGCATATTGTCAACTGTCATTTCACCGAGCTGGAATATCCTGAATTCGAGATAATCGAGCTGGGAGATTGGGGCATCCCGGGCACGGGGACCGGAACTCGATTGACGAAAATATTGGAGAGCCTGAAAAAGACCGGTTATCAAGGGGCGATTACCCTGGAATTGAACGAATATTTCCTGAGAAAAGTGCTGGAGATTGTCGTCAATGTTTTGAAACGGACGGGCGTTGACGTGAAGGGGATTGAAAAAACGTTATGTTCCCGGCCGTCTTTGGAGGAAAAAATCCTGAGATACGCAAGCGATTTTTTGGCTCGGTCCGGGTTGTTACAAACAAAGCAGTAGCTGAATGGAAGGAACAACATGATAGTGGGAATCAACGCTCCCAGCCTGAAAGTCCGGAACATGTCAGGAAAAAACATCGCGCTTAAATTCAAGATTTTTGCGACGGTCATTTGCGGAACGCTGAGCGCGGTCAATATTGTCGGAAGCGAAGACAAAACAAACGATGCCCCCTGGCAGGCGGACGCCGACACCCCGCTCCTGCTTCATTTTGACGAAGGCGAAAAGCAGACGGCCGGGGACGCAAGTTCCAACGGGAATGACGGAAGATTATCCACGATTTACTGGAAAAACGACAGGGAACATCTGCCGCCGGTCTGGACGTCCGAAGGCAGATTCGGGCCAGCAGTCAAGTTTGACGGCGAGGATGATTATATTGTCTGCGGCAGATCTCCAAGCCTGGATGTCACGACCGGCCCCATGACGCTGGAAGCCTGGGTAAAGCCTTATTCGGTCAGGAACGAACAATATATCGCCGACAAATCCCTTTCGGCAAAAGACGATTATCGCGGATATTGCCTGAAAATGCTTGATAACGGCGTTGTTCAATTCCGGTTGGGGGCTGGAAAAACATTTCATGAGCTGACCTCGGCGGAGAAACTGCCGGCAAACCAATGGACGCATGTGGCCGGCACATGGGATGGCAGGGAAATAAAACTTTATCTAAACGGCAGACAGGAGCGCAGATCAGCGTCATTTGCCGGCCCGATAGCGCCGGCCACTAACGCAGATTTTCAGGTGTCGCGTTATTGGAATACATTTAACGGAGTAATCGACGAAGTCCGGCTTTCGAAGACCGTCCGATACACATCTGATTTTACAGTTATATTGCCCTTGCCGCGCCCGGCCGCTGATAAACGGATTTCTAAATATTACCCGTGCGTCAAGGCTGTTGCCCCGCCCGTCATTGACGGCAATCTCGTCGAATGGACAAACGCGGTTCCATGGCCGCTGAAGAACCGGCACGCCATCGAGGATTTCAGCTTTAAGGGTTCCGAGGATCTGGACGCCACGCTCTATCTGATGTGGGACGAGGAGAATTTGTACTTGGCAACGGATGTCCGGGATGACGTTTTCTATCAGCCGTTTTCAGAGGCAAACACCTGGAAAGGCGACAACATTCAATTGGCATTCGATCCGCTGCATGATGCCGTGGAACCGGGCTGGGGAGCGGATGACTATGAGTATTCGCTGAGTCTGACAAAAAACGGCCCGGAAGCATGGCGCGCGCGCGGCTTGCAACCGGCCGGCAGTGCTTCGCTTAAATTGGCAATCGGACAAACGGCCGGCCGGACAATATATGAAACCGCCATTCCATGGGAAAATCTCGCCCCATTCCAACCGGGGTTGAACAAGCTAATCGGGTTTGACCTGATCGTCAATGACAACGACGGCCGGGGCGGGAAAGGATGGATAGAGTGGACGCCCGGCATTGCCGGCGGCAGAAATCCATCGCTGTTTGGCAGCGTTTGCCTGGTCAAGGCAGCGCCGCGGATTACCGGCGATTTCCATGTTCCGGAGCGGAAGAGCTGGTATGACGACAATGCAAAAGTTGATTTTGTTTACGAAATCACAAGCAGCGTTGACGCGGGGAAATGCAAGGCGGTGTTTCAGGTCAGGCAGAATGAAACGCTGGCCGGTTCAACCACCAATGAAGTCGGCATTAAATCCGGCCGGAACAGGATCCCGTTTGAGTTCGCGACGCGCCGGTTGCCGGACGGGAAATATAATGTTGAGGCTTTTTTATTCGCTTCCAACGGCGTGTTGTTCTCCCGCGGAGCCGTCGGCATCACGAAAAGGTCTTCAGCCGCAATCAAACTCAGGTTCGAGCAGGCAAGATCAAAGGCAAAGACGCTCAACGAGCTTATCAGGGAGGCCGCGGACAAAGGCGTAGATACAACCTACCCCACGGTCACCAAAACATTGCTGGAAGATTTCGACCGTTGGGTCGAACTTGACCTCAAGGCCGGAAAGATGAACAAGGTTGATTTCATGCTGAAATATCTTGACGAGTCCGCCGACAGGGCGATTGCCGAGGTCATGGGATTAATAAAAAATCCTTCCAATCAGATAAAAGCTCCGAATTATGAGATGACACACTTAAACATCAAAAACGGGTTTTTCTACAAAGAAAATAACCCGACGTTCCTAACAGGCGTTCTTCCCTCATCCTATAATTGCAGCCCGTTGGACTTTGCGATGATGAAAGGATACGGCTTTAATCTTATCACCATTCATGAAGATGGTCCCCTGGCTGTCTTTCCGGAAATTAATAAAGAGAAAAAGCCCGCCTGCCGGGGCATGGATGTCGCGAAAGTATTCAATCAGGCGAGAGCCAATAACCTGGCCGTTCAACTGGAGCTGCCGACGGCTTATTTCCCGAAATGGGCATATGACAAAGACCCTGATTTAAAAGATTGCGGGGCCTGGGCTGGCTTTCCTGCGCCTTGCCCTGAAAACCCGTTGGCAAGGGAGATATGGGCCAAGTGGTATCAAAAATTACTGCCCATGGTCAAGGATGACCCCATCCTGCTTGATTACATTATTTCGGACGAATTCCATTACCCCAACATCAAGGAATATTGCAAATATTGCGGCCAAAAATATGGCGAGTGGTTGAAGAATAAATATAAAAAGGTCGAAAATCTTAACAAAGCATGGGCAAGCAATTATTCCGAATTCAAAGACATACCCCCTATTGTCGACCCCAAGCAGAAAGCCGGATGGTATGATTGGAATAATTTCGCGGAACAGCGGGCAATCGAATTTTTCAGCTGGATGCGGGACACTATTCGGGCAATTGACGGCCATACGCCCATACAGACCATGCTGGTTGGAATGCCGGATGCCGCCTTTGGCGATCATGTCTGGAGCTCCAAAGGCACCGGGCTTGACTGGGAGGGAATAGCCGAGCTTTGCGAATTAAACGGAGTGGATACCGCTGACAATTGGAGACCGACAGGCATATATGGGTACAACTGGCAAAAAGGGCCGATACTCTATGACTTGATGAAATCTTTGGCGCCGGACAAGCCGATTTGCGATTCATGGCATGTCGCGGATCAAACCATACGGCAGCAAGCTGAACCCCCGGATCTGGAGTATATTCCCCCCGAATATACGCGCGCAATTTGCTGGCTGACGCGTTTGCACGGCCAGGCCGCCGCGGGAATGTGGATTTATTGCCATGAATATGGAAGAGGCTGGGCGAAATATATACAGCAATACGCGCTTTTGGATCATCCTGAACTGTTGGAGGCGCTGGGCCGGACCTTTCTGGATTTGCAACGGCTTGCCGGCGATATCATTCCGTTTTCCTCGGCATCCGGGCCAATGGCCATTCTTTATTCTCCCCCCTCACGTTGTCACAAACCGTATACGGAGGAAACCTACAAGGCATATGAAGGCGCTTGTTTTCTGGATCTGCCGGTCAGGTTTATCTCCGAGAGCCAGATCATGAAAGGGCGGCTTAAAGATTATAAGGTTTTGGTTATCCCAAGGGCAATGAACGTCAAGGACAACGCGTATGAAGAAATAAAGAAATTTATCGGCGAGGGAAATACCGCCGTAATTATCGGCGATGATGCGCTCAAGAACAATGAATATGGTTGGCCTAGAAATACAGGCATTTTATCCGGCCTGCAGGGAGAAATTTCGGGATTTGGGAAAGAAGTCGATCTTTACAAGTTCGGCCGGGGAAAGATATATTATTTTGCCGTATCGCAGACTCCGGAAAAATATTGCCGGATATTCGACGCTTTGCTGGACAAATTAAACATTGCCCGCGAAGCCAGGCTTGCCGGCAAAGACGGCCAAAGGGTTTTTGGCGTCGAGTGCCGGACCGTGCGCTCCGGAAGCAGGAGACTTGCCTATATAATCAATTTAACCCGGAACAGGGCAGAGGTTGAATTAAAAATCAATGGAAAAGCACGGTCGATGAAAAACCTGATCACCGGCCAAATGATCGAACCAACGATGAATCTGGAATCATTGGAAGTGGTATTGCTGGAAATGAAAGGATGGAGGGCGTGGCTGCTGGACTGCCAGGATCGGCTTTTCAAATCTGTCCGAAATAAAACGGAGTAAAAATAAACATGCAAGGCCATTATCCCAAGATATTAATTAACCATGTCGGCTTTTGTCCCGAGGCCGGTAAATACGCGGCGATCGACGGCATAACCGGAGTTGAAGAGCGCTTTCGCGTGGTGAAAATGAATCAATTGGGGGACAATCCGGTTCTCACCGGTCCGCTGGTTCAATTTGGAAGCGATCTCGGGAATTATCTGGTCGGCGACTTGTCCAATTTGCGCGAACCCGGGGTATACAGGATTTACGTTTCCGGTCAATACCCGTTTGTGCGCAAAGGCGGCGCCCTGGATGTGCGATCCTATGACTTCCGCATTGAAGATCGGGTGTGGGACGAGCCGCTCAAAAAGCTTGTAAACTACTACCAAATGCAAAGCTGCGGATCGAGCAAACGCGGTTATAACCGTCCCTGCCACACCGGCAAGATCCGGCGCGACGACGGCGGCGAGGCGAAACCCGTTCCCGGCGGCTGGCATTCCGCGCATGATGGGAGCCGCACCGTGCATGAGATCATTCATGGACTGTACGGGCTTCAGGCCCTGGCGTCTTTACGGCCTGATTTGCGGGAGGAACTGGATCTATTGCATGAAATCCGATGGGGAAATGAATATTTCCTGACGATCCAGGACCCTGCGGGTTTTTTGCACCATGGGGTAACGCTTTCCGCCGAGGCATTCCATGACGCCGTGAAACACAACTGGTGGGACACCGCGTCTTATTTCATGCGAACCAGACCAGCCCCACTCTATCTCCAATATCATTTCAGCGGGGCGCAGGCGCTCTTTTCCATGTTATTCCGCGAAAAGGATCCAGCATACGCCGATCGCTGCCTCCAGGCGGGAATTCGCTGTTTTGAATACGCCGGCAGCCAGAAACATTGTCCATGGTTTGGCGAACAAACAAGTTACGAGCTGGGAACCGCGATTTCCGCCGGGGTGCACCTTTTCCGCGCCACGGGACAGGAACGATATCGCGATTTTGCCGGGGAAATGGCCAGACGCCTGCTCGATTTGCAGACTGAAACCGGATTCTGGCAGGAGCAGACCGGCGGCGCTTTCATTGCCGACGCAACCGATGTTGACCATGAAAAATTGGTTGCCCGGACAATCTACGCGCCTTTGGTCGTGCTTGGACTTATCGATGCAACGCGCTGGCTCAAGGATGAGCCCGGGCGACCCCGCTGGCTAAAGTCCCTCTCCCGTTTTGCGGAAAACTGCATCGGCCGTTTCTCCAGGGCAAACGCCTTTGGGATCATGCCGTATCGAATTTTCAACGAGGCGCCGCGACAGACCTGCCGCGACTGGAATGGAGCGCGCTACCGTTACTTTATGGAGACCAACTACGCCATCTTCCATAGTCCCAAAGAGTTCTGCTGGCAAACGGGCAATAATCCGAATGTGGCCGGATATGGAGTCGCGCTTATCCAGCTTGCGAAGCTTTTGAATGCCCCTGAGCTGATGAAACTGGCGCAGCGCCAGCTTGACTGGGTTCTGGGGGTCAATCCCTTTGACGCCAGTATGATTATCGGCGTGGGCCGCAACCAGCCGGCCGTTTATGCGGGCACGCAGATGGTTCCGCGGCCTCCGGAAATTACGGGCGCCGTTCTCCAGGGACCGATCGGCGACGCGGAAGACAACCCCGTGATTATACCGGGATATTATCCGGTGGCCGAATACTGGATGCCGACCCAAGCCTGGGCGTTATGGCTTATGGCCGGACTTTCACGGAAATCGGATACGGATGGTTGAAGGATTAATTCAGGTATTCGTATTGATGGAGGCATTATGAGAGAAAACGCATTTCTTGCGCTCGTTTGTATGTCAATCATGCCGGGAAACCTCGTTTTTGGAACAAACGGAACCGCCGCCGCTCAAGCAACAGTAAAAGGCGAAAATCTGATCCCGGGCGACAGCAGTTTTGAGACCGAGGCCACGAAATCATGCCTCAAGAATTTTTACGAGGGGAGCGTGACATGGAGGCTCGACAGCGCCGAGAAATATGACGGCCGGCAAAGCCTGAAGTTATGGTGCCCAAAGACAGGCTCGGCCGCGCGTACGGCCGTGCGTGGCGACACCAGGGCAATTCCGATTTCCACGGAACAGGCTGATCACTCTTTCACTTTTTCCGTATACGCCAAGGCCGATCAGGACGGAGTTTCCGGCAAACTCGGCCTGGTCCAGGCAAATTGGAGCCACGGGATTTGGAATAAATTTAATCTTAGCCGCGAGTGGAAGCGCTATTCCGTAACCGGAAAGTTAAAGGCCGGCGAATATTGGGTCGGCCTGGAGGCTTCAGGCAGCAATTCATTCTCGGTCTGGCTGGACGCCTTTCAGTTGGAACAGGACGACAGGCCGACCGCGTATCGCAATCGGGACATCAATCTGGGCGTGGACATTCCTTCCGAACATAGGCAGGTCTTTTTCCAGGACGAGCCGGTCAGGGCGGACATCCGGGCGCTGGTCCATGGCGAAGCCGGAGGCGAACTGCCGTTTTCATATCGCATCAGCGATTATTTCTATCGAACGGTGCGCGAAGAAAAGAAAGAGATGCGACTGGACAATGAAGGTTACGGCAAAGAGGAAGTCGTGTTGAGCGGCTTGAACCCGGGTTTTTACGCGGTGCGCGCCGAACTTGAAACAAAAAAGGGCAAAGCCGAAAACCTTTCCACGTTTGTGGTTGTCAGACCGCCGGTGGAAATCGAAAAGGGGAAGACTCCTTTCTGCGGGATCCTTACGGAAGCGCCGGGCCAAAATCCCGACCGGCTTGGCTCAAAGTGGAGGCAGGCCTTGACTACCTGGGGAACGGTTGAAAAGGAAAAAGGACGTTACGATTGGTCGAACATCGACAGAATGATCGCCGATAATCCCGGGAAAAACCGGCTCAAGCTGAGCATAGCATGGCTGCCCTCGGCGCCGAAGTGGACCTGGGACAAGGCCGAGATAGCGGACTGCGAGGCAAGGAAAATCAAGCCGGACAATCTTCTTCCCGCCGCGGAACATCTTGCCGGCTGGCGCGAATTCGTGCATCGATTTGCCGAACGATACAAGGACAGGGCGGATGTTATTGAGGTCGGCGCGGAAGATGAAACATTCGCCCATAATCCTTATTACCTGGCAAAATACAAGGAAGATACCACGAACGGCTGGCTGGCGGCCGGTCCGGCATTCGACCGTTATCTGGAAATGGTTTCCATTGCCTGCCGCGAAATCAAAAAATCCGCGCCGGACGTTAAAATCGGCATTATCCGCCCCTGGGAGTGCGCGAATTATTATTTTTCCAAAGCGGTGTTGCGTCAAGGCGGAACGAATATCCGGTTTGATGCCTTCCCATTGGATTGTTATACGTCGCCCAGGAATATCGGGCCCGGGCAGCCCGCCGCGGCCCTGCCGGAAAATTCCCTGCCGGGAAAACTCCAGGGAGCGTTGGACATGTGCCGGGAGTACGCGGAGGGACAGCCGATTTATATTTCCGAATACGGCGTCATGCTGGACATGACCGTGCCGCCCGACAGCGAATATGCGCATGAAATGGTAAAACGCCTGACAAGGTCCCATTTGATCGCCAAAATGACAAGGGGAGTGGAATTCTTCCATTGGTTCGTATACGAGGGATGCGTGCACGGCAAGTACGAATATGGCATATGGAACGGCTATCCCCTGCCCTCAGCGGCAGCCTACAGCGCCATGGCGCGCGTAGTGGAGAACGTCGAGGAAACGAAGGATATTTTTCCGAAAGGGATCACGAAAGCGGTTGCGTTCCAAAAGAGGAGTCAGGCGGACGCCGCGATCTGGCTGGTGAAGGGACAGGGCCGCGCTGTCCTGCATAATGTTCCGGCCAACCTGGCAATTACCGACGTGATGGGAGCCCCGATGCCGGCAGAAAGAAACGGGGGCACGACAACCATTGCCATCGGCGAAGAGCCGGTTTACCTGAACCTGGCAGCGGCAAATATTTTCGATAAGATATGCGATTATCTGAGGTTGCCGGATAAAAACAGTTTTGACCGGTTGTGCGGTCTGCTGGCTTCGGCCGACTTGCGGGTCACTCCCGTGCAGATACAACTGGCCGTGCCGCGCATCGACCGTGGCTTGATTATCCTGCATAATCAGGCCACGCATGACTTGATTGCCGGCGTCGCGTGCGAGGCGGGGAATGTTGCCGCGACGAACGAATTGCCGGTGGCCAAGGGAAAAACGGCCCGGATGGAGTTTGCCCTGCCGGCCGGGATTACGGAGCATGAGGAAAAAGTCTTTGTTACGGCGGACTGCGGCGGGCAATTCGAAAAGGTGAAGACTTCGTTTTCCCTGGATAGATGCGTGATCTGCAGGCGGATCAAAAATGCCGCGATAATCGGCGGCGCATGCGGCGCATGGCAGGGGCAAGAAGCGATGGTCCTGAACAATCGGGAACAACTCATGCCTCCGGACCAGCTCAAATGGCAAGGAACCAATGACCTGAGCGCGATCGTCCGGACCGGATGGGATGAGACGAATTTTTATTTTGCGGCGGAAGTCAGGGACAACAGGCACGTTAACGAAAAAATCGGCGCTGAGATCTGGAACGGGGACAGCGTTCAAATGGCCTTTGCCCCGCTGGCCGCATCCGACATCGGAATACCGGGATACGGCGCCAGCGACACCGAGCTTATCCTGGCGCTGGCAAACGGAAAAGCCGAGGCTTCCAAATGGCACGGACCCGGCGACGTCCGGGCAAAAATGAAATATTCGGTCCATCGCGACGAAGCGGCCGGCACAACCTATTACCACGCCGGAATTCCCTGGTCGGCCCTTGGAATCAAGGCCGCGCCGGGAACAGTCTTCGGATTCAACTTTGTGATTTTTGACGACGACACCGGAGCCGGACCGGTTTTCTGGTATCAACTTTCCCCCGGGATAACCGGCGGCAAGAATCCGGCCTTGTTCAAGCGATTCGTATTGAGCGAATAAATAATTGCTGTCCGGTTAAAGCAGCGATATACTATCGGCAAAAAAGCGCTTAAACACAAACGAGGAGATTCAACGTTGACTGAAAAATATAAAATATTCTGCATCTGCCTGTTTGGCGGACTTTGTTTTGGCATGGGTGCTTTGGCCGTGGATCATTACGTTACGCCGCCCGGCGGGTATGGGACAAATAACCCGCCCTACACCAACTGGGCTGATGCGGCCACCAATATTCAGTGGGCGGTGGATGTTGCCACAAACGGCGAGACAGTATGGGTGACGAACGGACCCTATGTGTTGACCAACCAAATTTATATCACCAATGGAATTATCCTGCGCAGCATGAACGGCCGTTCCAACACATTTATAGACGGCAATCGCGGAGTTACCGGCACCAGATGCGTTTACATGAGCAATGCTTTCGCAATAGTGCGTGGATTTTGTATATCAAACGGCGGAAACACCAACGTCGACGGCGGCGGAGCATACTGTTACGGCGGCAAACTGGATGACTGCCTGGTAACCTTGAACATAGCCAGCAATGGCGGGGGAATATACTTGTTTAATGGAACCATAACCAATTGCGCGATTATTACGAATGTGGCCTATGGCTATGCGTTTGGCAGCAGCGGCGGCGGCGGAATTTTCGGTCCCTGGGATGGGTATGGTTACATATTGAATTGCAATATTATAAGCAATTGCAATCGCAGCGCCTCGGATAAGGGAAACGGCGGAGGCGCTTTTATCGGAGGACTGGGCTATCTTATCAGCGAATGCATGTTTCTTCAGAACTGGGTTCCCGGCTATGGCGGCGGCCTGTTCATATGCGGTCAGCAAAATAAAATCAGGAATTGCACTTTTTCGCTGAACAGGTCGGGCTGGGTCGGCGGGGGAGTGGAAGTTTACAACAGTGCGGTAAGTTTCACCAACTGCATATTTTCCAGCAATTCGGCCTTCAACGCCGGCGGAGGTTATTACGGCAGCGAAAGGGCCAGTTCCGGCGTAAGAATGTGCAACAGCCTGTTTTATTCCAACAGGGTTACCTCGGCGAATAATGCCGGGGGAGCGATTTACAACGCGGCAACCGGCGGCGTCTTTGTGAATTGCACAATAGCGGACAACCGGTGTCAGACCGACCGGAACGGCGTCTGGTTCAATACCAATACGGTGACGATCAATTGCGTCATTTACTCAAACACCGTTTATGATGTCACCAACAGCGCCTTCACAAACTGCTGCCTTGAATCAACCAATGGGCTGCAAACATCCGGTTGCATCACGAATAATCCCTTGTTTGTCGATTCAACAGCCGGAAATTATCGCTTGAATGTGAATTCGCCCTGCATCAACGCCGGCTTCAACCAGGACTGGATGACGAATGCCGTTGACCTGGACGGCCGCCAGCGCATCCGTTACGGAACGGTGGATATCGGCGCGTATGAACGTATTTACGAAGGGACCATCTATATGGTTCCATAATGCCCTAAATACGAAAAAAACGCCGGAAAACAAGGCTTATGCAATATTACACGTTCCAGAACCGAAAACAGTTCATCTACAGCGGAGAACTGCATTACTTCAGGATCCCGAAGTCAATGTGGGAAGACAGGCTCCAAAAATGCAAACAGGCGTTTTTGAACTCTATCGGCAGTTACGTTCCCTGGAATTGGCACGAAGAACGGCCGGGAAAATTTAACTTCAAGGGCGACCGTAATCTCGAGGAATGGATAAAACTGGCGTGTAAATCCGGGCTGGCATTGATTATAAAACCAGGTCCTCATATTTGCGCCGAATGGGATTCGGGCGGTTTTCCCAACTGGCTGATTTCTACCGGCTGCCAGTTCCGTTCCCTGGATCCGATTTATCTGAAATACTGCCGGAGATACCTGAAAAAGATCAACGGCATAATTTCAAGGCATCAGACAACGCGTGGCGGCAACATCTACCTTTACCAGGTGGATAACGAATTTTTCAGCGAGGACGAGGAAGGATACCTCTCGACCCTGGAAAAAATCACGAGAAAGGACGGGATCAAGTTGCCCCTGATCCACAATGCCGGCACATTCGGAATCAGGGGCAGGGAGATCACTGACTGCCTTAATTTCTACCCCCCTCCCTGGCAGATTAACGGGAGCGTCTATTTCGACAAACTCAGGAGACTGCTTGAAAAACAACCTGATGCTCCGCGGGTTACCATGGAACTGCAGGGCGGAATGTTTTCTCTGTTCGGCCTGTCTTTCCCAACCATTAACGGAGAAATTCCACCGCAATGGACGGACATGCTCATAAAATCAGTCGTCGCCGAAGGTCTCAACGGACTGAACTTCTATATGTATCACGGGGGCACAAACCCGGGGAACTGGCGGGCATACAACGTCACCACCACTTATGATTTTTCCGCCGCCATCAGGGAAGGAGGGGAATTAAGCGAACGGTATTATGTCAGCCGCCTGCTGGGAGGATTCTTTGATAGTTTTGGCAGGGACCTTCTGGATGCGGAGCCGCGCAAAAATCACGCAACGTCAAGTTCAGAACGCATCGATGTCCTGGCCCGGGCCGGACAAAAGACGGCCTTTCTTTTCCCCAGAAATTTGGGCAAGCATGACGTTGATTTCCGTATTTCACTGCCGGATCCGCTCACCAACAAAATGATGACTATTCCGGAAAAAGGCTGTTTTCATTTGAAATCCCTGAGCATGGCCATTGTGCCGGTCAATCTCCCCCTGAACAGGGACGCGGACCTCTTCTATTCGACTTTTCAGCTTTTTCATCGTTTTGAGCAGAAGCAAAGGACGGTTCTAATCATTTACGGAACCGAAAACGAACGCGGCCAGGTTGTTTTAAACCTCAGCAAAAAAGCGCCTGTGACCGGAGACATGCGCTCGCACTCCTGGATGGGCGCCGCCAGATTGCGCCTAGATATCCGCATTCAGAAGAAGCCCTCTTTTGTCATGGTAAATACCGGCAGACCTCTTTTGATTGTCGCCGTGACCGCCGAAATGGCTTCCCATGCCTGGATGATGAATTATAAACGGGAGAAGCTCGCGCTTCTTTCAGACATCTATTTTATGAGAACGGCCAAGGCGAAAAATGACAGGCTGAATGTTCAAATTGAAACAAAACCTGACGATAAAAAGCCGGCATTCATCATAACCGGCCATAAACCGGAAAAAATGTCGCTTAATGGAAAAAGCGTTTCCTTCCGTTTCCGGCAAAATTACGGCGTAGCTGATTTCCGCCTTAAGAAGCATGCTTTCCCCGGTTTTTACCTGCCATTGAATGCCGGCTGGAGATCAAAGCCGGGGTCCCCGGAAAAGGAGATTGATTTCGACGATTCCGGCTGGAAACCGTGTGCTCTTCCAAATTCCCTTGAAAAAACTGGTTTATTTAAAAACGGTTGTGTCTGGTATCGCGCAAAGTTTAATCCGGGCAGGCTCTCCGACGCTCTTTACCTCTCGGTTAAAGAATTCAGGGATGAAGCCTCATTCTATCTGAACGGAAAATACATTGGAACAGGGATAAATCATTTTCACAAGGAAGTTTCCGCATGGATAAAACCGGGGGAAAACGTCCTGGCCGTGGCCCTGGAATCGCTTGGACACGCGAACGTGGCCTGGGCAACAATAACCGGACTCATATCTCCCCCGTACCTGGCCTCCAAGGAGAAAAAGATCGAACTCGTTTTTTGGAAAAGAAAAATCACCGGCGAATATCTGAATAACCGCGTCCTGGAAAATACGCCCCATGAAGTAAAAAGCAATTTTGACGACAGCAAATGGGAAAATTGCGAAGTCAGCAAATCCTATGACAGCCGGCTGAGCCAGACCGCCTTCCTGAGAAGGACTTACTGGTATCGGACAAACGTTTTCATACCCGTCGCGGCAAAGAAAAAAATGGTAACTCTGGACATTGACGAGGCCGGAGATGAAATCTGGGTGTATGTCAACGGCGTCTTCATGGGGAGAAGAGGCGCGCGCGGAGCCCCCTTCCAGGGAGTCGCCGAATATCAGAATAATTTCTCCTTTGATATCACCGAAAATGTCAAGTTCGGCGGAAAAAATCTGCTTGCCATAGGCGTCCGGCATCAGTGTGATTCCAAGGGAGGTTTGCACCGCGGGGCAAGGCTTTCTTTCCATGACCTGCGGCTGGGAAATTGGAAGGCGCGCGCCGGGTTGTGCGGGGAAACGATGGACTGGCAAAACGAAAAATTCGACGATTCCTCCTGGGATTTGGATAAAATTTACGATTATCCCGGCATAGTCTATTATAGAAAGAAAGTCAAACTGGATTTGCCCGCCGGTTTTGAATGCCCCTTGCGGCTTACCGTGAAAAACCTGGCGGCAAAAACGTTTCTTTTCTTCAACGGCGTGTTGCTCGGCAGGTACGCGGCAAAGGGGCCGCAAAATGATTTCTACGTCTATGAAGATTTGATCCGAAAAGAAAATGTGATTACCCTGGCCGTGGAAACCAAGGATAAAACGGTTGATTTATCCGGCATATCCATCTCTCCATATTTTATGGCCAAAAAAGAAAAAATAACGCTGCTCTTCGGGAAATAGGAGAAAACATGTCTTTGAATTTTCCAAAAGGATTTTTATGGGGCGCGGCAACGGCCGCCTACCAGGTTGAAGGAGCATGGAACGAGGATGGAAAAGGCTTGTCCGTCTGGGACGTCTTTTGCCGCCAACCAAGGAAAATATGGCAGGGGCAGACTGGCGAAACGGCCTGCGACCATTATCATAAATACCGGGAGGACGTGGCGCTGATGAAGGAAATAGGCCTGAAAGCCTATCGCTTCTCCGTCTCCTGGCCGAGAGTCATTCCCAACGGAGTCGGCAGGATAAATCAGCAGGGACTGGATTTCTACGACAGGCTCGTCGACGAGCTCGTTGCGGCCGGCATTGCTCCCTGCCTTACTCTTTTTCACTGGGATTATCCTTATGAACTGCATTGCCGCGGCGGATGGTTGAATGGCGAGAGCCCGGATTGGTTCGCCGAATACAGCCGGGTCGTGGCGGCAAAACTGTCGGATAGAGTGAAGCATTGGATCACCATCAATGAACCGCAGTCTTTTGTGGGCGGCGGTTATGCCCACGGCAGCAATGCCCCGGGATATAAGCTGGAATTGAACGAGCTTCTGCGAATAGGCCATCACGTTCTCCTTGCCCATGGAAAATCAGTGCAGGCCATCCGGGCCGCGGCCAGGGCCGATTGCCTGATCGGCTTCGCGCCGGTTGGGCAGGTCGTAATACCGGACACGCCCGACGCCGAAGACGTGCGCATTGCCCGGGACGAAACATTTTCGATAAAGGTCGGCAGCATATCCAGCAACACCTGGTGGATGGATCCCGTTTTCTTCGGACAATATCCCGAAGACGGCCTGCGTCTTTGCGGACGCGACATGCCCGAGGTCAGGGAAGGAGACCTGCGCACCATCGCGCAGCCGCTGGATTTTTTCGGAGTGAATATCTATTTTGGAAAAAACGCCGGCCGGGGAAAAGGCATTGCCGCAGGCCGGAGGGGCTACACGGCTTATAAGTGGCCGGTAACGCCTGAGGCGCTCTACTGGGGCCCAAAATTTTTCCAGGATAGATACAAACTGCCCATCATCATCTGCGAGAACGGCATGTCCAACGCGGACTGGATTGCATTGGACGGCAAGGCGCACGATCCGCAGCGCATTGATTTCATGCTGCGCTACCTGCAGAAACTGGAAATGGCGATAAAAGACGGGGTCGACGTGCGCGGTTATTTTCATTGGACGCTTATGGATAATTTTGAATGGGCGGAGGGATTTAAGGAACGTTTCGGCCTTATTTACGTGGATCCGGTCACGCAAAAAAGAGTCTTGAAGGATTCAGCCCGTTGGTACCGGGAGATCATAGGCTCATGATCGCCTGAATTTTCCGGTGAAGCACCCCGCGGCAAGCCGCGGGGCATCTTTGCGGAATCCTGCGACTTGTCCGGCGTAGCCTTGGCGAAGACGGAAGCCAAGGGGACCATTCATCCCTGTGGCAACCTGCCCGCAGTGCTACGCCCAGCGTTGCAGGCGGGGCCACAGGGCTTCCTGGCGAAGAAGGGTAAATCCGGCTGCTTCGGATGGCTTGGAAATAAAAATGAACAAGGAAATGCAATTCAAGGTCGATCGCGCCGAAAACGGCGTAACCCTGCAACAATTCCTGGCTGGCCGCCTGGGGATCTCGCGCAACGCGGCCAAGGGACTGATTGATCAGCGCTGCGTCTTTGTCAATGGACGCAGAATCTGGATGGCGCGCCACTGCCTGCAAACCGGCGATATTGTCGGCGGAGCTTTTCAGAGGGAAGAAAAACCGGCTGTCAGCCGCGCAATCATCCTTTACGAGGACGGAGATTATTTGATTGTAAACAAGCCCGCCGGCATCCTGAGCAACGGGCCGGCCCTTCGACTTAGCTCAGGACAGGTCAGCCTGGAACAGGAATTGACCGTCCTGACCAACAACCGCGAACTGGCGGCCTGCCACCGCCTGGATAAGGACACTTCCGGCTGCCTGATATTCGCAAAACATGGGAAAGCAAAGGAGCGGATTATAGAATTGTTTGAGAAAAATCAGGTTCAAAAAAAATACGAAGCGGTTGTCAGGGGTTGTCTTGCCGAAAAATCATTTTCAATCACAAAGCCGATTGAGGGACAAAGCGCTGTCAGCCATGTGCGCGTCCTGGATTCGAACAGTTCGGCCAGCCACGTTGCAATTGCCATTGAAACCGGCCGGACGCACCAGATCAGAAAGCATCTTTCCTCCATCGGCCATCCGGTCCTGGGGGATCAGCAATACGGCGTAGGCCGGACTGTTTCGCAGCTTGAGAAAGCGATTCCCCGCCAGATGCTGCACGCCTCTGAAATTTCCTTCATAAACCCGCAGACCGGCCGGCCGGTCCATGTCCGCTCCAGACCGCCGTCGGATTTTCAGGAATGCCTGAAAAATTTTCGCTTGAGGTAATTATTTTCAAACAGTGTTAATATGAAGCCGGGCAAGAAAAATCAGAAAAATACCGGCGGCTGGTTGGTGGCGGCCAGGACGCTTACCCATAATTCGCCGTCCGGGTAAACCCGTTTCTTCTCCTTCACGACGGTCGCAATGGGGACGTGGATATGGACGTTATTGGTGAGCCCGATCAGCATGCCCGTCTTGCCCGCCATGCCGGCATGGACCGCCAGCCGGGCCAACTGGTCGCAGAGCACGCTGTCCGCGCAGACGGCCGGCACGCTGCGGATAAAATAGGAGGGATCGAAATATTTTAAACTTGCCGGAATATTCCGCTCCTTGAAATAAGCGGCGATCCTGTGTTTCAGATATTCGCCGATATCGTTGAAAAGCCGATTGCCGGAAGCGTCTGTTTCTTTTGACAATCCGCCCAGAAGGTCCTGTCCGGCGCCCTCGGCCACAACCACCACCGCATGGTGGCGCTCCACGATGCGTTTATGCAGCGCGTTCAGGAAACCCGTTTCGCCATCCAGTTTAAAGGGAACTTCCGGAATGAGCGTAAAATTGACGTTCTGACTTGCGAGCGTGGCGCCGCAGGCGATAAACCCGGAATTGCGCCCCATCAGTTTGACAAGGCCGATGCCGTTGAACACGCTGCCGGCTTCGACATGGGCGCAATCCAGGATTTCCTTCGCCTTTTCAAGGGCGGTGACATAGCCGAAGGTCCTTGAAACAAAAAAGATGTCATTGTCGATCGTTTTCGGAATACCGATGAGGGCCAGTTGCGCCTTTCTGCGCTGAGCTTCGAGGAAAATTTCATGCGCGCCGCGCTGGGTGCCGTCGCCGCCTATGCAAAGCAAAAGATTGACCTTCTGTTGCTGCAAAAAATCCAGCATGATTTTGGCGTCGACCGCGCCGCGCGAGGTCCCCAGCATTGTGCCGCCGTCCTCATGAATGCCGTCCACCGCATCAATATCGAGCAACACGGGAGGTTCGGCTGCGGCCGGATCGAGCCCATGGTATCCGTAACGGATGCCCAGAACCGCATCCACGCCGTAATTCATGACCAACTCATGCACCACGGAGCGGATGACGTTGTTGAGGCCCGGCGACACGCCGCCGCAGGTCACGATGGCCGCTTTTGTCTCATGCGGATTGAAATAAATCCTCTCGCGCGGACCGGCCAGCTCGAAAAAAATATCGGCGGACTTTTCGCGTTCCACGCCGGTCTTGACCTGATAGCGCGCCTTGGCCTGGTCGGTGATGAAGGGCACCTTTCCCCTGCCCCACACTTTATCGCGCAGGGGCGAAAGATATTTCGGTTCTCCCAAAGCCGTGATAATCGTATCCTGCGGTGTAATCATACCTGTTCCTCCTCTTTCATTAAAACAATATAAATTGGATTATGCCGGAAATAGGTTATAATATGAAGGAAATTAGAGGTTTTGTCATCATGGAAATTCGTTTCATGGCAGACCACATATGCAAACGTGTACGCGCGTTTTGCGGAATTTTTCCGCTGTCCCCATTGCGGCACGGTCTTCTGGAAAGGCGGCCACGTTACCAACACCTGCCGGAAACTGGGACTGATAAAACCTGAATCTTTGTATGAAAAAAGAAAACAAAAAGCAAAACCTGCAGTATAAAATTTCTTGCTTCTTATTATTTCAACGGATATGTTATCAACCATGGCGGATGTTTATAATCAATGGCTTGATCAGGCTAAATACGATTTAGCAACAGCCCGAGATATGTTGGAAGCAGGTCGTTTGTATTATGTCCTTTTTTGCTGCCAACAATCGACCGAAAAGATGCTTAAAGCCATTTTTGCCCGGAAACTGGAGGACGTTCCACCAAGAACCCACCATTTGGTCAGGATAGCTGAAGAAAGCAAACTGAAATTGTCTGAAGAACAGAAGGATTTTTTGCGCGAGTTGTCATCCTACTATATTCAATCCCGTTATCCTGATGAAATTGAAAATATTGACTCCAATATATCTGTCGATTTGGCCGAGAAGGTTCTCCAACGCACCGAAAAGTTAATTCAATGGTTGCAATTAACACTACAATAAAGAAACGGGTTCGCAGCGCAGTCCGCCTACTGGCCGAAAAGCAAACGGTCGCCGCCGTTTACGTGTTTGGTTCTCACATACTCGGCTTGTCACGCCGGACTCGCCACAAACCGGACAAGTGGAGTGACATTGATGTGGCAGTATTTATCGAGGGTGCTGAACAACTGGGGCTTCCTCAGCGCGCCCGTTTATCAGCCATGGTCCAAAAAAAAGTCGGGGATGATTTGGAACTGCATTTTTTTTCTAAAGATATGCTTGAGCATTCTGCCCCGGCCAGTTTCGCCAGGTTTGTGATTAAAAAAGGAGTACAGCTGCAATAATGCCGATTAATAAATTAGGCGGCCAAAGGCCGCAACTTTTAAGAGATCATTAGCCACAAAAAAGCACAAGCAGAACACAAAAAAATATTATTTTGTTAATTTTGTGCATCTTTGTGGCAACTTTGTCCGCCGAAGGCGGATCCGCCCGTGGCGGAAAATTCCTATGCTTTGATTTAGAAAATCCCATGAAATCCATTCGCGAAGAACTGGTTCAATGCAGCGCCAAAATCGCCAAAGCCCTCATGCCGGCCTCGGGCGGCAGCCTCAGCGCGCGCGAAGGCGATATGATCTGGATGCAGCCGCAGGATCTTGCCATGGACGAGATTGGACCGGATGACCTGTGCGGCCTGGATTTGAAGACCGGAACGCAGAAAGCCGGTAAAAACAAACCGGCCCTGGAATCCAACATGCACCTGGCCGTCTATCGCGTCCGGACCGACGTTAAAGCCGTGTTTCACACGCATTCGGCCTGGGTCACGGGCGTGATCAGCGCCGGGAAAAAATTCAAGCCCATGTTCGCGGAATTTGTCAACGACCTGGGCCGCTCCGGCTCAGTACCGTATTTTCCCCCGACTTCGCCGGCCATGGAAAAATGCATGGAGAAATGCGCAAAAAACCATGACACGATCTTCATGATCAACCATGGTATGCTGGCCGTGGGCGTAAACCTGAAACAGGCGCTCTATCGCTGCGTGGTGGCGGAAGACGCGGCCAAGTCCCTGTTCGCCGCCTCCATTGCCGGCAAGCCGCTCTTTTTAAACCAACAGCGCGTGAATAAAATATTGTCGCTCGATGCCGTCAAACACCGCACCAAGATGATGGAAAAGAAATGAACCACAGATAAGGCAAAGAGGCTGTAATGTATTTATGGCTTGTCATGCTGAGCGTAGCGAAGCATCTCAATAATAACGAGATTCCTCGCCTTGGCTCGGAATGACAGCGCACTTTTTAAAGGCATTTTT
>Ga0074199_1001179_pt1 | contig 25834 bp, 25 predicted proteins | sample EPASupsiteSAE347_FD_64528 | JGI IMG/M metagenome (GOLD analysis project Ga0074199, IMG submission 64528) | Bioremediated contaminated groundwater from EPA Superfund site, New Mexico - Sample SAE3-47 | ecosystem: Environmental > Aquatic > Deep subsurface > Groundwater > Contaminated ... | reverse complement strand
TAGCCTTTATCTTATCACAGGGCTGCTTCCGCTTCTCAGCTTTGTGCATCCTTTTATATGCCTCAACTTGTGCCGTTGTTAAAAACCCTGCCATCACCAGCAAAGGAAACTACAACTAATGCTTCTAACCTCATCATCGGTCCGATTTTATCAACAACCCATTGTTGATTCAATTGAAAACCCGTTCAGCATTGGTATAATAAAGATGACATCGAAGACTGAATTGATGACTTCATTTAGAACCGATTGGTGTGAATCATCCGAGTAAAAAACTAACCTCCTACCGCTATTTTAATGCAAATTTTCAACAGATTGAATATCAATATTAAAATGGTTCTTTAAATAGAGGTCAGAATACATCTGCATAAAATATCTTAAATCCTGCAACATCTCAATGTATGATTTTAATCGAAAATCAAAATCATTACGTGTTGAAATTAAACTTTTATCGACAACTTTACTACCATCTGGTTCAATTATTATATCGGTTCGTTGCCATATGTCCTTTAAAAGGCAAAGAAGATCATATTTTGATATTTTTTCTTGCGCAATATTTATAAGTCCTGCTAAACCCTGACGCATTGATGCATCAATGGCCTTGGAGAGTTCAAGAGTTGTTAAACCGGACCAAAACACATGAGTATATCCCTTGATAACTCCTCTTTGATTCATAAACCATTGGAAAAGACCTTCCCCATCTTTATTCAGCTCTGGGCCTATTATTGATGTCCTAATGGTAAGGTCATGATCATTTCTTAGCTCTCCCAGGGCTTTACTCATACCGTAAATATCACTAACATCATAAGGATCATTTTCTGTGTACCCCCCTCTTGAACCATTATATACACAGTCAGTACTAATGTGTATTAAGCGGCCACCATTATTTCTTACTATTCTTGATAGCATATGCGGAAACCAAGAGTTTATATATATTGCATTTGCGGGATTTTGAACAGCACCCTTTATCAGCAGTCCAATGCAATTAATAACCACATTGGGTTTTATAATATTCACAATCTCTTCTACTCCATTTTTGTTTAAAACATCTAAAATATAACTATTATTAGGAAATTTATATGGAAAAGAAGCTGTGAATATTTTGTAGTCTTCCATTCGACTTAAACTTTGCCAAACAACATGCCCTAGCATGCCCGCTGTACCCAATATCAAAACTTTTTTCACTGTTCTAGTTTTTTTTATTCCAAATTGTTCGATTAATGTATTCTGTATAGGATAAAATGATCCTGACAACCTTTTTCGAGACATCATCAGCTTTATAATCCTCGACAATTGTAGGTTTCCATTTTAATTGCTGGCCAGTAACAACATATATTGCTTGAATAATGTTTTCCTTCTTTAAACCAGTCATAATCAGTGTGCCCTGATCCATACCTTCTGGTCGTTCATGAACTTCACGGATAGTAACGGCCGGAAAACCTAAAATTGAAGATTCCTCAGTTATGGTTCCACTATCTGAAATTGTACAATAGGCATTTTTTTGAAGTTTGATATAGTCAGCAAAACCAAAGGGTTTCATAAACCGGATTTGAGGATTAGAAATATTCAAGTCATTGGCTTCAATTCTTTTTCGTGTTCTCGGATGGGTCGAAATAATGATTGGCTTATTGAACTCAGATATGAGAGCTTTTAATAACTCAAGAAGACTGCTTAAACGATCCGGAATATCAACATTTTCTTCACGATGCGTACTAAGGACAAAATAACCTTTTGGAATCAGGTCTTCTTTTTCAAGTATATTTGATTTAGAAATGACTTTTTCATGAAATTTTAATACTTCTTTCATCGGAGAACCTGTTTTTATTATGGTTTCGGGTGGAATCCCTTCTGCAATTAGGTATCTGCGGGCATGCTCTGAAAGAGGCATATTAATATCACTCAAGTGGTCAACAATTTTCCGGTTGATCTCTTCGGGAACTCTTTGATCGAAACAACGATTCCCAGCTTCCATATGAAAAATTGGAATCTTCCTTCTTTTCGCCGGAATGACTGAAAGGCAACTATTAGTATCTCCGTAAATTAAGAGAGCATCAGGATTTACCTGTTCAAATAAATGATCACTCTTTTCAATAACGTTAGCGATGGTTTTAGCTGCATTATCTCCAGCTGCATTTAAAAAATAATCTGGTGTACGAATACCCATTCCTTGAAAGAATATTCCGTTCAGTTCATAGTCGAAATTTTGGCCTGTATGGACTAAGATGTGTTCTGTATAGTTATCAAGTTCAGCGATCACTCGGCTAAGTTTAATCAATTCCGGCCTAGTTCCAACAATGGTCATTACTTTCATGATAATCTTTTTATTTTGTTTTCAGTAACTCTTGTACATAGGGAAGGGATAAAAGCAGTTCTTTAGTTTCTTCTACTGTAAGTCGATAAGTATTATGAGAATTATAATCGTCAAATTCAGATGTTTTTATCTCACCCTGCGAGAAGTATTTTGAATAGTTAAGGTCACGATTGTCAGCAGGAATTCGGTAAAAACTATCCAAATCTTCAGCTCTTGCCATTTCTTCCCTGTTTAACAATGTTTCATAAAGCTTTTCACCATGACGAGTCCCAATTATGTTTATTTCAGAATTTGAATTAAAAAGTTCCAGTAATGCTTTGGCAAGGTTACCGATGGTTGAGGCAGGAGCTTTCTGAACAAAAATATCTCCAGGATATGCATATTGGAATGCAAACTCAACCAAATTTACAGAATCGTCAAGAGACATCATAAAACGAGTCATATTAGGATCTGTCACTGTAATAGGTTTTCCTTCTTTAATCTGTTTAATAAAATGTGGGATAACAGAACCTCTACTGGCCATAACATTACCATACCTTGTAGCACAAAACACTTGTTTAGCTGGATCACTTAGTCGGGATTTTGCAATCATCAATTTTTCCATCAGCGCTTTTGTAAGCCCCATTGCATTGATCGGATAAACAGCCTTATCAGTGCTCAGTACCACAAGGCGCTTAACTTCATTCTGGAAAGCACCTTCCAAAACATTTTCTGCTCCAATTGTATTGGTTCGTATTGCTTCCATTGGATAAAACTCGCATGAGGGAACCTGCTTGAGAGCTGCAGCATGAAAAACATAGTCCACTCCTCCCATGGCTTGTTTAACAGCTGAAAAATCTCTCACATCACCTATATAATATTTTATCTTGTCGGTCCTGTAATCGTTTCGCATATCATCCTGCTTTTTCTCATCACGGCTGAAAATTCTAATCTCTTTAATATCAGAATGTAAAAACTTTTTTAAAACTGCATTTCCGAAAGAACCGGTACCTCCAGTTATTAGAAGTGTTTTATTGTTAAACATAGAAAAATCTTGGTTTCTGATTTTTATTAAATGGAACTACCTAACAAGGAAAAATACTTTTGACTACAATTCACTTTTTACAGGAATCAAATAGTCACATTTAGCATAAACTTGGTTATAATTTTTTTTAAAATTTTTAAAATCATACGATAATCCATTTATCCATGCAATCAGCGCTTCCGGATAATTTGCCCCACTCATATGTGTAAAAGGATAACCACCTCCAAAACGGGGGTTCATTTCGATAAGAAAAAATTTACCGTCTTTTTCAAAAATATCACAATCAAGATTGCCAATATGTTCAAGTGCTTCACCAATTTTGTAACCTATTGCTTCAATTTCCGGTTTGTTTCGTAGCACCGATTTATCTGTTTCTCCGGCACGCATGGCCAATTTTTCTTTCACATAAACCTGTTGTGGTTTACCTGTAAAATCATTTAATACATCCATCCCGTATTCAATTCCTTCAATTTTTTGCTGGATAAGGATTGCATGAGCTTCATCCTGCCTGCTCACCTCTGCCAGTGAAGAGCGGAATAAACGAAGGCTTAACAGTTCATAAGCTAATTCCAGTTCTCTCCTATTCTCCGGGAACTCAAGCCCAATAGAAGCACTGCCCCAGCGTGGTTTTACAACCAATGGAAAAGATAAACTACCATCCTCTATTGCTTTTTGGGCTTCTTGCAAGTTTATAAATGTTTGGGGGTAGTTAAAGCCAAATACTTTTTCGAAGGTGATTGTTTGCCATTTATCGAAACAAATATCAATTGCTTTGGCATTTGAAATAACAACTTTAACTCCCAGTGATTCAAATGAGGATTTAGCGACTGAAAGGACCGGCAGTTCTAAATCGTTTAATGAAAAAATGGCGTCAATTTTTTCTGACCTACAAATATCAAGAATGATATTAATGTAATTGTCCGCATCTACAGGCGGGACAAGGATGGCCTTATCAGCAATGGCCATGGCAGGTGCGGTTATTTGCATGTCGGCAGCAATGATCCGGCCACGGCTGTTCATTGCTTCCTTAAAATATTGAAGCAGGTAGTTACGACGGCCGGCGCATGTGAAAAGGATGTTAGTCATTCTCTTTGATTGGATGTGTTTGACGGTATTCGATTAAAGAAGGCTCGATCTGGGCTGTATCAACGGCAACTCCTTGTGAAAACAAAACAACCTTAATCGTTTTTAGTAAAATAGAAATGTCAAGCCAAAAAGATTGCTTTTCAACATATTGAACATCAAGTTCAAGCCTTTCATCCCAACCGAGATAATTCCTGCCGGACACCTGTGCCAAACCGGTGATTCCTGGTCTGACATGATGTCTTTTTTTTTCTCTATTTGAATAATATGGTAAATAACTAATCAATAAAGGCCTGGGGCCAACCAACGCCATGTCACCCTTTATTACGTTAAATAGTTCAGGCAGTTCATCAAGACTGGTTTTTCTTAAGAATCGTCCGAGTCTTGTAATCCGATCAGCGTCCGGGAGTGGGTTGCCTTTCGAGTCTTTATCGTTTGTCATAGTTCTAAACTTATACATAGAAAACAATTTTTCATACTTGCCTGGGCGTTGTTGTGCAAACAAAACTGTTTTGCCATGAAATATTAACACCAACAGAGCCAAGGCAATAAAGATAGGTAACAAAATTATTAGTCCGATAAAAGTAATAGTTAAATCCATACATCTTTTTAAATACATAAGGACACCTCTAAAAACTTTGTTTTGACAAAAAATTATAAATAAAAACTTGCATTATCATATATTTTCTGCCTGTCGCCCCTTGTTATTCACGAATACACGCAGAAAGGGATAGAATAGGGTAGTTTTTCACTCAATAGTAAGATTAAGTAATGACTACTTTATGTATATCCTTTGTTATGTAATAATATAAGGCTGACATGATTTTAAATTTTGAAAGCTCATTGCTGGCTAAATGATTTGTATTACTACGATAATAATTTATGCGTTGTTTGTTGTTAATTAATTTATATAGCAAATTCTTTAATGCGTTTTCTTCGTAATCAAAGTTTTCTCCTATGTTGTATTTCTTCACAATATCAGCAGTTTCACCAGGTAAGTTGTTTAAAATGCAACAGCCCGCCGCAAGATAGTCGCTAAACTTATAGGAGTACCCTACAAATGAGTCTTTTTTATAAGAGTTTATAGCGATCTCACATTCGCTTAGCCATTTCAAATAATCTCGATAATCGATACGGCCAGTAATTATAGCATTTAATCCCTTTTCGTCTATTTTTTCTTTAATTTCGTTTTCAAGTACTCCTCCTCCAATAAAGATAAGCATATATTTTATCTTCTGATTACTAAAAAAAGTAACAGATTCAATAATAGTATCAAAATCATAACTATGCCCAAGACTACCTCCGTATGCAATCCAGATTTCATCGTCGGCTTTTATGGGTAACTTTAATTTTGAAAGTGATATAAGCTCTTTAGTTTTATCAAGGTCAACTCCCAATAAGTATGACCTGACATCATCGCTGCGAAAATTTTGCCCAAAGTTAGCATACTTTTTGCTGGAGGAAATAAGAATAGAAGCCCTTCGGTATAAGCTATGTGACAGCCCTTTCCAAGGGAAGGTTAATATCTTATATAACCACTTATTCCTATTTTTTAAAACATAAAATGATTCCGGCCAGATGTCAATAATATCTACTACATGCCTTATATTGGATTTTTTTGCAAGAAAACTTATTAAATATGGAGCTACATTTGTTGGTGTCGTTGAATATATTAAGTGATATTGTTGAATTCGGATTTTTAAATAGAAATACGCTTTTAAAGCAAATAATAAGTGGCTAATTATTCTTTTTAAGCTAAGATTTTTTTTATATTGAATAACATGTATAAATGTAACAGGAAACAAAGGTTCTGTTGTTACAAAATCTCTATAAAACATTTTATATGTATGGCTAAAATCAGAGGTAATGATGTCTACAGACCAATTGTTTTTTACAAACTGATTTGCTATTGATAATACACGATTATTGTTGTCTATGAAAGGATTGACAAAAGCAGACAGAATGAGTATTTTTTTCTCTTGGTTGTTCATTATATATGTATAAACGAATTAAGGTATTCAGTGCTTCTCTGAAATGGAAATCTTTTTCAAATAATTAAATGTTGCATCTGCTGTTTCTTTCCAGTTATACCGGATGGCACGATTGTATGCACCTAATGCTGCCTTATATCGCAGGTTGTCATCTAAAAAATATTTTTCAAGGGCATCTGCAATGGAATCAGGGTTTTCATGATTGAATGATAAACCGTCGTCCTCCAAAATATCTTTCATTGGTCTCAAGTTTGTGTATGCTATTGGTAACCCACTGGCCATTGCTTCCAGAAGTATATTACTTATTGTCTCAACCGAAGAAGCAAAAACGAAAACATCGCAACTTTGATAGATTTTGTGAACTTCTGAATATGGAACTGGATCCTTAATTGCGATCCAGTCTGGGTTATTCAACTCAGCAAGTGTCTTGTTTAATATTGGCCAACCATATTTTGTCTTTTTTCCTACCAATTCCAATTGAATTTCAATTCCGGTTCTCTTTCTTAATATGTCAACTCCTTTTGCAACATTCCACTGGAATTTGTATTCCATAATATCTGACACATAAAGAATTTTGGGGTACTTTGGTAGCTGTTTAATAACAGGTTTTCTTCTAAAATAATCTGGAATGCCATGTTGGATAACAATGCTGTCTTTGCAATTTACCCCAAGTTCTTTTAAAAAATCTCGAACAAAGTCCGTTAGAAATATTACACCGTCAGCCCGGTTTAATGAGTTTTGATAGTATTTATAAAGGAAAAACATTTTTAAACGATCGTAGCTGAGAATAGGAAAGCGCTTGCGTTCTGATGCAAGGAAAGGCTGCAGTGTCCGTGACATGACAACATGTTTTACGGTTTCATTGGGTAATCTGCCCAGATGTTCTAGTACACAGAAATGTATATTGGGCTTGTAAAGGTCAATTAACCTGGATATATTATTTATCCTCCATAAATGCATTTTAATTGGATGACTAGGTATGTTATTGTCAGACACAACCCTAACCTTTTTGTCAATGTCTCCAATAGAATCAATTATCAATTGATTTGCATACAATATCAAATCAATATCTTCGGGTACATGACCTGGTTGTAGAATGCCTTTTAAATGAGTTATTGCACTTTTGCTCACCCTTGGTAGCATAACAATTAAAACACGCATATTAATGAGGTTATTCGCGAACAAGGAATTGCTTGCCAAGTAGTTTGTCATATTTTTTTGGAAAAAATATTGCGGTTCCACCACTTGGGTTATACGTTAACTCACCAAACACAACCATACCCTTTGCACAGTACAGGTCTACTCTGATAAAATCAAAATCTTTGCTCAATCTTTCAGCGATTTTGACCATTTCCTCCAAGCAGTCAGGTTTTGCCACAGACGAAAAATTTATACGCCTGTTACTAATAGAAAAAGGTAATTGTTTCCATTCTTTATCATAGGCGAACGAAACCTTAATACCATTTATTAATTTTTGAACTGTAATAAAATTTACAACTCCATTAAAGCACCAAAACTTATAATCACAAAGCCCTTCACGATCTCCTTCAATAAATTTTTCTATAATAATTTTTGGTTTGATTTTTCGATAATGTATTTCAGGATTTCTTTTAAGTATCTTAGACTGATTATAAATATAACCATTGCACTTGGCAATTATTTTTATTGGATCGATGCCGTCCTTGTTATTAATAATAATATTTAGTCCGCTGGAATAATTTGCCTTGATTGCAAATTTTTCGGGTAGTGAATCAAATTCAATCTCACTGGGATTTTCAGTAACAAATAAAACCTTATTTAGAATGCTTTCGTATCCCAAAGTCTTGAGGTATTGTCTTACAGACCATTTGTCAGCAATAATGCTTGCGAGTTCATTGTCGCTTACCTTACGTCGGTAAAGTATTTTTTCATTAAACGATTCTGGTGTTACATCATTTGGCCAATACCCTACCAATAAGAAAGTGCGGAATTTATAGCCATATTTATCAAGCATTGTTAAAGGTAGATACACTAAAATAATATGAGCAACTAATTGCCGTAAGACCACTATAATCCCTCTTATTCTAATCGCAAAAAATACTTTACTTATATAATGCCAACTGCTTTTAATAAAAATAATTCCATTCATTTAAATTAGTCCTATATCAAAATAATCTGTTGACTATTATCAATCAATGGATTGATTTGTAAATGATTCATAGATATTATAATACATATTGCACATTTTTAACTTCGAATAATAATCTTTAGCTTGCTCTCGAATTTGAACTTTGACTGATTTCTTTCTATTAATCCAATTTCTTATTGTTATAATAAGTTGATCGATATTCCCATAGTCGACAAATTCGCTATAGTCTTTGAGCGAAATTTGCTCAGGAGCTCCAGCTTTAAAGCCAACAACCGGAGTTCCACAAGATAATGATTCAGCGCATATCATCGAAAATGTTTCTTTCCTGCTGGTGAGGACTGTCAAATCAGAAATTTGATAAAACAAAGACAGTTGCTCTCGATCAATAATATAGTTTATCGGGATTATGTTAGATGGCAATAAATCTGAATTTCCTTCGAAACCAATTATTATAATTTTAATATCATCATTAAGAAATCTTTCTGCCAGCAGGATAATATACTTACCCCCTTTAGATACATTACTATATCTGGCAGTAACATGTAATAAGATCTTCGAAGTATCTGGAATATTGTATTTCTTTCTTATTATGTCTAAATCTTTACCATTATTTGGATTGAATACATATTCAGTATCAATGCCATTATGAACAATATAAAACAATTTATCCTTTAACAAAGGAGACTGCAACGCCCTATCATTTATCCATTTTGAGACACAAACGAATACTAAATTATGATAGTCCTGATACAAATTATACTTTCTTTTCCATTCTATTGAGGTACGGTCAAAAAGCCAGGTTGAGGGCTCATTTCTTTTTTGTGGACAATCTCCACAGCCAAATTTCCATTTTAAGCATTCATAAGCATGTCCACATTTACCAGTATACATGTATTCTGCATGTAATGTCACAACCGTATTTATTGCATTCGTTTTTAAATAGGTTAGTAAAGTATAATGATTAACAAAATAATTGTTAATTACATGTAGATGAACAATATCAGGCTGAAATTCCCTAATTCTCTTAATTAATCGATTTGTCGATAAATAACAGCCACTATATGGGTAACCAGTGACCTTAGCTTGAATGGAATTTATTTTAACCTCGAATCTATTTGAGATTCTAATTTGTTTAGAGTCATAGCTTCTATTACCTAATCCATATAAAATCAGAGACTCATGACCAGATTCTAATAAAAATCTATGTATATCCAGAATAATAGCACCAGTACTACTTGCTGGATTATTCACAACATTAACCTGTAAGATTCTCATTAATGATAATCCAATTATTTACAATGATGCTTTCTAACTTCTATAGCTTGTTCAATCCCAGCCAATGCAGCTTTACTGATATCCTCACAACCATTCTTATTATCTCCCATACGTATCTTTAACCAACCACGATAGAGAAAGGCGATGTCATTATTATTATCAACTTCAATTGCTTTATTATAATCCTGCATGGCTCCCTTAAAATCATCAATACTCTCTCGAGCCTTTCCTCTTAAAATATAAGAAACTGGATTATGAGAATTTATAAAGATAGCTTGAGAATAAGCATTCATCGCACCGTTTAAATCATTCATTTTACTTTTAATCTGACCGATAATATTATATGCCCTAAAATTCGTTTTGTTTATTCGAATTGCAATAGATAAATCCTTTAATGCACCACAATAATTATTTAAATAAAATTTTATCATTCCACGATAATAAAATGCTTGCTCATTTTGAGGATTAACTGAAATGGCTTTGTTAAAGTCACCGATTGCACCTTGATAATCTTGCATAGTATATTTTACGCAGCCTCGATTCGTTATTTCAATATCACTTTTAGTACAACCAAAAATTGAGCCAGCTGTAATGAAAATAACAGTGAAATTAATAATAATTAGCTTCAACCTACTACAAATCTTATTTATCCTTTTTAGCAACTTCAATACTTTTAAATAAAACATTTCTGATTGCCTCCACATCATGCTCAGGAAACATCCCTTTGACATTTACCCATGATATCTCTTCATCCTTATATTCCAAACAAAATTTCTCGACTAATTCGGCTGCTTCCACAATTGTTGTCTTATCACAATCTATCTGTAGTGACAGTGGATATTTTTGAAGAACATTGTCAATAATCCCATTTTTAAAAAAGTTAATAATTGGTTTTCCAGTTGATATATATTCAAATAATTTGCTTGGTTTGAAGGAAGGATCGGAATTCCCAATATTCACAAGAACATTTGCTTTTCTGTAAATACTTTTTATTTCACTCGCATCGACTGGAGCATGGATAACAATTGAACCATTAGACTTTTGTGCGAGTCTGCGTACAATACTTTCACAACCACTAGTTATAAATAAATGCAACTGAATTTTTGTATTATTTATCTGTAAGATTGTTTTTAGTAAGCATTCAGGATTCCTGATGGATTTATATAATGTTCCAGCAAAAACCAAATAAATTTTTTCCTCATCAAAAAATAGAGATCCTTGATCACAAGTATTTTCTTCAAGTAAATACTCTATAATATCTATTTTTCCTTGATACTGTCGAGATAATTCTGGATTTGTGTTGCTTATCTCTCGCGTAAGAAGTATGAAATCTGATTTTTCAAAGATTTTTCGTTCCGCACGATTATTCAATTTTCTTTTTAACGCAGGGATAACATATGATCTTCTATATAATGATGCTGTCATGACAGGATCAAATGTAATCGATATCCACTTAACATATGGATTAGACTGTACAAATTTCAATCCTGACAGATGTGCAGTAAATGGATTGCATATCGATATTATAAGATCAAAGGACAACTTGCAATGCAATTCCTGTGCTTTTTTATAAGACTTAAGATAAAACCATCGTAAATTATCCGGCCATAATACAAAAGCCTGAATTCTTCCTATGGCTCGAAAAAATATTGTACATAAGTAGAAAAAGTACTTAGCATAAAACAAGGATGAATAATTCATCTTACGTTTAAAATAAGCTATGCAATGTAAACGCCAATTAAACAGTGTGATGACAGTTATTCCATCATTTTTGATTTCCTGATAATTCAATGAATTTAAATTATAACAAATTACATATACTTCATAATTCTTTTTTAAAAGATCTAAATATTGCATGGCAATACGGCCATTAGGTCCATATACAGGATATGAACCTCCAATAAAAAGAATTCTTTCTTTGAACTTCTCAAAATTATTGTTCATACAGATTGATGAAGTGTTTTCCTATTCAAATTTTTAACGAATGTATGATAAGATGCGAGCACCTTATGAATACTATTTCGCTGATTTTCTATTGAATTTAAGAAGGAGTATTGTAGAAATCCCTCTTCAAAGAATATAATCTCATTATTCATAAGTTTTTTAATTGCTAGTACACATTGTTGTGTATTCCCTTCGTCAATAGTTATTCCTAGTCCATATTTTTTAACTCTTTCCCCAATGCAATGTTCTGCCGAGGCAATAACAGGTTTTCGAAAATATGAGGCCTTACTTAATATTCCACTTCCATGATAAAAAGATTTGTAAGCAATAAAAATAATATCACTTAGTTTAACAAGCTCATTAAAATATTCATCTCCTTCAATGTGATCTAACCATACAAAGCTCATCTCTTCATCAAGCAATTTAATCCTCTCTCTTATCTTTCCACTATTTGAATCATTATGCAGAGGACCACAAATAAGAAAGAAAACATCAGATCCGCGTAAGGCAATTGCAGCTTCAATGAATAAATCAATACCTTTCCGGTCAGAAATAATTCCTAATAAACTGACAATCTTTCTCCCTTTTGCTTTATTTAAAATTGTCATTGCTAATTTCGACATTTTCTCTGGGACATATTCATCATATATCTCCGGATGCCAAATAAACGATTTCCCGTATAATTTCTCAACATTTACCAACACTCCTTCATCAGAAAGTAATACACAAAATAAATTTTTAGAAGAGAATATCCTGTATCCTGGGAATATTTTTTCTATTCTCCCTTTTACCTCTATTTTTACACTACATCTAAATCGAGTCGGTGCAAAGTAGAAACCAGTCCAATAATATTTAAATATTCGATCAATAAGATAACCAGTAACACCTTTAAAAATAAAGTCCTTATCCAGATAACCGAAAAATACAAACTCCGGTTTGCGTTTTGATTGTTTCTGAATATTGTTTACTAAGCTATTAATTTTGTACCAGTTTGTGATTACTTGTATGAATTTTTTAGCCCCCCTATTATTGTATAATCTAATTGATGAAAGAATATATAAAATTTTAGTTAATACTTTTGTTAATAATGAAAATGCTTCAAACCGGTTTTGAACTATAGCTGAGTTAAAATCCATTAATTTCATATGATCCTTTTGTGTAAAGGTCTGTATATCTAACCAATTCTGTAATTCATCAACAGCAGTCGAAATCGAGACAACCATAATGTCTAGCTCAATAAATCTTTTAATAAACTCCTTATGATAATATGGAATATGCCCTTCCCAAAAAATATCTACCAAAACTATATAGGGCCCGTCAATCTTAAATTTCATATATTCATAAAAACTAAAAGATTTTAAGCGACTAGTAATCTTTCTTTTGCAATTATTGACCACATGACTACAGACATTCCAAAAGACCAGTAGAGGAAAATGTCAACACCTCCTAATAGTCCACCGATAAAGGCATGGGCTATAATACCAATATAAGTACCACATATAACATTAAAATACTTGTTCATTATTGTCTTAATTGATCTCAGCATTGAAAATAATATAAAAACAACAGATGAAATCATAATCAACAGATAAACAATTCCGAAAATTCCTGTATTCATAATAATCTGCAAATACATGTTATGTACTCCAAGCTCTGAAGATATGGTAGCTCCTCCAAAAGGATTTTTTATTATTGAATCATAAGCTTCAGCCCATAATAGAAACCTTGAATCATCCGTAATCAATGAACTATTAATTTGTTTATCTTGAAACCGGTCTGCAAAAATGTTAAATAATGAAGTTGTTGTTTCTCCAATATTAATTTTCATAATACTTGATACCAAGACTAAACATGTAATTCCGACAACTAACATTGATAAAGCTTTGATCTTATCATTACGTAAATAAAGTATAGTTATGATCCCACCACCTATTGATAATAATAAGCCTCTTGTTTGACTAATAATAAACAATATTATTGGCATCACTAATAAAAAAATATTTTTAGATTTTTTTTCTTTAGTTAATGATGCTTTCGAAAAATAGTAGAAAAAACTCCACAAGAAAAGAAATGAAAAGCCACCAATTCCCATATTCATAAATTTTACGTACCTCAAATCTTGAATAGTAGTAACAACTTGCAAATTACTTATCCATGATAATAAAAAACCAATACCAATAACATTACTAATCCAAGCATTATATTTTAAGTGTCTATATACGGCTTCCTGATTCTTTCCAACAACAATAATTCCAAGAAAGGGGATTAAATTTCTCGCAAATACGTCTAATATATTTAATAAATAATCGTAAAAGGCCTTGTAATAAAAAAAAGAATTGAAACTAGATAAAATAAAATAGACAATATAAGTGCTAAATATTATCTTGGATATACCAGTTAAATAGGGTTTTAATCTTCTAAGCTTTGTACTTAATATGATAAAAAATAAAATTACAAAAGGTAATAGAAGTGAACCTGACCATAACAATAAATTAACTTTACTATATTCGATTATATATGATGCTATTAGAATAAATGAATATGCAAAATTAAAGTTTCTTATAAGAAGATATAGCCAAACAACAATGACAATAATTGATATTCCAGCATTTGAAATATAGATACCATCTTGAAGATTAATTTCCAAATTAAATAATTTTAAATTTTTAAACCAGATGCAATTATCGAGTTAAATTTATTCCAGGTATAATCTGATAAAACTATTGATCTAGCTTTAGCTGAAATAGCAAATAGCTCTTCATCAGTAAGATTTTGCAATTGGTTCAAAGTTTTCATGCTCTTTGATATGTTACTTGCATCAATGGAAAATCTAAAATCCGTTTCATAATAACCTGATTGAGGGGTACACACTACCGGGAAACCCCATGCCATTGTTTCTAAAATAGTTGTGGGATTTGCATCAGCTAATGAGGTGCTAATGAAAAAGTCATACTCACTTGCAATTTGTCTCATAAAATCAGGCGTAAGTGGTCTGTTCTTAGAAATCCTTTGAATATGACAAATTTCAGGACCAGATCCGATCCATCCAAACTTTTCTTTTCCATGCAATAAGGCTAATTCGGTTAAGAATGATGTTCCTTTCAATGGATTATTATTTCCAATATAAAGAAATTTTCGCTTCCCTTTTTGATTAAATCTGTCTTTTACCAACGGATAATAATCACAGTCAATAGCCATATCGACTCGAACCATTTTGTTTTTCCACTTCGATAATGTAGAACTATCCCATTTAGACCACCAATATTCACCCATGATTGCAAATAACAGATCTGATTTCTCAAGTAACTTGCCTACATGATCCAAATAGATTTTATTAATATGATTAAATGATATGTCTGTATTACAATGTAAAGGACTAATAAGTGCAAAGGTTCTTGGTCTCAATTTTGACTCTACAGCTTTTTCTGTCACACCTTGTTCAACACCTCTATAAGGAAAATATGGGTGTCCAAGAAAGATATCATTATGACCAAATTTAATGCTCACTCTTTCAGTTATATGATATAACTTGGTTTTCGACCTTCTGGAAAGTTCAATATAAATATTTTTGGTATTCTCAAATGGAGATTGTTTCGGCCAGTTTTCAAAATCCTTCGCTTTTGGATGACGATCATTAACAACCTTGTTTACTAAATGTTTTTCGAATAGCTTATTAGTAACTTTTTTTTTAATTGATTTATATATATTCATTTCCCAATAAGCGGGAACAGAGTATACAAAATGAATATTATCTGGCTTTATCATCATTTCATGCACTTTATCTCATTGAAAATTTCTTGATATCTATAATAAGCCTTTTCGAAAGATAAATTCAACTTATAGTAATTCAAGCAATTTAAAGAGAAAAGGTCATATTTGTTAATAATTTCATGAATAATATCGCTAAATGAGTCATTACAATTTATCGCTAAGCCACATTTGAAATCCTGCAGATATGATAATGAAATCTTTTGAGTATAAACAACAGGCTTACCAAATGATAAATACCAATTAATCTTTCCATATGAATATCCTGATAGTTCCTGGTTTATTGTTGTATACTTATTTAATAAGCCAGAATAATCTCCAAGTGCTAAACCAATATCTATGTCTTCATAACATTTCTGTAAAATATCGCTCGTGTAAAAATTTGTTGAAACTATTCCAATATTACTCAATCTATCTTTAACCTTGAGAAAATAAGGATGCTCAGGTTTATGTGTATGAAAAAAGAAGATAACATTTGAAATTGCTGTCATTTGTTCTATCAACCATTCAGGGAGTGTATATTGATCTATCATGCCGATATACCCAACAATTTTCATATCTCCTTTTATTCCATATTTATTTCTGATAAAATTTTTAGCTGAAAGACCATTTGTATGAATAGGCGAATTTGGAAGAATTACTATTTTCTTAATTGATATTTTAAACTCCCCTGATACATATGCGGCTCTCCATAAATCTTGCGTTATAAGATATCTGACTTTTGGAATAGAATAAATTTCTAAAAACTTATGAAATTTATCAAGAGAGGTATAGCAATATTGCCGATCCGTGATTTCAAGCTGGAAGTAAAGTAATGCTTCTGCGATAAGACTAATAAAAGGGAATAGGATAAGACTTGCATTATCTAAAAAAATTGTATAGTCATATGGGGTTTGCTTATGGTTCTTCAAATAACCAGTGAATAATGACCATAAAAATGGATGCTTTTTTATCTGGATTATCGTCAAATTCGAATTAGATATACCTAACTCGTTATTATAATTTTTAGTTAAATAAAAATCAATTTTATTGTCCTCTTCCAACAGGCATTTTAAAAGGCTAGTTACGCAATTATGCTGCGAATTGGATCCGGAGAGTGAGACTATTGCAATCTTCATCATTATATGTTTTCATAGAAAAAATCAACCGTTTATGAAAAACCAACAGATAAAATATGTTATGCTTGTTTCACTTTTCTACAAATTAATTTCTGAAAGGGTTATAAGATTCTTTAACTTTATTGCAAAACTATTCTAACCATATCGACAATACGCCTAATTTGACTATCCCGCAAAGCTATCCCACTTGGAAGGTAAAATCCGTTCTTTGCCATCTTTTCAGCGACAGGGTATTCCTCGTCTATGAAAAGCTGCATTTTTCTCAATATTGGTTGTAAATGCATCGGGTAGAAAAACGGTCTCGTCCCCACCCCGGCTTTGCTTAAACGGTTCATTACTGTTTCTGCATTTATGCCCAAAGACTCATCCAACACAATGCCATATACCCAATATATGTTTTCGGCATAATCGGTTTTAGCTAAGGGTAGTTGCAGCCCTGGTAGATTCCTTAGCAATTCCGTGTACATTGCTCCCATCTTTCTCTTACGCTCTACAAATTCATCTAACCGTTCCAATTGAGCCAGACCAAGTGCTGCCTGTAAATTTGACATTCGCAGATTCCACCCCAGTCGCTCATGAACAAACCGCTTGTGTGGCTGGAAACATAGGTTGCGTAAACTGCGACAGGTTTCTGCTAACTCATCGTCATCGGTGAGAATCATACCACCTTCACCCGTGGTTACATGTTTATTGGGATAGAAACTAAATGTACTGATATCTCCAAAACTCCCACACGGACGACCCTTGTACATTTGACCATGCATTTCTGCAGCATCTTCGATAACTTTCAATCCGAAGCGTTGAGCAATTTCTATAATTGGGTCGACATCTACCGGCAGGCCGTAAATATGAACAATCATGATCGCTTTCGTTTGTGGCGTGATCCTGGATTCAATTTGACTAACGTCCATGTTCCAAGTGATAGGGTCGCTATCAACCAATACGGGCCGGGCACCGTTGCGCACAACCTGGTTTATACATGAAATGATGGTAAAAGTGGGCATGATCACTTCGTCTCCGGAGCCGATCCCCAGTGCATCAACTGCAGCGTCGATGGCGGCAGTTCCATTGGATACGGCAATTCCATGCTTACGACCCATCCGGGTGGCGAACTTTTGTTCGAATTCCCGGATGAATGGCCCTTCAGATGAAATCCAGCCAGTCTCAATGCATTCGAGTAGGTACTGCTTTTCATTGCCATCAAGCAAGGGCTCGTTGACGGGAATAAAATCGGTCATTTTTATATCTTTCTTAGGATAACACAAACACCCCATGTATCAGCTCCCGGCTGCTTTCCAGAAAGAAACTCCTCGGTGCTTACCCTCTCAAATCCTGATATTTGAGACAGAAGGTCTAATTCCAGTAAAGAAAAATGTCGCATGGGATGTGTTTCCTGCATGATCTGCACTTCACTGGTCTTCAAATTACGCGCATAAATAGTAAAATTGACATCTACCCGATTTTCATTTGGATAAATGACTGGTTCGGATATTCGTGTGATCTCAACCTGATCATCGGCCATTCTTTTTACCCGTACTTGGGGATGCTGAGCATATACGGCCGGAGAATACCAAAAATCGAAGATAAACAGGCCGCCTACTCTCAAATGCGACGCCGCGTTGGAAAATACAGCACGGAGCTGTTCATTGGTCGTTTGGTAGCTAATGACGTGGAATAAGGACAACACGGCATCAAACTTGCGCCCCATGGCGGTATTAGCGATATCACCTTGCTGGCAGGTAAAACCATCGGTTACTTCCGCTTGGGATACCATTTCAGCACTGCGTTCGATACCATACACCGAATAGCCCCGTTTCGCCAATAGGCACCCGTGCTTGCCAGTACCGGAACCAAATTCAAGTAAATCACCTTGGACTATGCCATGTTGTCTGAGCAAGCTTTGGATGTATGACGCTTCTTTAGCGTAGTCCTTATCATGATATAACAAGTCGTAATAGCGGCTGTAGGTGTTGAATACACTTGAAGAATTGAAAGGAATATCTATCATTTGAGTTTGATTTGATTCGAACCAACAGGAGAAAAACGGGTTTTATCAGCTTCGCCTGCATATGGTCCCTGCTTTACCTCAATCATCTCAGTTGGTTCTAATATTTCAAAACCATGGCCGCCCTCTGATAACAATATCACATCTCCTGTTTCAAGTATATAACTTTCAAGGTAAACCTTGTGTTCAGTATAAAAGTCGACCCGCACTTTCCCATTTCTTAAAAACAATACCTCTTTTGTAAAATGCACTTCCCTTTGTACAGCATTGTGTATATGGGGTTGAATTACCCTCCCCGCGGGGTGTTTCATAAAGGCCAACTGCTGCGAAAAATCATTTGGAGTGAAGAAATGGATACCGGGTTCGGTATATTTATTAGAAATAATAATTGCAAGCAGTTGGTTATTGTGTTTTATTTCTTGTATCATTTGTGTTTATAGTTTGGTAATTTTAATAATTTATCATCTGTAAGAAGCAAGATAATATGATAATCTATGTATGTAAAATTCATCATTCCGTTTTCTCAGTAAAGTATCTTTGAATTATTTCAGTTCTTTTGCTGTAAAAGAATACATGGCTTTATACCATTCATAAAATAAACCTATTCCTTCGTTCAATTTCCATTTTGGGCTATAACCTAAAAGGTTTTGTGCTTTATCAATATTCGCGTAAGTTCGAGGGACATCGCCTGTTTGATTTGGCATCTTGTTAATAATTGCTTTTTTATCAACAACAGATTCAATGGTATTAACCAGTTCAATGAGTGTAACAGGTTTGTTATTACCTAGGTTAAATATTTCGAAAATTGATCCCTCATATCCAATCGCTCCAACGATTCCATTGACAATATCATCAATATACGTGTAATCTCGTTGTGACAGTCCATTACCATAAAACGGGATTGATGCTCCTTCAAGAATCATTTTTGTGAATTTATGAATTGCCAGGTCGGGTCTCTGCCTTGGTCCATAAACGGTAAAGAATCGTAAAGCCAAAAATTGCATATTGAAGAGAGTACTATATACCTTACCTAATAATTCGCCACTCACTTTAGTAGCAGCATATGGGCTAATGGGTTGAAGTACATTATCGTTTTCCGTCCAGGGGATATTTGGATTGATACCATAAACACTGCTTGAAGAACCAAAAATGAACCTTTTAATCCCTTTGTTCTTTGCAAATTCTAAAAGGTTTTGCGTTCCGATAATATTTGTTTCAGTATAACCAAGCGGTTTTTGAATACTTGGCAAAACACCAGCTTTTGCTGCCAGATGAATTACTATATCGTAATTATCGTTTAACTGCTCATTCAAATCTTTATAGTTCCGGATATCTGATTCTACAAATCTAAAGTTATGATTCGTTAAAGAATGTTCAAGATTTTTCTTTTTAACATCAGATGAATAGAAATTGTCGAAATTATCAATTACCGTAAGACTATGACCCAATGATAACAATTTTTCAGATAATTGGCTTCCAATAAACCCGGCGCCGCCGGTTAATAAAAAATGTTTTGATTCCATCATAAATAGTTATCCTTCATGACCCATGCTTTTAATTCAGGGTTTTCTTTGACTTTTTGCTGATGAAAACCAAAACCCTCCTTGTGCCCTTCGTACATTGCCTTATAATAAATAGTATCCTCTCTTATCGTTTCTTTGGGTTTGTCCTTTAGAAGCTTTAGCAGTCTGCGTAACACCTTTATTAATAAAGATTTTAAACTAATTGATTTCTTGGGAGTAAAAGGTTTTTGATTCCTTATATTAGTATAAGAATCTGAAACACCCTGATTAAATCCACGTTTCCGGAGATAATTGATAGTCAGCCGGTCTGACGAAACCAGATGAAAGACTGAGGCTTGGGGGTGGTAAATTGTTTTGTAGCCTTTTTGTTGAATATATCTACTGATAAAACTTTCGCCATCTCCCCTAAATTCAATAATTTCCTGAGGCATACCATCGGGGTGAAATCCTTTTGTTTCTTCAATAATTTTCTTGCGGACTGAGAAATTGCAACCAAAAACATAAAATGGATTAATCTCCTTTTTCCGATCACCTAAATCTATTATACTAAAACTCCATAATATTCTTTCTCCATTCTCATTAGGCATCCACATTTCGATAGCCCAGTCCGGTGGATCAATTTCCCATTTAGGTAGATTTTTACCCCCGACCAAGGCAACATCTTTGTCTTTAAATACCTCATTTATTGTTGAAAGCCACTCGGGAAAGGCTTCAATATCATCATCTACATAAACCAATATATCGCCTTGAGCTTCCAAGAACCCTTTGTTTCTGCCAACATGCAAACCGGGTTCTATAGTTTTTATATATCTGAAATGCTGAAACTTATCAGCAAAGGAACGTGCAATTTCTGCAGAATTGTCTGTTGAATTATTGTCGCAAACAATTACTTCAAAAAAAGACTGGTCGAGTGTTTGTTTTTCAATGCTTGCAAGAGTAGTGAACAAAAGTTCAGCCCGGTTTCGTGTTGGAATAATAACAGAGAGTCTTATCATCCTTTAATTGCCCTAAACATAAAATGGCAGTATATTCTTTGATTAATAAACACTTTCATAAGTTCATCTAAATTTGTAAAAAAGAGTATTTCCCCGTTCATCCCAATTAAATTATCATATACTCTATTTTTAAAGGATGCCGGTGAATAATGCCGGCTGAAAGGTTCCTCCAAATAATCATCATCGCGCCAAATCCAATTGGCTTCTTTTTCAACTTTAAGCTTTCGTTTATCAAACTTGGGCCCGGTTTTCACAAAATATTCGTTATCCATATATAATGGAACAATGCCCAACCGACCACCTTTTTTTAATACTCGTCCAGTTTCCTTAATAAATCCAAAATCTGAATTGCCTTGAAAACATTCAAAAGCACATTGCAAAGACAAAACATCTGCAAAATTCTCGGGTACAGGTAATGAAGAAGCATCCCCTCCAATCTTAAAACCATTAATACCTTCGGTATATATCAAGTCTTGTTCATATCCATCAACACCATTTTTCCTTAGAATTTTAGAAAATGGACTATTGGCAGCTGCAATATCAACATAAACATCGTGATTCTTAATGTTCAAATATTCAAAAACCAGATAATGCTCAAGAATTTTCTCAATTTTTACATCATTATGTTGAGAGTAATGCGAAACAACTTCAGGAAATTTATTCATCCACTTTTGGAAAGAATCAATATTTAACCTTTCTTCCACAACACTTATTCCAATATCCTTTAATTCTCTAACCAGACTGGAAATATTGGTTTGCGATTCTACATAAGATGCTAATTTTTCGTTAGGCGCGTTAATGAACTCATTCATTTGAATTGCCAACTGCAGATATTCTTCAATTTGCTGGTCGATATACCGCGCGATATTTTTTTTGAGTTTGTTCTTTAACATTATCAACATAGCATTTACCTTTTATAGTTATATAATTCTTTATATTCATTTTTCTAACAATATGTCTGTTTTTCACTACTTCCCCGCGAATAGAACAATAGATTTGCCCGATTTCGGGTTGGTATAATTACAGACATAAAAATCATTCTTTCCATCCCCAAAACATGTTTGGTAATTGATTAAGGCTTTATAGTCTCGGTTTAATATCTTCTTCAACCACCTTAATCATACCTTCGGCCCATCCAATATCATGCATAACAATAATTCCGCCAGGTTTCAATTTTCCAAACCAACTATCCACATCTGCTTTTACCCCCTCATAACAATGGTCACCATCGATAAAAAGTAAATCATCTTGACAGGTTTGTAACCCATTATTATTCCTGTCTAGAATAATCTTAGCCAGTTTTTTTAGTTTAGTTATCATAACACTAATATTTCCCCTTCAGGTATAACCAATCCATTGTCAGAAGTAAATTCTCTACCGGAGTTAAAAACATCAACCGATTCAACATGGAAAATGGCTGCGTTTTCGATTTTATCAATCCAAATTCCTGCAATATGTTGCGTCACATTCAATGATACTTTATACGTTCTGGGAGAAAATTTAATAGTTGGTATTTCTAAAATAATTTTTTTAGACACTTTCTTTTTTTGTTTAGAATACATCCATGTAGCAGATGATGTTACCCGCAGTCCTTCCATCGTATATATTGAGATACAATAATCCGCATCGGGATAGTTTTCTGTATTCTCGAGTTCCACTTCGATTCTCATTGAACTCAACATTGGAAATGTTTCACAAGGCACATTATTTTTATCAACTATACGGATTTTTTTAAAAACTTTTTCCAGATATTCTTTTTCTCTTATTTGTTCAATATCAATAAATCCGTCATTTAAATAAGTGAATTTTTTATCAGTTGTATTAATATAATGATCTACAGCTTCATTAGCTGTGCCCATGAATGTCAATTTGCCGTTTGAAAGAATAATACTTTTTTGACATAACTGCTGCATTGCTGCCATATTATGGCTCACAAAAAGCACAGTTCTGCCCTCTTCATTGCTTGCCTCTCCCATTTTCCCCAAACACTTTTTCTGAAACTCTGCATCACCCACTGCCAGCACCTCATCAACAATCATGATTTCACTCTCAAGATGTGCGGCAACAGCAAAAGCCAGTCTCACATACATGCCACTGCTATAGCGTTTAACAGGAGTATCGATATATCGTTCAACACCGCTGAAATCAATAATTTCATCGAGCTTGCGGGTTATCTCATTTTTACGCATGCCCAAAATAGCTCCGTTAAGGAAAATGTTTTCGCGCCCGGTCAACTCTGGATGAAAACCTGTACCAACCTCTAATAAACTTGCTACTCTGCCCTTTAGCCTGATTTTACCAGATGATGGGCTTGTTACCCTGGAAATAATTTTTAACAATGTACTCTTTCCTGCACCGTTCTTACCTATTATGCCAAATGCATCACCCTTTTCAACTTTCAAATTGATATCCTTCAAGCTGTAAACAATATCACCTTTCCCCCGCTTCTCGCGCACATTTGTTTCGCCAATTTTCAGGAAAGGATCCTTTTGTCCAAGTATCCTCATACGATACCAACGCTCAAGGTCCCTAGAGATAGTTCCGGTACCTATCTCACCCAAACGATAAACCTTAGATAATTTAGTTATTTCAACAACAGCCATACATTTTTAATTAACATTTTAAGTTCAAAATTATACTGTGTCTACGAATGATTTCTCTGTCTTATTGAAAATAAGGATCCCAAAAAATAAAATTATAATTGTGATTATACCTGAATAACTCAGACTCCAAACGCTAAAATCCCCTTTTCCAAGAAAACTATACCGTAAAGCTTCTAAAATACCCGTCATAGGGTTCATTTCAATGATCTTTTTAAATCTTTCGGGAGCAGCACTCAATGGGTAAATAACCGTTGTTGTATACATCAGCAACTGTACTCCAAAAGTGATAAGAAAAGCCAAATCTCGATATTTGGTGGTTAGAGCAGTAATAATCAGTCCAAGCCCAAGTCCAAGCATTGCCATCAGTAAAACAAGAATCGGAAAAATAATGATTACCCAGTTCGGGGCAAAGGTTGTTCCAACAACAACATAATAACTCATCATGCCGAAAAAAAGCAACATCTGTACACCAAAGCGAACTAGGTTGCTCACCACAAGGCTCAAAGGTAAAATAAGCCGTGGGAAATAGACTTTCCCGAATATCTGCGCATTGTCCTTAAAGACTGTGCTTGTCTTTGTAAGGCAATCCGCAAAATAATTCCAGGCAGTGATCCCTGCGAGATAAAAAAGAGGTTGAGGTAATCCATCTGTGCTGATGCCTGCAAGTTTACCAAAAATGAAGGTAAAAATGATGGTAGTAAAAAGAGGTTGAAGAAAAAACCACAACGGACCTAAAATGGTTTGCTTATAAAAACTTATAAAATCACGTTTTACAAATAAATAAAGTAGATCGCGATAACGCCAAAGGTCTTTAAAGTTAATATCAAAGAGTGATGTGGATCCTTCGATAACAAGATCCCATTCTTTATCATATGAATTATTCATGATTCATTTTTCTATTTATTACAGAATTTCATGGTAACCTATCACAATATGATTTTGGTTACTAATCAGTCGCATTTATGATCGGCAATGACATTTAAAGCAGGCAATACCTTTTGCCCATTTTTAATGGCAGTGTCAATAATGGATCTCAGGATGGCAAAGTTTTCAGCAGCATTAAACACCTTGAATTGGCCGGATATTTTCTGTTTCACCTTGACATTTCGGATGGCTCTTTCTGAACCATTGTTATCGGGAGGGACATCTGGATGATAGAGGAAGGTAAAGACATGATCACGATACTTAATTATTCGCTTTTGAAACGCAATCAACTCTTTCAGGTTTTGGTCCAAAGGCTCACACAACAAATTCTCCAACTCTCTTTCCAGATGATTTCGAATATGGTTGGGGTAATAATAATCAACAGGAGTAAGTTGTTTCTTAAGGCTCTCCGCCTCCAACAGCATAATCCGGAACCTAACCGGCCAGGCTACTTTGTACCGCTGCTCAAGGTATTTGGTTTCGCGCTCCAAATGAGCCGTACACAACTGGTGCTTATTTACTGGCGTTTGAAAATGTGCTTTCCAGCAATCATGAACAAGTACAGCATCCTGAGATATTCTGCTCATATGCTCGTCAATCGTAGCAGTTCCCCTGTTGGTCGAAGCAGCAATGAAAGTGGCAAACTTGTTTTGCCATGTCCAGAACCAATAATTTTTCCCATTGACTTTCATTCCCGTTTCGTCCGAACCAATAACCTGGGAATTCAAAACACTCTGCCGAATCATTTCATACGCATCAACACCCTTGGATGCCAACCTGTTCAACAGACAATGCAATCCCCCTTCACTTATTGGAATTGCAAACAGATCATGCAACATTTCCTGAAGCCGTTTAAATGGCACGTATTGTCTGATGCTCAGATAACCGATGAGAGCTTCAATGTTTTTATACTCAAAGAAATCAGGTTTGCAAAAAATCACGCCTGAATCAATTCAAAGTTATCCGTCATCAGAGTCTCTAACTGAAGTCGATATTTTTTGAGATTTTTAAAGAAGTTCAAGCAGTATTTTCGGAAAACAGCAAATTCCTCGTAATATGTATTGTACGTGACATTTTTCTTGAAAAACCGCCATAATCGTTCGATAACATTGAGATTCGGACTATATGGAGGCAAAAACATCAAT
>Ga0074199_1001177_pt1 | contig 25858 bp, 19 predicted proteins | sample EPASupsiteSAE347_FD_64528 | JGI IMG/M metagenome (GOLD analysis project Ga0074199, IMG submission 64528) | Bioremediated contaminated groundwater from EPA Superfund site, New Mexico - Sample SAE3-47 | ecosystem: Environmental > Aquatic > Deep subsurface > Groundwater > Contaminated ... | reverse complement strand
ATTGCAACAGGCTATGGCAATTGGTCCTGTACCTTATGACCGTATCGTTAACAATGAAACGACAGAAATATCAAGGTAGAACCACAAGCTATTGTATCAACGCCAGACAAGGAGATACCCCTTAAACTTTATGTTACCTCCGGTACTGGCACAGTAACCGTCGTGGCGACCAAGTCCGCGGATGATACGTATAATCCAATATCTGCGACCGGAACAGTGGTCTGTGCCAAGGCAAATCAGAGCATCACGTTTCCTGCGATTCCGGCGCAGAACGTGACCTCGGTGGTGGCCCTGACAGCTACGGCCTCATCCGGGTATGGGGTGAGGTTTGCAGTGGTAAGCGGTCCTGGAATAATCACTAACGGTCCTCCGGCTCTGAAAACAACGATAGCATATTTTCGATTAATCTTTACCGGCACGGGGACTGTGCTGGTGGCGGCCTCGCAGGCCGGCGACGATATGTGGAACGCGGCGCCGAACGTGACCAACAGCGTGGTGGTGACGAACACAGTGCCAGCGCCTGTCGGGGAAGGTTCATTGACTGCGGTGATCCTGCCTGCGGATGTTGTTGCGGCAGGCGCGCAATGGCGCGTGGATGGTGGCTCATGGCAAGTGAGCGGGACGATATTGACCGGATTGACGGCAGGGGCGCATACCGTCAATTACAGCGTGGTTGCCGGATACACAAATCCTGCGGACCAGGCCGTGACGATCAGCTCAAACCAGCTTTCTGCCGTACAAGGCACCTACCGGTTATTGTCGGGCGATGCTGCCTACAAGCCGATCTGCGCGGATTATGACGGCGACCAGGTTGCCGATCCGGCGATCTGCCAGCCGGCCGGTGGTCTATGGATGGCAAGATTTTCAGGCATCGGCTACCAGTGGGGCAGGATGACCCGCGCATTCGGACCTGGCGGCTACGCTCCCGTGGCGGCTGACTTTGACGGAGATGCCAAGGCCGATCCCGGCTTGTACAACACGACCAACGGCGAATGGCGCGCCATGTTCTCGAACATTGGTTACACGGAATGTTTCGTGGCCAATCTGCTGGGAAATGCGGGTTGCACTGCCATGGCAGCCGACTTTGACGGCGACCGGCTGGCTGACCCTGCCGTGTACAATCCCGCCACGGGGGATTGGAAAGCAAGACTGTCATCAGGCGGGTATCTTACCTTCACGGCGGATAACCTGCTTGGCCGCACCGGCTTTGCCGCGTCCGCCGGAGACCTTGATGGCGACCGCTTGGCCGATCCGTTCGTGTGCGACATGGCAACCGGCCAGTGCATGGCATTGCTGTCCAGCCTGGAATATGCCCGGGTTGAGACGGTTGAAGGATTTTTAGGGGCGCCGGAATGGCTCCTGGCCCTGGCCGATTATGACGGCGATGGATTGGCCGACCCTGCGATCTACGATCCTGAAACCGGCAATCTGGTCATACGCTTCTCCGGCGCAGATTATCAGCCGGTGATCTTGCCGGAATTTCTCAAGCCGTGAATTTCAGCCGGCTAGAGCATTTTAAATAAAACTGTAGCCGCAGGATTGTTTAAATTGTAGATATTTTTTAGGTTTTACCGCATTTTTGCGGCTACAGTATTAAGAAAAATGCTCTAAGGAATTTTTACAAAGTAATGCATTAGGTGTGAAAAAATTGTTTCGGCCACGACAGTGCGTGGCCCTCCGTAAATGGAACCATGCGATTTTCCTCAGGAAATAGAGGGACGCGCGCCGTCGCGTCCGTTCCTTGGAAACGAAGAAACAATTTTTTTCACAGCTTCTGAGGGGTTACGTTACAAATGCCGTAAAGTTTGATGCCAGTGGCCGGATTCCGGCTCGGCCACGGTCGGGTTCGCATGGCCGTCATTATCAAAACCCGCCGCCAGCGGCTGCCAGCCCGGATAACCCGGCCATTCGCTCTTGCCTCCGGTTACAAACGACAATTTACCGACAACGATATTTAAAACCTAAATTTTGCACGAGCTTCGTGCAAAATTTACTTTGCGCCAATGCCAATAAGGCATTAAGCGCAAAGACGTGACGTTTGGCCCCGATTTGTCGGGGCCATCACGGCCCTTCGGGTGAATTTTACGCCGTTTCGGCGCAAAATTCAGGTAAAAAATTTTAATTCAGGCTGAGGGCAAGAATTAATTTCACCCAAAAGGATTTTTAAGTTTACATTCATGATCAGATTTTGTATTTCTCCAAAAATAAACGGCGGCGGCCACAAAGCCGATCCCGCTGTGTATATTGAAACGAATGGCTGCCGGCATGCGTTCATGTCCGGCAATTGGGAAAGGAATCATCATGCAATTATTATTGCGGCTGGCGGCAGTTTTGATCCTGGCGGCTGGCGTTGCGCCCATATTGCCGGCGCAAACGCCGCTTTATTTCGGCTGGTCTTCGGTCACGCCGGAGGCGGCCGACTATGACGGCGACGGCACTCAAGAGCTATGCCTTTATGATTCGGCTGACGGCACGCTCTATGTGCGCCTGATCAGCGGGGAAGAACTGACGTTCGGGCTGACCATCGCCGGGAGCGATTATGCCATTGCCGAGGGCGATTACGACGGGGACGGCAAGGGCGATCTGGGGTCATACGACCGCGTAACCGGCGCCTGTTATGCCTTCTGTTCCCGGACCGGGTACCGCCTGAGCTCAGTCCAATGCGCTCCCGGCCCTGCAACCACGCGGCCTTATCCGGCCGACTATGATGGTGACAGCAAGGCTGACCCGGCGCTTTACGATTCGGTTTCCGGCGCCTGGATCATTTATCCCTCCGCGTCGGATTACCAACCTGTGCCGTTTGTGCTAGGCGGTAATGGCGCTGTTGCGGTTCCGATGGACTATGACGGGGACAATAAGGCTGATCCCTGCGTTTATGACGAGGCCAACGGCTTTTGGTCGGCGCTCTGTTCCGCCAGCCGGTATGCTTATACATGGGTTGAGTATGGCGGTCCGGGCTGTGAGGCCGCGCCAGCCGACTTTGACGGCGATCATAAGGCCGATCCAACCGTGTATTGTTCCGCCCTGGGAGTGTGGGGCACCTTGAATTCCGCCAGCAACTATGCGCCTTGCATAAAAATCCAGGGCGGACCGAACTGCACGCCCATTCCGGGTAATTATTATTTCACCAATCACGCCGACTACGCCGTGTATAACGCCACCAACGGAGGCTGGTATATTGACTATCCGCTTCAACTGTCGAAGGAAAAAAATGGCAGTAAATTCCTGAAGTTTCTTGCCAAAGGCGCCGTTAGCGGAAGCGCCAGCGGTATTGTCGGATGGACATTGAGAAGAACTTTCGATGTCAACAACGATCCGTCCCAATGGAGCGAGGTTGTGGCCGTGATAACCAATATGAACCAAAAGCTGGATGATTTGCTCGACAGCCAGATCGCCGTCCAAAACCAGATTGCCGAATTGGCGGCCCAGTTCCAGTATAACATGGATAAAACAACCCAGCTGATTGACGGCGGTCCGGCCAAGGACGCCTGTTCCATGATCTGCACCCATTACGACCAGATCGGCCCGGACAGCTACCGGTCGTTTTACGAGTGCGAAACGAACAACCTGCCGCCGAACGGCTCCATCCTCAATTACGCCGCCAATGTCAAGGGGCCCTGGGATATCGCCAATCAGGTTACGAGAATTCACGATGCGATCATGCCTTCAGCCACAAGTCCCGGCCTCCTCTGGGACTGGGCTGCGCTGGCCACGAACAAACTGAGCGTGGACAACCTGACGGACCATATCACGGCGCTGGTTGATTATTATGACAACCTCTACGCCTACCAGATGAAAGGCGCGACCATCTATGCTGATGCCTGCCGGGTTACGGATACCAGCGCCTGGGCCAATGCCCAGGTCGCGTCCTACATCACCAACACCGTGGTCAGCATGATCCGACAGCAAACAGACGTGTTCCGCGAAGTGGGGCGCGCTTACATCCTGACCGCGCTCAGCTCGAGCTATAATCCGTTCGCCACGAACAGCATTCCCGTGGCGATCACGAACGTCAACGAAGCGCTGTCCTCATTGGAATTCTTCTCGCGCCAGTGGCTGGGACAACCCCAGAGTCTCTGCGCAACCTTCCTGGCCGTGAACCCGTTCAGCAATACGGTCTCTGATGTCAGGGTCGTGGACACCAACGCGGTGGAACATGCCGTGCAAACGGTCACTACCAACTGGGCCAGGGGCCGCACTTACGGCTATTTGCCTGATACCCGGAATTATGTTGCGGTGGATGATAATTACGCTTTCCTCAACTGCGATTTCGGCCGGCAGCCCTGCGGCGCATACGTCATCAAAAGGGGAGTGGAAATTCTCGGCGCCGTGACGGTCAGTAATTATGACGACAACATGCAGCCGACCAGCAGTCCGTCCGACACCAACTGGTTCGGACATTTTCATTCTCTGCCGGTGCTTCAACAGGTGACTTTGCCGCTGGATGTATCGGGCAATAACCGGTATGACAATATTACTTATTGTTCCGGAGCCTCGCCGGACGATTGGGTGATGAAAGATATGAATTGGATCAGATATACAAGGGTTTTGCCGACATCGCTGACCGATTGGCACGAGAAGTTTGTGGTGGAAGCTGACGATGGCGCGTATCTCCATAGCGCCCAAAGCAGGTTCTGCGGGTTCAACCCCTGGGTTAGCGCGTATTGTTTTATCCCGATTGCCGTCAGCAATAACACGGGGCGGGCCATTAGCGTCCGGGCGCAGATCTCGGTTGCGAGCGCCAGCGCCTTTGTCATGCGATGTGAAAAAGACGATAAGCCGCCTAAAGGAGATTTCTTCCGGAACTGGTGCTGGGAAATCTACGGGTTCGCGCAATTCGATTTGGCCGGCCACATGGCTAAATGGGCGGAATGGAAGGATACCAAAAGTCATCGGATCTGCAGCGGGTCGGAGTATTATGGACGCAACTGGCCGGCCTGTGAGGCGGTGGCGTATACTACGATCCCGGCGTCAGGCGCTGCGACCCGGTTGTACGTTGGAGAAAACCTCCTCCAAGTTCTGGACATACGCAGATTAGATAGCCCGGGCCTCCACTATTTCACCAGTGTCGGGGAAGTCGAATGCAGGTACAAGATCAGCAAAATCAGGCTGTCGTTTTATTAAATGAATAAAAAAACGGCCCTGAGTGATTATATCCAGACCGCCCGACAGATGCAGATCGCACCTCTGCCTAGTGATGCGGAATTGTCCGGGAAATGCCTCGCGCCGGTTAAGGCGGAATTACTGGAACTGGCCCGGCGCCATCGGCAACAAGCGGATGACCATTTAAGGCCTGTTGCCATGAAACAGGCGTTCCGTGAGCGAACCAGTCCTGACATGTTCGGCGAGCCGCAGAGTTATCCGGTCGGATATTGCAGGCAGATACGGGACTTGGTTTGGAAAAGTTTGTCCGGCGAACCGCTGGTGCAGTCGCTTCGCCAAAAAGGCCTGACGTGGAAAAAAGTATATTTCATTCAGGACGGCCGCGAATTTCAAAATGCCATCCAGTGCGGTGACCGGCTGCTGGATGTCGCCCGCGACACCGTGGACCCTTCCCGGGAACCGGTCGAATTGGCTCCGCTGGATGAATTGACCTGGGAAAATTTCAATGACTGGCGCAGGTTCGCGGAAGTGGCCGCCCATTATTACCGCCTTGACGTTTATCCCAATATATATTTCCCCTTGCTTTTCCCTTTGGTCCCTTTTCTGGCAGTGCGCGAATCCGGCCGGCTGGAGCTTCTCTATTGCCAGCAGATGATTTTTTTTCTTGATCTGAAGGAAAACTTGAGGCGTATCAGGGACGTGCTGGCGGACCGTGATTTGATGGACAGACGCCTGCCGCCGGAAATGGAGCGGAAACTGCTTGACCAGGCCGGGCCGGGCAAAGGAAATTTCCCGATCGAACTGCGCAAGTGTCCGGCTGAGGAATTGACCGCAACCATTGCGGAGTGGGAACAAATTCGCAAGCTTCCGGACTTTCAGGCCGCAGCCACCCTGTGCAACTTCGAAAAACTTGCCGATCTCACAGCTTTGAAACTGCGCCAGGCCGATATCCGGATGGGACCATGATTGAAGCTTGATCGGAGCGTGATCGTGTGGCATTAATATTGCATAAGCATGAGTTGATCCGATGAAGAGACAAATAAGTTCATTATCCGCCCTGATAGCGCTCTCTACTGCCACGGCCTCCGCTGGAATTGTCGCTTCGCCGTTTGCCAATGAGGAAGTGGCCCTGACCAACGGATTCTCGCTGGATATCGACATGAATGGCGATTCCACCAATGATTTCACGCTCTATTACAACAATGCCGGCGGCTCGATCATCGGAGAGACCGGCAACGAAATTTTTGTCCTGGACGACGTTGATTTTAACGCCAGGCCCTTTGTCACTGGCGAAGAAATCGTTTCTTCGGCAACTAACAACGGAACAGCTTATTGGAATAATTTGATTTCCAACGGCTTCAGCTGTATCGGCGTAAAATTTCAAACCGGAGGCGGACAGACCAACCTGGGCTGGATTCAGTTGTTTCTTCCCGATTCCACCAACGGATATCTGGTGCGCGGCGCCTGGGAGAGTGTTGCCGGCCAAGGCATCCAGGCCGGTGGAATTGCGGTGAGCATCACACCCTCCAATGGACCATTCGCGGGCGGAAACAACGCGCTTATCGCCAATTGCGCGCCGCTGATCGGCAACGGTTCAGATATTACCAATGTGGCGATCGGAGGGCTGAATGCGACGAATATCATCGGCCAGGGAACGAACTGGGTGCGGTTCGTCGTACCGCCGGCAGTCTCGGCCGGCCGCAAGGATATCACCATCCAGTCGGCATCGGCAGGCGGATCGGTCCTGTCGGGCGCCTACACGGTCTGCGCCACGGCCTCCAATCTGCCGCTGGGCACTGTGGTCTATGACGACTCCTGGACTTGGAGCGGCGCCGTGCTGGGTTGGCGCGTGGCGCACACCAATTATACCGGAGCCACGAACAGCGTGACTCTGTGGTCCACGAATTCGATCGGTTCTATGCCCTTTCATGCGCCCGGCTGGAATAACCGCTGGATAGATGCCACCTTGCGTTCTTATTTAAATACCGGATTCTATGCAAACTTTTCGCCGGCTTTTACAAGCATAGTTGAACAAACCATCGTGCCCTGGGCCATTTGGAATCCAACCGCTCCTCCGGCATCCGGCATCACCACCGATCATGTTTTCATAGCTTCAATGACAGAACTCGGCGGCACGGCTTTGTCAGGCGATGGCACGATCCTGGGATGGTTTTCCGATACCAATGCCGCTGCCCGACGCATGGCAATCGGGAGCTGGTTCTGGACACGGACGGGTGAACATGCCGAATATGGCGGAGCTTGGTACGATATGAGCGCCTATTACGTAAGATCGGATACCGGCGCATTTGTGGGCGGCAATTGGACATACGACAACATGGGCGTCATACCCATGCTGAACATCATGGGTTCGGCCCAGTTCGAACCCATGACTAACGGGACATTCCGCCTTGCCTCGCCCATGGCCCAGACCATATCTTTCCCTGAAATCGCCGCGCAGAAACAAGGCAATTCCGTTGGACTGGCTGCCATGGCCTCGTCCGGACTGCCGGTCAGCTTTATGGTGACAAATGGTCCGGGCGCGATCAGCGGCGGCACGAACCTGACGTTTACCGCCCTGGGCGATGTGGCCGTTGTGGCCTCGCAGGCAGGCTATTCCTACTGGCAGGCCGCGCCGAGCGTCACGAACATTGTGCATGTGTATGATCCGGAAATGGCCGTGCTGGGCACGAACGGCACGGTGATCGCCAGCGGCGAGGCCGCTTCAGCCGCCAAGGGCACGGATTTCGGTTCGATCCCCTGGTGTGATTCATTGGTTAATACTTTTGTCGTCACCAACAGCGGCAGCGTCGAATTGAACATTTCCGAAATAACTATAAACGGGGACGACGCGAGCGTCTTCAGCATTACCCCCCTGGTTTCCGGCATTCCGAGCGGCGGAGTTTCAAATTTTTCAATCCAGTTTGCGCCCCTTGCTGCGGAAACTTACACGGCGGCCGTGCATGTTGTCAACGATTCCACAACAACGCCTTATATCGTTTATTTGAATGGCACGGGATCGAGACAGGAACAGGCGGCGCTGGACTTTAATCCGGAAAGTCCGCAGACATATAATACCACGAACGCTTTGAGCGCAAGCGGCGGCTCGGGCACCGGCGAATTGGGTTACGCGGTTGCGAGTGGGCCCGGTCAGGTAGTGAATTCAACGAATCTTCTGGCAACGTGCGGCACAGGCATGGTGACCGTGGTGGCTACCAAGGCGGAGGATGCCCTGTATAATTCCATTGCCTCAACCGCTTTAGTGGCAACGGCGCATGCGGACCAAACAATCACCTTTCCGGCGATCTCGGATCAAATTGTGACAAGCGTCGTGCATCTGGCGGCAACCTCGTCTTCGGGGCTGCCGTTAAGTTTCAGCGTTGGGAGCGGACCCGGCACAATCATCAACAACACAAACCTGAGGTTTACCGCGACCGGCACGGTCGGTATCGTGGCATCTCAGGCCGGGAATACGAATTATAACGCGGCGCCGAATGTGACCAACATTTTTAATGTACTGCCTGCTCCGATACAAGACGGCTGGCTGACGATCAATGTGGCGCCTGAGACAGGCTCGTGGCAATTGACCGCGTCGCCGGGATATACCGGACCGACCTCCGGTACCGGCACTCTCTCCGCGGTGAGCGCGGTCACCGGTCAATACAGCATCAGCTACGGCGCGTTGTCCGGCTACGTGGCTCCGACTAATCAGACAAAATTTGTGACTGCAGGAAGCACAACGTTTTTTGCTGCGGTATATCTGCAGATTTCCACCAATATCTCCTCGCCCGCCGGCGTCTCGGCCACGGAAGGAACTTACACAAACAAAATCCGCGTTGCCTGGAACGGCGCGACCGGCGCCATTGGTTACGAAATCTGGCGCAGCGGGACGAATGACTCGTCAACGGCCGTGATGATTGCTGATATTCCGCTGGTCAGCCTGCATGCAGGGCCTTTGCTTGCAAAGGCCGCTCCTTCTTTGGACGGCGGCGAGCGAGCTCGCGCCCTACAGGGGAAATTCAGCCTGCAGCCTTTAGCCCTCAGCCTTTCCTATTACTACGACGATTACTCCATCAACCCGGTTTTCTCCTATTACTACTGGGTGCGGGCCAAAACTTCTTCACTGATCAGCCCCATGAGTTACGTGGGCATGGGCTATGCCGCACTGTCGCCCGATCAAAAGACCGAAACGGCTGACATTGGCGCGAGCGACTTCGTGTTTCTGCCGGTGAACATCACAAACTCATCGCATCCGGGAACAATGTCCTGCTGGATACAGAACTACGGCCCGGATAATCTGGCAAGCTCTGCGGTGCGGATGGATTTTTATATGACGAACGCTTCGGCAACGGCCTGGATTGGAAGCGCGCAGACAAACCTGACCTTGAACGCAGGCGAGGAGAAGGCGATAATCATTTCGCGAACAGACAAGCAGGGCATCATAATCAGAGATGATCTGTCCGGAGTTCAAACCGCAAAAGTGACGGTGCGGCACTCGAGCGGGCTGTACGATCCTAACACGGCAAACAACACTTGTCCGGCGGCCGGGATGGTCCTGGTCAAGACGAATGGGGTAAATTCAACAGGAAGATCGTTCAACGATTATGACGGCGACGGCAAGGCGGACGGCGCGCTTTGCGCCACCAATATGCTGGTTTGGGCCGTGGTGTGTTCAAGCACGCGTTACCACGATATTGTCGTGGTCGAGACTGGCGAAACCCAATGGAATGCCGCTCCCGGAGATTACGAAGGCTGCGGACAAACCGGCGTGGGCGTGTATGTTCCTTCTCTCGGATATTGGTACGTCTGGTTCCCGGCCGGCGGCGAGGGGCATTCGTTTTTCCTTGGCGGGCCGGACTATACGGCCGCGCCGTGCGATTTTGACGGCGATGGTAAAACCGATCCGGTCGTGTATCACAACGCGGACGGTTGCTGGTATGGGTTGTCGTCGTCAGAGTCCTATGCCATGAAATACGCGCCAGGCGCTTGGCAGGGATATACGCCCGTGCCCGGCGATTATGACGGCGATGGCAAGGCCGACCCGGCCGCGTATTACAACGGACGGACGGGCATGTGGATAATTGGCCCTTCTTCAATGGGATATTCGATGCTGACCGGAGTGTTCGGCGGTCCGGGCTGGCTGACTGCTTCGGCGGATTATGACGGCGACGGAAAAACCGATCCGGCGGTGTACGCTCCAGCCGCGGCTTATTGGCAGGTGTTGCTGTCGGGCTCACTGGATGCGACAGGTCAATATACCTGGTGGGGCGGATTTGCTGGAAGCATAAATGGCATTCCGGTTCCAGCCGACTACGACGGCGACGGGAAAGCGGATTTGGCCATATATCATTCCGATACCGGCATCTGGCAGATATTCCTCTCAACGCAAAATTATCTGGAATTCAGCGGCGGCTTCGGCGGTCCGGAATATCAACCAGTGCGCGAATAATGTATTTTGGGGTCAAACCAAAAGATAAAAGTTAACGACTATTCTTAAATCTTACTGATGTGCTTTTTAACGATCCAACGCCGGACTACACCTCGGCTTCGAAACCGCTGAAGGGCACCCAGGAGCTTTTTTCCGTGCCGATTACCGTGCTGTAGGTGTGCAGCATGCCGAAATTGTTGCAACTGACCGAGTACCAGTCTATGCGGCTGTCATGCGCCAGATCGGTTTTGATTTCGTCGAGCACCACCACGCTTGATTTTTCGTTCGAATGGATTTTTTCAATGATGAACCGCTGATCCTCCTCGGCCAGATAAGAAAAAACCGGCACCAGGGCATGCTGGTCCACCACTTCCACAAGGTCCTCCGGATAAACGTCCTTTTTCGACTGGACCTCGATATTGATCACGCTCAACTGGCCGAAAAGTCCCTTCTGGGTGTCGGACCTGGACAACGGATAGGTCGTAATGCACGGCACGGCTATCTTGAACAGGATATTGGCCTTGCCCCCTATGGAGGGCGCCTTGACCGAATAACGGCACAGGTATCTCACCAGGCATTTCTCATGCGCAACCGGCGTCCTTTTTTCGATGAAAAAGGGATAATCAAAATCTATTTTAACCACCGAGGCTTTCAGACGCTTGACATAGTCCTTGATGTTCGCGTTCAAGGTGGCCGTGCCGATTTTATCGCGGTGTTCGTGGACAATTTTGATGAATTCGTCTATCCAGCGCGCCTCAAACTCGTGCATGATGCGCGCGCTGATGGAAATATTCGCAATCGTCGCCTGGCCGTCAGGGTTGGCTTTGGAAACAACCCGCATCGGGAAAGGCAGATCATTCATACCCACGTCTACAAGGAACCTTTTTTCCTTCATTGTGCAATCCTCCTTTTTTCAACAAGGCCATGAGGCTTTCCTCCATAATGCGCCATTTATCATGCTGAAAGCAATATGTTTTTACAGGCGAAGAGGGTTTGCTGAAAGCGGATAATTTCCCTCCATTATTTATCAGATTGATTTTGCCGCATTTCAAGCCCAAAAACGCCAATTGTCCGCAGACCTCGGAAATAACGTCAGCAAATTTCCGCGGTTTTTCGCTGAAAAACGCCAGAACATCCAGCCCGCCCAGAACCGCGGTGAAACTTCCTATCCATTTGGCCACATTATAGCAATAAAACTCGCGCGCCGCCATCGCTTTACGGCTTTTTGCCGCGCTGAAAACTTTTTGAAAACCCGCCTTGTTCCCCAACAAGGCGGCAAACCCGCTCTGCTGCGAAAGCATCTCGTTTATCTCCTTGAAAGACATGCCCGCGGCATGCAAATAGAAAATTATGGTCGGGTCTATGCTGCCGCTTCCGTTCGCCGAAAGAATGCCTTCAACCGGCGTAAAGCCGAAGCTTGTTGCCATGGGATTTTTTCCGTTCATGGCCGCGACGTTGGTGTGGTCGCCGAGATACACGCTGATCAGTTTCACCGCAGGCCTGGCGGGGCATTGTCCGACTTGGTTCGACATCCAAAGGTGGCTCAAGCCGTAACGGCCATAACGCCTGACGTCCTGCTGTTGCAGCCGGCAGGGGATGGCATAATTTTTTGCCTCATAAGGGAGGCGCGCAAAAAAGGCCGTGTCGCAGAAGAGGACATGAGAAATTTTCGGCAGCCTTTTCATCCAGTATGCCGCGATTTTGCAGGTCAAATCGTTGTATTCCGGAAGAAATTTGACGCATTTTATGACGGTATTGAAATTTTCGGGCGTAATCAAACTGACGGTGTTTTTTATATATTCGCCGCCGTGGTGCAGAAAATATCCGATGGCCCTGATCCGGTCCGCGCCGCCGCTGCCCAGGCTTTCCATGACCTTGGCTTGCCAGTCCCCGGCAAAGGCGCATTTGCCGCTGATAATGCGGCCGGCCGTGCGCGCCTGCCAGCGGATATGAAAAGAATTATTGTAAAAATTAAGGATCATTAAATTTTTCCGACCAGCTTCAAACCTTCGGCGCAGATGACCCGTTCCTCATCGTTCGGTATGGAAAGAATCCTGACCGGAGATTTTTTCAGGCCCAGTTCGGCGATTCCCGCGCTTTCCGCTGCGAGATTTTTTTTCAGGTCGAGCCTGATTCCGGCCCAGGCCATGTTTTCGCACACCTTTTCCCTGACCAGCCAGTTCTGCACTCCAATGTCATCGGTAAACACCAGAGCATCCATGCCCCGCAAAACGGCCAGGTAACTTCCGATATATTCCTTCAGCCTGCGCACATACATGTCAAACGCCCGTTTAGCCTGTCTTTCATCCTTTTTTTCAATGATGTCCCTGATGTCGCTGGAGAACCCGGAAATGCCTATCAGACCGCTCTTTTTCTCGAGCATGTCCAGCAAATAATCGGGACGATACCCGTAAGCCGCCATGAGATAGATGGCGAGCATGGGGTCGATGTCCCCGCAACGGGTGCTCATTACCAGGCCGGTCAGCGGCGAATAGCCCATGGAAGTGTCGATCGAACAGCCGTGTTTGATCGCGGCCACGCTTGATCCGCCCGTTCCCAGATGGCAGACGATCATTTTCAGTTTTTTCGCCGGCGTTTTCAAATGCGCGGCCGCTTTTCCCATGACATCCAGGTACGAAAGCCCGTGAAAACCGTATTTACGGTAGGAAAATTTTTTCACGATCTCTTCCGGCAGGGGATAAGTGTAGGCCTTCGGAGGCAGGGTGGCGTGAAAGGCGGAATCGAACGCCACGTATTGCCTCACATCCGGCAGGCTTTTTCTCGAGACCTGAATGACGCTCAAGGAAACCGGATTGTGGATGGGCGCCAACGGCAGGCAGAGCTGCAGTTTTTTCAGGGAGTCCGGCTCGATAAACGCCGATCTGGCGAAGAAATTGCCCCCATGGACAAACCGGTGCCCCACCAGATCGATCCGGATGTTGTCTTTCTTTATGTATTCGAAGATCAACCGCGCCGCTTCCTGATGGGTCCTGATGGGAACCACGTCTTTTCTGGTATGGCCGTCAAAATTATAGGTAATGAAAGACGCCTTTGTCCCTTTTACTCCAACCCTGTGCGCCTTGCCGTACACAAGCGGCTCGATCTTGTCCGATTGGCCTGAGTGAAAAACCTTGTAAGACAACGAGGAGCTGCCGCAATTGAAAACCAGGATGTGCAATCCGGCGTTTTCGCCCGGTCTTGTTATGGACGATGAATTCAATTTTAACATGGCTTTGCCGTTTCTCGCCGTCCGGGAACTATAAAGTCTCCCCCTTCAGCCGCAATTTCAACCTCATGGCCAGATAACAGAATATCTTTAAAGGCTTGCGGATCCATATCGCCATCCTGTATTATTATGTTGCGCTAAAAGCTAAAAGGCACCCAAACATATTCGAAATTTTTTAGAGCAAATTTTACGCAGTCAAAGCAGCTAAAATAGGACAGAGCGGCTTTTTTGTCAATTCAGCGCTGATCAGGTTAAAAACAAAAAAATGAGGCACAAGATGAAACAAAAATTAATCGTGGCGGGAATGATCATTTCGCTTATGGGCGCCTCCCTGGCGGACGAGGCCGTCAAAAGCACGCTGGATGACCAGAAGGAGATATTCGTCACCGTATACAACAGCAACCTCGGCCTGGTAAAGGATGTCAGGGAAATTCCACTCAAGCCCGGAATATCGGAGCTGCAGTTTATGGGGGTGGCCGAGCGGATAAATCCGACCACGGTCCATATAAAATCACTTATAAAACCGGAATCGCTCTCCGTCCTGGAACAGAATTATGAGTATGACTTGCTCAATCCCGCCAAGCTTCTGGATAAATACGTGGGCGAGAAAGTGAAGATACTGGATAAAAATTATTATACGGACAAGGAGGAATTCGCCGAGGCGGTTCTTTTGAGCAATAATCAGGGCAGTATCTACAAAATCAACAATGAGATTCATATAAATCCCGCCGGCCGCGTTATCCTGCCGCGTATTCCCGAGAACCTGATCGCCAGGCCCACTTTGGTCTGGATGCTGAAAAATACCCTTGAGAAACCGCAAAAGGTGGAAGCTTCCTATCTCACGGACGGCATTAACTGGAAGGCGGATTATGTGTTGCTGCTCAACCAGGATGATACCAAAAGCGACCTGACCGGCTGGGTCACCATCGACAACCAGAGCGGCGCGACTTACAAGGACGCCACCATCCAGCTCGTGGCCGGAGATGTGCACAGGATTCTGCCGCCGCAGCCGCGTTACATGAGAGATGAGTTCGCTTTGGCCAAGTCTGCCGAGGTAAAAAACGGGTTCGAGGAAAAAGCGTTCTTTGAATATCACATTTACACGCTCGGCCGCAAATCCACGATCAAGGAAAAACAAACCAAGCAGATCAGTCTTCTGGAAGCTTCAAACGTTCCGCTGAAGAAGAGACTTTGCTTTTACGGGGCAGAACATTATTACCGCAATCAATATGGCAGGCCCGTTTCCAACCAGAAAGTCAGCGTTTATATTGACGCGGAAAACAAGAAGGAAAACAATCTCGGCATGCCCTTGCCGAAAGGAACCGTCAGGGTTTACAAGGCCGACCATGAAGGACGCCTCCAGTTCGTGGGCGAGGACGAGATCAACCACACGCCCAAGGACGAAAAAATGGAGATAAAGATGGGCGAGGCCTTTGATGTGGTGGGCGAGCGGACGCAAAAGGACTGGAAAAAAATCGCCGAAAACGTATACGAAGTCGCCTGGGAAATATCCTTGCGCAATCACAAGGAACATGAGGTCGAGGTTCAGGTCATGGAGCCGATTCCAGGCGACTGGACTTTATTGGAGAGTTCCCATAAATCAGAGAAGATCGAGGCTCACACCTTGAAATACATGGTCCGAATACCAAAAGACAAGGAAGAAAAAATAACCTACCGGGTCAGAATGACTTGGTAAAGGAGGAAGAGCCATGACAAAGACAATGCTCCCGCTGATCCGCGACGAGGATAAAATCAGATGCGTAAGCTGCGGCGACTGCGTCCGTGCCTGCCTGCCCGGCGTGCTGGAACTGCACAAACAGGAAGTCGTCATTGACGGCCTGAAGGCAAAAATCCGCGTGCCGGTCATCGCCCATCCGGAAAAATGCGATCATGAAGGCCGCTGTCTGGTGGCCTGCCCGCAAAAAGTCTATCCCTGCCTCTGGCCGCAGGACGTGGAGGAGACGAAAAGTAAGGCGGAGGAATTGATTGAGAAATCGAAAACTTTGTAACTTTGCGCCAATGCCAATAAGGCATTAAGCGCAAAGACGTGACGTTTTGAAAATAACCCATTGGGTTATTTTCAAAATGAACGTGGTTAACCCCGCGTGCGCGGCGTTGCCGCTACGCGGCTCACGCCGTTTGGCCCCGATTTGTCGGGGCCATCACGGCCCTTCGGGTGAATTTTACGCCGTTTCGGCGCAAAATTCAGGTCTTAGATTTATGTTGAACGTTGCCAAAATCGTGGTCGGAGCGCTCGATACCAATTGCTATGTCGTTTGGACCGAATTCCTGGACGCGGTCATCATTGACCCGGGAGCGGACTCCAAGGCCATATCAAAAATTATAACTCATTGCAGGTTAAAGGTTAGAGGATACCTGATTACTCACGGCCATATTGATCACCTCGGCGCCCTTGTGTCGCTCCGCCGGCATGTTGAAATTTCGACCGCTGAATTTCCGCAAACCGAGGCTCCGATTGCCATGCATGAATCGGACATTGAATGGGCGTTTGATCCCGCAAGCCGGATGTTGCCGTATTCGGCCGTTCCGCCCCGCCCGGCAAGCATTGAGCGCGTGCTGAGGGGCGGTGAAAAATTTGACGATGAAGGCCTGGTTTACCGGGTTATTTCCACGCCGGGGCATACGTCGGGTGGCGTTTGTTTCTATTTTCCGGATGATAATGTCATATTTTCCGGAGATACTCTCTTCCAGGGAAGCGTCGGCAGAACGGATTTGCCCGGCGGAAACGATGTGCAATTGAAAAAATCCCTTGAAATTTTGACCGCTCTGCCTCCTGAAACCAGGGTTTATCCGGGCCACGGCCCGGAAACGACGATCGGCCGGGAAATCGAATCCAATCCCTTTTTGGCCGGCGACTGAACGCGGCCCAGGATTTGAAGTTGCACTGCCGCAAGATTTGGATTATAAAGGAACCATGCCTACATACGAATACGAATGCAGAAAATGCGGTTTTGCTTTCGAAAAATTTCACAGCATGACCGCCAAACCAGTTGAAAAATGCCCGAAGTGCGGCGGCAAGGTCAGGCGGCTGATCGGCCGCGGATCCGGCATCATATTCAAGGGGTCGGGGTTTTACCAGACCGATTACCGCAGCGATCATTATATAAAAATGGCGGCCCGGGAGAAAAAAAGCGTCGAGCCCGCGGCCCCAACCGAGTCCAAGAAGAAGGAAAAACCGAAACCGGCGGCCAAGACAAAATGATCAGGTGCGCACAGTGCGGCTCCGATAATCCGCCCGGCCATTTTAATTGCGTAAAATGCAGGGCAAAATTTGATTCGGGCCGGATAAACCGGGATTTTTTTCCGGAAACGCATGAGCGCAACCTTTTTCGCGGCAAAATCCGGCTGATACTGGCGTTTTTCATTCTGATATCGCTCGCCATGGCATTCTGCCCGCAACATATCGAGCAGATCAAGGCAAGCGATGCCGAAAACGTCCTGGTGCTGCGCAAGGTGACCATGTTGCAACAGGGAATTGCCGTTGAGCCGATCGAATTTTCAGAAAAAGAGGTCAGCCTGCTCTTCAATAATATTATCCAGGAAAGCAGACGTATCGCCGCAGCTTCGGGAAAGAACGCCGCTATTTACGCGGCGCGCGTCACAATCAGGCCCGGCTCCATGACCATCCAGGCAAGCACCCAAATCGGGCCGTATTCTTTCGGTTCATTGACATTCGGCCCTTATTGGCTGACTTACAAGGCCTCAGGCGCTCCCAGACAGACTTCCGAGGGACTGCGTTTCGCCGCCTCGGGCGGGTCGATCGGTTATTTCCCGTTCCTGGGCGGATACCTGACAGTGCAGCGGTTGAAAATGACCTTCCGGCCCTTTAAAAACGCGCGTAATTTTCTTGGCGCTCTCGAAATAGTGGACATGAAAAAAGGAAGCATCAAGGTCTCTCTCAAACAGTGAAATCATATAAAACAACCGTCGGATCGATCGACGCCGCGACGCTCGCCTTTACCGCCGGCGATGATCCGGCCCTGGATTCCCGTCTGGTCGCCGCCGACTGCGCCGGCACGGCCGCGCACGTCGTCATGCTTTCCACTCTCAACCTCCGGCCGAAACTGATCACCCCGAGGGAAAAAAACGCCGTGCTCCGGGAATTGGGAAAAATCTGCCGCCTGGCAAAAAACAATTCCTTTAAAATATCGCTTGCCGACCAGGACGTCCATCTTGCCATCGAACGTTTCCTGACCGCGCGGCTGGGGGATGTCGGTAAAAAAATTCACGCCGGCCGCAGCCGCAACGACCAGGTGGCGGTGGCCTTGCGGCTTTATGCCGTCGAACAATTGCTCGGCATGTTCGAAAACCTGTTCCGGCTCGGCGACGCTCTTTTGCGCCTGGCCCGGCGGGAAAAGATGACGCCCATGGTCGGCCGCACGCATATGCAGCCGGCCATGCCCAGCAGCGTGGGCTTGTGGGCTTCGGCTTACGCCGAAGGCCTCGCCGACGACGCCGAGATATTGAAAAACGCCTTCCTGCTTAACGACGTGTGTCCGCTCGGATCCGCGGCCGGCTACGGCGTGCCCCTGCCGGTCGATCGCCGGATGGTTTCCGATCTTCTGGGTTTTCGCCGGCCTATTTACAACGTCATCCATGCCGGCAACAGCCGGGGAAAAGTGGAGAGCGTCATCCTCGGAGCGGCGGCCCAGATCATGGTCACCCTTTCGCGCCTGGCGCAGGACCTGATTATTTTCAGCATGCCGGAATTCAACTATTTTGTCCTGCCGGCGCAAATGTGCACCGGCAGCAGCATCATGCCCCAAAAAAAGAATCCGGACATACTGGAATTAATACGGGCCCGCGCCGCGCGCGTCATGGCTTGCGCCAACACGGCCCTTGAAATCACGCGCGGCCTGCCTTCAGGTTATAACCGCGACTTGCAGGAAATAAAAGGGCCGTTCATGGACGGCCTGGAGATCACGCGCGCCAGCCTGAACATCATGGCGCTGCTGGCGGAAAAATTAAAGGTCAACCGCGTTGCCCTGCTTTCCGCCTTCACACCTCCGGTTTTCGCGACCGATCGCGCGCTTGAGCTGACGGCCAGGGGCATGCCTTTCCGCGCGGCTTACGATCACGTCAAACAACATCTCTCTGAACTTGCAAACATCGATCCCGCCCGGGCAATACGGCGCAAGCGCCACCTGGGCGCGCCGGGCGCTTTGAGCCTCAATCCGCTTGCCGGACGGCTGAACAGGGAACGGCGATTTTTTAAAAAGGAAAAAATCCGCCATCAGCAGGCCCTTTCCCGCCTTCTGAACGCGGCGCTTTAAGAAAGGCGGAAGGCAGCATGAAGAATGCAGAAAAAGAATTCGGAAAACACGCGCCTTTTATCTTCTATTCCGCGTTCCGCCTTCCTGATTTTACGTTCCATGCCATTGGCAATAGAAACATGTGAATTGACGGTCGAATTTCATTCGGGCGTAAAGGCCCTGCAAAAACTGGACCTGCAGGTTGCGCCGGGCGAGATATACGGATTTATCGGCCCGAACGGCGCAGGCAAGACGACCACCATGCATGTTCTCCTGGGTTTTATCGCGGCTTCATCGGGCACGGCATCGATTTTAGGAGTTGACGTTCGGCGCGCCATAGCCCGCCAGCGCATCGGTTATATGCCAGAGCAGCCGCAGATGTATCTTTTTCTGACCGGCCGGGAACTCCTCATCATGGCCGGCCGGCTGTTCGGCATGCGCGGTAAAGCCCTGGCCGACCGGGCCGAGGCGCTTATCGAGAAAGTCGGTCTTTCCGAGGCAAAAGACCGCCGCATTGCGGGGTATTCACGCGGCATGATGCAGCGCATCGCTCTGGCGCAGGCGCTCATCAACGATCCCGACCTTGTGATCCTGGACGAGCCCACGAGCGGGTTCGACCCGATCGGCCGCATTGAAATCAGGGAAATCATCTCGGACCTTAAACGCGCCGGCAAAACCGTTTTCTTTTCGTCGCATGAGCTTTCCGAGGTTGAAAAGGTCTGCGACCGGGTGGGCATCATATCCAGGGGCCGGCTTGTGGCAGAGGGCGGCATCGCCTCCCTGGTCAGGACCGGGGAAAGCCTGGAACAATATTTCATCAGGACTTTGTCATGATTAAAACCCTTGTCATAGCCCAGCAGGTTTGGCGCGAAACTCTCAGGCGGAAGGACCTTTACGTCCTTTTCATACTCCTGCTGGCTTTTTTCGTGGCGCTCATGACTCTCAACGTCTTCGGCCTGAAAAGCCTGGTCAACCACATCAAGGAGCTTGGGCTTCTGCTGGTATGGATTTTCGGCTGGTTTCTGACCGTGGGCGTCAGCGCGCGCCAACTGCCGCAGGAGGAAAAATCGGGCACGATTTTCTCGCTGCTGGCAAAACCGGTCGGCCGCGCGGAACTCCTCATCGGCAAATGGCTGGGCGCCAGCAGCCTAGCCGGACTGGCCACGTTTTTCTTTTATATTATTTTGACCGGCATCGTGGTCGCGCGGGGCGGAAATTTCAGCCCGGTCCTGGCGGCGGAAGCCTTTCTGCTGCAATTTTGTTTTATCGGGGTTTTGGCCGCTCTGGGCCTTCTTTTCTCGGCCAGGATGCACGGCGATGCGGCTGCGACTCTGACGGCCGTTTTGAGCGTGGCCGCCTTTTTGCTCCTGCCGCAGGCGCCGCAATGGTCGGCCAATCTTGACGGTTGGCAAAGGCAGGTTTTGCTGGCGGTTTACTATGCCCTGCCGCACCTTGAAATTTTTGATTTGCGCCGGCGCATGGTCTACGACTGGGAGGCGCTGCGTCTGGAAACGCTGGTTATGATTATCGCCTACGGCGTACTTATGACGGCCGCTTTTCTTCTCATCGCCTGGCTGGCATATCGCAACAAGAAATTTTCCAGGGACATCCTTTGAAAACCATCCCCACCCCAGCCTTCCGTCTGCGCCAGGACTACGCCGGACAAGACGGCCACCCCCCCAAAGGAGGGGCACAAAATCAGATCCCTTCCCGGCCCGCCTGCAGGGAGGGGCAGGGACGGATCGGCATTTCAATTGCCGTCATGGTTCTCTGGTGCCTTGCGTTTGCCCTGGCCTGTCGTCTCTTGAACAGGCCGGAGCTCCAAAAACATGCCGGCGCCGGTCTGATCGCGGAAGTGCTCGGCGAGACGCGCCTTGAAGTCAGCGAACTCTTTTTTGAACAGGCCGACCTTGTCTTTCACAGGGGCGCGGGCCACTTTCACCGCCAGGTTCTCGATGACTGGTTCACGCGCATGCGGAAGGAGGTCGCGCCCAGCGGTCATTTTCACCTGCATAATAGAGGCGTGCTGGAAATCATGCCCTGGCTTTATTTCGCCGCGCATGCCGATCCCCGCAACGTCACCGCTTACACGGTTGCCGCCTTCTGGCTGGCCGGCGAAGCCGGCCGCCCCGACCTGGCCGAGGGCGTGCTCGATGAGGCTTTGCGCAACAATCCCGGGGATTACCGCGTTTACATGGAAAAGGGCAATCTGGCCGTCCGGGAGGGAAAATATGCCGAGGCGTCCCGCTTTTTCAACGCCGCCCAGGTCCTCTTCCGGAAAACGACCGGCGGAGACAAGGAGCAATTGCGCATTGACCTGGCCGAGATACTGACTTATCGTGGCCTCTTGTACGAACTGGAGGGCGACCCGGCCAGGGCGGCGCGCAATTATCGCGAAGTGACGGACATGTTTCCGGGACGCTTGCGTCTGAAGGAAAGAATGCTGGAATTGGAAAAAAAATTGCATGCCGCCACACCGCCGGAGGAATTGCTCGACGCCATTCTGCTGCAACGCCGCGTAATGTGCGCGGAAAATGAAGACGTAAAGCGTGAAGAGTGAAGCGTTGCGCGCAAGGCTTTTTTGATAATTCATACGCTTCACGAGATACGAGAAACGAAAATCATGTACCTCGAATATTACGGATTGAAGGAGGCTCCGTTCAACCTGACGCCCGACCCAAAATTTCTCTTTTTTACCCACAACCATCGCGAGGCTTTCGACCACCTGGTTTACGGAATCGACAACCGCAAGGGTTTCGTGGAACTCACCGGCGAGGTCGGTTCGGGCAAGACCACCATTTGCCGCGCGGTGCTGGCCGGCCTGACGCGCAACGTCAAAACTTCGCTGGTCTTCAACCCCTGCCTGACCGAAAGCCAGTTGCTGCGCTCGATTCTGAACGATTTCGGCCTGAAAGCCAGGGGACGGGACCGCTTGGAATACATCGAGACGCTGAACGCTTTTTTGCTTGAGAACCTCAAGGCCGGAGACAATGTGGCGCTGATTATCGACGAAGCCCAGGATCTGAGTCCGGCGGTGCTGGAGCAGGTGCGGCTGCTTTCCAATCTTGAGACGGACCAGCACAAGCTGCTGCAAATCGTGCTCTGCGGCCAGCCGGAATTGAGGCAGCGGCTGGCTTTGCCCGAATTCCGCCAGTTGCGCCAGAGAATAAGCGTGCGGTACCACCTTATGCCGCTGAACGAGCCTGAAACCGGACAATATATCGAACACCGCCTCAAAATGGCCGGCTGGGAAAACGGCCGGTTGTTCCTGGACGAGGCCGTCCGGCAGATACACTATTATGCGCGCGGCATTCCGAGGTTGATCAATTCCGTCTCGGATATTTCCCTGCTCGCCGGCTATGTGGCCAGCGCCGCGGCGATCGACGCAAATTGCGTCAACAAGGCCATTAGGCAACTGGAGGGCCAGCCATGAGTCTGTTGCAGGAAGCGTTGAAAAGGAAGGAACAGGATGAGATTCCGCGTCAGGCGCAAAATCCCGATGCGCCGGCGCCGGTTCAAGCCGGCCCGGCGGACGCAGCGCCGTTGTCTCTGAAAAAACCAGCGGGAAATACTCAGCCGACCGCCATCAAAATTGACTCCGCTCCGGCGCAGGCAATGCCGGCCCAATCCATGCCGGCGACGCCGCCGCCGGAGAATGCGGTTCCCAGCGCCGCCAAACGCCGCTCCGCAACGGCGTTGTGGATTGCGATAGGAACCATCCTGATTCTCGTTGTTCTGGCCGCCGTGACCGGCGGAATGTACATTCTGCGCCATATCCCGAATTTTAAAACAAATGTTGCCGTACAAGCGCTCCGCCGAACCGGAGGCGTCCCGGCCGCCACCGGCGGACCGAATGCCGTTGCCGCCCGGAGCATTACTCCGGAAACGCAGGCTGTTTCCGGGACCTCCTCGCCGGCAGGGCAAATGAAAAGCACGGACGCCGCTCCCGGCCGGACTTCTGAAATACCGACGCAGGCCGTGGCGCCGATTGTCGCGCAAAAGGCGGACATTCCGAAACCGGCCTCTTTATTGAAATGGCCTTCACCTCAGAACGTGAGTACGAAATGGCCGGCGCTGAAATTGGCGGGCATATTGAACAGCAGCGCCACGGGCGAGAGCGCGGCCTATATCAACGGCAGAACGGTCAAGTCTGGCCAAACCGTGGAAGGCGTCACCATAGTCGACATCCAACCCGACCGCGTAACGCTTAAGCTTGGGAGCGAAACAAAGACCCTGCGCGTGGGCGGAATACCGTATTGAAATTTACCGGATGTAGTATAAATTTCCTTCCCGGATGTTTTCATAAGCGCCCATGTCCACGATGCCGTAACGGATACGCCGGCGGCCGTCCAGATCAACCCCATTCGTCATCCAGTCTTGATTCGAACCAGTATTAACGCAAGGAGAATTGACGGTCAGACGGTAGTTACCGCCGTTAAAATCAACAAAATTCGGGTTATTGGTGGTATTTCCCGTACCGCTGAACGCATGAGACGGATCGGAAAAGCAGCAATAATTGAACGTGTTGCTGTTCGCGAGCATGTTGGTTGCGCAGACATCATTGTAATTGGCGTTTGCGGCCGTGTTTCCATAAATGACGCAATTGGAAACGGTATTATCATTGTTGGTGTCATACAGAAAGATACCGCCTCCGCCGCCACCCTTGGTAGATATATTACTGACGATAGTGCAAGAGCTAACCCACCCATGGCTACTTTTGATAGTCTCAAAATATATCCCTCCTCCTCCGCCATAATTGCCAGCGTTAGTAGCAAGGTTCCCTGCAATCAGGCAGTTATACATTATCCCGCCACTGCTAAAAACCACTCCGCCTCCACCGAAACCCCCTGCTGATGAATTCCCTCTAATAACACTATTCCGCAATAGCGCACTATTTCTTATCATCACGCCACCTCCATATCCCGTGCCGCACCAATTGCCGACTATCGTACAATTATCCATAATACCATAGTCAGCCTCCACTCCTCCTCCATAAACCGACGCAGTGTTCCCCGTAACATTACAATTAGATATAATCGATCCCGATGAAAATATCCCGCCGCCATAGGTTGCGTTATTACTTAAGACCGTGCATGCTTTAATAATGCTAACATTGTTATATCCGGCAATTCCGCCACCCCACCGAGCGCGATTGTAACTTACCGTGCCTCCGTACATAATGCCGGCCATTATGCATATTCCCCCTCCAGTATTATGAATCGAAGGTGCCGCTGATGACGTCACGACATTACCGATTATCATGCAATTTGAGACAATACCGGCAGTCATGTAAATTCCTCCCCCCGCATTCGTGGCGCTCCCGTCATTTGTGACGATATTGCCGGAGATTAAACAGTTGTTTACCATGCCGTTAGCCAAATATATTCCGCCGCCATTGGATCCTATAAGATAGCCATTGGTAATCGTGAACCCGCCAACCACCGCGTTACCATCATTTAATTCAAAACAACGGTTCGTGGTTGTCGGATAATTCCCGTTCACAATCGTGACATCTCTTCCGTTGACGCTTTGAATTGTAAGCGCATTCGTCACCAAGACTTCATTCGTCAACCTATATATTCCATTCGTTACCCATACCACCCTGGTAGCGGTATTGGTCATGGCCGCATTAACCACGTCAATAATACTGGTCCCCGCCGTGGCCCAATTCGTGTATGGATTAGCCGCTGCCGTATTAGTCGGCACTACGTAATGGGTCGCCGCCTGTGTTGTCCCGGATAAAACGATAATACATAAAAATGCCCGTAACATCTTGTATTTGATTCTAACAAAATACTGGCATGAATCAAACGGATTATTCATTAAAGGTCTCCTGTGCCGGCGCGTTTGACCCGATGTCAGGGTGCTGCGTCATAGTAGTCGGCAGCAAAGCATGGGATGTTTTTTCGGTCAATTGAATAATTTCAGGCAAGGAATTCATATCATAATACCGCAATACCGTCAATGCTTTTGAGGAGAGAGTCACCTTGCATTCGCGTCCATCTCCCTCCAACGGCCGAACTTTTATCTCCTGTGTTTTTTCCTCCATGTTTGCAATTGCCACCCACAGGGAACTGTTCACGAAAACCGACACGCGCCGTTTCCCGTTTGTGCCGGGAAAGCGACCGCCATTCTTTTCTTTTACTTCCATATATAAAACAGTATTCGGCTCGGTCATTTGCCGATAGACGCGGAAATAATCCAGAAAACGGTCACGGCCCTGCACAAAACTGCCGCCCATGATCGCCGGATTAAACCCTTTTGCCTGCTGGGCTTTGGCCCATTTATACCAATAATCATCTTCATTATATTTTACGCCAGGAACAGTAAACATATCCTCGTCTCCGAATCCTCCGTCCTCAAGCCATGGGAACTGCAGATATGGGATGCAGCATGCCATCGCAAAATGCTCAATTTCCGGCACCAAATCCAATTTCGGCGTAAAGTCCCCTTGTTCATAGTTCGTTATAAGCTTGCTCCAGTCGATAAATCGCAGCACATAAGGATCAACCATTTTGGTTTTATCGATCGAAGCCAAAATATCAATTGAGGCTTTAGCTTCTCCCATTAATTGATAATCCCAAGATTTGTCTTTGAACGGCGAAATTTGATCGCCGCTGATATGCGCGACCACGAATCCTCCGCGATCCTTGACGCGGGCATAAACACCGCACATAAAATCGTTCCATAAATCGGCAAAGTCGGAATTATACACAGCGTCATAAGTGATTGCGCATGTTAAGAAACAGAACAAAGCTTGAAAAGCGTGTTGCTGCGGTATCGCCACTGAGCGAACTGCGTCTCCACGGCATCCGTGACATACGAGAGTTC